>Ga0190275_10002802_pt1 | contig 12373 bp, 7 predicted proteins | sample Popmic550T_FD_133745 | JGI IMG/M metagenome (GOLD analysis project Ga0190275, IMG submission 133745) | Populus adjacent soil microbial communities from riparian zone of Yellowstone River, Montana, USA - 550 T | ecosystem: Environmental > Terrestrial > Soil > Riparian zone > Trees stand | place... | reverse complement strand
TGTTGCACGCAAGAAACGCTAACAGCAACGCCGTCTCGTGCCAGAAAAACACCTGTCCCATCACGCGTGGCGAAAAATCGTACGGGAAAAAAATGTCGTGGAAATGCACAAACACCCCGGCATTCAGACGGGGCAAAATCTCACAAATCAATCGCGTACACTCGCCCGCCGGGCCTAAAGTGTGCGTCGAATCCACGAAAAACAAGTCGCCGGCGGTAAGCTGCGAGACAAAATCAGGAGACAGTCTTTCAACAGGCTCGGCGATCAATTGCACATCGGCCCTGCGCAAATAATTACTGGGAAACGGGTCAATGCACGTAATCGTCGGCTTGTAGCCGGCGTCCTTTGCCGCGGCAAGGCAAATCGCCGTCGCCACGCCGGCCCCAATCTGGATAATTCTCGCCGGCTTGTGGTGCTGGATAAATGCATACAAGACCTGGGCTTCCATGGGCCCAAAACCGCTGGCGCCATTCTCGCGGCATGCCTCGGCGTGAATCGCTTTTAATCGTTCGCGAGCCGCAACCGCCATCACCGCACGCAAGAATTCCAGCTGATTTTCGAGTGGCGCGCCCCGGATCGAACGCATCGAAAACGGTTCGCGCCAATGGTCGGACGCCCGCAGCTTCCTAAAGTCCGGAATTTCGCTGTAAAAATGCCGCGGAAGGACGTCGAAACCGAGGCGCTGTCCCAGATGTAAAATTGTTGCTAGCTGATTTTTGAGCCACGATTTCATGGATTAATTGTCATCCATTCGGGTGAACGGGCACGGAAAGGCGAAAAATGTCAGCATAAACGATTAGCCTCGCCTCGGAACCGAGTTCGGCGCCGAAACTGAGGCAAGCACCGAACCGACGCCCCCAATTACACCCCCCTCTTTGGGGTAGGGCGACCCGTCGCGGGTTTTCTTTTTTTCATTGATCCTGACAATGAACCGGGGCTAGCACACAGCACAGGAACGCTATGCCTGCGATCGGATGGGCGGAATCTTAGCTATTTTGGGGTTGTTGCATAAGGTATGCCGCCCTAAATGAACTCGAAATAACAAGAACAAGAACTGGTCATTTCTCGACCGACTTGGTTAGAAGGGCACCGCATCGGAAATGGTGGTTTTGTGCCGTTTTTTAGGCATCGCGGTTCGCAAGTATTGCGGCGAATCAAACGCAAAACGAGCCGCGAAATCCACTTCGACGCGAATCGCGATCAATGATCGCAAACCAAGTTTCATCGCTGCTCGTTGAACGAATCCTTTGACGAGTTTTGCCGAGGTCGGGTGACTGATCTGACACAGAAGACGACAACGCGGGGCGACACTGAGGCCGAATTCTTAGGTCTCGCTTTTCCTCCCGGCTCCGCGGGCACCTGGAACGCAATTTCGATAGGAGCTTCAGGCGATGATTGGACGCTTGTGGAAGTATTTGCAGAGCGCGCTGACTGTTTCTAAATTCAATGCGCGTAGCGCGACTGCCCGCACAATGAATTCTCCGCGCTTCGAAGCACTGGAAGACCGTCGGCTTCTTGCTGTCAGCCCAATTTCCTACGAAGCGTCGAACTCCCGCATTATCGTGATTGGAACTTCTGGCGCTGACCAGGTGCTGGTCTCATCGCCTGTTCCCGGCACGGTTCACGTTCGCTTTGAGTCCGCTGCCGGAGTGGAAACCGCAAATTTTGCAAGCGCCGCTGTTTCGTCGATCTATTTCTTTGGAGCAAATGGCAACGACAGCTTCATCAACTCGTCTGGCGTGACAACGTACGCTTGGGGGGACGCGGGCAACGACACTCTCAGCGGAAGTTTCGGCAACGATGAGCTGAACGGCGGTGAGGGCGATGACCATCTCTATGGCGAGGGCGGAAATGATGTTCTCTATGGCAACGCCGGAAACGACCTCCTGTTTGGTCAATTAGGAAACGATACTCTCATTGGCGAAGCTGGAGTCGACTCCCTCTTCGGACTTGAGGGAGAAGACATCTTGTATGGCGGCGACGGTGATGACCAGTTGACGGGCGGAGCCGGCAACGATCAACTCTGGGGTTTTCTTGGGAATGACACGCTTAACGGTGAGGCCGGCGACGACGCACTCTATGGACTTGAAGGCGATGACGATCTAATCGGCGGAGATGGTGTAGACACCCTTGACGGCGGCGACGGACACGATGAACTGTGGGGAGGGTCAGGAAACGACCTCCTCATTGGCGGCATTGGCGACGACATCATGCATGGAGATGGAAACAATGACGTGCTCTATGCCGGAGATGGTAATGACGTCCTTCTGGCCGGCTTCGGAGACGACCAACTTTGGGGGCAAAACGGAAACGACCTGCTGTGGGGTGAAGACGGCGTCGATGGCCTGCACGGTGGAATCGGGAACGATCAACTCCGCGGCGGACTGGGCGTTGACCTATTGGAAGGCGAAGATGGCGACGACCTCTTGGTTGGCCAAGGTGACGATGACACGCTGATCGGTGGAAACGGCGCCGACAAGTTGCAGGGAAGTGACGGCAACGATCGGCTCTTTGGCGGAGACGGACAAGACACGATCTTTGGTGACGCCGGAAACGATCAACTCTATGGTGAAGCCGGCAATGATTCGCTCAGCGGTGGTAGTGGAAACGACGAATCATTTGGCGGCGAAGGTGTCGACTACTTGTATGGCAGCATTGGTAACGACTTTTTGAATGGCGGCCTGGGCGACGACTTCGTGTGGGGCAACGCCGGGCTAGACATGTTGGTCGGCGATCTCGGGAACGACGTATTGATCGGCGGCGATGACGACGACGTCGCGTCCGGCGGCGATGGCGATGATTTGATTTTGGGCGGCGGCGGAAATGATCAGCTCTGGGGGCAGGCTGGAAACGATACTGTTCTCGGCGATGTCGGAAACGACCTGCTGCGGGGAGAATCCGGGAACGATCAACTCTATGGCGGAGAGGGCAACGACCAACTCGAAGGTGACATCGGTGATGACAAAATGTGGGGCGGCGCCGGCGGCGATTCGCTTATCGGCGGCGCAGGAAACGACATTATTGTCGGCGACGCCGGAGATGATTCGGTCGATAGTGGAGGCGGCGCTGATCTCGTTATCGGCGGACTCGGAAAAGACGCGCTCAATGGCAATGTCGATGGAGATATTTTGATTGGCGGCTGGACGACCTACGACGGCAATAGCGCGGAATTGGAATCGATCCTCACACTTTGGGCCAGCGCCGCCCCGTACGCGACACGGGTACTTGCAATTCAAGACGAGCTGTTCAGTGAGCGTCTCGAATCGGAGGAAACCATCTTCGATGACGGCGTCGCTGACACAGTCACCGGCGGCGATGGCGAAGATTGGTTCGTGCTGACCGGGACGATGCCAGTCTACAACCCCGTCAATGAGTACGCGCATGAGCATGGCCTCCCCCACGAGCATCATGGTGGAGGCGGACATCATGAAGGCGACATCGTCGTGACTGAGCTGCCTGCCTTGGAAGGCTTTGACCTGGTTGATTCGCTCGATAAACTCGCCGACATTCAAGCCACCGAATCGCTGCATACGAAAATTCCCCATGCCGCCGATTTCGTCAAGCAAAAGGAACACCTGGCTCTGTTTGAGCTGGTGCGTTACGACCAGGTCACGCACTTTGCCGTAAGCAACGGTGCGTGGTCGAACCCGTCGACGTGGGCGAATGGCGTCGTGCCCGGCGGCGGATCGAAAGTTCTAATTCCGATCGGCGTGGAAGTTGAGGTCGCGTCGTTGTCGTTCGCGCGCGTGGCGACAATTCGCGTGGACGGCACGCTGTCGTTTTCTTCTACGACCAACAGCCTTTTGTTGGTGGACACAGTCGTCGTTTCCGGCACGGGCACGTTCGAAATGGGCACGGCCAGCCAGCCCATTCAGGCTGGCGTGACAGCGCGTTTGGTCTTTACCAACAACGGCCCGATTGACCGCAATTGGGATCCACTGGGAATCAGCCGTGGATTGATCGGCCAGGGGCACGTGTCGATGTACGGCGCGGAACGCACTTCATTTTCTCCGGTTGTGGGTGCCATACTCGCCGGAACGAATCAAATTCAGCTTGCCGTGGCGCCGGTTGGCTGGCGCGTCGGAGACGCAATTGCCGTCGCGGGAACGGCGGCTGGCACGGACCAAAACGAAGTGCGGACCATTCAAAGTATCAACGGTACTTTGGTTACGTTCAGCCAGGCATTTACGTATAATCACCAGCCGCCTTTCGGCTTGGCAATTCACGCCGCGAACCTGACCCGCAATGCGGTGATCGAATCGGAAGCGACGGCGGCCGATCGTCGCGGACATGTGATGTTCATGCACCATCGCGAAGTTGACATCAACTATGCCGGATTCTACCGCCTGGGCCGTACGGATAAACTGACGCCCGTCAATGATCCGGTTGTCAATGCGAATTGGAATTTGGCCGCGGGAACGGGCACGAATCCGCGCGGGCGCTACGCCGTTCATTTTCATCGCACCGGAAGCGTGAATGATGGCAATCCATCAGTCATCCGCGGCAGCGCAGTCTCGGATAGCGCGAGCTGGGGCTTCGTTAATCACAGCAGCTATGTCGATATTTCCGACAATGTGGCCTACAACACCACAGGCGCGGGATTCGTCACGGAGGCGGGCGATGAGATCGGTAACTTCACACGAAACATTGTCATCGGTACAGTGGGGTCCGGCGAGCAGACCGAATCGCGAATTTATCTCCAGGACTTCGGGCACCAGGGTGATGGCTTCTGGTTCCAAGGCGCGGGCATTACCGTCAACCAGAATGTGTCCGCCGGAAATGACGGCTCGGCATATATTTTCTATACGCGGGCACTGGTCGAAAACGGCAAACCGCGCGAATATTTGTCGGCGAATTTGCCGAATCCGGAAATCGCCGGCGGCGCTGCAACCATGAATGTTCAACACGTTCCAATTATTCAGTTCCAACAAAACATCGGCTATGCCTCGGCCGTCGGCCTCACTGTGGAATATCACCTGCGCGACGCGACCCATGGCCAAACCGGAACGTTCCGTGATTCGCAGTTCTGGAACAACACGGAGGGCGTCAGCCTGCCTTACGTACACAATACGATTCTGCAAAATTTGGTTGTCATGCACTCGATCGGTGCATTTCCGTTCCAAGGGGTCCACGCAAACGCGGTTACGCGCGATATCCAGTACAACAATTTAGTTGTTGTCGGCTATCATGGCGGCATCGAGCTGCCGGCGGGCGGCAACAACGTCGTCAATGGTGGGTACTTTGACAACCTTTACAACTTCGTGATTCCCACGGCCAGCCAACCTGGCAGGACCAATTTAATTACCGGAGCTATCCGATTTGGTACCTTGTCCGGCGTAGGACAGATACAAGTTTACATGCAGCCCTACTTTGATCAATTCGAAAACCAGTACGCCTACGTTTTCGCCAATGATGCAACGACCCTAAACTATGGTCCGTATGTGAACAAACGCGTATATTATTTGCAGCAGGCGCCGCTTTCGATTCCGTTCCCGCAGGCAATTGGAAACATTCCGGGCGCTTACATTGGAAAAACGGCGCAATTCCTATGGAACACCTATGGGGTCGCAGTCGCCGGCGGGCTTGCGCCGATTACCAGCGTTTCCGTTCCGACGATTTACGGATTGATCGCACTGTAAAATGCAATCGTGCCGCCGAGCACGCTCGGATTCAGTTCTCACACAAAACAAAATCGCGATCAGCCGCGGGCGATTGGCCGGCCGCTGATCGCGATCGTTGGACAACGCGCCTGCGGCGACGACGGCAGCAGGCTTTCGTAGGTCCATTGTTCCGGCCGTTCTTGGCGCGACCGGAACGTAACCCCAATTTTGCGATGCCCAAACAATACGCTCGGCCGCCATGCGAAGTTCGACACGGGAGCACGGTCCATTGAATTGGGATCGATAGTGCTTACACAAACTGGTGGAAGCAAAGATTGTGCCCGTGATCTTGGTCGAGGTGACCCTCACTTTTCTCGGGGATTTTGCGCGCAATTCCATATCGCTGCCAATTTCATTAGTCCCAAATCGGGAATTGCGCCTCACTTTGCGCGTTCGAGTTCTTGCGATACGTACGCGATTGCACGGCAAAAGGACGCCAGCTGCGGGAGCAGCGTAACAGAATGGCAATGCCGTCGGCCGGTCTTCGATAGCGATGCCGCCAAATGTTTAACGCCGCCGATACGAAAGTTTGCGTCCTTCCGGATGCGGGGCCGTTGTGCGGCGCGAACGGCGCGAAGTCAGGATTTGCCGACGCCGGCAGCGATAGAGGCGTCCGCGCTTGGGAGGCTGCACGCGGCTGCGGCTGCGTCGTGGCGCGCGCGAGCGGAGGCTGGGTTTGGCCGCTCGTGTTAATCGCGATTGCACGAACATGTGCTCGATTTCCGCCCCGTGAATGCTCAAATGATCTGGCCGCGACAACGACGCGAGCACAGGCCGACGATCCACGCGACCATCGCCAAAACGACAGCGCTCGGTTCGGGAACTTCGTTTCCAACTCCGCCAACGAGCAGGAACGTGTCCACGTGTTCCATCACGCCGTAGCGGCGGAAGTGATCGTTGAAGTACTTGGCCGCCTCGCCTTCCACATCGTAGTCGTCAACCGGGACCGGTCCGACCACGAATGATCCGCCGTTGGAGCCGAATTTCACGGTGACTTTAGCGTTGTCGCTCGTTTCGTCAACGCTGTTCGGTGAGTGCAAATTGCCGTCGTACACGTTGATCTCATTCATGTCGAACAACACCGTGCGAAAATCTGGCCGATGAAAAAAGTCGTACGCTTCATCCACGCCGAGCGCGATCTTGAAGAGCACTTTTTCGCCAGGGGCGAGTCCAGCATTTCCAAAATTCAAGACCAGCTCGCCGCCTTGATTGGGCGATTGATCGCCGTCGCCCGCGATGATCGACGATGCGACGCTAAGATTGCCGGGAGAACCGGTGACCAATGCGCATTCGTTAAGCATCGAGCAATCGAAGTGAAATCGAGGATCGCCAATCGTCATGCGGAACTCGGTGATCGGCAGGCTGTCGTGCTGATTCTCCAGCTCCAAAAAGGGCATGTTGCGATTCATCACCCGGTCCGATCCAAGATCCCACATCAGAAAATTCTGCAGGGCGGTATTCGTGGGGTCGGTGATCGCCTTGGCCTTCTCGCTGATTTTCAGCGAAAACGTAGCGTCATTGCTTTCAGCGCGTAGGGGTAACGTTCCAAACGCGATGCATGTAAGCGCGAGTGTGGCCATATTAAGGCGGACGTCAAAGGTGCCAATCGAAAAGCGGTGCATATATGTCGGTCCTAAACTGTTCTCTGTTCCGGTGATTCTTATTTACTCGTCGCGGCGCCGGATGGCGCCAAACGGGGTCGCGGGAATATTTTGATTTGGCGACTTCCTTGAAATGACGCGCAGCAGCGTCTGTAACGTCGCCAAGAGATCGGCCGGGCCGCAAATGAAGAGCTATCGCGTCAGCACACAGCGCGCAACACGTGATGGAATAAGCTTCCAATCCGAGTTACGTTAGTGCCGGATCGCGCTGAATGCCGTGGCAGAATAAGCCAGACTGGCTATGTGGCCCGCGATTCCGCCAGCAAGAACGACCGCGCGCACGACCAAAAAGTGCCAAAAACACGGTAGAACTGCAGCCGGGCAAAAAAGGGAGGACCTTAACCAGCAGCTATCGAATGCCCAACAATCAGCAGTGCGAAATGCTTCGCCGCCGCCGATCTGACACTCATGAGGTCGCTCCGCCCAAATAGAGGAAGTGCTGCAAATACTAGAAAAACCGCTGACGGCGTGGCTGGTGCTTTCGCCGGCCGCGCCTCAGTACTTATTTATAAATGCGACTTGAAGGATTGTCAACAAGTTTCAGCGTTTTTGGGCTTGTTTTTAGGAAAAAGCGATCGCACTACGACGATTCTTCGCAGCCATGCGCGCAAAAAAAGACGCGGCGAGATCCCCTCAAGCTCCCAGCTCGTCCCGCCGCGTCCATGGACAACACCCCTCCCCAAAGGTGTTTGCCACGCGCAAGCTTAGTCCGCTCGCAAGAGGTGTCAAATTCGCTTGTTTGCCGGCTTAGTTTTGCTGAACTATAGCGGCCGAACGATAGAAATTCCCCCGTCGTGCGGCCATGTTTGTGGCGAATGGGACACACTCGTCGCCTTCTTGCAACACGCGTGATTCGCGTAGACTTGGCACTTTCACGGCCGCCAGTCGAGCGCTACGTCCAGCGAGCGGGCGGCGTGAGTCAAACTGCCAGAACTGATGCGCTCAATGCCCGTGAGCGCGATTCCACGCACGGATTGAAGCGTGACGCCGCCCGACGCTTCAAGCTCGATCTGGGCGGAAAGCGCGTCTCGACGCGCCACGGCCTGCCGTAGTTCATCGAGCGACATGTTATCCAGGAGCACGATGTCCGGGCCGGCGGCGAGCACGTCGTCGAGCACATCCAGCGAATCGATTTCCACTTCGACGACGGTGGACTGGGTGAGCCCTTCTTTTGCAGCTTGGGATAAAAATGCGCGGGCCTGACGAACCGCGTCGGCCGGCGACAGATTTTGGGCGCTGGCCAGGGCGAGGTGATTGTCCTTGATTAGAATCGCGTCGAACAGACCGGTGCGATGATTGCGTCCGCCGCCGATGCGAACGGCGTACTTCTCGAGCCGGCGCCAGCCTGGGGTCGTCTTACGCGTGTCGTAGATGCGGGCCTGAGTGCCGGCCAACTGTCGCACAAACCGCTGAGTAAGCGTGGCGATGCCCGACAGCCTCCCGACGAAATTCAAGAGCGGGCGTTCGCAGGTCAGCAGATCGCGGGCGGAGCCCTGCAGCTCGGCAAGCACTGCGCCAGCCGGCACGTCCTCGCCATCTGCCGCCATCAGGTCGACTTGTATCACCGACCGCATTTCTTCGATCAATACGGGAATAATGCGTAATCCGGCGATGAGACCAGACTCGCGAGCGACGACGGCCGCCCTGCCCTTCCGATCGGAATCAACGAGTGCGACGGTCGTCCAATCATTCTGGCGGCCAAGATCTTCACGAACGGCCAGACGAATCAGCTGTCGCAGATCATCTTCGAGTTCGGCGTCCCATTCAAGTTGTTGAAATTCGGCTGGCATGGAAAGCAACGTTGCATCGGACCTAACCATTCGAAATTGGCGGCAGCAGACGGGCGGAATGAACCACAGACAGAACGGCGACTCTTGCTGGTTCGACCCGGTAAATAATCCGGTACGAACCTTCGACGAATTCGCGAATCGCTGGATTTTCGTATTCTGGGACTACCGAGCCAGACTGAGGAAATTGCCCGGCTTGACGCAATCGTTCGGTCAAACGATCAACCATTCGGGCTGCATAGCGTGGAGAATCGCGCGATATAATCGTAAATATTAGCAAGATGTGCTAGCGCCGCTTTGGTCCAAACAACTTTCATCGGCTCAAGCCGAAACTTTGACGCACGTCTTCGACGTCCACAACGTGATTTTCGTCAGAATCGCTGATCCCGGCGTCCACACATTGGCGGACGTAAACGTGATACATCACATCATCCCATGATGCATCAATTGGCAATCGATCGATCAGCCGATGAGCTAAAGGTCGAATGTCTTGTCTCGTCGAATCCATTGCAAATCCACCGCCGATTATTGAGTGAACCCAAAGAGATGACGAAGGACATGCGGCTCTGTACCGCACCCCTCGACCCTCTATTGTGGTGGGCGACAATCGTCCGTCAATAACCAGAGCGCTGTTCGCTTACGATTTCGTTTCACCAAATCGACCAGCGACGCCCTAGCGATAGATTACATACGTCGACGGCCAGCTCGAATAATTCCAAGCGAATGGCCGGCCACCCGGCATTTGCCAGACAGGGCTATAGATGGTCGTGAAGGGCGTGGTCGAGACGGTCGGCCGGGAGTTCGACATTCCGTACCAGGCCATCGACGCCATGCGCAACTGGCGCTGCTGCCCGCGGGCGTAGGCATTTTGTTGTGACACGGTGCGCACGGTCGTTTCATACGATGGCACGGTCGGCTGGACGTAGGGAGTCGACGAGTAGGGGTCCGCCGTTTGTGTTTCTTGCGGGGACGGCAACGTGTCGAGATCTTGTGCCGAAACAGTTCCTACCGCCGCCAGCACGAAACCACTTAGGAGAAGGGTGCGAATAAAGAGCGTTACTTTCATGATCGGGCTCCGATTTGGCCGTGCTGCGAACATCGTGGACCTATGCACGTTGCATCGGCGCGAGCGGTTGCCCAGATTGAGCGCGCTGGTCCCACGACGTAAGAGTTACCGCTAGCACGCGGAAACTGTAGCGGTCGCGCGGAATTTCCACGCGGCGCGGGACCGTCGGCGCGGGCGCGGCGGTGCGAGACCGCCGGCTAACTTGGGTTGCTTTGCTCAGTTTTTTAGGATTGAGCCTGTTGATCGCTCGCTGTCGATTGGCTACTTACATACGAATATTGGCTGTTGGATTAAACACAGGTAAAAACAAAAAAATGAAGAGCTCTCTGGTCGGGCGGAGCGCGCAGCGCGATACTGTTCGCACCGTGAAACGTGCGACTCCCCCCTACCAGCCACCAACGCCGTATTTGGCTATGATTCCCCCCGGAGGCCTAACGCATGGGTCCAAAGATCTGGCGGTCTCTTGATAGAAGCCGGCACTCGTCCCTGGGCACATGGGCAGGCGTGTACAACGGAAGCCACGGCATGGCGGTCATTCCACGTTTCACACTAGCAGATTTTAAATGTGGTTAGCAGTAGGTTTTTGGCCACCCCCCGAAAGAGATTTCGGGGAAAAAGACGAATGACGAATGCCTAACAATGAATGATGGAAACGCGGGGAGCGCGGCCAGCGCGGCTGAGTGTCAAACGCTTTTTGCGGGGAGTTGCGGGGAAGTTGGCGAGGGTGGCGTATGAAAAAAGTGTGTTGGTTTTGGCCACCCCCTATGCTAGGATCGGGCTTGAAACTTTCCGGCGCTCAGCGAGAGACACCGCCTGTGCAAGCCGGAGTGGCTTCGCACGGTCGCCCGGCATTTCTTCAACGCTCTCTTGTCGTTTGCCGATTTGAATCGGCGCCATGAGATCCTACAGGATCTCGCCACGCGGCGACCTATCTTGCGCGACCACTCTCGAGTCGCCGATAAGGCTGGCGAAGTCTTCACGTCATTTGATTTGACGCGTGTCGCTTTGATAACTCACAGCATGCGAGGCCGGAATCCGCTCGAGCACGCCGCCGCCAAATTCTCGATACAGTTGCAGATGATCGAGATGAACGTAGCCAATATGGCAGCCGCATATCGCGTTTGGGCAAGGATTGTTGCCTAAGAATAATTCGAAGTTGGCGTTGTAAAGATTGCCGATAACGTCTTTTACGAAATGGCAGCGCCGCATATTGCCTTGTCCATCGACGGTGAAGACACGAGAACCACATTGGCACGCTCGACCCAAGCTGGCGTGGGATTTCGCGTTCATCGGAAACAGCCTGTCGATCCGCTCGAACGCGTCAAAAAGTGCGCGATCATAATAATCCGGTTGAGACTTGTAGGCATTGATCCATAGATAAACGTCATCTGGCAGACGCCGCTTGAGCCGTTCGATATCTGCCTGATGTTCGCGCAGGCCGACGCAACCGACGCTGTACGACGCATTCAGTCGATCGAGATGCGCGCACTGCGCCAAAAATGCATCGGCATCGGTCTGGTTTGGATGATACGTGCACCACAGGCCAACTTTTTCGACGTTTGCGTCCGCAAGCCAATCCAAGCGGCACGATAAATTGGTTTGCACGGCCACCTTGGTGACGTGCGGCAGCCAGCTTAGCTCCACAATGGCGTCGCGGTACCACTTGCGAACGAGCGCCTCGCCCCACGGCGTAAAGAAAACGGCGAACTCATGCGATACGTGTGCTTGGATCCACGCGCAAAAGCGAAGCAGTTGCTCACGATCAGTGCGCAATTCCGCCGGCGAATCCAACTGTTTCGCGAAAGGACAGTAGGGGCAATCATAATTGCAACTTGAGAGAATTCCCCGATAGAGAATTGAATAACCTAGCGGCATTCGTACTCCTCCATCAGCGCCTGCGCGCGACTAGAATACAACCAGGGACCAATCGCGTCTGATCGCTCGATGCCGGTCTCCGTTAGATACAGATAGTCGCCGTCATGGACGGCCCAGTCGAGCTCGACAAGTTGCCACAACTGCGGGAAGTCATCGCAAGGGTGCGAGCCAAAACGTAGCGAGTATTCTGGGACGGACAAGCCGTGAGACTGGAGCAGGCAAAGAATCAGGAACCGGCGGCGCTGATCTTCCTCATCAAGCCAATACCCGTGCGTTGCGCAAGCAAAAGATGCCTCGTCTCGAGAAATATAGTCGAGAAGGATG
>Ga0190275_10002801_pt1 | contig 12376 bp, 9 predicted proteins | sample Popmic550T_FD_133745 | JGI IMG/M metagenome (GOLD analysis project Ga0190275, IMG submission 133745) | Populus adjacent soil microbial communities from riparian zone of Yellowstone River, Montana, USA - 550 T | ecosystem: Environmental > Terrestrial > Soil > Riparian zone > Trees stand | place... | reverse complement strand
TGCATGACGCCCCAGACCAGCGAAAATCCGGTGGCGATCAGTCCGAACATCGCACCCTGCAGCAGTCCGTACACGGTGGCTTGCAGAAACTGGCTCACGTACTCATCCCCTGGGCGGCCACTTGAGTGCAGCTTCCGCGGAGTCCCTGGGCCACACGGCCACGGGTCGGCCGCCCTGGACCTGAATCACGCTCATGTTCTTGACCCCGTTCATGCCCGCGGCATTGAACTTGATTGGGCCGAAGAAGCTCGGTTGGTCGAGCTTCGCGAGCTGCTCGCGCACGAGCGCGGGGTCGGTCGAGCCCGCCTGCTCGGCCGCGAGCACCAGCGCCAGACACGCCGCGGTGGCCTGAGCATTGTGATACTCAGGTTTTCTGCCGCCGTAGGCCTTGCCGAAGCTGACTGCGTAATCTTTCGCGCTCCCGAACCACTTGTCCTTTCCCGCGGCCTCTGGTGTCCACTGGGTCGAGCCGATCACGCCCTCGGCAGCCGCGCCGAGCGACTTCACGAAGTCGGGCGTCGGCGGGGCGATCGTCTCGGCGAAGGCCACGCCGCCGAGGCCCAGCTCGGCCGCCTGCTTCACCAGCGCGACCGCTTCGACGAAGTGCGCGGAGCTGAAGATCACCTCGGGGCTCTTCGGCTTGATCTTGGTGAGCGCGGAGGAAACGTCGGAGGTCCCACTCGGCACGTACTCCTCGGCCACCACCTCGAAGCCGAGCTCGCGCGCCCGCACGATGCCCGCGTGCACCGCCGTCTTGGAGAAGCCGTCGTCCGCGGAGATGAAGGCGAGCCGCTTCGGTCGCGGCTGCGCCAGGTCGTGGAGCGCCTGCACCATGCTCGCGACGTACTGCGTGGCGGGAGCGAGCACGGCGAACGTGCGCTTGTAGTTCTTCTGGAAGATCTTGTCGTCCGCACCGCCGCTGTCGGCCATCGGCTGACCATTGCGCTCGACCACCGCCGCCACCGCCTCGGTCGTCGCCGAGCCGTACGGCCCCAGGATGAGCTTCACGCCTTGGTCGTTGAAGCGCTCGACCAGCTGCCCCGCCGTATCGGGCTTGGAGGTGTCGTCCTGGATCTGAATCTCGAGCTTCAGCCGCTTTCCGCCGATCGGCACGCCGCCCTTCTGGTTCACCACGGTGGCGCACAGCTCGTAGCCCTCCTTGGTGAGCGCACCCTCGCGTGCGAGCGCGCCGGTGGCCGAGAGCGAGGCGCCGAGGACCAGCTTGTCTTGCGCCGTGCGAGCCCCGGCGTCGCCCTTCGAGCCGCAGCCTGCGAGCAGCGAGCACGCCGCCAGACCGACGACGAGTATGCCGGCCGGTATCGGTCCCTTCATCTCTCGAGCTCCCCATCCTTTGCCGCCGCTGGCGAGCCGCCATGCGGAGTGCGCCGCAACGTAGACAGATCGTCTGCGCGTGTCCATGAAGAGCTCACGCTTCGAGCACGCGCCGGCACGATCGGACTCAGACCGGCGCGTGCCGAGCCGACAGATCTGGCAACACGCTCAAGTTCCAGTGGCCCGAGCACCTGGCGATACTAGGGGAGCCCGCGATGACGACCTCGCCATTTGTTGCGGGCGCGTTACGCGCGTCGCGCCTTGCCGGCGTCGCGGGTGACGCGCCGACGATCGCGGGCCGTCGAGGGCATCCCCGACCCGCTTCGCCACGGCCGACCGCGTCCTGACGTGAGCAGCGCGCAGATCCTGTCGGCGCGGGCTCGACCCAGCTACGGCGCTGATTGCTGGAGCGACTGCTGCGCGAGCTTGGCGATCAAGCTGGTGTTGGTCGCGGCTTCCATCTCTTCGAGCAGCTCGCGACACTCGGGACGGCCCTTGAGGTGGCTCATCAGCAGCGAGGTTGCCGACGTGAACGCCTGCTCGTAGCCGAGCGCCTCGCGCACGCGCGTGGCGATGCGCTCGCGCCCGGTGGCGAGATCGTTCTCGAGCGCGTCGCCGTAGCGCGAGAGCTGCGCCTTGAGCTCGTCGATCTGACGACGCAGATCCTTGGCCGCCTCCTCGCGCGTGAACGCGCGCCCCTCGTGGCGCTGGGCGAGGCGCGTGAGCTCCTCGACCTGCGCACGTGCGGCGCCCGCCTCTTCGAACACGCGCCGCAGCGTGGCCACGTCGCGCACCTCTTTGGCCGTCTGATCGGCGCGCGCAGAAGCTTCGGCCGAGCGTCGCTCCGCCTGTCTGTGCGTGGCGAGCACGCGCTCGGCCTCTTCGCGCTCCGCTCCAGCTTCGCGCATCGTGCGCGACTCTTCAGCGGCGAGCTCTTCGACCTTACGACCGATCTCCGCGCGCAGCGCACGGCCGCGCCGCTCGATGGCCTCGAGCTTGCGCGAGTGGCTGGCGAGCTCTCCTTCGAGGCGCGATGCACGTGCGGCGAGCTCCCAGCAGCGATCGGCGGCTTGTTGCACGTCGGGCGGCGCCTTTCCGTTCGGATAGGCGCGCGCGACCATGCGCGCGAAGTGAGCCGCGCGCGTTCCCCACTCGATCACCGGCGGCGCGCCCTGAGGAGGCGGTGGCGGCGGGGCCGCCGGCTGCTCCTGCGTCATCGTGGCGCTCGGCACGTCCCACGGCGTCTGCGGGAGCGAGCGCTGGAAGGCCTTCAGCTCTTCTTGCAGATGGTGGCCATCGCGGAAGCGCTTGCGGTTCTCCTTCTCGAGCAGCTTGAGGATGATGTTCTCGGCTGCCTGAGGTAGGTCGGGGCGCAGCTGACGCGGCCGCGGCGACTGTCCCGTGCGCTGCATCTCGAGCAGCGTCTCGCGATCGTTCGAGCGAAACGGGAGCTGACCCGTGACCATCTCGAAGAACAAGATGCCGAGCGCATACAGATCGCTCTGGGCAGTGGCGTCTTCTCCGCGCGCTTGCTCGGGCGACATGTACTCGGGCGTTCCGAACACCGCGCCCTTGGGCGCAAGGCGCGGATCGCGTGCGAGTGCAGCGAGCCCGAAGTCGAGGATCTTGACGAAGTCGCGGCGACCACCGCGGCTCGTCAGCATGATGTTGTCGCTCTTGAGGTCGCGATGGATGACGCCGAGATCGTGAGCGCGCGCGAGAGCTGCGCACATCTGCTCGAGCACGTCGACGGCGCGCGTGAGCGGCATCGGCCCCTTGCCGCACTCGTGCGAGAGCGAGGTGCCGGTGAGGTACTCCATCACCAGGTAGAGCTCGCCGTCCTCGGTCTCGCCGACGTCGTGGATGTCGACGATGTGCGCGTGATCGACGCGGTTCGCAGCGCGCGCCTCGCGCAGCATCCAGGCGCGTAAGTGCGTCTCGCCGCGTAGATCGGGTCGGATCAGCTTGAGCGCAACGACTCTGTCGATGAGTACGTGGCGCGCGCGGTAGACCACGCCCATGCCACCTTCGCCGAGGAGAGTCTCGAGTCGATAACGACCTGCGACCACCTTGCCGATGTACTCGTCTTGCTGCGTGCGACGTGAAGAAGCCTTGTTCGCCGCCATGTTCTTCCCGAAAGCTCCCCTCTGGGTACGCCCAGAAACTGCTCTTCGGCCATCATACACGTGGCGCGTGGCAGGACGAGAGAGCCTTTGCTCCGTGCACGCATTGCGAGCGAGAACGCAGCGCGCGCGATGGCGAACAAGGTGCGAGTCGGTGGGCGGTGTGAGGCCATTGCCTGCGTACGAAGCGCACGACCATTGCTTGCGCGTGCTTGAGTTCAGGGGCCTGCACTCCCTATTCTTGACGAGTCCGCAGATGCACCGGCTTCGAACGAAGGGGAAGGGTTGAACTACTCGAGCGACGAGCCGTATCTGATCGAGCGTCGGCTCGCCGCGGGCGGGATGGCCGAAGTGTTCGTCGCCAAGCGCATGGGGCCACACGGCTTCGAGAAGCGCGTGGCGCTCAAGCGCATCTTGCCGCAGTTCGCGATCGACGCCGACTTCGTGCACATGTTCATCGACGAGGCGCGGCTCGCCGCCCGGCTGTCGCACGCCAACATCGTGCAGGTCTTCGACTTCGGCCAGCACGAGGGCTCGTTCTTCATCGCCATGGAGCTGATCGACGGCTCCAACGTCAACCAGCTGCTGCGCGCGGTGGCGCTGCGCGACGAGGCAGTCCCGCTCGACGTGGCGCTGCACATCACGGCCGAAGCTGCGCTCGCGCTCTCCTACGCACACGCATTGCGCGACGATCTGGGCGAGCCGCTGCGCATCGTCCATCGCGATGTGAGTCCCGCCAACTTGCTCCTCACGCGCGACGGCCACGTGAAGCTGAGCGACTTCGGCATCGCCCGCGCCGCGAGCTTCGAGGCGCGCACGCAGACCGGCCAGCTACGCGGAAAGCTCGGCTACATGTCGCCGGAGCAGGTGCTCGGTCGCGAGCTCGACGGCCGCAGCGATGTGTTCACGCTCACGACGATCCTCAGTGAGATGCTCATCGCAGAGCCGCTGTTCGGCAAGGGGCAGGACCTCGACGTGCTCATGCGCATTCGCGACGTCGATCTGTCCGTGCTCGAGAGTACGCGTCGCCGAGTGCCGCAAGACGTACGCGCGCTGATCGAGCGCGGCCTGGCGCGGCGCAGCGAAGATCGACCCGACTCGACCAACTTCTTGCGCATGCTGCAGGAAGTCATGCAGCGACGCGCGATGTCGTCGACGGCCTCACGGCTGGCGCGGCTGCTCGCCCGGCTCGAGCTCATCGAGTCGCATCCGGGAGACTCGCTCGCCAACGACTCCTCGCTCAAGCCGGCGAGCTTCCTCGAGCTCGACACGCGCAACGACGATCTCGGCGAGTCCAAGCGCGAAGAGAACGTGCGCTATCGCGTGCGCAGCGAGAGCGGCCTGGTGGGGCCGCTCTCCTACTCCGAGCTGGTCGAGCTGATCCTCGGCGGCATGGTCGACTCCGACACCATGGTGAGTCGGCAGGGATCCTACTTCGAGCGCGCAGGTCAGGTCGAAGAGCTGCGTCGCTTCCTCAACACGCCGGCGCTGCAGTGGCGCTCGCGCGAGCTCGCCAATCCGACCTGGCAAGGCAGCCTCGCGCGCGCCTCGCTGCTGCCGGTCGTGCATCGCATCACGCGCGGTCAAGAGACCGGCATGTTGCATCTGAGAGACGGCGATCGACAGAAGAAGCTCTACTTCAGCGGGGGCCGTCCCGACTACATCGCCTCGACCGATCGCAGCGAGCTCCTGGGCGAGCAGCTGGTGGCGACCAACATCTGCCTGCGCATGGAGGTCGACATGGCGCTGGCGGTGCTGCACCGCTACGAGGGTCGGCTCGGTGACGCGCTGGTGGGGCTCGGCATCTTGCGTCCGATGGTGCTCGTGCGCGCGGTGCAGAGTCAGGTGCGACGGCGCTTTCTCGAGGCTTTTCGTTGGCGCTCCGGCGAGTGGCGCTTCATCCGCGGAGCGCGCAGCGAAGAAGAGACCTTCGCGCTGCAGCTCGATCCTTACGAGCTCTTGCGCGACGCAGCCTTCGAAGCGCACGTCGATGAGCTCGAGTCGGCGCTCGAGCCGGTGCGCGAGCGCGTGCTCATGCGGGGGCTCGACACCGGCATGCCGCTTGCGGCCTATCGGGTGCCGCCCATCTGGTCTGCGCTGATCGAGCAGGTGAACGGCCAGGGCACGCTCGCCTCGATCGTGGCTCGCGAATCGTCGCGCCGGGGCGTCGAGCTCGACGATGTCTATCGCGCGCTGTACCTCGGCCTCTCGTGCGAATTGCTGCGCGCGGCCTGACTTCGCCGCAGCAGCCGCGCGAAATCAGCGGGCGCCATTCGACACCGGCGCGAGAGCGGGCTAATGCCTCGATCATGTCGTCGGTGCTCGACTTCAAGGCTCCCGAGCACGGCCGAACAGCGGTCTTGGTCGAGGTCCCTCACGCGGGTCTGACCATTCCCGAGCCGCTGCGTGACGAGATCCTCGCGAGCGCAGACACGCTGCGGCGCGACGCCGATCTCTACGTGGACGCGCTCTACGAACTCGCGCCCGAGGCCGGAGCAGCACTGCTCAGCGCCCGCGTCTCGCGCTACGTGGTCGATCTGAATCGCGCACCCGACGACTTCGAGCTGGGCGGCCTCGACGAGCCGAGCTCCGGGCGCATGGGCCAGCCGCGCGGAGTGGTGTGGCGCGTTACCACCGATGGGCGTCCGGCCCTGCGCACCCCGCTCGATGCGGTGGCGCTCGGTCAGCGGCTCGAGCTCTATCATGCGCCCTACCATGCCCGGCTCCGGGAGGAGCTCGAGCAGACCCGAGCGCGCTTTGGCTATGCTTTGCTGGTGGCGGGCCACTCCATGCCCTCGGTCGTTCGACGTGGTACCCGCGAGGTCGAGCGGCGCGCCGACATCGTCCCGGGCACGTTGGGCGGCACCAGCGCCGACCGGCGCGTGGTCGAACTCGTCGACCAGCACTTCCGGGCCGCGGGGCTGAGCGTCCGCCACGACGACCCTTACCGAGGCGGCTTCAGCACGGCGCACTACGGTCGACCCGAGCAGCACCTGCATGCCGTCCAGATCGAGATCAACCGGGCGCTCTACATGGACGAAGTGACCTGCGCGCCCAAGGGCGAGAACTTCTCGCGATTGCAAGTCGTGCTGCGCGATCTGGTGCGACGCCTGGGTAGCCTCGAGCTGTCGTGAGAGCGGGGTGTCGGTGGCGCGCGCAACTCACGTCTAGGCGGCTGCTTCCCGCACTACCCGGGGCACGGTGCGCTCGGAGAAGGGCTCGCGTACGTGCTCGCGCTCCTCGAGCGTGAGCAATCGAACCCGTTTCACCGAAGCCCATGATCGCGCTTTTGCAGCGTTGGGGGCTGTGCTAGCTTGAAAGTCGTGGAGGTCGTTCTGCGTAAGGTGGGGCGTAAGCCCGGGCGGGCCGTCGTCGGCCGCTTGCTGCGTGCCCCGCGCAAGGGCGCGGTCGTCGTGATCGAGTTCCCGGACGGCCTTCACGAGTACGTGACGACCCCGGTGAAGCGGATCCTGCGGCTGGCCGGGCGCGAGGTCTACTACCTGCAGACGGCGAACAGCCGCTATCGACTGGAAGTACGGTCCGACAGCGCGCCCCTCGCCGAAGCCCCCGCGGTCCACTGACCGCTCGCGCGTCTCGAGCTGTCGCTCACTGACGACCCCGCGCGTTCTCGAGTTGTCGCTCACTGACGACCCGCGCCTCTCGAGCTTTCGCTCACTGATGGCCCGCGCCTGGCGCTTCGCTCGATGACGACAGAGCTCCGCACGCGCTCGCTAACCGAAGGACCGCCACGGCCGATCAGGCCCGTCGGGCATATGTCGCCGCATCCCGTCACCCGGCGCTTCGCCGCGGCAAGCTGCCGCGGCAGAGCTGCGTAAACAGCCGGGTTGGCCGATCGTAGCCGCGGAGATTGCTACGCTTTTTCCCGGCACATCCGCTGCAATAGCGCGCCTCGTCGGCGCGACTCGCGGCTCGAGCGCGCCAGAAGGAGTTGGCATGTTCCGCTCGGGTCTGGATGAGTACATGAGCTCGCTGCGTGGCGTCGGTCCGCTCGACGTAGAGTCAGAGCAGGCTTTGGCCAAGGCCTATCGCGCTGGGGACCGCCGTGCCGGCGACCGACTCATCTCCGCCTGCTTGCCGTTCGTCATCCGCATCGCTGTCGAGTATCGCCGCTGGGGCGTGCCGATAGAAGACCTGGTCCAGCAGGGCAACCTCGGTCTGCTGCGCGCCGCCGAGAAGTACGACACGGACAAGCACGTCCGCCTGATCACCTACGCCGTGTACTGGATTCGCGCGGAGATCCGCGACTACCTCGTGCGCAGCTACCGGATCGTGCGGCTCGGAACCACGCGCTCCGAGCGCCGTGCTCTACGCGCCTTCCGGCGTGAGGGCGTGGAGGGTCCGGCCGAGCTTGCCGAGCGCAGCGGGATGCCGCTCGCGCGCTGCGAGATGCTGTGGCCCGTGCTCGCGCACGTCGACACCTCCCTCGATCAGACCTTCGACGGCATGCGTGGGCCAGGCGTCGAGCGGCTCCAGAGCGATGCCCTCACCCCCGAGCAGATCGCCTGTGCGCGCCGCGAGTGCGAGCTGCAGAAGAAGGACGTGCGGCTCGCCCTGCGCAAGCTCGACCGACGCGAGCGACGCATCGTCAACGCGCGCTTCCTGAGCGACGACCCCTGCACGCTCGAGGCGCTCGGCCGCGAGCTCGGCGTCAGCAAGGAGCGCGTGCGTCAGCTCGAGGTGCGCGTGCGCGACAAGCTGCGCGATGCTCTCTCGAGCTACGCCCCGGCGGCCTGAGCTCGCGTGGGACCTCCGTCTCGCCATCCTGCCGCCATCCCGGCGACGCGCGGCCAGCCTCGCGAGCTCGTGCGCGCTGCTCCGTGGGTGGGGGCGTGTGTGACCGACCTTCGTGCCCATGTGCTTGACGGGTTCAGTGACGCGCTCCAATTCCGTAGACTCATGGCTGTGCAAAGGCTCCTGCTCCTCGCGACACTCCTGCCCCCCGCATTCGCAGCATTCGGCTGCGGCGAAGACGTCGGCGACTGCGAAGACCGCATGAAACAGGGGCAGGACACCGTGCTGGTGAACGGCTCCATTCAGTACGGCGGCCAGGCCATCATGAACATCGCCTGTGCTCAAGGCTGCCACTCGTCCGATGCCAAGGGAGCGCTGCGCAACGGCGCGCCAGCCGGGCTCGACTTCGATCTCCGCCCGGTCGATCCCGAGGGCGCGGACGTCGAAGGCACCAGCACCAGCGGCGACGCCGGCACGGTCGCCAAGCTGAAGGATGAGGTCGCGTCGAAGCTACGCGAGCGGCAGCGCAAGATCTTCGAGGATCGCAACCACATCTGGCAGCAGGTCAAGGACGGCTTGATGCCGCCGAGCGGAGCTTTCGCCCGCTTTCGCACCGCCATCAAGAGCATCGTCAACTCGGACGAGGCCACCCCGTGCGCTGCGGGCAAGGGCTCGTTCGAGGCGATCACCGAGAAGTCGTCGCAGGACGTGCTGCGCATGTGGCTCGCCTGCGGCGCACCCATCGTGGAGACGAACAGCGCCGTGGTGCAGTCGTATGGCGCACCCGGAGCGGCCGGCTACCAGTATCCCGTCTGCGAGGGTGCAGGTGTCGGCGACGCGGGTGTGGGCGACGGCGGCGCAGGCACGGTGATCACCCTCGAGGCCGTGCACGCCAAGATCTTCAGCGTGTGCAGCGACTGCCACTCGCCCGAGGGCCAACAAGAGCCCGACCTGTCGACGCCCGAAAAAGCCTACGAGGTGCTCGTCGCGGACACGGCAGCGCAGTGCGGCACCAAGCCGTACGTGACCAAGGGCGATCCCACGCAGTCGTTCTTCTACGAGATCGTGGCGCAAGCGCGCCCGGCCTGCGCCTCGCGCATGCCACCAGGCGGCGCGCTCAACATGAGCGACCTCAGACTCATCTCCGACTGGATCAAGGGCGGCGCCGTGCGCGCGGCTGACGTTGAAAAAAGCGTAAGAGAGCTGCAAGGCGGACTAGACGCAGCTGTTCGCTAGGGCGTGAATGGCTTGACGACCCCCTCGCGACACCTCAATTCGGGGGACGATGGATACGAAGCGACTTCTCGGCTCGATACTCTTGGCCTCCTCGCTGACGGCGCTCGGCTGCGGCGAGGACGTGGGCGCCTGCAAGAGCGAAAAAGAGGGTCGCGAGACGGTGCTGGTGAACAACACCGTGCAGTACGCCGGGCAAGCCATCATCAATCAGTCGTGCGCGAACAACATCTGCCATTCCTCGGCGGTGAAGGGCGAGGCTCGCAATGGGGCTCCGGCCGGACTCGACTTCAATCTCAGGCCGGCCACGGCCGACGGAGAGGACGAGACCGAGGATGGAACGACGATCGCCACGCTCACCGACAGCGACCTGGCGGGGCTGCGCAAGCGGCAGCGCAAAGTGGTCGAGCAGCGCAACCGCATCTGGCAGCAAGTACGAGATGGCCTGATGCCGCCGCCCGGCATGTTCGCCCAGTTTCGTAAGCTCGCGCGGGTGTTCTTCACCGACGAGAGCGAGCTCTGTACGGGTGTGCAAAGCACCTCGTTTGCACCGATCACGGCTGGCGAGTCGCAAGAGGTGCTGCGTGAGTGGCTGGCTTGTGGCGCGCCGATCGTCGAGACCAACACGGAGCTCGTGACCAAGCGCGAGGTCGGAACGATCGGTTATCAGTATCCGAGCTGCGGTGGTGAGCTGCCCGAGGGCAACACGCTCGAAGCGGTCCAGGCGCGCATCTTCGACGTGTACTGTGCCGACTGCCATCCGGACATGAGCGACCCCGACCTGCGCAGCGTCGAAGCGTCGTTCGCGAGCCTGCTCGAAGACGACAGCGAGATTTGTGACGGCAAGCCGTACGTCACCAAGGGCGACTCGAGCGCGTCTTATCTCTACGACCTCGTTTCGAAGGACGACCCGGGCTGCCACGCCCGCATGCCGCTCGGCGGCGAGCTGAGCGAAGAGGAGATGCAGCTGATCAAGGACTGGATCGACGAAGGCGCGCTGCGCGAAGGCGAATAGCGGAGCGTCTGGCCGCTTGTGCGGCTGCGTACCGAAGCGCCGCTGCGTTTACCAACGCTGCAGCTTTCTAGTGCATGCGGCCGGAAAAAGGCGTCGAGCTAAGGAAGAGTGCGAGAAGGTGGCAACCAGGCGCTTGACCGGACTCGCCAGGTCGCCTCAATTCGGAGGCGATGAACAGGTCCTCAGCGCTCCTCGCAACGCTGGTGCTCTCGATGTCGTACGCAGTCGGCTGTGGCGAAGACGTGGGTACCTGCAACGACTCCAACGAAGGTCGTGACGTCGTGCTGGTCGGAACGACGATCCAGTACGCCGGCCAGGCGATCGTCAACAAGTCGTGCACCAGCGGCTGCCACAACAGCACCGTGACCGGCGAAAACCGCCGAGGCGCTCCGGCCGGGCTCGACTTCGATGTCGTGCCGGTGAGCGAAGACAAGGCCAAGGGTAAGAAGAAGAGCAGCGACACCATCGTGAAGCTGAGCACGGCGCAGCTCGACGGCCTGCGCAAGCGTCAGAAGGTGATCTACGAGAACCGCGACTCGATCTGGCAGCAGGTGCGCGAGGGGCTAATGCCGCCCGACGGCATGTTCGCGATGTTCAGCAGCTTGAAGGGCATCTTCGCCACGAAAGATGGCGAGCCTTGCGAGCAGGGCAAGCAGTACAGCGACCTCGGCGACCAGAAGGAGACGCTGCGCAACTGGCTCGCTTGCGGCGCGCCCATCGTCGAGAGCGCGGGCGCGGTGGTGACGGAGCCGCACACGCCTGGGGTCGTCGGCTATCAGTATCCGCTGTGCGAGCCGGCAGAGGGCGATTCCGTGGGCCTGGTGAGCGGGCCCGTCACGCTCGAGAAGCTGTTCAAGGCGCAGTTCACGAGCTGCACGCAGTGCCATCCGCTGCTCGGCAAGCCCGACTTCCGCAGCGTCGAGGCGGCCGTGATGACCATGATGGACGTCGAGACCGAGATCTGCGACGGCAAGCCCTACGTCACCAAGGGCGAGCCGGACAGCTCGTTCCTGTACGACCTCGTCAGCAAGGACGATCCCGGCTGCGGGCACAGTCGCATGCCGCAGTTCGCGCCCGAGCTCGACGAGGAGCAGCTGGCGCAGGTCCGGGAGTGGATCGAGAAGGGCGCGCCGATCACCGACGACGACGTCACGGAGGAGCCGGGTGACGAGCCGGGCGACGAAGAGCCTGTCGACCAGGAGCCGGGCGACGAAGAGCCCGGCGACGAAGAGCCCGTCCTCGAGGACGCCGGGGTCGAGCCGCCGAGGGATGCCGGTCGCGGCGATGCGGGCGGCGATGCTGGCCGTGACGCGGGGCGCGACGCGGCTGTTGTCGACGCCGGTCGCGACGCAGGTCGCAGGCTGTTCTAGCGGGCGCGGGCGCTCGGGCACCCGTACGGGGAGCAAGTCGTGACAGGTGGGCTGCTGGCGACGCCGGGCGGACCACGCATTGCTACAGTGCGGCGAGCGCGGTAGGTCTGGCGTCATGAGTGAGCGAGATAGCGCGCGGCCTGAAGCCTTCCTCTCGGCGTTGCGCAGCGGTGGCCTGGTGTTCGACGGCGCCATGGGCTCGCTGCTGTACGAGAAGGGCAACCTCTACACGGCGTGCTTCGAGGAGATGAACGTCTCTCGCCCCGAGGTGGTCAGTCAGATCCACCGCAGCTATGCCGAGGCCGGGGCCGAGGTGCTCGAGACCAACACCTTCGGCGCCAACCGGGTACGGCTGTCGCGCTACGGGTTCGAAGGCAAGGTGCGCGAGATCAACGCCGCGGGCGTCAAGCTGGCGCGCGAGGTAGCTGGTGCGCGCGCGTTCGTGGCGGGCGCGGTGGGGCCCAGCGGGCTGATGCTGGAGACGCTGACGGAGGCGCAGCTAGAGGAGCTGGTGGCAGCGTTTCGCGAGCAGGTCGCTGCGCTGCTGGAGG
>Ga0190275_10002800_pt1 | contig 12378 bp, 14 predicted proteins | sample Popmic550T_FD_133745 | JGI IMG/M metagenome (GOLD analysis project Ga0190275, IMG submission 133745) | Populus adjacent soil microbial communities from riparian zone of Yellowstone River, Montana, USA - 550 T | ecosystem: Environmental > Terrestrial > Soil > Riparian zone > Trees stand | place... | reverse complement strand
GGTCCCCGCTTTCCGGGGACACAGGTCGCTCATCGCTCTCGTGGACGATACTGGGATCGAACCAGTGACCTCTTCCGTGTCAGGGAAGCGCGCTACCGCTGCGCCAATCGTCCAGAACTTGCAGGGTGTTCGAGGTGGAGACGGGATTCGAACCCGTGTACACGGCTTTGCAGGCCGTTGCCTCGCCTCTCGGCCACTCCACCACAGAGTCTCAGCCTACTGACCTGTACCGAGCGAACGACCGGGTTCGAACCGGCGACCTCAACCTTGGCAAGGTTGCGCTCTACCAACTGAGCTACGTTCGCATCTCGCTGAGCTGTTCGAAGACTCCGAGCTGCTCGGTGCGAGAGCAGAACAGTAGCGCATTTTTCCGCAACTTCGAAACTGGGTATCCGGGTGTCGTCCGGCTCCCGGCTCAGGCGGGAAACCTGCCTCTCCAGTCACACCAGTTTCACTAGTTCTCAAGCATCGTGAGCTCCACATCCGCCAGGAAGTCGGCGTCGGCGAGCAGTTCGATCGTACTGATGACGCCGTCCGTCACAGTGAACGCGATCACGACCTGCGGCTCGCCATCGCGCACCCACACCGCACCCGCGATCCCGTCGACCAGGGCGAGTCTCGCGGCCTTCGCGCGACCCGAGAAAGTCTGCGCAATAGCGTTCGCGCCACGCACCAAGGCGACCGCGCCCTTGGCAGCTGCGGCGTCGTCGGCACGCAGTACGACGTCTGGGTCGAGCATCGTCAGCAGCGCCTCGAAGTCGCCCGTCCGCGAAGCGGTGAGGAAGGCCGCGACGATCTCGTGCTGCCGCGCCGAATCGGCCTCCGGTACTACGGGCTCGCCCTGTACCCGCCGCCGAGCCCGACTCGCCAGCTGTCGAGCCGCGGCAGGGGAGCGCCCCACGATCGGAGCGATCTCGTCGAACGGCACCGCAAACATGTCATGCAGCACGAACGCCAGCCGCTCAGCCGGCGCCAGCGTCTCCAGTACGACGAGCAACGCCAGCCCCACCGAGTCCGCCTGCACGGCCTCGAGTTCAGGGTCCGGTACTGCGTGGTCGACCAGTGCGGGGGAGTGCTCCCCAACGACGTGCTCGGGTCGCGCCCGGCGTACCCGCAGCATGTCCAGGCAGATCCGCCCGACCACAGTCGTCAGCCAGCCGCCGAGATTATCGATCGCGCCGGTCTCGGATCGGCTGAGCCGCAGCCAGGCTTCCTGTACCGCGTCCTCAGCCTCCTGCTCCGACCCGAGCATCCGGAACGCCACCGCCCGCAGGTGCCCCCGATTCTCCTCGAACCGCCCCGCCAGCCACTCGTCCCCAGCCATGCCCGCCGCCTTCCCACGCCGCCAATGTCACATCCGGATCCCGTCGCCCGTCATCACCTCGACGAGCCTGAACGGCAGAATGTGACACCGCACCACTCAGACAGGAAGAGACCACCATGGCCCACCCCACCGCCCGCCCCCTGGAAGCCCGCAAGGCCGACACCCTGCGCCGCCTCGACCAGGACGTCGACGCCTGGGTCTCGACAGCATCAGCCGACGGTACGCCGTACCTGATGCCGCTCTCATTCCTGTGGACAGACAACTTCCTGCTCCTGTCCACAGCCCGCAACAACCCCACCAGCCGCAACATCCAGGCAACCGGCCAACTACACCTCTCCGTAGGCGAAACCAGAGACGTAGTCCTGATCACGGGCACAGCCGAACTGATCGAGGACCTCCCCGACGAGCTAGCCACCCAGTTCGCAGAAAAAGCCGGCTTCGACCCCCGCGCCGCCAACTACCCGTTCTTCCGAGTAACCCCAGTCCGCATCCAAGCCTGGCGAGAGTCCAACGAAATCAAAGGCCGCGATTTAATGCTGAACGGCCAATGGCTCTGACGGCCAACCACCAGAGACGCAGGCAGGCCACAGGAACCACAACCGATAGCCAACCGACGACAGCAACCCAGAGAAAGGGGGGTGTGGGTGGCGAAGCCCCCACAACGCGCGGGGCGAAGCCTCCGCGCACAAATGACGAGGGGCGACCCGGTCTGCGTTTTCCGCAGACACAGATCGCCCTCGCTCCGAGTGGACGATACTGGGATCGAACCAGTGACCTCTTCCGTGTCAGGGAAGCGCGCTACCGCTGCGCCAATCGTCCAAGCTTCAGGGGTTGTTCGAGGTGGAGACGGGATTCGAACCCGTGTACACGGCTTTGCAGGCCGTTGCCTCGCCTCTCGGCCACTCCACCAGGTGAGAAAGCTGGCCTGCCGACTTCTCGACCAGGAGGATGGCCCTCTCCGAGCGAACGACCGGGTTCGAACCGGCGACCTCAACCTTGGCAAGGTTGCGCTCTACCAACTGAGCTACGTTCGCGTTGCAACCGGGCTTTTTGTTCCCCTCGGTGCGAGAAGAACATTAGCGCACCTGCGGTCCAGTTCAAAAACGGGGGTCACCTGCCGGTCCACCGGGCGTCATCGGTTGGTCACGCACGGGCTCCCGGGCGGGACCGGAACGCCCTTCGGCATAAGGTGTCGCGGTGGACGGAACACGCATGACCATCTGGCTGAACGGTGCTCTGAGCGACGGTACGGCCGCCCTCTCGCCGCTGGATCACGGCATCACTACGGGTGACGGGGTCTTCGAGACCCTGAAGATCGTCAACGGGCAGCCATTCGCGGTCACCAAGCACCTGGAGCGGCTGGTCGTCTCGGCGACCGGGCTCGGGTTGCCGGAGCCCGATCTGGCGCTGGTACGCGACGCGATCGCGACCGTGGTGAAGGCCGACCCGGACATCGCGTTCGGCCGGCTGCGGATCACGTACACGGGCGGCGTCTCGCCCCTCTCATCAGATCGCGGTACCGACGGCCCGACGCTGATCGTCGCGTCCCAGCCGATCGATCAGCCGTCGCCCCGCTCGGCGATCGTGACCGTGCCCTGGGTGCGCAACGAGCGCAGCGCAGTCGCCGGGCTCAAGACCACGTCGTACGCCGAAAACGTCCGCGCACTCGCGTATGCGAAGGCGCGGGGAGGCAGCGAAGCGATCTTCGCGAACACGGTCGGCGATCTGTGCGAGGGCACCGGCTCGAACATCTTCTGCGTCTTCGACGGCGAACTCGTCACGCCGACGCTGCAATCTGGCGCGCTGGCCGGCGTCACGCGCAATCTCGTGCTGGCGTGGTTCGGCGGGGTCGAGCGGGACGTACCGCTGACACAGCTGGCGGAGGCGGATGAGATCTTCCTCACGTCGACCACCCGCGACGTCCAGGCCATCCACCGGGCAGACGACCGCGACCTCGCAGTACCGGGTGAAGTGACCGCGGCCGTCGCCAGAGTCTTCGCCGAGCGCTCAGCCGAGGATCTCGACCCGTAAGGGCACCGTCAGTACCCGCAAACGACAGCGTCCGGAGCCCCAGTGGGTGCTCCGGACGCTGTCTGTCGTCTAGTCGCCGGCGGACTTGCGGCGCTCGCGGTACGCCGCGACGTGCAACCGGTTGCCGCAGGTGCGGGCGTCGCAGTACCGCTTGGACCGGTTCCGCGACAGATCGATCAGCGCGTCATCGCAGTCCGGTGCCTCGCAGCGCCGCAGCCGCTCGCGTTCACCCGCGGAGATCACCTGGGCAAGCGCGATCCCGCACTCGACCGTGATCCGGCAGGTCAGCGACGCGCCGTCGCGCGAATAGTGGATGTGCCATGGATGACCGTCGTGGTTCGTCAGCCGGGGCGTCGTCGTACCCCTCGCGACGATCGCGTTGATCATCGCCGCCGCCTCCGCGTCCGAGGCCGTCGTGAACACCGGCGCGAACAGCGGCCGCAGCTCCCGGACGTCCTGCAGATCGGTCTCGCTCAGATTGCCCACCGCGCTGAACTCGCGCTCATGGACGAACTTCTCCAGGTCCTCGAGCGTTTCCATCGTGTCGACCTGGCTTGTCGGCCCGGGCAGCGTATTCACCAGCCGGACCAGCGTGCCGAGCGCGTGCTCGGTGTCGTGCGAGAAAGTCACAATCACGTCTCCAACGCGACGGGGTCTCCGTCTTGCAGCAAGAGTAGCCCGGCCGGATTCGTACGTCGCGGATCAATGCGCTATGGTTTCACCCGCAACACAGTACGGCGCAAGCAGATCCGGGCGATTGGCGCAGTGGTAGCGCGCTTCGTTCACACCGAAGAGGTCACTGGTTCGAACCCAGTATCGCCCACCCGATGATCAGCCGGCTTCCACGGAAGCCGGCTTTTTGCTTGTACTGCGGAGGAAGACCCCCACGCCTCCCGTCGCCGCTCGCTCCTGCGTCGCTCACCGCTCTGGGCGCTCCCACCCACCCCATCTGCCGCTCCTTCGTCGCGGTGGGCGGGCGCGGCAATCATGGCTGGAGTGCGGCAGATCCGGATCGCGGCTGCCTACGCTCCTCACGGACGGCGTCGAGTGGCCGCAGGGGCCTCGAGCGCGGGGTGGTCTGTCGGGATACTCGACGGGGTGAATCCATCGAGTCCCTGTCTGGATGAAGGCGGTTGATGACTTTGCAGCTTTGGAGGCTCGCGTGAGTGGGCGGACCCTCTATCTCGTCGTCTGTGGGGCTCCGCTTGCGTCCCGAACTGCCGAGGGCGTGCAGGCTGCTCGGGATGGTGGATGGGAGCCGTATGTCATTCCGACGGATGCGGCTATGCCGTGGCTGGCGGGGCAAGAGCTGGGAAGCGTGCCGGTCATTAGGGGCAACCGTGCGCCGGGTGAGCCGACGCGGACGCCGCCGGCTGATGCTGTTGCTGTTGTGCCGATGAGTTTTAACACGCTGAATGCCTGGGCTAACGGCATTGCTGGCACGTATCCGTTGGCGATCCTCTGTGCGGCGCTTGGCGCTCGGACTCCGACGGTTGCGGTGCCGTTCGCTAAGGATGAGCTTGCTGGGCATCCTGCGTGGGCGGCGTCGCTGGCGGTACTTCGTGGCTGTGGGGTGACGGTTCTTGATCCGCGCAATGGGTCGACGAACGTCCGGCCTGTGTCGAGTGGGACGGGCGCGGCGGTTGCCGATGCGTTTCGCTGGGAGTGGGTGTTCGGGCGGCTACGAGACGTCGGGGCGGGTCATCAAAGGGGATTGGAGGTGGAGGGTCAGGTTGGGGGTGGTTAAGGGGACGCCGTTCCAGGTTGTGGTGGCGGTTTCTGTGGTGGGGTTGATTGTCAGGCGGACTCGGTGGGGCGTGGTGATGACGTAGAGGTCGGCGATGAAGGTGTCGGACTGCCAGGCCGCGGTTGCGATGACTGGGCGGCCGAGGGGGGAGCTTTCTTGCCATTCGTTGTGGCCGGCCTGGATGGTGAGGGCGGGGCCTAGGTGGAGGAGCCAGCCGTTGGCTGTGGGGTCAACGGTCACGGTGGTGCCGTTGGGGAGGGGGGAGTCCTCGGCTGAGGTGGTGATGGTCGCCTTGATGGAACGTCGTGGAGTGGCTGCGCCTGGTACCGGTGTGAATGACAGTTGGCGCAGGCGGTTGGTGAGGGTTTCGTCGTCCTCGGTGGTTGCGGCGGCGTCCAGGCCGGGGAGCAGGCAGTCCCAGAAGAGGCCGGGGAGGGCGTCTGTTTGCTCTACGGCGGCGGTGAGGACGATGACGAGGTCGTGGGACGGGGAGACCACACACATCTGACCGAAGGCGCCGTTGCCGTGGTAGCCGTGGCGGGACATCCAGAACTGGTAGCCGTAGCCGCCGAGGAAGTCTGGATTGGGCGTCCAGTTCGGGAGTAGTTCCGTGATCCCGATGTGTCGTTGGGTGGCGAGTTGCACCCATTCGCGGGGGATGAGTTGACGGTCGCCCCATCGGCCTTCGCGGAGGAGGAGTTCGCCGAAGGCGGCGACGGCTTCGGTGGTGAGGTGCAGGCCGTGGAATCCGAACGCGGCGCCGCTCGCTACCCGGTCCCATTCGGCGTGGTCGATGCCCATCGGGTGGAACAGGCGCTCGTCGAGTAGCTCCGGGAGGGTACGGCCGGTGACTCGCTCGACCATGCGGGCTAGGACGAAGGTGGTCGAGTTGTCGTAGGTGTGCCGGGTTCCCTCGGGCGCGGCGAACGGTACGCGCAGGAAGCCCTTTACGAGGTCGTCCGGCTCCAGTTGCCAGGCTTCGGCGAGGCTGTCATCGGCGTGTCCGGCGGTCATGGACAGCAGGTGGTGGACTGTGAGGCGGCGGCCCTGGTCCGAGATGTCGGCTGGGACGTGGTCCGGCAGTACGTCGACCACGCGATCGTCCAGCGAGAGCAGTCCGTCGGCGATCGTGAGTCCGACGGCGACCGAGGTGAACGACTTCGTCAGGGAGTACAGGAGGTGTGGGCGTTCGGCGGAGTACGGCGCCCACCAGCCTTCGGCGACGATGTGGCCGCGGCGTACGACCATGAGCGAGTGGCATTCGATGGATTGCGCTTCGAGCTCGTCCAGCAGCGCGATGATCGAACGGGCCGGTATCCCCGCAGCGGCCGGTGTCGAGCGCGGCAGCAGGGTGCGCTGGGGAGGCATTCGCGCACCCTAACAATCTGTACTGGCGTGCTGCGAGGCATTAAGCGTCCGGGTGCCGGGCAGCCACCACTCACCAACCTCAACTGATCGCACCCGGCCAAGCGTGGGCAGGGCATCGCCCCGGGTGGAACGGCAGGTTGGTGAGTGATGGCGGTTCGAGTCGCTTCCGGCTTGTCAGAGGGCTCGGAAGTGGGGGTTGTCTCGGCCCTCGCTGGTCGCGCACCGGAGGTTGCCGCTGGCGTCTGCGTAGACGCACACCCTCAGGTGGGCCTTCGCCACGCCGTTGGCGTCGATGACCCTGATGGTCCCGAAGTTGGTGCCGTTAGGGCCGCAGCCGTTGACGACCGCCTTCATTGGGCCGAGATTCCTGCCAAATCCGTTGGCATCCACCGTCACCGCCTGGGCCCGCACCGGACGGCCGTCCTCGGGACACAGGTCGCGGACGGTGAAGTTCCGATAGATGACCTCCGTCCGGCTGATGAAGTCGATGGTCGCCGAGGCCTGTCCGCCGCTGCCGGAGAACCCCGGGTAGTAGACGCGAACGGAGTCAGGCCCGTCGGTTGCCAGCGCGGGGCTTGCGGCCAACGAGCCAGTCAACACCGCCGCGATCCCAACCACGGCCGCCAGAATGCGCACCTTCATAAGTCCTCCAAAGAGATGTCCTCGAGCCGGCCTGCACGGCCCGCCGAATGTGTCGCGATTGTTTGAGCTGTCACCGACGCGTCCCTGCCCGTACCGCACCCGTACCGGGCCCGACGAGTGGGATGCGACGATCGGTGAGGACCACCGCGTCGACCAGTCGCGCAGGCCTGCCCATCCGGAAACAGACAAGCCTGCGGAACACTGGCTAGCCGAGGTTGCAGTTGTTCCGGAATGAGTACAGACCGGTCCTGCCGCCGCGGATCTGCATGCAGGGGTTGAAGTGGGCCCCGGCGATGCTGAATCTGAACTGCTGCCCCTGGCGCACCTCCCAGCCCACATTGCGGACGTACGTTCCGCCGAGGCCCAAGTACCTGATACCAGCGATGCCTTGGCCGCCCCGGCCCGACAGGCTGTAGGACGTGATCCTCGATGAGTTCGAGCACCAGTTGGCCGTCATCCAGGTGTCACCGGTGTTGAGCCCCGCGTCGTACCACTTGTAGTACTTGTACTGGCTCCAGCAGGCGGTCAGAGCGGTAGGTCCCGCTTCGGCTCGCTCCTGCGTGGTCGGAGCCCGCTTCACCACCGGCCCGGACCCCACTTCCTTGCTGGTCCAATTGGCCAACCGAGCAGCGAAAACGGCCTGCTGATCGGCAGACAACGCTGCGAACGCAACAGCGGCATCAGGGGCGCTGTAGACGGCGGCGGCGATCTCGTCACTCGTGGGCGGTCCCGCGGCTGTCGCCAGTCCGGCCGTCACCATGCACAACGCAACGCCAGCCCCTGCGGCCGATACTGCCCGTTTCAATGATCTCTTCACAATTCAAGCCTCACGTTTCGATGAGTGGCTGATCCATCCCAAGGAACTCAGTCACCCAACGACCTGCACCGACGGGTTACAGATCACCACACGGTGTGACTGGTTACCGGTACGGAGCCTAGGTAGCGCGCCGGGAAACGGCATGTCACGCGAACACGTGACAACCCAGGCTTGCGCCTCCGGCCGCGCTACCGTTCGCGCAAGCTGTCTCACCGGGACGAAGGGAAGCGTCGTGAGAAGTGCGGTTGCCTTTCCGCGGGGACCCGGAGACCCCCTGGGCCAGGACGACCCACTGGCACGATGGCCGGCGGAACGGCAGTTTCAGCGCAGGTCCGCTCGACTGTCCGCGCTCCTGCGGGCAGCCAGCGCCGTCGGAGCGACCCTGGTCGCCGTGATTGGCTTCGCACCGCCGGCACGGGCCGCCTGGGTGGCCGTAGCCGTCGCCGGCGTACTGGTGTGGAGCGCTCTGTTCACCGTTGCGATGTTCAGGCCGGAGCCAAGTCCCTGGCTCTGTGTGGGCGACACCGCCGTCGTCGTGGCGGTCTGCCTGGCGCACGGCAACCTCGTCCCGGCCGCAGTCCTGGAAGCGAGCGCGGGCAGTGGGTGGGTCGACATGGTCGCAAGCACCGGCGTCTTCATCGCCCAATTCGTACTGCGGCAGCCCCTGGCGATGGCCGCGGCAATCGCCATCGCCGTGGCCTACACGGTGGGCGCGCCCGGTGTACGGGAAGCCCCGGTCATCCTGGTTCTCCAAGGGCTGCTCGCCGCCGCTGTCGTGGTTCTGCTGCGGCGTGGCGCACGAAGGGCCGACTTGGCGCTGGCCGAGGAAGCGTCGGTTCGCGCGTCGACGCAAGCCCGGTCTGCCGCCCGCAGCGACGAGTTGGACCAGCAGCGACTGCTGCACGACACCGTGCTCGCCACCCTCACCATGGTGGGGACCGGCAGCATCACCCGTGACTCCACCGCACTACCGGAACGGGCCGCGAGAGATCTGGCCGTCCTAGCGGGCCTGCGATTGCACCCCACGGTGGGGCGCGACGTGGAGCCCGTCCAGGCGTCGCTGGACGTCGCGCTGCGCACCGTAGTACTGACGCCCCAGGTGGGACTACCGCCCCTGGACACTGAGTTCGACGTGCCGCCGCTGGACCTGCCCCACGAGGTCGTGGTTGCGCTGTCCCAAGGGGTCGCCGAGGCCCTGACCAACGTAGCCCGGCACGCGGACACTCGCGCTGCCCGGGTCACGGCCCGCCGTAGCGGGGACGGTGTCGTCGTCGAGGTCTGCGACGGCGGACGCGGCTTCGACCCCGGCGCGGTCGTCTCCCATCGACGCGGCCTGCGGGAATCGGTCTACGGCCGGATGCGTGCTGTAGGCGGCAGCGCCCTGGCCGTCTCGTCTCCCGGCGCCGGAACCCGGATCGTGCTGAGGTGGCAACCATGACCGCTGAGGTCGCCCAGGGTGTGGTCGCCATCCGGTTCGCCAACGCCGTCAACGTCGGCCTGGTGGTGATTGTCGGCGTATGGCACCTGGGACTCGACACCATGCTGGTGGTCAGAGGGTGGCAGGCGTACGAGCCTCAGGCCGTCGCCGCAGGCTCCTGGCTGGCACTCACGGTCATCCTGGTGGTCGGATCGACTCTGCTGCTGCGTTCCGCGCTCAGCGGGCGGACTGCGCGGCTCCTCGCAGCGGCGGCGCTGCTCACCGGCGCCGTCGCGCTGGCCTCCTACCCGCCAGGCGAGGCGATCGGGGACCTGAGTTGGGCGGGCAACACAGTGGGCTGGTTCGGCGTACTGCTCCTCATCCAACGTCCGCTGTGGGAACTGATCACTCTGCTCGTCGCCAACACGGCTGTCATGGTGGGCTTCCTGGCAGCCGACGGTGCACTCGACCAAGTCGCCGTCTCCCGTCTGCTGGCCATGGTGTGCACCACCTCCGGCATCCAGCTGACGTTCATGTATCTCGCCCGGCAGCTCAACGACGGCGCGAGGGATGCCACCGAGATCGCCGCGGGCCAGGCGGATCTCCTGGCCCGGGCGACCGCCGACGAGACCGTGCACGCCGAGCGCCGACGCCGTTACGAGTACCTGCGGGTCAGAGTGGAACCGCTGTTGCGCGGCCTGGCGGAACAGCGGCTCGACCCGGCCGACAGCGTCGTACGCCGGCGCGCGGCGGTAGAGGCGGCCCGCCTGCGAAGGCTGTTCGCTGAGACGGACGACACCCCGCACCCGCTCCTGCACGAACTGCGGGCCTGCGCCGATGTCGCCGAGCGGCGCGGCGTAAGCGTCACCCTGCTGAGCTACGGCGACCTGCCCGTCCTGCCCACAGCTGTCCGCCGCGAACTGGTCGAAGGACCCCTGCTGCTCCTGGCCGCGGCCGTCACCCGGGCGCGGCTGACCGTGGTGGCAACGCCTCAGGATGTCGTGGTGAGCGCGGTGGTCGACGCCCCGCCGCAGGTCATCGCAGAATCACCGGGCCCGCTCACGGTGTCCGCCATGTACGACCAGGAGGGAGATCAGTTGTGGTGGGAGAGCCGATGGCCAGCACAACCCGTAGCGTGACCGTTGCCATCGTCGACGACCACCCCGTCGTCATCGAAGGCATTCAGACCTGGCTGTCCGAGGAACCCCGGATCTCGGTGGTGCACACCGGCGAAGCCGTGGACGTGGCGCCCGGTATCGCGGACGTCCTCATTCTCGATCTGAATCTGCACGGCCGACTTGTCATCGGTTCGATCACCACGCTGGCCGCGGCGGGGCAACGGGTCATCGCCTTCTCCCAGTTCACTGAGCAACGGATAGTGCTCGAATCGCTGGAGGCCGGTGCCTGCGGGTTCGTCGCGAAGAACGAAGGACGGGCGCACCTGGTCAACGCTGTGCTGGCGGCGGCCGACGACCGGCCGTACGTCACCCCGACCGCCGCCGGAGTTCTCGTGGGGGACCGCGGCGCGAGCAAGCCTCAGCTGTCCACACAAGAACGAACGGCGCTGTTGTGGTGGTTCCAGTCCATGTCGAAGGCTTCGGTCGCCCGGCGCATGGGTGTGTCGGTGCACACCGTGGACGTGTATATCCGGCGGGCCAGAGTCAAATACGCGCAGGTCGGCAGAACGGCGCCGACCAAGGCGGACATGCTGGCCCGGGCGATCGAGGACGGCCTAGTCACCCCCGACGAGATCACCGGCTACGAGTCGGCGGCGAGGTAACACGAAGGGGTCAACTGGTTGAGTGGCGGGTCGGCGGGCTATCGCTATCGCGGCTGGAGGGGCGATGCTTTTGGTGCCGGTCTGTTCGTGAGAACGGGCGGTTGGGGAAGGGCGGGGAAATGGACGTGCCGGTATCGATTCGGGTGGCGGCGATTCTGCTGTGGATCAATGCGGTCGGCTTCGGGGTGTTCTGTCTTCCGGCTATCCGCAATGTTTGGATGGGGCGGGAGTTGCCGATCGTCATGGGGTTCAAGGCGTACGGCGGCGGGCCGTTCGAGCGGATCGGGCTTCAGAGCAGCGTCGGGCTGCTCGCTGCGTTCCTGCTGGTCTGTATCGGCGAGGGTGTCGCGGGGTGGTTGTTGTGGGGTGGGCACAAGGCGGGGGCGATCCTGGCGCTCGCGCTGCTACCGCTGGGCGCCTTGTTCTGGTGGGGTTTCGCTTTGCCGGTCGGCCCGGCGCTCGCCATCGCAAGCACAATCCTCATCCTGCTCAACTGGAACAACCTCAAGCAATAGCCGCTGGGCCGCGGAGTGCGGCGGCCGAGGCGCAACTGTTAGCCCGGTCTAGCCGTGATGGCGCTGGCTGCTGGTCAACCGAGCCGGCTTTGGGAATGACGGGTGCTGCGGGTTGGCAGGTATGGGGGCTAGTAGTAGCGGCGGAGGTTTGGCCAGAGTTGGGACCAGGGGGTGATTGTGCCGGTGCAGAGGACTAGGGCTGTGTTTTGTTCTTCGTTGGCTACTTCGAGGTCGTCCACTGTGGCTACCTGGGTGCAGTTGGTGAAATGGCTTTCGTAGCGGGGGCTGCGTTCTTGCTCCACCAGCAGGACCGGGCCGTCCTGCATGTCGGCGGGGCGGCGCCAGTCGTAGAAGCTCATATGGCCGGAGTAAGGCGCTGGCAGGCCGAAGGCGGGGCCGTACTTTGTCAGGGCGCCGGCCTCGCCGTAGTTGCCGGCGAAGATTACTGCGCGGGCTCGTTGGGCCTCGGGGATCTGTTGCCAGGCTTTGGCGACTGATGCGGTCAGTTCGGGCCAGCCGATCTGCTCGCCTTGCTCCTTGTTGACCGGGATGACGAAGTTGACAGCCGACACCGGGAGTACGGGCAAAGTGAAGACGGCCGAGGTCAAGGCCGTCAGAACGAGTCCGACAGCAAGGCCGGTACGCCGGGCTGCGCTGCGGGTCCAGTCGATCGTGGGTTGGCAGCCGGCTGCGACTAGTACGAGCAACAGCGGTAGGGCGTAGTACGACTTGCCGCC
>Ga0190275_10002799_pt1 | contig 12378 bp, 13 predicted proteins | sample Popmic550T_FD_133745 | JGI IMG/M metagenome (GOLD analysis project Ga0190275, IMG submission 133745) | Populus adjacent soil microbial communities from riparian zone of Yellowstone River, Montana, USA - 550 T | ecosystem: Environmental > Terrestrial > Soil > Riparian zone > Trees stand | place... | reverse complement strand
CGGCACCGCTCGACCTGGAACGTGACGGCGACGGCGGGCGACCCGGAGGCCGAGGAGACGCTCGTCTTCGTCGCCCACCACGACGCCGCCAACGGTGGGCTGATCTTCCGCCCCGAGCTGACGCGGCTGATCGCCGACGCGTTCCCGCGCTGGTACGCCCGCCAGACGACGTCGCCGCAGATGATGCGGCTCGTCGCCGCCGGCCCGGCCCTCGCGGCGCTCGGCGCGCTCTCAGGGCTGCAATCGCTGCGCCGGATCGGCCTGACGCTGGCCGCCGGCAGCACGCTCGCCTTCCTGGACATCGGCACCCGCACCGTGGTCCCGGGCGCGAACGACAACCTCACCGCCGTCGCCGTGCTGCTCGAGTTGGCGCGCGCGCTCCGCGACGAGCCGGTCCGGGGCGTCCGCGTCCTGCTCGTCTCGACGGGCTCGGAGGAGTCGTTCATGGAGGGGATGCGCGGCTGGGTGCGCCGCCACGGACCGGCGCTCGACCCGGCCCGGACGCGCGTGGTCGTGCTCGAGACGCTGGGCTCGCCGGAGCTGATCCTGCTCGAGGGCGAGGGGATGATCTGGATGAACGACTACGACCCGCAGCTGCGCGACTTCCTCGCCGAGAGCGCCCAGCGGGCCGGCGAGCCGTTGCAGCGCGGGCTGCGGCTCGGGTTCGCCACCGACGCGCTGTCGGCGCTGCGCGCCGGGCTCCCGGCGGCCACGCTCGCCTCCTGCGACAAGTACAAGATGCCCGCCAACTACCACTCGCAGCGCGACATCCCGCGCAACGTGAACTACGAGACCGTCGCGTCCGCCGCACGCGTCGCCGAGGCGGCGATCAGGACAGCAGCGAGCGCGCGAGCCTGAGCGCGTCCTCTCGCGTGGCGATCTCGCCGGCGTAGCGCGCCTCCTCGAGCTCAGCGAGCAGCATCCCGAGCTGCGGCCCGGGCTCGAGCCCCAGCGCGGTCGCGAGCTCGTCGCCGCGCAGGAGCGGCGCAGGGCGCGCGGCGGTGCGCCGCTCCAGCGCCGGCCCGAGTACCTCGCGGGCGAGCTCGAGATGCGCGGCGATCGCCGCGTCGGCGTTCTTGCCGCGCGTGGCGAGGCGGTCGGCGACGGTGAACACCGTCACCTCGGCGGCGCAGGGCTCCGTCGCGCTCAGGTAGCGCCAGACCGCTCGGCGCGAGAGTGGCCGCTCGTGGACGAGAAATCCGAGGCGCAGGTGGTGCAAGGTCAGCGTGGCGACATAGTCCGCGAGCCGCTGCGACGCACGCAGGCGCCGCAGCACGGTGCGCGCGAGATCGGCCCCCTCCGCGTCGTGGCCGACGAAGGTGACGCGCCCATCGGGGCGCAGGCCGCGCGTGGCGGGCTTGGCGGCATCGTGCAGCAACGCCGCGAAGCGCATGCCGCCGCCGCGGGTCAGCTCGTCGGCGAGCGGCTCGGCCAGCAGCGCGCGCACCGCCTCGGCGTGCTCGCCGAGCTCCGGCGCGCCGGCCTCGAGCCGCACGACCGCCTCGAGCACCTCGAGCGTGTGGCCGTGGACGTCGCGGTGGTGGAAGACGTTCTGCTCGACCCCGTGCAGGGCGCCGAGCTCGGGCAGCACGGCCGCCACCAGCCCGACCTGCTCCATCAGCTCGAGCCCGGCCACCGGCCGTCGCCCGGCGACGACCCGCTTGAGCTCGGCGAACACGCGCTCGGCCGCCACGCCGACGAGCTCCGGGGCGCGCAGGCGGACCTCCGCGGCGGTCGCCGGCTCGAGCGCGAGGTCGAGCTCCGTGGCGAGCCGCGCCGCGCGCAGGGTGCGCAGCGGATCGTCGGCCAGCGCACCCGCGCTGACCATCCGCAGCCGCCCCGCCTCGAGGTCGGCGCGCCCGCCGTGCGGGTCGAGCAGCTCGCCCCCGCCGAGCGGCTCGGCCATCGCGTTGATCGTGAAATCGCGCGCGGCGAGGTCGGCCTCGAGATCGTCGTCGCGCAGACGCACGACGTCGACGTGCCAGCCCTGGCGGCGCCCGACCACGCGCCACGCGCCGAACGCGCCCGAGAGCTCGAACGCCGTGCCGCCGCCCGCCCGCGCGACCGCCCGCGCGGCGGCCTCCGGATCGCCGGCGAGCGCGATGTCGAGGTCGGTGGTCGCGCGCCCGAGCAGGCGGTCGCGCACCGCGCCGCCGACGAGCCAGGCCGGCTCGCCGCCGAGGCCCTCGCGCGCGGCCTGCAACCCGTCGGTCATCCGGCGTAGACCCGCGGCACCCGCGCGGAGATCCCGCAGGTCACCTCGTAGTTGATGGTGTCCAGGCGCCGCGCGACCTCCTCGGCAAGGATCCGCTCGGCCCCCTGGCGCCCGATCAGGACGGCCTCCTCCCCCACCCCTGCGCCGCCCTCGCCGAGGTCGACGGTGACGTTGTCCATCGAGACGGTGCCGATCAGCGGCACGCGGCGGCCGCCCACCAGCACGTCGGCGTTGTTGGTGAGCCCTCGCCGCACGCCGTCGCCATAGCCGATTGGCAGGGTGCCGACGCGCGTCGGCACCGTGGCCACGAAGCGACGGCCGTAACCCGTGCTCTGCCCGGGGGCGGCCGTCTTGGCCTCGGCGACGTAGGAGACGAGCGACAGCGCGGGCTCGAGGCCGTGCTCGGCGGGGTCGGCGTGGAACGGGTCCATGCCGTAGACGGCGATGCCGCAGCGCACGAGGTCGAAGCGCGCCACGGGCTCGCGCAGCGTCGCCGCGGAGTTGGCGGCGTGGATGAGGAGCCCGGGATGCTCTGCCTTGAGCGCCTGCGCCCAGGGGGTGAACATCGCGAGCTGCTCGGCCATGAACCCGGGGTCGTCGTCGGCGGTGGCGAAGTGGGTCATCGCGCCGACCAGCCGCAGGTCGTCGCGGGCGGCGACCGCCTCAGCCACGCGGCTGGCCTCCGCCGGGTCGCGGGTGCCCAGCCGGCCCATCCCGGTGTCGAGCTTGACGTGCACGCGTGCGCCCGGTGCCAGCCGCGCCACGAAGTCCTCGCGCCAGGCGACGACGTCGGCCCGCGCCGCGAGCGCGACCCCGAGCTCCTCGGCCGACAGCGCCCCCATCACGAGCACGGGCCCCTCGACGCCCGCCTCGCGCAGCCCGCGCGCCTCCTCGGCCGTCGCGACCGCGAGCCAGCTCGCGCCGCCGGCCTGTGCCGCGCGGGCGGCGGGGACCATCCCGTGCCCGTAGCCGTCGGCCTTGACCACTGCACACAGCGCCGCGGGGCCGGCCACCGCCGCGAGCCGCGCCACGTTGCGCTCGATCGCGCCCAGATCGACCCGGGCCTGCGCCCGCAGAGCCACTGCTACTCCGGCGCGACGACGGGGAGCCGATTGTGCGCCATCCCCTCAGCTTCCCAGGGCCGCAGGCAGCGCGCGGATGACGTCGGAGGCGATGACCCCGTCGGGGCCGTCCGGAGCGGCGGCGATCTGGCCCGCGCGCAGGTGCGCGTAGACGCCGGCGGCGGCGGCGTGCCCGGGCGCCAGGCCCTTGGCGAGCATCGCCCCGATCACGCCCGAGAGCACGTCGCCGGTACCCGCCGTGGCGAGCGCGGGCGCGTGGCCGCGCGAGACCGCGACGCGGCCATTGGGCGTCGCCACCAGCGTGTCGTCGCCCTTGAGCACGATGATCGCCTTCGCCTTGGCCGCCGCCGCGCGGACGCACTCGAGCCGGTGGGCGCCGATCTCGCTCGACTCGATCCCGAGCATCCGCCCGAGCTCCCCGGCGTGGGGCGTCATCACCGTCGGCCAAGGGCGGACCCGGACGAGCTCCTCCATCGCGCCGCCCGCCAGCGCGTTGAGGCCGTCGGCGTCGACGACGAGCGGGACGTCGATGCGCTCGACGAGCTCGCGCGCGAGCTCCTGCGCACCGGGCTGCTTGCCGATGCCGGGCCCGAGGACGACGGCGTCGGCCTTGCCGATCGCCTCCAGCGCGGGCTGCAGCGCGGTCGGCGTCAGCGAGCCGTCGCGCTCGGGCAGCCCGATCATCATCGCCTCGAGCAGTCTCACCGTGAACGAGAGCTCGAGGGATTGGGGCGCGCCGACGGTCACGTAGCCCGCGCCGGCGCGCATCGCGGCGAGCGCGGCCATCGACGGGGCGCCCGTGAGGCCGTGCGACCCGCCGATGATGAAGACGTTGCCGGAGGAGAACTTCGTCGAGTCCGGCGTGCGCCGCGGCATCTCGAACAGGACCCCGCCGCCGATCAGGCCGACCTCAGCCTCGCCGGGCGCTCCCGCGGGGATCCCGATGTCGACGACCTCGACGACGCCGGCGTGCGCCTTGCCCGGCGAGATCCACAGCCCCGGCTTGGCCTGGTGGAACGTCGCGGTGGCGATCGCGCGCACCGCCGAGCCCGCGACCTCGCCGGTGGAGGCGTTGACGCCGCTGGGGACATCGGCGGCGATCACGCGCGCCCGTGCGGCGTTGATCGCGAGGATCACAGCGTCGGCGGGGTCGCGCGGCGCGCCCTCGAAGCCCGTGCCGAGCACGGCGTCGACGATTGCGTGCGCGTTCTCGAGCCGGTCGGGGTGGAACGGGACGGGCGCAGGGCCGGGCAGCACCTTGACCTGCGCCTGCGCGTCCTCCCCCATCCACTCGGGAGGCCAGACCGCGAGCACGTCGACCTCGCGCCCCGCCCGACGCAGCAGCCGGGCGGCCACGAGGCCGTCGCCGCCGTTGTTGCCCTTCCCGCAGATCACCGCGATGCGCCCGGCGGGTGCATGCTTGCCGACCGCGCGGGCCAGGCCCTCGCCGGCGCGCTCCATCAGCTGGGGGGCGGGCACGCCCTTCGTCTCGATCGCCCACGTGTCCGTCGCGCGCATCAGCGCGGCGTCGGGCAGCGGTTCGAGCCAGCGCGGTGCCGTCACGGACCCACCACGGCGACGGCGCCCGCCATGGCGCGGGTGTGGGTCATCGAGATCGCGACGCTGCCGCCGAGCTCGGAGGCGCGCGCCGCGGCGTGCCCGGTCAGCCGCACCTCTGGCGCGCCGTCGCCTTCGCGCACGACCTCGACGTCATGCGGATTCCAGACCTCGAGCGCCAGTGCCTTGACCACCGCCTCCTTCGCGCAGAACCGCGCTGCGAGGTGCATCGCGGGCCGCGGCCGGCTCTTGGCGTATTCGAGCTCGCTGTCAGTGAACAGACGTGCGGCAAGGCGCGGCCGACGGGCCAGCGCCCGCTCCAGCCGCTCGATCTCGAGAAGGTCGATGCCGACGCTGCCCATCCGGACGGCGACTCTATCCGTCCACCTGCCCGATTCGCCACTTGCGCCGAATCACCTCCCTTCGGTACGGTGGCACCGCCGGAGGCCAGGGCTCGAAAACACGGACGGAAAGAGAACGGATGGCCCCCAAGGGAACACCGAGCGGCATGGGCGCATGGCCGCGAGGGTGAGGGAAGCGGTACATATGGCAGTGGCGGAGATCCCCCAGAGCATTCGCGGGGGCCAGCCCCGCATCGCCGGATCGGATGACCGTACGCGCGAGGCGTTCTACGCCGCACTGTCGTGCGAGCTCAGGTTCTGCCTCGACTCCGAGGGCTGCGTCAACCACCTCGAAGGCGCGTGGCACTCGACGCTCGGCCACCAGCCGCGAGCGCTGTTCGGTGCCCACTGGACCACCTTGGTGGCGGCGATCGATCACGCGCCCATGCGCGGCGCGATCGAGCGGGCGCTGTCGACGGGCGAGGCGCAGCCCGAGCTCGAGCTGTGCATGGACGGCACGCCCGGCGAGCCGCGGTTCGTCCACTGGACGCTCGTGCCCGGCACAGGCGACGCGGCGATCGTCGCGGTCGGCTACGACCGCAGCCCCCAGCACCGCGCCGCCGCCGAGGCGCGCCGCGAGGCGGTCCGCCTGCAGCGCCGCGTCGAGGAGCTCGAGGCCCTGGTCGACGACCTCGGCGAGCACAGCCGCGCGATGGAGGGCTTTGCCGCCATCGCGGCGCACCAGCTCTCCGAGCCGCTGATCGTCGCCGAGAGCGGCACGATCATGGTCGCCGAGGACCTCGGCGACGATCTCGACCCGGACCTTCGCGCACGCCTGGACGGGATCGGCCGCGCCGCGGCACGGGCGCGCCAGGTCGTCGATTCGCTGCTGATGGACGCCCGATCGGCGAAGGGGATCCGCCTCGAACCCGTGGATGCGCAGAGTGTCGCCGCGCAGGTGCTCGACGACCTCGGCCCGCGGATGAGCGAGCGCGGGGTCGTCGCCGAGGTGGGCACGCTCCCCGCGGTCCGCGCGGAGCCGCGCCTGCTGGCGGTCATCTACCAGAACCTGCTCTCGAATGCCCTCAAGTACGGACCCCGCGACGGCGGTCGCATCCAGCTCGGTGCCGAGCGGCACGACGACGGCTGGCGGCTGACGGTCGCGAGCGGCGGGGCACCGCTCTCCGGCTTCGACACGACGCGGATCTTCGAGCCGTTCCGGCGCGTGCCGGGCGAGCGGCGGGCACCGGGCTCCGGCCTCGGCCTGGCGATCTGCGCGCGGCTCGTCGACCGGCTCGGCGGCACGATCGGCGTCGAGCCGCAGCCCGCGGGCAACTGCTTCTACTTCATCCTGCCGGCGGCGTAGTTCAGGCGCCGCCGTTGGGCGCGCTGCGCATGCGGTCGGCCGCGATGACGGCGTCTTCGCGCGAGCGGACGTCGAGCTTGCGAAGGATGTTCTTGACGTGCGAGCGGATCGTCTCGGGCGAGAGCACGAGCTCGTCGGCGATCTCGTCCGTCGTCTTGGAAGCCTTCAGATGGTCGATGACCTCCCACTCGCGCGCCGTCAGCGGGCTCTTCACGGGCCGCATGCCCGAGGAGCCGCTCGGCGTATCTCGCAGACGCTCGATGAGCGACAGCGTCATCTTGCGGGAGATCGCGGCCTGGCCCTGGCGCAGGCCCTCGAGCGCGCGCGGCAGCGCCTCGATCTCGAGGTCCTTGGAGAGAAAGCCGCTGGCCCCGGCGCGCAGCGCCTGCATACCGAGCTCGTGGTCGTCGGAACCCGCGCCGGTCAGCACGATCACGAGCTGCTCCGGCAGCTGCCGGCGGATCTGGCGCGTCGCCATGATCCCGTCCAGCTCCGGCATCACGACGTCCATCACCACGACGTCGGGCCGGTAGTGCAGCGTCAGCTCGACCGCCTGCCGGCCGTCCCGGGCCTCGGCGATGACGATGACGCCGGCGCGTTGGAGCACGTCCTTGATGACCCGTCGGGCGAACGGGTCGTCGTCAGCGATGACGGCGCGCGGCTGTTCCTGTTCCGTTGTGTCCTGCATGGTGGTTGCCTACCGTGGCTTCCCGCAAGGGCGAGACGCTGAACGTAGAGCATCCAGGGTCGCCCGAGCAACTGATTCGTGAGGAACTTAGCGTGTCAAGGTGATCTCTCTCACCTGGACGTTCGTCCAGACCTCCCCCTCGGACGGGGGAGCTGATCCCCCGGGACGGCCTTGACCTAACCCACCCGAGGGTCGTGGAGGTCCCTCGCAGCTCAGAGCAAGATCACCTTCCGCCGGCGGCCTGCGCCAACGAGGGTGGTCCTCGTGTCAGAGACCCGCCCTCCCACGAGCACCGCCCAGCGCCTCGCCGAGCTGCGCAGCGCGCAGCCCTGCGACACGACGCTGCAGAACCTGCTGAGCATCCTCACGGCCAAGCTCGACCTGAGCGCGCGCCTTCCCGTCTTCGAGTACGAGGCGGACAGCGAGGGTTTCCGGGACGTCGCGTCGTTCATGAGCGCGCTGGCCTCCGCCGAGCGCGAGAGCGTGCAGGACGTCGTCCGCTCGCTCCGCCTCCACCTCGACAGCACTGCGGGTCGCTTCACCTCCTCGTCCTCGCAGGTGTCGTCGTGATCGCGGTCGCGCTGATCGCCGACAACGGCCCCGCGCTCGAGGCGATGACGCGCAGCCTCGCGTCTCTGCCCGGCGTGAACATCGTGCGCCACTGCCACGGCCACGCGCGCATCGGCGCCGGCCTGGCGCGCTGCGCCCCCGACCTCGTGCTGCTCGACGAGATGCACTGGCCGCGGCTGGCGCTCCAGCGCCTCGAGGAGCTCCGCCAGGTCCTTCCCGAGGCGCGGGTGATCGTCCGCACCGCGCGCCCCGACGCCGGCTGGCTCGCCGACGCCCTGCGCGCCGGCGCGAGCGCCGTTGTCCCTGCCACCGCCGGCGCGGAGACGCTCGGCGTGGTCCTCCAAGAGGTGGTCGCCGAGCGCCAGCGCGATCACCGAGCGCCGACCCAACTGGCGGCATGAGGACTCGATGAACATGATCACCGACCACAACGCCACCGTCATTTCCTTCTCCGACGCGCTCCTGCGCGCGCCGCGAAAGGTCTCCGTGGCGCCCGAACCGCGCCGGACACCCGACGCCGAGCTGCCCGACAACGTGATCGTGCTCGCCCGCTTCTCGCGCCGAGCGCATCGCGCGCAGCGTCGCTTCCGGCTCGGCGGACCTCCGGAAGGCGAGGCCGCCTGAATGCTCGTCGTGATCGTCACCGACAACGGCTTCGCGGCCGAGGCCATCCGGCGCAGCTTCAAGAACACGAGCGGCGTGCGCGTCGCCGGCTACGTCGACGGCCGTCATGCCTGCGGCGCAGCGATCGCCGAGGCACATCCCGACGTCGTGATCGTCGACGAGATGACGTGGTCGGCGAACGCCGTCGCCCGCATCGCCGAGGTCCGTCGAGCGGTTCCCGCGGCCAAGATCATCGTGCTGACCGCGTTGCCGGACGCCCCGTGGCTCGGCGACGCAGTGCGCGCCGGCGCCGACGCGGCGATCGCCAAGACGGTGCAGCCGGCGACGCTCGGGCTGTTCGTCCGCGAGATCTACGCGGGCAACGTCCACCACGCCTTCGCAGGCGGCCGCCGCGCGGCCGCGAGCGCCGACGACGGCCACGCCAAGCTCACCCCGCGCGAGCTCGAGATCCTGCGGCTAGTCGCGAGCGGCGCTTCCAACAGCCTGATCGCCCGACAGCTCTGGGTCACCGAGCAGACGGTCAAGTTCCACCTCTCGAACGTCTACCGCAAGCTCGGCGTCGCGAATCGCACGGAAGCGAGCCGCTACGCCCACGTACATCAGCTCGTCGAGACGGAGCAGCAGCTCGCTCCCGTCCAAAACCGACGCGCCGCCTGACCACTCCCGAACACGGAAGGCCACCTCGGAAATGCCACATCAGCCCTCAACGCCGCATCTGCGGCTCGTGGACGGCGCCCAGGAGTATTCGAACGCCGAGCGCGACTCGGGCGCAGCGGTGCTCCAGGGTCACTTCCGCGCCTCCACTCGCCTTGACGATGACGCCGAATCGCGTCGCTTCGTCGCGCGAGCCGTCGCCCGCGCCAAGCAGGGCGACAGTGAGGCGCTTCGCTTCCTTTACGTCCGCTACGCCGACAACGTCTACGGGTACGTGGCCAGCCTGCTGCGCGACGAGCACGAGGCGGAGGACGTCACCCAGCACGTGTTCGCGAAGCTCATGACCAGTATTCACAAGTACGAGCCCCGAGAGGTCCCCTTCTCCGCCTGGATCCTCCGCGTGGCGCGGAACGCCGCCGTTGACCACATGCGGCAGCGGCGCGCGATCCCGTGTGAAGAGGTGCGGGAGGGGCGCGAGTACCAGCCCGACGACGACGGCTCGCTGCGCAGGACGTCACTTACCGAGGCGCTGTCGACGCTGCCGGCCGAGCAGCGCGAGGTCCTCGTCCTCCGCCACCTGGTCGGCCTCAGCCCGGGCGAGATCGCCACGCGCATGGGCAAGAGCGAGCCCTCGATCCATGGGCTGCACCATCGTGGCCGCGGCGCGCTGCGCGCCGCGCTGGTCGAGCGCGACTGTGCCCCGACCATCCTCGGGAAGGCTGCATGAGCGCTACCACTCTCAGCCGCTCCCCAATCCCGATCACCCGACTCGACCAGGCCGACCCTGCCCTGGTCGAGGAGCTGTTGGAGGTCGTCGCGCGGGTCGCCTGGCAAGGCGCCTTCAGCATGGGCACCGAGCTCGACGCCTTCGAGGAGGAGTTCGCCGCATACTGCGGGGCTTCGCACGCCGTGGGCGTTTCCTCCGGCACCGAAGCGCTGGCGCTGGCGCTCCGCGCCTGCGACATAGGCCGCGGTGACGAAGTGATCGTCCCGACCAACTCGTTCATCGCCTCGGCCGAGGCGGTCAGCCTCGCCGGGGCCACGCCGCGGCTCGTCGACGTCGACCCCGAGACGCATCTCCTCACGGCCAAGGCGGTCGAGGCGGCGATTGGCCCGCGCACACGTGCGGTGATCCCGGTCCACCTGATGGGTTCTACGGTCGATCTGGATCCGATCCTCGAGGTCGCACGCGCCGCGGGCCTGCGCGTCATCGAGGACACGGCGCAGGCCCACGGCGCCTTCCACCGCGCCCGCCGCGTGGGGACGCTGGGCGACATCGGATGCTTCTCGTTCTATCCGACGAAGAACCTCGGCGGCTGGGGCGACGGCGGAGCCGTCGTGACCGGCGACTCCGACCTCGCCGATCGCATCCGCCTGCTCCGCTCGCACGGCGAGCGCCCGCGCTACCACCATCAGATCGTGGGCACGACCGCTCGCCTGGACGCGCTCCAGGCGGCAATCCTGCGCGTGAAGCTCCGCCGGCTCGACGGCTGGAACGACGACCGCCGACGGCTGGGCGCCGCCCTGCGCGCCGGACTCACTGGCACGGCCGTGGAGGTGCCCACGTTTGCCTTCGAGGGCGCCGACCACGTCTACCACCTCTTCATCGTTCGGTCGGACAGACGCGACGCGCTCCGGGAGCACCTCGCGCGACACGACGTGTCAAGCGCGGTGCACTATCCGTTCCCGATCCACAAGACCGGGGCCTACGCAGACCTCGACCTCGGCCCGGGCTCGCTGCCGGTCGCCGAGCGACTCTCCGAGCAGATCTGCACGCTGCCGCTCTTCCCGACGATGTCCGACGACGAGTTGGCCCACATCGTGGCCGCCGTCGCATCGTTCGAGTCCTAGCCGGCCCTAGACCATATGGCCGGTCGGTCCGGCGTCCGGTGGTGATGTGAGGGTCGGCACCCGCGCATGAGGTGCGCGGGTTGACCGTCGAGGATGGGCCTCGGCGGGGACCGCAATCATGGGGGTGCCGACATGGCGCAGGCTAAGACCTGGGCGGCCTTCGATGTTCACGTCAGCGGTGTGGTGGCTGCGACGCTTGACCGCGATTCCGGGGAGTTGCGGGTGCGGCGGTTGCGGGGTGGTAGCGATGCGGTGGTCGAGTTCGTCGCGGGCTTGTCGGGGTCGGTGCGGGCGACCTATGAGGCCGGGCCTTCGGGGTTCGTGCTCGCGCGCAAGCTGGAAGCGATCGGCGTGGACTGCCTGGTCTGCGCGCCGGGGTTGATCCCGCGTGGTGCGAGCGATCGGGTCAAGACCGATCGTCGTGACGCTGAGCGGCTGGTCAGGTTGCTCGCGGCGGGCGAGTTGCATCGGGTGGCGGTCCCGAGTGTCGAGGCGGAAGCGTTGCGTGACCTCGTGCGGGCGCGGGAGGATCTGCGCGGCGACTTGATGCGCGCGCGCCATCGCTTGGCGAAGCTGTTGTTGCGTCATGAGGTCTGCTTTGACGGGCCGCAGGCCAATTGGACGCAGGCGCATCTTGGGTGGTTGGCCGGTGTGCGGCTCGCGCAGCCGGCGTCGCAGCGGGCGTTGGAGGACTATCGCGGCGCCGTCGCGAGCCTGATGATCCGTCGCGAGCAGCTCGAGGCCGAGATCGCCCGGGCGCTGCCCTGCTCGCCGTGGGCGCAAACGGCGCGCAGGTTGATGTGTCTGCGAGGCATCGACACGCTCACTGCGGCTGGGTTGTGCGCCGAGATCGGCGACTTTGCCCGCTTCTCGCATCCGGCGCAGGTCATGAGCTATCTCGGCGTCGTGCCGTCAGAGCACTCCTCCGGTGAGCGGCGCCGGCGCGGCCCGATCACCAAGTCCGGCAGCCGACACGCCCGCCGGCTGTTGGTCGAGGCGGCCTGGCACTACCGTCGACCGCCGCGCGTGGCCGGCAGTCTCGCGCGCCGCCAACGCGGCGGCGAACCGCAGATCCTGGCGCTGTCGTGGAAGGCGCAGCGGCGGCTGCATCACGTCTGGAACCGGATGGAGCAGCGCCACAAGCGGCGGACGATCATCGCGGTCGCCGCCGGCCGCGAGCTCGCCGGCTTCTGCTGGGCGGTCGCGACCACCGACTAAACGCCGCCGGCACGACGGTGGTCGAGCGGGACGGCGGCGCCGGCCCTTCGCGCCAGAGCATCCGTGACACAGCTATGGGCAGCCGACCACCACGGTTGGTGACGCCCGACCCTAGACGGCGGGCTCTGAGACGAAACCCGGTCCTGCGGTAGCCAACCCGCGAATATCAGCCTGACCGCGCGTCGCGCACACGCCCGGCCCGCCGTCCCGCT
>Ga0190275_10002798_pt1 | contig 12381 bp, 11 predicted proteins | sample Popmic550T_FD_133745 | JGI IMG/M metagenome (GOLD analysis project Ga0190275, IMG submission 133745) | Populus adjacent soil microbial communities from riparian zone of Yellowstone River, Montana, USA - 550 T | ecosystem: Environmental > Terrestrial > Soil > Riparian zone > Trees stand | place... | reverse complement strand
GCGCGCGCGTGAGCACGAACTCGAGCGGCTACTTCACCGTTAACCGCAGCTCAAAGAGCGCCACCTACCGTTTCACGGCGTTCTCCGACGCGTCCACCAGCCAGGTGATCGGCACGAGCCGCGCGGCAAAGCCGCAGAAGTAAGAGGTCGAGCTCGAATGTCCCGTCTCAGGAAAATCCTGCTCCTCACCACGCTCGCCGCGCTCGGTGTCGGGCTGCTGCATCCCACGGGCGCGATCGCGTCCAAGGGGCAGTGGTCGGTGTTCGAGGACCACACGGCACTAGTGAAGTCCTCGTTCGCGGAGCGCGCGCGGCGGCTGAAGGAGGTCAAGGAGCTCGGGGTCGACACGCTGCGCATCGAGGTGAAATGGAACGAGGTCGCTCCCGCCCCCAGCTCGAGGACGAAGCCGAAGTTCGATGCCTCGGACCCGGCCGCCTACGCGAGTGCGCCCAATGCCTACCCCGGCTTCGGCGGCTACGACGACCTGGTTCGCAGTGCGCGGGCGCTCGGTTTCCGGACAATCATCACGATCACCGGCGACGCCCCGCGCTGGGCCACGACCGGCGGCCTTGGCACCGGCGCCAACGTCAACTACCGCCCCAGCGCGGGCGAGTACGCCAACTTCGCCGCTGCGGTGGCGAAGCGTTACTCAGGTGACTTCGGCGACCTGCCGGCCGTCTTCTACTTCACGATCTGGAACGAGCCCAACCACCGCCAGTTCATCAAGCCCACCAAGAGCGCGCCCAACATCTACCGCAACCTGGTCGACGCTGCGATCCCGAGGATCCGTGCGGTGAACAAGAACGCGAAGATCTTCATCGGTGAGACCGCGCCGGTTGGCCGGGCGCCGAAGGCGATGGGGCCGAAGGAGTTCTTCCGCAAGTGGCTGTGCCTGAACAACCGCTTCAAGCGCACGTCGAAGGGCAGCGGCTGTCGCCGCTTCAAGAAGATCGATGCCGACGGCTACGCGCACCACCCTTACGGGCCGACCGCGCGGGTTCCCAAGACGCGCGACGTGATCAACATGCTGGCGATCCGCCAGCTGGGCGGCTTCCTCGACCGGGCCGCGGCTGCGGGACGCATCCCGCGCAAGCTCCCGATCTACAACACCGAGTTCGGGCTCCAGTCGAACCCGCCGGACCGGCTCGTCAGCACCAGCCCCGTGCGCCAGGCCGCTCTCATCAACGAGAAGGAGGAGTACTCCTATCGCTACGGGCGGCTGAAGAGCTATTCCCAGTACCTGCTGTTCGACGACCCGCCGCGCAAGGGCCCGCTGAACGTGAAGTGGTCCGGCTTCCAGACGGGGTTGCGGTTCGCGAACGACAAGAAGAAGCCCGCCTACACCGCCTTCAAGTTTCCGATCGTGGTGAAGAAGCGCAGCCGTCGCGGCGTCTCGGTCTGGGGTTTGGTCCGCCCCGGGACCGGCCGCCGATCCGTCCAGCTCCAGCGCAAGGGTGCAGGCAACTCGGGCCCGCGAATCAAGACCAACTCGAGGGGCTACTTCCAGGTGAAGCGCAAGGAGTCGGGCCGCTACCGGTTCCGCGCGTACGACTCGAGCGGCAAGCTGCTCGGTACGAGCCGCACGGCGAAGCCCGCCGTCCTGCCTTAGGGCCGTGCCGCAGCGCGCACTCGCTGCGCTGGCCGTCCTGGCCATCGCGCTAATCCCCGGCTGCGGGGACGACGGCAGCGGCGGCGGCCCGCAGGAGCCCTCCTCGCGCGCGCCGTGGTCGATCATCGAGGACCACACTCCGCTGATCCGCTCGGGCGAGAAGCGCCGGGAGCAGACTCTGCGCGACATGCGCCGACTCGGCGCGGACACCTTGCGTCTGGGCATGAAGTGGAGCGAGGTCGCGCCGGCACCCCGCTCGCCCCGGCGTCCTTCGTTCGACGCCACCGACCCTGCGGACTATCCGGGCTTCGCGCCGTACGACGACGTCGTGCGCCGCGCCCAAGACATGGGCTTCCGCGTGCTGCTCGACCTGGGGCCGGATGCCCCGCGCTGGGCGACGTCGGACGGGGCGGAGCTCGGGCCCGCGACCGGCAACCGGAAGCCGGACCCGCGCGAGTACGCGCAGTTCGCAGCCGCGGTCGGGCGCCGCTACTCAGGGGACTTTGAAGGCCGGCCGGCGGTGGAGTGGTACTCGCTGTGGAACGAGCCCAACCACCACTTCTTCCTGAAGCCGAACGAGGATGCCCCGCGGATCTACCGTGAGCTGGTGGCCGCGGCGTTGCCGGCTCTTCGCGGAGCGGCGCCTGAGAACGCGAAGGTGCTGGTCGGCGAGACCGCACCGATACGGCGGCCGGGCGCGGTACTGGGACCACGTGACTTCCTGCGCCGGTGGTTGTGTCTCGACGAGCGCTTTCAGCCCACGCCCGGCGAACCCGGATGCCGTGGCTTCCGCGGCTTCGACGTCGACGGGTACGCGCACCATCCGTACGGACCGGCCTCCAAGACCCCGGAACACGCGGACATCGTCAGCATGCTCGTGATCCGCCGGCTTGGGCGATACCTCGACCGCGCCGCGGTGGCCGGGCGGCTGCCGCGCACGCTACCGATCTACAACACCGAGTTCGGACTCCAGTCGAACCCTCCCGATCCGACGGCCAGGCTCAGCGTCGAGGAGCAGGCTGCGTTCCTGAACGAGAAGGAGGAGCAGTCGTACCGGTACCCGCGCGTGCGCAGCTACGCGCAGTACCTCCTCTACGACGACCCGCCGCGCGAGGGCGCCACCCTGAAGGAGATCTGGTCCGGCTTCCAGACCGGGCTGCGATTCACGGACGGGACGGCGAAACCGTCCTACGACGCCTACCGGCTGCCGATCGTGGTGCAGCGTGCGCGCGGCGGCGGAGTCCTGATCTGGGGCCGCGTGCGCCCCGGGAGCGGCGTACGCCGTGTGGAGCTCAGGCGGGGTGGGCGAGTGGCGACGCGTGTGGAGACGAACGACGCCGGCTACTTCGAGGTGACCCTCGGCCGGAGAGCTTCCTACCGCTTCAGGGCGTTCGACGCCGAAGGGAAGCTGCTCGGCACGAGCCGCACCGCGCGTCCCGTCGTCGCCACACCTTCGCCAGACTGAGCCCCTGCTGCGGCCACCGAGGCAGAATTGGGGCTACGGTGGCAGGCGATTGAGCCTATGGCAGACGCGGGCGACAAAAAGCGGGGCTTCATCATGCGCTTCATCGAGGAGTTCCGCAGTTACGCCGAGGAGCGCAAACGGGCCCGGGTCTGCCCCGCCTGCGGGCGTGACGTGACACCCATCGGGGACGGCAAGCTGTTCGTCTGCAGGGCCGGCTCTTGCGGCTGGCAGGGGACCGCTCCCGACCGGGGGTAGCGCGATTCAGGCCCGCGCGCGGTTGAAGCGGCGGCCTTCGACGGGGTCGGCCGCGGGCACCGGTGCGTCGCCGTTGGGGTCGGCTTGGGCAGCGGCGTGCTCCATCGCGGCGATCCGCTCCGGAGTCAGCTCGCCGGCGTTCTCCTGCTCGATCTTCTCGAGCCATGCCGCGGCCTCGGCCGCCTTGCGCTCGTCCGCCTCCACCCCGCCGGCCTTCAGCGACTTGTCGATCTCGGCGAACAGCTCTTCCACGAGCCTGTCCTGCGGGACCTTCCGCAGCGGCTTGCCGTGGGCGAAGATCATGCCCTCGTTCTTGGCGCCGGTGATGCCGAAGTCGGCGTGGGAGGCTTCCCCGATGCCGTTCACGGCACAACCGAGCACCGCCACCTCGATCGGCTGCTCGTAGCGCTCCAGGCGGCGTTCGATCTCGGTCACGACCGTGTCCATGTCGAACTGGAGGCGTCCGCAGGTCGGGCAGGCGATCAGCACCGGACCGCGTTCCCGCAGCTGAAGGGCCTTCAGAATCTCCCAGGCGACCTTTACCTCCTCCTCCGCGTTGAAGGTCGAGAGCGAGATGCGGATCGTGTCCCCCACCCCCTCGGCCAGCAGCGTCCCGAGGCCGACTGCCGACTTCAGCGAGCCCGACCACTTCGTGCCGCTCTCGGTCACCCCGAGATGGATCGGGTACTCGATCCGCTGGGCCAGAAGCCGGTTCGCGCCGATCGTGTTCGGCACGCTGGTCGACTTGATCGAGACCTTGAAGTTCTCGAAGTCCAGCTCCTCCATCATCGTGACGAACTCGACCGCGGCGGTCACGAGCGCCTCGATGGGCTGCTCGCGCTCGAGGTCGTGCAGGTGCTTGGGGAGCGAGCCGGAGTTGACGCCGATCCGCATCGGGACGCCGGCCTCGGTGGCACGCCGCGCCACCTCGGCGACCTTGTCGCGGCCGCCGATGTTGCCCGGGTTCAGGCGGATGCAGTGCGCGCCCGCGTTGATCGCCTTCAGGGCCAGGGTGTGGTTGAAGTGGATGTCGGCGATCACCGGGACCGGCGAGCGCTTCACGATCGTCTCGAGCGCGACCGCGTCCTTGTCGCGCGGCACGGCCACGCGCACGAGCTCGCAGCCGGCGTCGGCCATGCGCGCGATCTGAGCGAGCGTCGCCTCGATGTCGCTCGTGTCGGTCTTCGTCATCGACTGGACGACGACAGGCGCCCCACCGCCCACCGGGACGCGACCGACCCAGATCTGGCGCCGGGAAGCCACACACGGATGGTAGCGGCGGACAGTGCCGCGTCTGCCAATGTTGGTCCGTTTCTGGCGAACGAAAGTCGAGCATGGCAAGGACGCAGGGAGCCCGAATAGCGGAGCTATTCGGGCGACTGAGGACAAAGCCAGGCGACGACTTGCAGCCGCCAGAACGGGGCATTCATTGGTGGACGCGGCACTAGGTCGACGGCCGGTATGGTCGGCGGGCGGTGAGCATTTGGCGCCATGTGCGCGCGGCGATCCTGTTGCCGGGCACGGTCACGATTCCGATCCCGGCTGCGCTGCTCGCGATCGGAGGAGCGGACATCGGATGGCTCGCCGGCTTGTGGGCCGCCCTGCCCTTGGTGGCCGGAGCGGCCCTGGTCCTGACGGGCCTGGCGGTCTGGTCCGCGACGGTGAGGCTGTTCGCCCGTGTCGGCGAAGGCACGCTGGCGCCGTGGGACCCGACCCGGAAGCTGGTCGTGCTCGGCCCCTACCGCTATGTCCGGAACCCGATGATCACCGGAGTGCTGCTGGTCTTGCTGGGCGAGGCGGCGCTCTTCGGGTCCCCATGGATCCTCGCCTGGGCCGCGGCCTTCTTCGCCATCAACGCGGTCTGGTTCCGGCTCGTCGAGGAGCCGGGGCTGATGGAGCGCTTCGGCCGCGACTACGCGGATTACCAGCGTGCCGTGCCGCGCTGGCTACCGCGACGGCGTCCCTGGACCCCGAGCTGAGCCGTCGGCGGTGCTTGCGGGATGGTGCGGCGTCAGTCCCCCTGCGAAGTGATGTGGTCGATGACCTCGTTGAATTCCTGTGTCGGTGAGAAGTCGACGTAGTCGGAGTCCTCGAGTGCCTCCGGGGCGTGGCCCGGAGCCCAGTAGACGGCCTGACCGGCCTCGTAGACGTGCTCGCCGTCCTTGGTGTGCATCTTGATCCGCCCGTTGATCATGTAGCCCCAGTGCGGGCACTGGCAGAGGTCGTCCGGCAGGCCGGCCATGGCAGGCCGGAAGTCGGCTCCCTTCGGGACGTGAACGAAGGCAACGGTCAGGTTGCCGCCGATCTCCTGTTTGCGCAATTCGACCCCGTCGCCCTCGATCGCGACCGGGACTTCCTCGCGTGTGACTGCCTTCATCGGATCTCCCCTTCCGTTGGTTGGCGTCCACCACTCGAGAAGTGCTCGAGGTGGCCCGGCAGCCTCGCAGATCCCGGCCGGGCGGGCCGTCCGCGTTTCCATCGCTCGGAGATGCGAACATGTGTTCGTGTCGGTGGAGGCCACCATCCTGCATGCCGACCTCGATGCGTTCTATGCGTCGGTCGAGCAGCGAGATGACCCTGCTTTGCGCGCCCGTCCTGTGATCGTCGGCTCGTGGGTCGTGCTGGCAGCCAGTTACGAGGCCAAGGCCTTCGGGATCCGCACTGCGATGGGTGGCGCTCAGGCCCGCCGGCTGTGCCCCCAGGCCGTCGTGGTCGAGCCGCGGATGTCTGCGTATGCCGAGGCGAGCAAGGCGGTCTATCGGGTCTTCGAGCAGACGACGCCGCTGGTCGAAGGGCTGTCGATCGACGAGGCGTTTCTCGACGTGAGTGGGATGGGCCGGATCTCCGGGGCCCCACCAGGTATCGCTGCGCGGCTGCGGCGCGAGGTCGTCGAGCGCGTTGGCCTGCCCATCACAGTCGGGGTGGCCAGGACGAAGTTCCTCGCCAAGGTGGCCAGCGGGGTCGCCAAGCCAGACGGTCTGCTCGTGGTCCCGCCCGATGGCGAGCTGGCGTTTCTCCACCCGCTCCCGGTCGAACGGCTTTGGGGCGTCGGTGCGGTTACCGCCAAGAAGCTCCACGACCGTGGAATCACGAGCGTCGGCCAGGTTGCCCGGCTGTCCGAGGAGGCTCTCGTCTCACTGCTCGGGCGAGCGTCGGGCCGGCACCTCCACGCCCTCGCACACAACCGCGATCCCCGAGCGGTTCAGGTAGGCCGCCGCCGCCGCTCGATCGGAGCGCAGCGCGCCCTCGGCCGCAGGCCGAGATCGTGGGAGGCCCTGGACACCGTCCTCGTCGGCCTCGTGGACCGCCTCGGCCGCCGCCTTCGGGCCGCGCAGCGGGTCTGCCGGACGGTCACGCTTCGGCTGCGCTTTGACGACTTCACGCGAGCGACTCGCTCGCACACCTTGTCCGAGGCGACCGCCCAGACCCAGGCGATCCTGGCCACGACGAGAGCGTTGCTCACGGAGGCCAGGCCGGTGATCGAACGTCAGGGCCTGACCCTCGTTGGAGTGTCCCTCGGCAACCTCGAGGATGACCGTGCCATCCAGCTCACGCTGCCATTCGATCGGCAGCGTTCCAGCGCTCTCGATGCCGCGACCGACACGGTGCGCGATCGGTTTGGATCCGCCGCGATCACCCGGGCCGTGCTCGTGGGCCGCGACCAAGGACCGTCGGTGCCGCTACTCCCCGACTGAAGCGATGAGTTTTCGCCCGATCGCCGGTCTTACGTACGTCACCCCCGAAGATCGAGGAGATCGAGAACTTGAGCGCTAGCCTATGAGACCGAGTGATGGAGCCTTGACGGAACCCCTCTCCGCTCCGCAACCCACGCTCGCCATCGAGGCGACAGGCCTCGCGAAGTCGTTCGGCGAGACCAAGGCGGTGGACGGCGTCGACCTGGCGGTGCGGCGCGGCTCCGTGTACGGCGTGTTGGGCCCGAACGGCGCCGGCAAGACGACGACGATCCGGATGCTGGCGACGCTGCTCCGCCCCGACGCCGGCTCCGCGCGCGTGCTCGGGCACGATGTCGTGGCCGACGCCGACGCCGTGCGCGGGTTGGTCAGCCTCACCGGCCAGAGCGCGTCGGTCGACGAGGACCTGACCGGGCGCGAGAACCTGATCCTGCTGGGCCGGCTGCTGGGTCTGAAGCGGGACGCGGTCAAGACACGGGCGACGGAGCTGCTCGAGGGATTCGGTCTCGTCGAGGCGGCCAACCGGCTGGTCAAGCACTACTCCGGAGGCATGCGGCGGCGGCTCGACATCGCCGCGAGCCTCGTGGTCACGCCACAGCTGATGTTCCTCGACGAGCCGACGAGCGGGCTCGACCCGCGCTCCCGCAACCAGGTCTGGGACATCATCCGCGCCCTTGTCGCCGAGGGGACCACGATCCTGCTCTGCACGCAGTACCTCGACGAGGCGGACCAACTCGCCGACGGAATCGCCGTGATCGATCACGGCAAGGTGATCGCCGAGGGCACGCCCGGCCAGCTCAAGGCCTCGGTCGGGTCAGGCGCCCTGCACGTGCGCCTGCTCCATCCTGACCAACGACCAGCTGCCGAGCGGGTCCTTTCGCACGAGCTCGGCTCGGTTCAGCTCGAGCCCGACCCGGCGGCGCTGTCGGTGTCCTGTGCCGATGCCGACCGGGCCGCTGGGGCGCTCGCCGAGCTGTCTCGGTCCGGCGTCGGGATCGCCGACTTCTCGGTCGGCCAGCCAAGCCTCGACGAGGTGTTCCTTGCGCTGACGGGCCGCCCAGCCGACGAGCAGACCGCCGAGGAAGCGATCGCCGACAACCAGGAGCAAGCAGCGTGAGCACCAACCCGACCACACCCACCCACCCCACGCCTGCCACCGACGAAGCGGCGCTGCGCAAGGCCTTGTCATCGACCTCCCGTCCGCCGCCCGCGAGCGCGGCGTCGGCGGCCCTCACCTTCGGCTGGCGCGGGATGCTCAAGGTCAAGCACGTTCCCGAGCAACTCCTCGACGTCACGATCACGCCCGTGATGTTCGTGCTGATGTTCACCTACTTGTTCGGTGGCGCGATCGCCGGGTCCACAGGCGAGTACCTGGACTACATCCTCCCCGGGATCCTGGTGATGTCGGTGCTGTTCACGACCGTCTATTCGGGCGTCGCGCTGAACACCGACCTGACCAAGGGGGTGGTCGACCGCTTTCGGACGTTGCCGATCTGGCGGCCCGCGCCGCTCGTCGGCGCCCTGCTCGGTGACAGCGTCCGCTACCTGGTCGCCGGGACCGTGATCATCGTGCTGGGCCTCGTGCTGGGCTTCCGTCCGGAAGCCGGCGTTGGCGGCGTGCTCGCCGCGCTGGCGCTGGTGGTCGTGTTCGCGTTTGGCCTCTCCTGGGTCTTCACGACCATGGGTCTCCTGCTGCGCTCGCCGAACGCCGTCATGAACGCGGGTTTCATGAGCATCTTCCCGCTCACCTTTCTCTCCAATGTCTTCGTCGACCCGGAGACCTTGCCGGCGGGGCTCGAGGCGTTCGTGGACGTCAACCCCATCTCGATCCTGGCCACCGCCTCGCGCGGCCTGATGGAGGGCACCGCAGATGCCGGGGACATCGCCGTGGTGCTGGCGACCGCCGCCGTGCTGACCGCCGTGTTCGCGCCCCTGACGACCCACCTGTACCGCACCAGGAGCTGACTGGCCGGGTCTACCGCGCGTACATCGCCTCGATGTGCGCTGCGTACTTCTGCGCCACCGGCTTGCGCTTCAGCTTCATCGTTGGCGTCAGTTCGTCCCCGCCCGGCAGCCAGTCCGTCCCCAGGATCGTGAACTTCTTCACGCCCTCCACGTTCGAGACCTGAGCGTTGGCGGCCTCCACCCCGCGCTCGACCTCGGCCCGCACGCGCTCGTCGCCCGCGAGCGCCTCGAGCGAGGAGTCCTCGATCCCCTGCTGGGCCGCCCAGGCCGGCGCGACGTCGGCGTCCAGGACGAGCAGCGCGGTCAGGAAGGGCCGGTCGTCGCCGATCACGCAGGCGGTGCCGATCAGCGGATGCGCCTTCAGCTTCGCCTCGATGTTCGCGGGCGAGATGTTCTTGCCACCCGCGGTGATGATCAATTCCTTCTTGCGGTCGACGATCTTCAGGTAGCCCTCGTCGTCGAGCTCCCCGATGTCCCCGGTGTGGAGCCAGCCGTCCTCGTCGATCGACTCGGCTGTCTTGTCCGGCATGTTGCGATAGCCCTTCATCACCTGCGGCCCGCGGATCAGCACCTCGCCGTCCGCGGCCAGCTTCATCTCCATCCCGGGCGTGCACTGGCCGACCGTCCCGAGCTTGATCTTGTCCGGGAGGTTCACGGCCCCGCTGCCGGTGCTCTCCGACAAGCCCCAGAGCTCTGCGACCGGCACGCCGATGGCGTGGAAGAACTCCAGCACCGGGAGCGGCGTGGGCGCCGCCCCGACGTAGACCGCCTCGAGCTGGTCGAGCCCCAGCTGCTCCCTCAACTTCGAAAGCACCATCTCGTCCGCCTTCGCGTGCTCCTCGGCCAGCTCCGGCGAGACGGGCTCGCCGGCCTGCTCGGCCCGTACCTTCCGGTGCCCGACGTCGAGGGCCCACTTCAAAGCGGCCTTGCGCTGCTCGTCGGGCTCGGACTCGATCTTCGCTTCGAGGCCCGCCTTCAGCTTCTCCCAGATGCGCGGGACGGCGAAGAACCAGCTCGGGCGTACCTCGGGCAGATAGGCGATCACCTCGCGCGGGTTGGGGCAGCACGTCACGGTGTGACCGAGCACGATCGGCATGTAGTGACCGGTGGCCCGCTCCGCGATGTGTGCCATCGGCAGGTAGGAGACGACCTTCGAGCCCTCGGGGAAGTCGATCACATCGTCGAACGCCTGCACCGCGAACATCATGTTGTGGTGGGTGAGCTGGACCCCCTTCGGCGGCCCGGTCGTGCCGGAGGTGTAGATCAGCGTGAGCAGGTCGTCGGGCTCGACCGCCTCGCGCTCGCGGTCGATCTCGGCGCGGTCGCCCTCCGTGGCCAGCAGGTCGTCGAACGGGATCGCGTCGTCGCCCGCGGGCGCATCGACGAGGATCAGGTGCCGCACAGCCGGCGCCTGCGTGAGCGCGGCGCGCACGTTGTCCAGAAACGCCGGCTCCGTCACGACGATCTCGGCACCCGAGTCGCTCAGCTGGTAGGCGATCTGGTCGGGCGTGAGCGTCTGGTAGAGCGAGAACGGCGTCGCGCCGAGGCTCATCGCAGCAGCATCGGCGATGTGGAACTCGGGCCTGTTGGTCAACATCAGGCCGAACACGTCGCCGCGCTTCATGCCCAGCCCCCGCAGGCCGAGCGCGAATCGATCGACCTGCTCTCCGTACTGGGCCCAGCTGATCTCCTGCTCTCCGCCACGGGTGCGGAGGGCGACCCGGTCCGGGTGCAGCCGCGCGGTATGGACAAAGGCCTGCGCGACCGTGGCCGCGTCAAGCCCCTTCTTCGTGTCAACAGTGGCGCGTTCCATCCTCTCCTCCTCGTCGAGTCCCCCGAGGAGCATATTCCGGCGGGCTTGCATCGGCAACGCGACGTCCGCGCCGGCCTATCTGGTGTCGAATCCGCCCCCGGTCAAGCGCCCGATGTCATTCGACAGCCCGATCACGAACAGGAAGATGACTAGCATGAAGCCGAGGTAGCCGGACTGCTCCATGATCCGGAATGGCACGGCCCGCCCGCGGACCTTCTCGACCACACTCCAGAAGATGTGGCCTCCGTCGAGGGGCAGGAACGGGAACAGGTTCACGATCGCCAGCGAAAGGCTGATCACGGCCAACACCGCCAGCGCACGGCGAGTGTCGAACTCGATCGCCTGTCGCGTGATCTCGTAGCTCCCCACGACGCCCGAGATCTGCTCCCGCTGCTCGGGATCGAAGATGCGCGCGATCGCCTGCACGGTGCCCGACGTCACGGCCCACATCAGGTCCACGGACGTGTCCGCGGCCTCCCCCAGGCTCGGGTTCAGCGGACGGGTGGCAAAGGTGAACCCGATCAGAGTGCGGCCCTGGTCGGGGTCGTAGCGGGGCCGTACGCGGATCGTGCGCACCTGTCCGTCGCGCTCCACCTGCACCACCGCGGGAGTCCGGGCCAGGCAGCCGGGCCGCGGATCGCCCGGGCAGCGGTGCTTCGAGATCTGTCGTGCGAGGTCGGCTTGGTCGCCCCGGACGCCGTCCACCGAGATGATCCGGTCGCCGGGCTCGAGCACCCGGGCCGCTGGAGATCCAGGGGCGGTGTCGGCCACACGCGACGTGAGCTGGTTGGCCCCGAACGCGAGCCCGAACAGGATCAGGAAGGCGATCACCAGATTCATGAACGGCCCGGCGGTGATCACCACGATCCGCTTCCAGACGGACTGGTGGTAGTAGGCGCGGGGCGCGATGTCCGGGGGCAGCTCCTCCTCCGGGTTCATCCCGGTGATCTTCACGAAGCCGCCGAGTGGGATCGCCCCGACGCCGTACTCGGTCTCGCCGATCCGCTTTTTCACGATGAACGGCGGAAAGAAGAGGCCGAACCTCTCGACGCGCATGCCGACCGCCTTGGCGACGACGAAGTGGCCGAACTCGTGCAGGATGATCAGCACCGCGAAGCCCGCGAACGCCAGGAACCAGCTCAAGCGCTCACCGCCAGCCGCTCGACCAGCGATGCCGCCGTCGCGCGGGCCTCCGCATCCGCCTCGTAGAGGTCGTCGAAGCTTCGCACCGGCGCGGGATCGCCTGCCTCGAGCGCGCCTGCGATCACCGAGGCGATGTCGAGAAAGCGAAGCCGGCGGCCGAGGAAGGCATGCACCGCAACCTCGTTGGCCGCGTTCAGGATGCACGGCGCAGTCCCGCCGGCAACCGCCGCGTCGCGTGCGAGCAGCAGGCACGGGAATGTCTCCAGGTCGGGTGGCTCGAAGCTCAACGTCCCCACGCGCGCGAGGTCGAGTCGCTCGACCGGCACGTCCGCCCGCTCCGGGAAGTGCAGTGCGAATGAGATCGGCACGCGCATGTCCGGGTTGCCCAGGTGGGCGAGGGACGCGCCGTCGTTGAGGTCGACGATCGCGTGCACGATCG
>Ga0190275_10002797_pt1 | contig 12381 bp, 28 predicted proteins | sample Popmic550T_FD_133745 | JGI IMG/M metagenome (GOLD analysis project Ga0190275, IMG submission 133745) | Populus adjacent soil microbial communities from riparian zone of Yellowstone River, Montana, USA - 550 T | ecosystem: Environmental > Terrestrial > Soil > Riparian zone > Trees stand | place... | reverse complement strand
GGTGATGTTGTCGTCGAGACGGTCCTCGATCAGCGTCTTGGTGGCCGGGTCGTTCCACACTTCACGCCAGTCGTAGTCTTGGACAATACGATCGAGCGTGGCGTCACCGGGGTCAGCAACCAACTTGCGCAAGAGCGTCAGCCACGCCTTGTTGTAGGAGCCGTCGTCCTCGAACTTCACTCCGTAGCGGCGTGCGTACTTGGTGTAGAAGACCTTGAGCTTGTCGCAGTCGGTGATCAGCGTGAACCGGATCGTCACCGGCACCCGCATCTCCACGTTGTCGTTGGTCACCGAGACGAAGCGCGGCCCGTCGGACCCGTCCTGCCCGGTCGCGTCCCACTCCCGCTCCGAGGTCGGGAAGTAGGCGTACGTGTCGTTGGTCCAGAAGCCGCGCGTAGACGGATCCTTGCACCCCTTGATCTTCTTCGCCTCGATCGGGCCCTCGCCCACGTGGACGGCGACCATGTCCGAGGGCACCGAGTACCCACAGCTCGACATCGTCAGTGCCATCGCGGTGATAAGAGCGACACCCCCCGCCTTCTTGAACTTCACTTCAGTTCCTTCCCTTCCTCGTCACTCTTGTTGATCTCGTCGAGCACGATCGCGGCGAACGTGTCGAACTGAGCATTCGTTGCGGACAAGCCAAAGAGCCTGTTCTTGAGGTTGCGCAGCCGGTCGAGCTCCTTGCGATCCTGGCTCTCCAGTCGCCGTGGGCTCCGTGTGCGGCTTCCCACCGCGTAGCCGCCCGCGCCCGCGCCACACAGGGCCACGATCATGAGCAGTAGTACCACTGGAGTCATGTTCGTCCAGTCCCTTCGTCATTGGGCGAAAATCCCTGAGTTGTTCGCGATTCTTGAGACAGATTATGTGCCCATGTGGGCACCACAGCTTCCCGATCAGCCAGTCCAGTCTCACGTCTTGGTCTTGCCTCCTCGCTTCCGCATGGTGCCACCCGCCTCCTTGATGAGCGAATGAGCCTTTCCGTATGAGACCGCAAGCTTGTCCGCGACCTGCATGAGCGTGAGCTTGTCGTCCTGGTAGAGGGTGAGCGCTTGCTGCGCAAGTTCGGCTCGGGCCGCCTTGCGCTCCTCGGCTGATGGCGGCATCAGCGGTCCCTCAGCGCGAGCATCGCGAAACCAATACCACACAAGGCGAGTACCACTGCGTAGGAGAGATCGGCGTCTGCGGCGGCGAAGAGCTTGAAGAGAACGAACGCGGCGGCTGCCCAGAGAAAGGCGGCGCTGATGATGGCGACCCATGAGATCTGCATCACGGCCCCTTTCGCTTGAGGTACTTCTTCGGGTCCGCATGGAAGTCACAGAGTACCCCCAGTTTGCCTCTCGGTTTCACCTGGCCCTTGCACTCAGTGCTGTAGCCAGCCGCGACGCAGGGATCTCGTTTGCCTTGAGAGTGAACCGCGCCCACGCGGGCGGCGATCTTCGTGATCATGGACCGATCTCCAGGCACGTACCCGTCCTTCGCGTGGCACTCGTGGCACTTGTACTCGTCGCGCCTGTGAGCCGGATCTCGGAACGCTCCCTCACGGCCACACTCGTCACAGGGATAGGGACGGTCACGATTGGACTGCTGGCGGTAGTGGAATCCACACACCATCACGCCGTCGGCTGCCTCCCATAGGATGGCGTCCTCGTCGGGACACTCCTTACGCCCACAGTGCCCGCGGGTAGGGTTGAGCCAGAACAGCCGCTTTTGCTCGGCGAACTCGGCTAACTTGTCGAGTGCGTCGTTCATGTCACCTCCGAGTAGGGTCATTAACGCTTCTTCAGGAGCATCGCCACGAACTCTTCCTCGGTGACGATGGTGGTGCCACGCATGCGTGCGTCATGGATCTTCTTCGTCTCGCCGAACCGTCCCGTGTCGCCGACGACGAGGAAGTTCGTGTAGTAGTTGACACGCTCGTCCCAGCGTCCTCCGACGGCACGAAGAAGTTCGACGAGATCCTCACGCCTCATGCTCAACGTGCCCGTGAACGAGACTGAGTGATTCCTGAGGTAGTTACCGAGAAGACCCTTGGTGGCTGCCTTCTTGAGACCTTCTACCTGTTCGGCCGTCAGCGTGCTCATGTTTGTCCTTTCGTCATTGATCTATTGTATCATACGAGAATAGATTTGTACAACTTATCAAACAACCGAACAGCCGGACGCAACTGCGCGTGCAACGACCTCGAGATGGCTGTCGATCGCCTCCTGCTTCGAGCGGTAGTACTCAGTGATGCCGTTAAGGTCCTCGGGTCCACCGATGATCTCAGTCATCCAGACCGCGGGATTCTCGACGAGCGTCCCCCACGTGCTTGAGTGGTCGACGGGGACGAAGGTTGTCGAGACGAGAATCTTCCACCCCATGAAGTCGAGTTCGGTCTCGGTGACGACTCGACCCTCGCGGTCCTCGAGCAGTCGCATGGCCTCCTCGGCGTCGATCGGCTTGCCGTCACGGCCGTACCAGAGCAAGGTGTCATCACTCACTTGGGCACCGCCTCGAGCGGGTTGCAGACCTTGCACCACTGGACGCCCATCACCTCGGCGACCTTGACCTCAGCTCGGTTCTTGCCCTCGGCCTACTGCCATGGGTGTGACAGCGTCCCGAGACGAACGCAGCCGGTGCGATGCACCGTGCGTCCGTCTCGTGAGCGACGTAGAAGCGTCTCAGTCACTGAGCCGCCCTCCGGGGACGATCTTGAGCTCCGTCATCGTCAGGCCGTGCTCCTTGAGGCAAGAGTAGACGACGGGCCGCACGAGCTCCTCGATGAGACCGTGCCCTGACTCGACGAACTCGTCACGCTCGATCTCAGCGAGAGCTTCATCAAAGAGCAAGCGATAGGGCGGCACGTCCTGCTCCTCGTCCTCCTTCACCGAGATGATGGCGTACTCGTTGTCAATCAGTTGCACTACCCGTGTCTGTGGCATCCCTCTCCTTGCGTCGCTTCTCCCAGTGCTCGTTCATCCGCTCGATCGTCATGCCGAACGGTCCGTTGGTGTTCACGACATTGTAGGCGAGTTCGAGTGCCTCCTGGAGCGTGTCGAACCTTGTCCACCGTCTTTGAAGAGGTGTGTCGTAGATCCTCTTGCCTGTGCGAGTGAAGACGAACGAACGCTGCCCGGGAGCCGTCGAGACGAGCCACTTGTAGGTCTCGTAGTCGGGTTGAAGTCGCTTCTCGACGTACACGCACCACGAGTCATGGTTGATCGCGTCCGAGGAGTTGTACCCGTCTGGGAACACCTTGTAGATGAGTGCCTCATGCGTCGGCATCGCTCGCCGCCGCCTTCTGAGTCGACTCGAACCGGAGCTCATTGACGACCTCGACGAGGTCGCTCCGCCTGAGACGCTTGAGCTCTGAGAGCAGCTCCTCGTCGAGGCCGAGCATGTCGACCAGGTCGACGAACTGACTCGCGCCTGCCTTCTCGTTGATGACGTAGACGGCCGCGACCTGGATCATCAGCCGACGGTTTAGGTCGTCAACTGAGCGCTGAGCGTCGTTGGTCTTGTCGGTGTTGAAGAATCCCGGGGTTGCGTTTGGCTCCATTACTCCACTAGCTCTCTGTTTTCGCGGTAGACGGCGAATCGCGCGGTGTAGCGCGCTGCGTACGTCATGACCTGCCATCGCTCGTCCGCAGGCACGGCCACCATGAACTCGGTTGGACTCGTGAACCTCTTGCTCGGGCGGAGCGTGTTCTCGTCCGCGTAGAGCACAAGCGAGAACTCCTCGATCGCCCCGTCGTCGCTCCACGAGATGACGAGTGTCTCCTCGGGGTACTTGGACTTGAGGTCGATCTCCCAGATCTTCACGTCCGGGTAGTCGACAACCTGGGTAATGACGTTCACCCTGATGACGCCTGGTGTGTACGTCAGCTCAGAGTCCGGTGGCATGGGTCATCGACTCCTTCATGTCGAGCAGCTTCTTCGGATCTCCGCCCAGCTTGGCGTAGGCAGACTTGAGTGTCTCCTCACGCGCGAGCTGAACCGACGCATCATAGCTCTCTCCCCAGCGACGACGACCTCGCTCCTGGTTCCGGCGCGTCTTGCGGACGCCGTCGTGGATGAGGTTGAGGATGACGCCGACCTCGGCCGCGGTGAGCTGCTTCGCCGGCGTCGCCATCACGTAACCTTGGGCGCGGGGATCGCTCGCCCGCCCGCCTCGTCAGCCGCGGCCTGGACCATGAGGTCCTTGGCCTTGGGGAGTTCATCCAGGAGCGTGGCGGCCTGTCGGGTGACGCCGGAGATGAGTACGCGTCGCTGAGCGGTGAGTCTCTGCCTCTCCAGGGTCAACAACCCTCTCTGCAGCATCTTCGTGTTCTCGTCCTGCGCCTCCTTGATCGCGCGGGCGTAGCCCTCGACCTCGGTGATCGGATTGAAGTTGTACGCCAGGCCGTAGGTTGCCTTGAACTCGACCCCCTCGCGCTTGGCCTCGGCCTTGAGCTCCTCGAACTCCCTCTGTGCCTTCTCGGCGATTTGACGTGCTTGGCTGGCGAATGCCGGCGCGGCGTCGACCCGCTCCTGCCAGGTTGTCTTGATCTCGTCAAGCTTCGTCTTGAGCAGGTCCGCCGCGAACTGTCGCATCTCCTGCTCGAGAGCCTTGAAGTCGTTGTTCACCAGGTCAGTGAGCACGCGCCTCTCCGTCGCGGAGAGCGGCTTCTCGGAGACGGGCTCGTTGTTCTTGGCCCGCTCGACCATGTCGTCGGCGTTCTCGGGCAGCACGATGACCTCGTGGGTGTGCGGCGTGATCGGCGTCATGGTGTACCGCTGATGCTTGACCTCCTCGTCGAAGAACCCCGTGTAGTGCTCGTTCGGGTACCCCGCTCGAGCGCGCGGGTCGTCGAGCACCACGTGCATCTTCGTGTGCGCGCGAATCAGCTGGTTCTTGGTCACCTTGGTGTTCTTGCTCAGGTAGTGACCGTCCATGTGGTTGATGCCGTGCACGTCGCGCAGGTGGTCGACCATGTCAGCCTTGGTCAGGTCCTCGTCGAACGGGAACGCGGGGAACTTGTCCTCGGTCTCGGTCTTGGTCTCGGGCGTCTTGTCGTCCGTCATTCTTTTCTCTCCCTTGGTGATTGTGCCTGTTCGGCTTGGTTGTACTGCTCGAGTCGCCGCGCCATCTCACTGGTGACGGTGACAAAGGTCTCCGTGCAGTTGTTGAGCTGCACACGGTTGGTCTTGCTGTTGAACTCGCCACGCTCCAGGTAGCGGCTCGCGATGTAGACCGCGCGCCTCAGGTCATCGGGGCTAGCCCGCTTGACGAAGATGTGCAACCGACGTGAGAACTCGTCAGAGTCGGCGGTGCTAACCGTCGGCGCCGTCGGTGTCATGCGGACCGGGGGTCCTTCCACTCGGGCTTGCGGTACGAGATCTCATACCCCTCGCGGCCGTTGATCCACTTCTCAGCGTTCTCCTCGGTGTAGAACGAGCCGACCCACTTGCCATCGGGGTCGTACACGTTCGGGTATTGCTTAGTCGCCATCGAGGTCGTCTCCAATCTTTCGGTTGATCACGTGCTTGATCGTGCTCTCGAAGTAGATGTCCTTGCGACGTACGATGACGTCGACGTTGCTTTCGAGCCCTGCGGCCTCGAGCAGCGTCTCCACACCCTGTCTGATGTGGACCGTGAGGGTGTCGTAGAGAGCTGCCGTGAGTTCCTGGTCACCCGGGAGTGGAGGGAAGATGGAGACCTCGGTCTCGAACACCGTCCGCTGGGGTACCGTCATATCGTCGTTCGTCATTCGCGTCCTGTTCGTCGCTGTTAGGTTGACGGATCCAATATATCAACTTTCTGGTCGAATGTACACCCGGGCGGTAGACCGAAACCGCCGCTCAAGAAGCGGCGGTCAGGAGAGGGTTACTGTCCCTCTTCCTCTCCCTCTCCCTCGTCCTCGGTGTTGTCGCCGGCCATCGTCTGAGGCGGGTTCGCCTCGACGCGCTCGGCTGCACCGTCACGCTGTGCCTGGTAGATCTCGCTGAAGTCCGACGGTGCCTTCTTGTCGTCAGGTACCTCGACGCCCTCACCAGCGGCGGAGTTCCAGTCCGGCTGGAAGAAGTCCTCCGTGGGGTCGGACGGGTTGCTCTGGAGGGTGTTGTCCATGAGTTTCTCCTTGTGTACGTACGTACGCGCGTATCAACCAGACTATGCCACTGCGCAGGCGGCAGCCTCGGCCTTGTCGGCCGCGCGCTTCTCAAAGGGCCACAGCTCGGGATTGTACGCACGAGTGATGCCACCTCGCGTCCCAGGGAAGTAGCGGGCACGCGCCTTCTGGCGTGAGAATCCCTCGTCCGTCTGATGCATCCACTCGCGCTCGCCGATCAGCACCCCGGTGTCAGCACCCGGCTTCCCGTCAAGAGAAGCCTTCACCCACTGCCCGATCCAGCGACCCGCATCCGTGGAGACAGCTTTCCCCCACACCGACTGTAGCGGGGAGTAGAAGCGCGAGGGCTTGATTCTCCAGTCGTCTGGGAGACCCTGGATGCGAGCTGCCTCACGATGCGTGATGTTGCGTGAGCGCGTGGGGTGCACGACCAGGTCAAGTGCTCCCCCAGTGAGCACGTTGGCCCAGGCGTTGCCTGCCCAGCGGTAGGGGAGCGAGAACCCCATGTCGAACTTCTTCGCGATGATCTTGTCGGCCTTGTTCGCCCACATCGGCGGAAGTTCGCCTCGCCGGTCGTAGATCTTCTTCAGCGCCGTCGAGAGTCCCTCACCCCAGTCCCAGTCCTGGCCGTCAACCTCGAGATACTGAAAGATCTGCTCGATGCGTTCGTTGTGCAGGTTGTTGAGACCATGGTGGCCGTCGACGACGCCGTTCGGACTCGACAGTCGCTGGACCCAGGGAGACCGGACTCCACGGTACGGCTGCTTCTCCCACGTCTCAGGTAGATCGGTGAGGTCTCCGATGACGTCCATGATCGTGGGGACGGCCTCGGGCCACTCGACCTCGGTGCCGAACTTCATCCCCTCCTTCACCGCGACCCAGAAGTAGCGTGGGCGGTAGGAGTAGCCACCGATCATCAAGTTGTTCATGCGCACGTGATGGAGGTCGTAGTTCTGGCCGGAGATCTCCTCGACCATCTGGCGGTACTTGACCATCACGTCGCGCCCCTGAGTGATCGCCTGCTGCACGCACTCGAAGACCACCACCTCAGGAGCCGTCTTCCCGGCGTACCGCATGAGCGCGCGAGTGTGCTCGTGGGCCGCGGCCTCGGGACCGCGGTTCGCGGGACCTGACCAGCAGCTCCACCCGGAGCACGGCGGGAGTCCCATCACGACCTGCACGTCACCGGGGTAGTGCCACCGGTCCTCGTCGGCGGTGAAGTTGAACTCCCACTGGTCGCCCACCAGGTGTCTGTTTTGGTTGATCACGGTGTTGCCGAAGTCGAGCGTGCCCGTGCGGTGAACCATCTCCATCCCGTTCTGGATGAAGCCGAGACTCATGAAACCACCGAGTCCGTTGAAGTCGACGAACCTGGGTGCAGCCATGAGAGACCTTTCGTCACGTTGTGGGACGACTGTACACTGCTTGTGACGCGTGGGCAGCCCTAGTACTCGACCCGTACCCGCACTTCGGTCCCGCCCTCACGCTTCATGACCTCGCCCATGCCCTCGAAGTCCTCACGCCCCGTCGGGACGAGACCGCACACCCGGAACGCGCTCTTCATCACGTACTCGAGATCGCCGTACGCCTCGCCGCCGTTCGCCATCTTCTTGTAGTTGCCGACGGACTCATACCGCCACCGCCACTTCTGCGAACCGACCCTGAACCTTCGTCCCTTGTAGAAGATCAGGTGGTCGGTCGTCATGTGCCGACTCGCTCACCGTCCTCCCAGTCGAACTCGTCGACCGAGAGGTGCATCTGGCAACCCGCACAGTAGGTCGCTCCGTAGAACTTCGGGTCACGCGCGTACGTCTGCGCGAGCGACGTGCTCATGCGAGTCATGACTCCGCACCCGCGTCCGCGGTTGTGTACGTACCTGTCACGCAACGGGCGGATGAACCCCTTCGCCCGCTCCTCCTCGCTCAGTACCAGGTACACTTCCGCCTGCGGTGTCGGCTCCTGGTCGACCCCGTGCGTGAGTCCTGGCTCATTTGGATCAGTCGTCAGTTTACCCATGGGTTTATTCTGGACCGCGAGCGAGACCCGCGTTGGCCCACATGATCGCCTCCTCGATCTTCGTGAGGGCGAGACTCTTCTCTCTGCCATCGGGAACCATCCCGTCGATCAGTTCAGCGAGCGTACGACCGTGCTCGCGGATCTGCACGTGCTTGACGGCTTTCTCCTCCGATGGTGGGTGGTACGTGAAGCGGTTGTCCATGTCGCGAGGTTCCATGATCATAGGTCTCCTTCGTTAGGGCAGGTCGTTGCGTTTGACGATGAGGGTGACCTCACCTTGATGCGCGTAGAGAGGCATGTCGTCACCTACCTCATGTGTCCGTGCGATGTCGGCCGCCGTGATGGTGGTAAGTCCCGCCCTGACGAGACGGCTCATGACGACGGCCCGCTGGGCGACCTCGCGCGTGATGTGTCGCCACTTGCCGCGGTCTCTGTTCTCCTTCCAGCGCGGGCCGTAGGCCCCGAGCTGTGCCCACTCCTCGAGCGTGATCGGCGACACCTTCGTCGCGTACGCTAGCTCGTCAAGCGTCATCCGCCATCGCACTCGCGCCTTCGCGTCACTCATCGTCAACTCCCTCCTGCATCTCGAACTCCACGCGTGCCCACTCCTCACTCTCGTCAAGTTCACCTTGGTGCATGAGGTAGCCTCTCCTCATGGCTAGTAGGTCGAGCTGAGCCAGGCCGACAGCGTGGACGTAGCGCGCGGGTGGCTGTGCGAAGAGACTCGCGCACATGGACAGCTCCGCGTCGATCGAGCCCAGCTCGTACCCGATCGTGAACGCCTCGTCGTCGAGTTGCCCACCCTGGCTCTGACAGATGACGAATGGAACGACGAGACCGAACTCGCTACTCTCCCCGTCGAACAGGTCGTCAGACTCCAAGAGGTGCTCCCTCGCAGCAGTTCGCCTTGAACTTGCACAGCGGGCAGAGCCAGCGACTCCTGATCGGGTCAAAATCGATCCCGCAGTTCTCACATTCCACGAGGTGCCTCACTCTCGTCGACGACGTCCTTGCGGTGCCTCGGTTGATAGGGCTTCCCGGGCAGCCCACCAGTCTTCTCAGCACACTCTCGTGGTGTCGGACAGGGTGTTCTGACGATGGCCTTTGACGGGCATCGACATCGACTGTGTACGACGCCGTACTCGCACACTCGGGTGCCGTGGCCTGCGTGAGTCATGGCTCTCCTAGGTGTTGGGTCTCATATCCACATGCGGCGTATCCCGCGATGTCTAACCAAGAGTCAGCCTGTGCGAGATTGCCTGACTCCATCCGCGCAACCTTGACGAGGATCATCATCGCCGCGACGTCACCAGGTGTGAGGTCGAACTCTCGCCCGTGTATGTACGCGTTCCAATGACGTGCAATCGCACGGAACGAGTCCTCGGGTGTGCCATACTGCTTGTCACGGTCTCCTGCAATCACCTTGACTGCTTCGTTGAGAAGCTGCACTCGTGCAGGGTCGTCACTCATAGGTCCTCCTGGATGATGACGACGGCTTCCCAGATGATGACGGGTGGGTTCCAGTGCTCACTTGTCCCAGGACCAGGCACGGGCTTGATGTCGAACGTGGTGTCGGCAGGCAACATGCGCTCCTCGCTTGGCTCACCAGGTGGGCGTACGTCGTTGTAGTACTTGGTCGCGGCCTTGAGGAGCGTGTCGATATTGGGGCCGCGGACCTCGAAGCTGATAACACTTCTCACGTGAGTTTCTCCAACTTGGTAGGTGGGTGGTGCACGGCCTCGAACGGAGGCTGCCGCCCGTCCTCGTAGCAGACGATGATGTCGCCGTATCGCACGCCGACCACCCGCCCGCGTCTCCCGTTGTGGGCACGCCCCGCGTCGTCGGAGTACGCGTCTCGTTTGACACGCACGGTGTCGCGGGCGTGGATGCGACCAGGCCTGGCGATCTCCCACCTCTCGTCGGACCGATCGGGCACAACGAGGGCTTTCCCACGGACGAGGGTCGAGAAGGCCTCCAGCGCCGTCTCAACCTGCCCAGACGGCACGGTCACGGCTGCCCAGGCGTTGAGAAGTCGCCGCGTCGCGGCCCGCGCGTCGTGAGGGAGACGCGCCTCCTTCATCTGCGCGTTCTCCCACTCGATGCGTGCCCACTCCTCCTCGCCGTAGTGTTCGTTCAAGCCCCAAGCACCTCGTCCACGCACTTGTTGCACACGTCCTCTCCGTCTGCCTTCCCGACGTCGTCATAGGAGCGGCTGCAGCGCGGGCACTTGTCGACTCCCTTGCGGGACTCGTACCCACCCGCTTGAAGCTGCCGCGCGCGGTTGACGGCCATCTTCGCGTGGTACGCCGCGTCGTACTCGTCGTCCGAGACACCCGCCGCCACGAGCAGGTTGGCGAGGAAGTGGTTGACGTCGACTATCTCCTTGAGAAACGGGTCCTTGTCGATGATCGGCTCGCCGTCGACCAGGTTCGCCCACGGCTTCCAGCGCGTCTCGTCGGTGGCCTCGGAGAGCTCCTTGATCGCGGCGAGCGAGTTCCAGATGACGTAGAACTGGAGATCAAAACCCTCCAGCGCGTGCGGATCCTTGCCGTAGGCTTGGATCTGGAGATCGCGGGTGAGCTTGAGCCAGTCTCTCATACCTTCCTCCTTGTCATCTCGAGAATGACCTCGAGCACGTCCTTCGTGCGTAGCGTGGTTTCGAGTGCCAGGTCGTACTCGTTGAGCTGAGTGGCCGCGACCTGTCGCGCGGTGTCAGCCGCGTATCGCTCGAAGACCTGCGGGAGCATCGACCACGTCGACCCGATGTGTGCGGTCTCCTGCCAGTTGGTAAACACCGGGACGCCGTTGGCGAGTGCCATCGCGTAGCGGGTGTTCCACCACGTGCCGTGACGGTCGGGTGCGATCAGGCATCCTCCCGAGTTGCGAAGCAGCTCGACCGCCGCGCTGTCGGCCTCGGTGCGGGACGACTTCGGGATCACCTCATACGGCCACGTCACGTTCTGCTGTGAGAGCCACTTTCGATCCGACCCGGGCTCGTACGCCCACAGGTTGTCGCCGAGACGAGCGGCAGGAGCGGCAAACTTTGCGAGCACGTAGCGGTCGACGCTCATCATGTTCACCTGACCGCGCGCACCATCGGGGAGGTCAGCCTCGACGGGCATGCGCGTCGACCAGGGCAGCGCGGGAGCGAGCACCGCCGGCCAGATCTCCGAATGAAGCAACTCGACCGCTCGGTACATCGTGCCAGGCACCTCGCACGCCTCGTCGTACTCCTTGCGGTACGCGAAGAACGGCTTGAGCAGATTCTGCGGCTTGTCCATGATCGCCTGAAGAGATGCCTTGACCTTGGCAGGGTCAGGAGCGTCGATCAGGAGCAGGAGCTTGTCAGTCTCCCACAGGTGATAGATGAGATTGAGTGCACCGTAGGTGCGGTTCGCACCGAGAGACGTGATCGGCGCAACGCCGACGATGACCTTGTCGTAGTAACTCAGGTCAGTGCGAAAGTGTGGGTCAAGCCACTCACACACGTGCCCCATGTCGCGCAACATCTCACAGAGATACCCGGCGTAGTTGGTGACGCGCATGTGAGACGCGGCATTGGCTTGCTGAGCCGTCATCCCAGTCAAGAGGATCTTCAATGCTTCTTCTCCTTCGACACGTCGGGAAGCTCATATGTGCGCGGGTGACCGTGCTCGTCGAGCATCTGCACGTACTTCTTGTCGCCCACCCGCTTCACGCGGGGAGAGGGCTTCGGCTTCTTGGCGTTCTTGCGCTTGCGACTCTTAGGCACGCCAACCCCTGTCTTCATTGAAGGCTCGCTCGACGATCCTGTTGCAGTGGAACACAAACTGCTCGGGTGCGGGCATGTACGGTCTCAAGGCCGCCGCCTGAGAGGCCGCCACCTCCTGCAGCTGCTCGGTGCCCATCTTCTCCACCTGTGGCACTCTCCACTTGTAGGGGTCACCAAGCGGGTCACCCTCGCCCTTGTCGCAGACCAGGACTGAGCCGACCTTGGCCGCATACATAAACCGAGACCGCCACCAGCCAGAGCCGGCGTGTGGGTAGGGCGGAGACAGGATGCCCCACACCTGGTTGTAGCGATCGATCACGTCGCTCTCGGTCTTGACCCGCTCGCCTCCCCGGGCGCGAATCATCTTCTTCGCACCGAGGTACTCGATCGGCCACTCCCACTCCTTCTTGTCGACCCACGCGTCGTGGGGCATGAGCGCTCCCAGCATCCACGTGCGCTTCTTCTCCTCGGGCGGCAACGGAGCGTGGGGAGCGATGAGCGGGTAGATCGTGCTGGACGGGT
>Ga0190275_10002796_pt1 | contig 12383 bp, 10 predicted proteins | sample Popmic550T_FD_133745 | JGI IMG/M metagenome (GOLD analysis project Ga0190275, IMG submission 133745) | Populus adjacent soil microbial communities from riparian zone of Yellowstone River, Montana, USA - 550 T | ecosystem: Environmental > Terrestrial > Soil > Riparian zone > Trees stand | place... | reverse complement strand
TCCAACCTCGAGGCCTTCTCGGCCAATGCCTTCTTCACAGCGGGGATGGTGATCTTCGAACTCCCCACCGGGATAGTTGCCGACACCGCCGGGCGTCGGAGATCGTTCCTGATCGGCACCGTGACCCTGAGCATCTCGACACTCTTCTACGTTCTGTTGTGGCAGATCGAGGCCTCGTTCCCACTGTGGGCACTGGTGTCTGTCTTCATCGGTCTCGGCTTCACCTTTTTCTCCGGGGCGGTCGAGGCATGGCTGGTCGATGCATTGACGGCGACGGGCTTCACGGGTGATCTCGAGTCGGTGTTCGGTCGCGGGCAGGTAGTCACTGGAGCGGCGATGCTCATCGGTTCCGTGGCCGGCGGTTTCATCGCGCAGCACACGAGCCTCGGCGTGCCGTTCGTCCTTCGTGGCGTGATCCTGATCGTGATGTTCGTGGTGGCATACAGATTGATGCACGACATCGGGTTCACCCCTCGCAAGGGGGCCAGCCTGGGTGCCGAGATCCGACAGCTGGCATCCGCCACGATCCAGTACGGCTGGAGTGAACCTGCGGTCAAGTGGCTGATGGTCGAGGCCGTGTTCGTCGGCGGCGTTGGTATCTATGGGTTCTATGCACTGCAGCCCTACCTACTCGAGCTGTACGGGGATCCGAAGGCGTACCAGATCGCGGGACTCGTGGCCGCGATCGTCGCCGGCGCCCAGATAGCGGGGGGCGTGGCCGCTCCGCGGATCCGTCGACTATTCAACCGCCGCACTTCGGCGCTGATCACTACTGCCGGGGGAGGTGTCGTGGCTCTGGCTCTCATCGGGGTGGTGGACAGTTTCTACGCGGTCGTCGGGCTGATCGTCGTTTGGGCCCTCTTGTTCGCCGCGTCGATGCCGATCAGACAGACCTACATAAACGGCCTGATCCCCTCGGCACAGCGAGCGTCGATCCTCTCTTTCGACTCGATGATGGCTTCTCTCGGCGGGGTCGGAATCCAACCCGCGCTCGGTCGCGCTGCAGACCTGTGGGGATATGGCCCTTCGTACATGATCGGGGCCGGGATCTCGGCGCTGTCGCTCCCGTTCTTGCTCCTGTCACGCAAGCAGAACGCTCCCGCCGACACCGTCGAGGTGGCAGAAGCCGCCGAAGCGCCCCCCGTCGCCTGAAATACGCCCTTTAGTTCGGGTCCGAAGTGGTCGATGGGATAGTATGGGTTTCCACCGAATCCCATACTATTCAAGGAGAATCCATTGAACCCCACAGGAACCAGAACTCCCCGGGAGGGCCTGCCCCCCGCAGTTCAGGAGTTGCTGCAGAGGTTCGTCCAGCTCGCCCGTGAGATCGAGCCATACATCCAGGACCAAGCCGCCGACAGCATCTACATCGATTACCGACAGGGCGCTTGGACGGCTTCGATGCTCGAGCAGTTCCGTCGGGAGATCTACCCCTACCCCGCCGCGGTCGAGCTCTTGCAGTTCGCGGCAGAGAACGCGGGCAAGGAGGTCGGCTACAGAGACTTCCTTCAGCGAACCTCGTGGACCGACGTCCAGGTTCGCAGCGAATTGGGGGCCATCAGCAAAGTTGCTCGCAAGCTATTCGGCAACAAGGTGTGGCCGGTTAGGACACGCCAAGGGTCCGACGGTGTGATGCGTTACTTCATGCCGGAAGGCATCGCGGAATGGTGGCTGAGGGGGGATTCACCAGTCCGCAGCAGTTAGCCAAGACCCACGAGACAGGCAACATCCAATGCTCCATTTCCCGGAATCCTCCGGAGAAGAGAGTCCACATGAATCAGTCCCGCAATCTCAACGCGGCCAGGATGGCACTTGCATCCGTCGTCGCCATCTCGATGATCTCCATGGTTCTTATCGCTGGTTCTCCGTCCGCATCAGCGCAGACCACTTCGGTTAGCCAGTGCAACGGCACCGACAACGTCGGCGGCCAAGCCGTTGAGTGCCATTACACGATCACCAACACCATCGACGGAAGCGGGACAAGTTCGACCGTCGAGCTGGAGGAGTGCCATGGGTTTGCGAACGACCCTGCAACGATGGTGTGTAACAACTCGACCGATACATCGACGGACCTGGTTACTTCGGTCGACCAGTGCAACGGCTCCGGTAGCGGCGGGGGCGGCACGGTGGAGTGCACCGTGGATGTCACCAACAACATCGTTGGGACGGTGTCTCCTTCATCGGCCACGGTGAACCAATGCAACGCTTCGGGTACCGGCGGCGGAACCGCACCGACCGTCCTCTGCACCCCTTTCCCCGCGAACACGACCGGCGCAACCGTTACCCAATGCAACAGTTCGGGCAATGGAGGGGGCGGTACGCAACGTGTCCGATGCACAGTCGACTCAGACTCGACGACTACGTCGACCCTCGAGGTTACGGTCAACCAATGCAACGGCTCCGGTAATGGTGGTGGGGCAACTGTCACGTGCCGAACGGGACTCACCAACAACGTCACCCAAGCACCGTCTGGTCCATCGGCCACGCCTTCGGACGCTCCGTCGGCAACCCCGGGGTCCAGCCCTTCGACCTCCCCCGAACCAACTCCGGGCGGAACCCCGACATCAAGTCCCTCACCGACTCCCACGGAAGGCGACGGTTCTGGCGGCGATAGCGGTCCTGGAGGTGGCCCCTTCGGCGGTACGGGGTCGGGTAACGGAAATGGCAATGGGCCCTTCGGAGGTTCAGGCTCCGGGAACGGCGGCTCGGGCGGTGGTGGGTTCGCTGATGGTGCAAGTGGTGCAGGTGGCGGATCCGGCGGCGGTAATACGGCTGGTGGTGGTTCGGTCGGAGGTCCCGATGACGACATCACGACGGGTCAGGTTGAGAGGGTCCCGGTGGGCGGAGCGGCCGCCGGTGGTGGATCCACGAGCGGGCTCGAGAACACCAAACTCCTGCTGCTCGGCCTCCTTCTGATCGCTGCAGCAGGACCGGTCCTGTTGCTTCGCAAGCGCAGCACCGTCTCGGCCTGAACAGTCAAACGTGAGAAGGAATAAGCGTTCTACGCGCGGCGATCGCGGCGGCCCGGTGGCTGCCGCGATCGCTATCATCCTGGTCGTCGGCGGGGTGGGACTCGTGCGCGTTTCGGTAGCCTCACAACGTCAGGTCCCTCAGCCGCCGGTGGGCGGCGCTTCGGAGACACCACTACGCGGGCCGGGCCCCAGTGTTCGCCCACCGCAGAGTCTTGCTCCAGAGATAGTGACCCCCACGCTTGTTCGCTCGAAGCCCATTGCATTGGACATCCCGGCGATCGAAGTCCACTCCGATCTGCAACACCTCGGCCTTACAGAGAAAGGTGCGCTCGAGACGCCGGCGCCGGGCCCCCGCTACAACGATGCAGCGTGGTACCGGCACTCCCCCACGCCCGGTTCGCTGGGGCCCGCCGTCCTCCTAGGTCATGTCGACTCGGCAGCCGACGGGCCGTCTGTGTTCTTCCGTCTAGGCGAACTGCGCCGGGGCGACCGGGTATCTGTAACAAGAGCCGACCAGTCGGTCGCCGTATTTGTCGTGGACGAGGTACGCCGATATTCAAAGAATGATTTTCCGACCGATCTCGTGTACAGCGATATCGATCATGCAGGGCTACGGATCCTGACTTGTGGAGGCGCCTTCGACGACTCCACAGGGCATTACCTTGACAACATCGTCGTCTTCGCTTCCCTCCTATGACTCCAGGAAGGACTTGAGCTCGGTCAGGCGTTTTCGCCAATCAGTCTTAAGGGCCTGAGCTTTGGCAGGATCGGTGATCCGATCGTGTGTCACCGTCACCGTTGCTTTGGATCTCCCTTTACCAGTGAAGTCGACATTGACGCGAGATGAGCCGTCCTCCCACACGAAACGTGCGGACCGGTTCGCTTTCGAAGCATCCAGTTTCATCTTCCCGTCGGTCAGCCACTTGTTCCGGCGGCGACTGTCGATGAAGGCTGTGTAGAGATGGGTGGCAGACACCGCCACTGTTTTGCTTGCGCCCACTTCGAATGTGCCATTCCGGCGCGCTCCCGGTTGGCGCACACCACGGTCCTGCTCGTATTCGACGATCAACTTCTGAGCCCACCATCTACTCAGGCCGTGCTCCCCGATGAGCCAATCCGCGATCTCCCTGTAAGGACGCCCTTTGGCTTCCCAGGCATCCAGGACCGAGAACCACTCCGCCCGGGACCGCCCCGTCGCTCGCTCGACTCCCTCGACCTTCGACATCACTGCCTCCTTGATCACCGACCACCTTTATCTACGTAGACCAAGGACGGCATGGAAACTCATCGGCCTATCCTGGAACGATGCGCGAGGAGGATTTAACGGGGAAGCCGGATCTTGCCGCCGGGGACTTCTCGACCTGGGTGTTGGAGGCACAGAGCACGATCCGCGGCGAGGGTATGGCCGAGGTCCCGTGCGGTACTTGCACCGCTTGCTGCACCTCGTCACAGTTCGTCCACATCGCCCCCGACGAGACCGACACCCTGGCCCACATCCCCGCGGAACTGCTGTTCCCCGCCCCCCGGCTCCCGGAAGGCCACTCCGTACTGGGGTTCGACGAGCGGGGGCATTGCCCGATGCTGGTCGAGGGCAAGTGCTCCATCTACGAACACCGCCCAAGAACCTGCCGCACCTATGACTGTCGCGTTTTCACTGCAACCGGCGTCGAGCCGGACCGGAGCGATATCGCTCGGCAAACGCGGCGCTGGCACTTCAGTTACCGGACGGAAGCCGACCGCACCCGCTTACGTGCCTTGCGGGCGGCTGCGTCTTCTCTCGCCGATCCTCGAGAGGTCCCGCCGGGGGAAACGGCTCCCGCCAACGCGACGCAGCGAGCCGTCCGTGCAATCGAGATCCACGAGATCTTCTTCAGGCGCGACTCGGAGGATTAGCTCCCGGACTGCGCCGAAGATGCTTCGTATTCGTCGTCTCCTCCGAATCGAGCCTCGAAGATGCCTCGATACTTCGCCGGCGCCCGAAGCGTGGCGACCCCTTCAGCGTTCGTCGTCGAAGAACCGATCAGATTCTCGCCGGCATAGAAGTCGATGGTGCGACCGGCGACACCTGCCGAGGGATCGTCCAACAAAGTCAAACGAGACGTAAGGACTCGGTTCTTCCCCTTACCTTCCGAAACAAGGCTCAGCGCGGTACCGATGAGCTGCGACGTGGCCGGGCACCCGGTTAAACGAACGTCACCGTCGGCGCCGCTATCTGCGGTCGCAGCCGCAGGCGAACCGGGACTGCCATCGCTGCCGCCGACATAGTCGGGCACGGACACGGAGCAGAACGACCGGAACTCCTGTGCGAACCGATCCGTGACCCACAGTCCTTCGATGGAATAGGGAACGTTGCCACCGTAGAGAGGATCTCCGGACGCCGCGTGCTTCGCGGGGTCGTAGAAACCCATGCTGATGTTGTGGATATCGACCGAGTCGTCAAACTGCATCGCCGTCAGACGGTCGAAAGCGTCTTGCGCCTCGGCCTGACGGAAGGCCCGTTCCTCGGACTCGGTCCGACCGTCATAGGTGATCACGCTGCCATCCTCGTCGAAGGTCAAAAGACCCATCAGATGACGATCGAGCCAGGCAAGGCTGTAGTAGTTGATGACCAGCTCCGACCACCGGTTGCCTGCAAGACTTCCGACTCCGTTGCCATTCCAGTCGATGTGATTGGTGGCGCGGAGGGTCATGTGAAACACATCCAGGCCACGTTCCTTCTGCAGGTTGTACGTCTCGAGTCCTCGGTCCCTGGTCGCCGGGTAGTCGGTACGGGCCGTGTTCTGCTGCGCCGAGAAAGCTCCGTCGGTGCGCTGGAACATGACCGGCTGCGCGGTGTTGTTCTCCGAGATCTTGTCCCCGCCGTCCCACGCGACGATCGTGTCCACGCGAGGGTCGCCCTGATAGCTCAGCGCCGCCGCGGATCCCTGCGAATGACCGACAGTTGCGATGCGATCGAGGTCGGCCTGATCGCCGATCTCACCGGAGTCATCCGAAGCGAGCCAGTCCATGACGAGTCCGGCGTTGACGTTGCGCTGGACATTGGGCGCTCCGGTTGCGGGATGCGTGCCGTTCACCGTGATGGCGAGGTATCCGGCCTCGGCGAAGACCTGCGCGTTGAATCGGTGATGCGTCATCTGCGCGATGAAACCGTGATGGATGATCACGACGGGATAAGGACCATCGTGGCGCTCCAACTCGGCGGGAAGGTCAGGACACTGTCCGGTGGCGCAGGGCCGGTAGACCTCCATCGCGGGGACGCCGCCGGGACCGGTACCCGTTGGGAAATAGTCGTAACGGAACCGGACGTCGTCGTAGAGGAACGGCTGGCGGTACCAGTCCTCCCCGTAGCGAGCCGAGGTCGTGTGGGCGAACGGCTGGGTGCGGCGGTCGTGGTCGCGCTGGTTGTCGCACTGAAGGCGCTCTGCGTCGCGCTCATTCCACGCCTCCGTGCCGGGTTTGGGGTCCCCACTCGGGTCCTTCGTTCCGTCATCACGAACGGGGTTGAATCGATCGTTGAGGCAGTCGATCCCTACCGCTATCTCCCATGTGTCGATCGGCTCATCCGCCCCCGCCACTTGGGCCATCGATACCAGCATCAGTGTGGCCACGACGCTGGCCGCCAACCGCATGTTCTTCATTCCTGCCCCTTTTCCGAACGCGCCTAGAGACCGCCTCTGGCCTGTGGCTGGTCCTTTCGTGGTTGGGGGCCCGAACTCCTGCCTGGATCCACGATGAAGCTAGGGTCTCCCTGATGAGCGAGTTCACTTTCAAAGACCCTTACAAGCGTCAGACGCTTGTCCTGAAGACGCTCCCGGCCGACAAGCTCGAGGTGATCGAGCACCAACGCAAACCACGGCCGGCGCATGTCGAGCACTTGGTTGCTTCCATCGAGCGGGTCGGGTTCATCGTCCCGCTGGTTGCCGTCGAGGCCCAGGCCGACGGCAAGACCATCCATCGGGTGATCGACGGTCAGCATCGGCTCCAGGCGGCACGCGAGGTCGGGATCAAGAACCTCCCGGTGCTGGTCGTTCCTCGCCGGCTCGCCACTCGAATGATGAACCTGAACGTCGAGAAGGACCTCAATATCCGGGAGAAAGCCGTGGTCGCACTCGGCATCTATCGCTCATTCCTGGAATCGCAGCCGGATATCAAAGAAAACGACGATGAGGTCGAGGATTCGATCGAGCGCGCTTACTACGTGACACTCGGGCTGGCCTACGAGGGACCGGGCAGGCTCGCTGGGAGTGCGTTCGAGCCCCTCCTCAAGAAGTGCGACCACTTCATGCGGAGGACCGTGGCCAACGCGGCCGAGGCTCGGCAGGAACGAGCCGACAGGGTGCTCGAGGCCAACACCTTGGTGAAAGGCGTAATCGACAAGGCCAAGGAGATGGGGGCCTTCCATCAGTACTTCCAGTACCAGCTGATCTCTTCCATCGACCCCTTCAAGCGCAAACGAGGCCGCCAGAACTTCGACGAGCTTTTCGATAAGGCGATCGGGAAGCTCGAGAAGATCAACGAGGATCCCACCCGCATCCGCAAGCTGGGAGGCGACTGACCCTGTCCCTGCCCTAGCTGACCAGCCCTCCGCTAGTGGCCGGGGCTTTCTTGGACGCCGGGGAAGGAGGCCCCCCGCCTGAGGCGAATGTTCCTGGTATGGGCGAAATGCGGGGGGAACCCGGCTCCGTCACACGCCGTTTGGGGGCAGCTTCAATCGCCCTGGCGTGCATCGTCGCCTTACTCACAGAGGCCCCTGCATCCTCCAAGACCAGATCCGGCTGCGCCAAGGCCGATCACCCCGGAGGCGAGTGGCGGATGTACGGCCACGATCTGGCCAACACCCGAACGCAACCCAAAGAGAAGAAGATCGATGCTTCGAACGCGGCCACGCTCGAACCCAAATGGGTCTTCGATGCCACTGCACAAGATGGGGTCCGCAACGGTGGTGGATTCCAGAACACGCCCGTCGTAGCAGACGGATGTTTGTACGGATCCTCCAGCACGGGGATGGTCTTCGCGATCAATCCCGATAACGGAAAGCTCGTCTGGGCCACTGAGTTGGTCGGCCGTGGCGGCGGCGCCCTGATCGGCGGAGTCATCGTCGGGTCCCCCACCGTTCAGAACGGGATGGTGTTCGTCGGGGTCAGCAAGCCCGGTGCACCGTACGTAACTGCTCTGGATCAGGCGACGGGCGAGATCCTGTGGCGCACAACCGTCGTCACTACACGCAAGTTCAGCGCCGTATTCAACGCGGCCCCCATCTTCGTCGGAGGGATGATCTTCCAAGGATGGCTGGGCGTGGAAGGAAGCGGTCCGACGCGCGGCGGCTACGCGATCCTCGATGCGTCACGACACTGCCAGGAACAGGCAGAGGTGAAGTGCTCCGCTCGTGGAGCGGGCGCCCGCGGCGGTTCGATCCTCGAGGCCCGCTGGACGATCACAGACAAGGAGTACAAGAAGGGCTACTACGGCGCATCGGTCTGGTGCACCGCGGCTGTCGACCCAGCCCAGAAGTACATCTACGCATGCGGAGGCAACCCGCACAGTGAAGGCAAAGAGGCTCGCTACGCCAACTCGCTGCTCAAGATCGATGGCAACCCTCGAAGGAACACGTTCGGCGACATCGTCGACCACTACAAAGGACGACCAGATCAATACGTAGCCGGTGCCGACCGTCAGGCCGTGTGCGACAACTTCGCCGACGAGACCACGGTCGCCGTGTGGAGCGTCGGGTGCTTGATGCTCGATCTAGATTTCGGTGCCTCGCCGAACCTCTTCCGCGACCAGTCGGGCAGGCTCGTGCTGGGCGACCTTCAAAAAGCCGGCGTCTATCACGCTGTTTACGCAGACCACATGGCCCCCGCGTGGCAGACGACCGTCAGTGGGCCTTGCTTCTCCTGCAACGCGACCTCGGGCGCATACGCGAATGGGCGCGTTTTCACGGTCGGCAGCCCTGCAGGGCAGCTAGTCGGAATAGGAGCTAAAGGTGATAACGAAGGACGTCCGGAGTGGGCCTATCCGATAGCGGACGGGGTCCACTATCAATCGGTTTCGACCGCGAACGGTGTCGTCTACCTGATCGACGGCTACGGGAACCTCAACATGGTGGATGCAGCCACCGGAGTTCCTTTGATGCGCCGACCGATGTCGGTGGACGTAAACGGATCGGCCGTCGATACCGGGAGCCAGGGCATCGCTATCGCACGCAACCGAGTGTTTGCGGCATCGGGCTCGTTCATCGTTTCCTACGGCCTGCCCTAAATGAGGGCCCCCGGCAGATCTCCGGGCCGCAGAGTCGTCACCTTCGCGCTGACCTGTCTCTTGCTGAGTGCAGGAGCATCGAGAGCACCCGCGGCTACCGCCACTGAGGCGCCCGAAAGTGCCGGCAGCCCCGTCATCAGCGCGATCCCAGGAAGTCGGGCCGGCTCCTACGCGACACCCGTGATCGTTACCCAACCCGGCGACGAGATCTCGTTCGTTAATGCAGACGTGTTTCTACACAGCGTGCGATCCGTAGCCACCGGCCCCGACAACACGAGTTGGTGCAAGCCCTGGGACCGAAACGAACCAGCTCACCCGAAGCGAAACCCGAGGCAGTTCGCTAAAGGCAAGTGTCCTCTGTTGTGGACGCTCCCCATCTCGATGACGGTGGGGGCCGTGCAGACGAAGGTCTACGGCACGGAGAATCTCCGCCCCGGGACCACCGTCGACTTCTACTGCACGGTATTCCCGAGCATGCAGGGCCGCCTCATCGTCCAATAGGACGAAACGGTCTCCGGCTTCTACGGGATGGGGATCAGCCGCGTTGTTTCCGGCAGGAGGTTCAGTTCGAGAACGGTCCCCTCCCCCAGCTCGAGCTCGGTCGTGCCTCCGCTAGGGGTAGGTGCGAACCCGTTACCTGAGATGCCTCTGGGGTTCATGTCGACCTGCGACCCGATCGCGAGACCGAGTCGGTGGCCGGCAGGGAGAACGAAGTCTCTGGCCATGAATTCGATCTGGTGGCTGAAGAACTCACCCGGAACCACGGGGACGAACTCGTGTTGGTTGCCGTCGCGCAGGTTCAACGACGAGATCGCGTACGTGAGCGGTTTCCAGTGATCGCCGTTGACGTCGTAGAGCGTCACGCCCACCCGGCCGTGCACCTGCGAATGCGAGAGACGTAGGTCGATCTTCGGGATGCCCGAGAAGCGCGTCTCGACCCCGTAAGGCGGAGTAGTGAAGAACTGCGCGTTCGGGGTCCGGGCGGGGGCGCAACCAACCAGCCAACCGACTCCGACGTATATGCAACTGCCCCGGGGATCAACACCTTGACCGTCATCGATGAATGATGCGCTTGCGCTCGCCGGCGTGGAGGTCAACGCTCCTCCCGCACCGGGATAGAGGCGGATCGGCGTCGAGCGTGACGGACGGAGGGAATCCTCCTCGTGCCACTGCCCGAGATTGTCCTGGATCAATGCCCCGGGCATCGCCATGATCCCGGTGTCGGTGCCCTTCAGCCACTGGTCGAACCACCGGAGCAGGATGACGCTCCAGCTGTTGAGAGGATGACGATTGAACTCGACGTCCGGGTTACTGAAAGCGGGAATGTCGGGAGTGTCGGGCCAAAGATGCCCCCAACTCCCCATCAGAAGTCGATAGTTCGGAAGTCGTTCACGCAGGGCGGGGTCCCAGGTGTGCAGTTGATCGGGCCGAACTCCCAGATCCAGAGATCCTTGTACCTGCAGAACCGACAGGTCGGGATCGATCTGGTCGACCAAGCGACCCATGTCTCGTTCGTCCCACCAATCGTTACGCACGCCGGTCAAGGCGCTCTCTTCCTGCACAACGATCGAGTCGATCGCTGTCGGACAGGCGCGATCTGCAGCATCCGCGGGCGGGACCCCACGGCCGAAGGCCGCCTGAACGGTGGGCGGAGCGTAGATGTTGTAGGTGTGTCCAACGATCCAGACCGGGACACCGTTCATGAAGCTCCACTTGTACCAATCGGTGATAGCGGCTGCGGGAACGATGGTTGTTAGGTGCTCATTGCCCGTCAGCGCCGCCGAGTTCAACGACGTCCCGTCCCAGGAAAGACCGATGCCGCCGACCTTCCCGTTCGACCAAGGCTGGGCCGCGATCGCATCGAGGATGGCGCCGACATCCGCCGTGTCCCGCGCTCCTTGGTAGTCAACGCAGCCTCCCGATCCTCCACTTCCGCGAAGACTCACCCCGACCAGCGCATAGCCGCGCTGCACGTAGTCGTGCTTCTGCAACTCGGGAAGGATCGACTCAGGCGCGATATCGCTGCCCAGATAGGGCGACAGCTGCATGATCGCTGGGATACGAACGTCGTCGGGGAGGCTCGGTCGCAACACCCGAGCGTTCAACCTCTCGCCGTCGTCGGCGAAGATCTCGATGTCCTGGACGACGGTCTCCTCGTATGTCGGCTGTGACAGGCGGGGATCCTCCATCGACCATCCCTCCCACCAGGAGGGCCGGGGCGCTTCACACGTCTGACTCTTCTTCTTACAGGGTCTCTTCGCCGGCTCTCCTGCCATCGACGCGCCACCGATGGAACCCGCCAACACACAGGTCAAGATGATCGAGACGGCTCTACCGAGGATGCGTCTCACTGCCGGCTCCTATTCCTGATGGCTTGGAGGCTAGCGGCCCTCGCCCGGACCCAGCACGCCCAGGTTCGTGCCGATCTCGATCAGCGCATTCTGGATCTGGTCACCGGTGCAGCGACCGGTGCTAAGCGACTCCTCGTAGTTAGTCATCTCGATGGAAGGCTGCGCGATGCCGACGGCGTTCGCACCGCGGACGTCATATTGCTCGGCTGGGATGATGTAACCGATGTGGTCGTTCGCCATCCCGAAGACCATCACGTTACGGGCCCGGGACAAGTAGTCCTTCGTCGTCAGGCTGATCGAAGCGAAGATCTCGCCGGGCGCCTGCATCATCACGAGAGCGTCACCCCGGTCGCCGGGCACGAAGCCTTCTTGGCCCTGCGCCTTACCGGGTGTGCCGATCCTGACTCCGCCGACCGGAGAGAGGACGCTGATGGGGCTGGCCCCCGCACAACTCGGGGTCCGAGCGCTGCCCTTCTGCTGCACGCTCTCTACCGGGCCCGCCGCATGGGGGCCGGGGATGGTGCTGTCTCGCATGAAGACACCCGCTTTGTTGAGTGCGACAAGGGAAGCATTGTCCGCAGGGATCTGCAGGATGCGCTGCTCCGAGACGATGTCGTTGGACTTGAGCGTGTAGCTCGACTGCTGAGCGGATTCGTAGACCAGGTTCGCGAGTCCGTTGCCGATCCCATCACGACCGAAGCCTCGGTTGACGGTCTGGTCACCCAGGCCACCCGGCATGAATACCGTGCTTCCGCCCCAGAGTTCTTCGAGACGTTTCGCCAGGTGCCCGATGAAACCGCTG
>Ga0190275_10002795_pt1 | contig 12387 bp, 13 predicted proteins | sample Popmic550T_FD_133745 | JGI IMG/M metagenome (GOLD analysis project Ga0190275, IMG submission 133745) | Populus adjacent soil microbial communities from riparian zone of Yellowstone River, Montana, USA - 550 T | ecosystem: Environmental > Terrestrial > Soil > Riparian zone > Trees stand | place... | reverse complement strand
CAACGTCGGCGCGCTGCTCAGCGGCCTCGGCTCGGCGCGCACCGACCTCGGCGCCGGCGCGGGCGGCAAGGGACTACGCGGCGTCGGCACGGGCGGCGGAGGCGACGGCCCGGGTTCGCTGCTCGGTGGCGGCTCGCTCGGCACCGGCATGGGCGCGGGACGCGGCGGAGCAGGCGGCGCAGGCGGCAAGGGCGTGGGCAGCGGCGGCGGTCGAGGTGAGGCCAAGGTCGCGGTCACACCCGGTACGCCGACGGTGAGCGGCTATCTCTCCGCCGAGCAGATCAACCGCGTGGTGCGCGCGAACCAGGCCGCCCTTCGCTACTGCTACGAAGCCGAAGTGCAGCGCCAGCGCGGCCTGCGCGGCAAGGTCGTCGTGCAGTGGCGCGTCGATCGCGCAGGCGGCGTACCGATGGCGCGCGTGGCATCGAGCACACTCGGCAATGCGACGGTCGAAGGCTGTCTGGTGCGTCAGGTACGCAAGTGGCACTTCCCGAAGCCAGACGGCGGCGAAGTCAGCGTGATGTACCCGTTCATCTTCGGCGTGGGCGGCTGAGCGATAAATTCAGCTACTTAGTGACTTGCCAGATCCCACAATGACGATTCAGGCCGGCCTCGCTCTGCTGCTCGGCTTTGACCGGAGTAGTTGAATTTGCGGATCGCGTTTGTTGCAATGCCATGAGTGCAACGCAAGACGCTGTGTGGCGCTCGGCTCGCCGGGGTCGTCGCGATCACGACTCGCATGCAGTGCACACCGAGGTTTGCCGAGGCGGGATGGCGCTCGATGGATCGGGCGCTGTGAACATTTGCTCGTGCAGGGACGCCGACGGCGTCGCTTCGGAGTGCAACGTCGTCTCCGGGACCTCCTGCTGCGTCGCTGCGGGCGGCGACACGCAGCTGTTTCAGTTCAAGGTCGAGGCCAGCCCATGCGCCGAGATGTGCCGCATCGTGGCCGGCCAGCCAAACCACTGCGCGAACCTCTTTTGACGGCGCTCCAGGAGCGGCCTCGCCGAGTGCACGGGATGACCATGGGTAAGGCATTTACGCTCGAGCGGTGGACGATGGTGATCGTGAGCACGTACGTCGTGCTGACGGCGAGTGCTTGCGAGGAGCGTGACGCCGGCGCCTCCACGGAGGCCGTCGTGGACGCGGGTCAACAGCCGGGCACGCTCCCCGAGGCCGGCTGCCCGGAGTCGAGCTGCGAGACGCGCGCGTGGCCGAAGCTCATCGTGGTGAATCACTCCGGAAGCGTGGCGAGTGAAGCGTGGCAGGTCACTGCCAAGACGAGCGAGGCACGAGCTTGACGGCGCAGCTGAGTGCCTGCCCGTCGATCCCGAGCGCTTCTGCATTCCCCTGCGACTTCGCCTTTACTCGGGTAGCAGCAGCATGCTCGATCTGCACGTCGTCGCGGAGGGCTCCGTACTCGAGCGACGCGTGGCCATCCCAACCCGTGGTACCGGCCAATGCGGGCAGCTGCTCGCGCGTGTAGAGGTGCTGCGCGAGCGAGACGGGGGAGCGCTCGTGCTCGCGGAGCCGCAGGTCATACGCCCCTGCACGGCCCTCTAAGCGCCTGCTGGGCGTCGCCTGCAGCGGCGCCTGCCGTGACGGCCCTCCTGCCGTGCAGGCTTGCACAGGTTCGCGCCGATGCGACGCCCCAGCTGAGATCTCTGTCGGGGCGAACGGCGATCGGCCCTGGAACAAAGGCGCCGTGCGCGGGTTGCCCATGCGAGGAGGTCGCATGAGCACACGAGTTCAGGTCACGTTCCGCCGGATCTTGCCGAGTGATTTCGCACGTGAGGTGATAGCGGAGAAGTTCAGCAAGCTCTGCACACGCTTGCCACCGAGTGCGCGGTGCCACGTGGTGCTCGATCGTACAGCCGCGCGCGCCCAGCGGGAGACGCTCGTCTCGGTGCGCGTCGACATCAGCGGAGCGGGCTTTCACCTGTGCACGGAGGCGAGTGCGGGCGACACCTGCAGTGCGATTCGCGACGCCTTCGATCGCGCCTTTACCCAGTCGTCGCGCGAGCAGGCGGCCGAGCGTCGCCGTACGCTGCCTCACCGCTCGAGCGGGCGTCGCCGGCGTCTGTCGGGCCAGAGCCGGCTGCGCGATGTGGGCCTGCAGCTGAGCTAGCACGCGTGAGTCAGGTTCGATCGCGCGCGCCCCGACTCGAAGAAAAGCGCGGTAGGTAGCGACGGAATCGCCCGGCTGCCTCGTTACCCCCTGACCAGAGGAGAGAGCATGACGAAGATCACATACCTGTTGAGCGCGGCACTCGTCAGTTTTGGTCTGCTCGGCGTGGCCGAGGCGCAGGCCACCCGGGCGCCGCTCAAGCCCGCGAAAGCCAGCGTGAGTGCGCCTGCTCGCGGCGCGGTGATGAAGCAGAAGACGAACCACGCGGTCGTTCCAACGCCGCGCCGGGCACGGACTGTAAAGCAGAAGACGCAGCCACTCACCGCCGCGCCGCGGACGGCGCAGCAGAGCAACTTCCGCTGACTCTCCGCTCGGCAGGCGCAGGTGGTGATGCACCTCGAGGGCTCGCACGCGGAGCGCTAGAGGTCGAACTGTGCTCCGACCTCGAACACGCTGTCAGCGAGAGCCCTGCCTCGCGCACGGTTGCCTCGGCCGCGAACGCAACGCGGTAGCGGGGAGGCGTCAGTGCTGACCTGGGCGATAGTGACCGGGCTCGCTCCCGAACGCGATGCTCAGCCGGTTCCAGACGTTGATCATGCCCACCGTGATGGTCAGGTCGACCAGGCCCGACTCGCCGAACTCGGCGAGCGCCTGCTGGTAGAGCGGCTCGGCGACTCCGTCGCGACCGAGCTCGGTGACCGCCTCGGCCCACGCGAGCGCAGTGCGCTCACGTGGCGTGAAGCTCGGCGCTTCCCGAAACACACCGACCAGAGCCAGCCGCTCGACGCTCTCGCCGCCGGCGATCAGGTCCTTGGTGTGCATGTCGATGCAGAAGGCACAGCGATTGATCTGCGAGACGCGCAGATAGACCAGGTGGGCGAGCATGCGCTCGATGCTGGAGCGCTGGACGAACGCCTCGAGGGAGGAGAGCGCGCGATAGCCTGCAGGCGAGACATCCTTGTAGGAGATGCGTTTCATGAGCTATCGATAGCGCTCGGGTGGTCCAGCCGGAAGGGCCACTTTCGCCGATCCCGTTGGACCACTTTCATGGCTCGCTCTCCTGCACCCTTCTCGCTCGCCATCGACCTCACGGGCCACGCCGGCTCGCTGCAGCGCGCGCTGTACGAGGCCCTGCGCGAAGCATTGACCTCGGGTCAGCTGCAGCCTGGAGCACGGCTGCCCTCGTCGCGCGAGCTCGCAAGGCAGCTCGAGCTCGCGCGCGGCACGGTGGTCGCCGTCTACGCACAGCTCACGAGCGAGGGCTATCTGGCTGGCCAGCTTGGCGCCGGCACTTTCGTCGCGGCGGAGCTGCCGGACCGCTGGTTCTCGGTCCCGGCGAGCGAGCGCAACGTCACCTCGCGAGAGGCGAGCACGCCTCGCCTCTCGCGCTGGGGCAGCGCGCTCGTCGACTCGCCGTTCGGACTCGACGTGCGCCGCGCTGCACGCCCCTTTCGCCCGCACATCCCGGCCGTCGATGCCTTCCCGAGCGAGCTCTGGCAGCGGCTGCTCGCGCGCCGCGCACGCAACGACGAGCGCCTCTTGCTCGGGGACGTAGACGTGCGCGGCTATCGACCGCTGCGAGAGCAGCTCGCCGAGCACCTGCGCAGCGCGCGCGGTGTGGTGTGCAGCGCCGAGCAGCTGGTCATCCTGCCGAGTGCCCAGCAGGCGCTCGACCTGGTGGGGCGGCTGACGCTCGACGTGGGTGCGAAGGTGTGGCTCGAGGAGCCGGGCTACCCGGGTGCACGGGCCGTCTTCGGCGCACTCGGAGCCAAGCTCGTGCCGGTGCCGGTCGACGAGCATGGCCTCGATGTGGCGGCTGCGATGGCGCGCGCCCCCGATGCGCGGCTCGCGTACGTGACCCCTGGTCGCCAGGCGCCACTCGGGGTCACGCTGAGCATGGAGCGCCGCCTCTCGCTGCTGGCCTGGGCGAGTGCGCGCGGCGCGCTGGTGGTCGAAGACGACTACGACAGCGAGTACCGCTACGAAGGACGCCCCGTGCCGGCGCTGCAAGGCCTCGATCGGACGGGTGTGGTGGTGCACGTGGGCACCTTCAGCAAGACCCTCTTGCCCTCCCTGCGCCTCGCCTACGCGCTGCTTCCCGAGTCGCTGCTCGAGCGCTTCTTGATCGCCAAGTCGATCGTCGACCGCTTCACGCCGCCGCTCTCGCAGGCGGTGCTCGCCGACTTCATGGCGGCGGGCCACTTCGGTCGCCACCTGAGGCGCATGCGCGAGCTGTACGGGGAGCGGCGGGAGGCGCTGCTGAGCGCACTGTCGCAGGAGCTCGGAGAGGACTGCTCGATCGTGGGGGCAAGTGCTGGGCTCGACCTGACGTTGCGCTTCGCGCGCAGACGAGACGATCGGAAGATCTGTACGGCGCTCGCGGAGGCGACGATCGAGGCGCTGCCGCTCTCGCTGCAAGGCGTCGGGCGGCGTTCGCCGACCGGGCTCTTGCTCGGCTTCGCTGCGTTCTCGCCGGCACGGCTGAAGAAGAGCGCGGCCATGCTCGCGCGGGTGCTCACTCGGGAGCGCGCGGGATGACTCTGCGCCCTCGTCGCAGACACAGTTCGCAACGTCCGGCTCAAGGACGTGCAGCAATCATCGGTCATCGTGGAGGCAGATGAGCTCACACCATGATCGACCACGACTCGCACGCGACCTCGAAGCGCTCGGCGCGCTCACGCGGCGCCGGCAATTTCTCCAGCTACTCGCCTGCGCGAGCCTGGTTCCACTGCTCGGCTGCGCGAGCGAAGACAGCCCTGGGGCGAGCGCCGACGGCGACCAGGGCGATGGCGGCACGTCCACCACGCCCACGACCGACAGCTGCGCCAAGATACCAGAAGAGACTGCAGGCCCTTACCCCGCCGACGGGTCCAACGGGGTCAACGCGCTCGCCTTGAGCGGCATCGTGCGCAGCGACATCCGCTCGAGCATCGCCGGCGCGAGCGCCACGGCGGAGGGCATCACGCTGACCGTCGAGCTCACGCTCGTGAACGTCGACGACGGATGCAGGAAGAGCGCCGGCTACGCGGTGTATCTCTGGCACTGCGATCGGGAAGGTCGCTACTCGCTCTACTCGGCCGGCGTGACCGAGCAGAACTACCTGCGCGGCGTGCAGGAGAGCGACGAGGAAGGCACCGTCACCTTCACCACGATCTTTCCCGGCTGCTACGCCGGTCGCATGCCGCACATCCACTTCGAGGTCTATTCGAGCCTCGATGTGGCGATCGACGCGAAGAACAAGCTCGCCACCTCACAGCTCGCGTTTCCGCTCGCCCCCTGCAACGAGGTGTTCGCCACGAGCGGCTACGAAGCGAGCGTGGCGAACCTGAGTGCCATCTCGTTCAGCAGCGACAACGTGTTTCGCGACGGCACCGAGCTGCAGCTCGCGAACGTGACTGGCGGCGTCGAGGCCGGCTACGTCGCAACGCTGACCGTGGGTGTGAGCGGCTGAGCGTGCAGCGCCCCTGTGCCTGGGACGCGAAGACGAGCTGGCCGTACGCCGTGACGCGCGCTACTGCGCATGCCTGCCAAGAATGGAGGCTTTCATGCGTCTCACCGCCGGCTTCGCCGTCCTCGTGCTCGTGAGTGGCTGTGGAGCACACATCGACCACGCATCCAGGGCCGCGATCGACAGTCAGGTGGCCGCGCTCTCTCCCAGCTCCGTGCGTCATCAGGCGCCCAACAGCCCCGAGCTGTCGCCGCTCGTCGCCGGCCAGTGGATCAAGCAGCACGTCGTCGACAAGGATGGCAACCACGCATTCGTGACCAGCAAGGTGCTGAGCAGCGAGGGCGACCGCGTCTGGCTCGAGCACGAGACCGAGAGCTACACGGGCAGCGACGCGGTGAAGATGCTGGTCAGCCTCGGCGACCGCATCGATCCCAGCAGCATCGACATATTCGAGTACTGGACCAAAGACAGCGAAGGCAACGTGCAGCAGCTACCGCCCTTCGCCGTGGCCGCGATGAGGCCGGCCCTGCGCGGAGCGCTCGTAAGTACCGCCATCTCGCAGACGCCCGAGGGCCAAGAAGACGTGACCACGCCCGCCGGCGTATTCGAGCAGGCCTATCGCGCGCGCGTCGAGGCCATCGCCATGGGACGCACGTTCGTGTCGGATGTCTGGTGGCATCCGCTCGTGCCGTTCAACGGCTCGGTGCGGACGATGGGTATCGACCCTCAAGGAAAGAGCGAGCTCGTCGGCTTTGGGCAGAGCGGAGCGACCAGCGTCTTTCCATGACTGGCGCCGCCATAAGAATGGTGCCTTGCGCTAGAGAGTAAGGTCGCTGGCCATGGCGCGCGAAGAGCGACTATGAACGCTCTTCGGGAGGGGCCTTCATGTCCACGATTGCGCATGGTTGTCGTAATGGAGTGACGCTGTACCGAGCGCTCGCGCTCGCCGCGTTGCTGAGCGGCCTGAGCGGCTGCGGAGACGACGAGGAGACGAGCGGCGCGAGCGACCCGAGTGGCACTGGCGACTCCGGTGTCGAGGCCGATGGGAGCGCCGCGGATCCACTGCTCGTGAAGCTCGATGACGGGGAGCTGCGCGGCGACATGGTGGGAGGCTCGCGCCGCTTCTTGAGCATTCCATTTGCCCAGCCGCCGCTCGGTGCGCTGCGCTGGAAGGCGCCGGTGCCGAACGACCACTGGCTTGGCGTGCGCTATCAGACGGACTTCGTTCCGGGCTGCGCGCAGCTCGCCGATCAGGGGGCGCCGGCGAGTGCCAACGAAGACTGTCTGTATCTGAACGTCTGGTCTCCAGCACCTGCACCCGAGCGCGCTCCGGTCATGGTGTGGATCCACGGCGGAGGAAACTTCTCGGGCGGCGCCGGCATTCCGCTTCCGCCGCCGAGCATGGGCGTGCTCTGGTACGACGGTCAGTTCTTCGCGGCCAAGCAGGGCGTGGTGCTCGTCACGATCCAGTATCGCCTCGGTCCGCTCGGCTTCTTCGCCCATCCTGGCCTCGCCGCGGAGGGCGAGCCCGCGGGCAATCAGGGTCTGCTCGACCAGCGCATGGCGCTCGCGTGGGTGAGGAAGAACATCGCGAAGTTCGGCGGCGATCCGGGCAACGTGACGATCTTCGGCGAGTCTGCTGGCTCGGCCGACGTCTGCTACCACATGGCCTCGCCCGGCAGCCACGGGCTGTTTCACCGCGCGATCAGTCAGAGTGGTGGCTGCACCATTCGTAGCGTCGGGCCCGAGCAGGCCACCGCCGCGGTGGCACCGAAGATGGTGGCTTACGGCAACGCCGTCGGCTGCCCCGAGGGCCCCGAGCAGCTCGCATGCCTACGCGCTGCGCCCGTCGAGAAGCTGCTCGCCAACTCCATGCAGCCGATGCCCGGCGCAGGTGGCGGATTTGGAGGGCAGTGGAGCTTCGCCGCCGTGCTCGATGGCGCGGGCGGCTTTCTGCCCGACACACCGCAAGCCATCTTCGATCGCGGCGAGATCGCCAGGGTCCCTTACTTGCTCGGCTCGAACAACGACGAGGGCACGACCTTCGTGATCCGCGCCACGCCGCTGACCAGCGAGGCGGAGTACCTCGCAGACCTCCAGGCGCGCTTCGGCGCGGGCGCCGCCCAGGTCGCAGCGCTCTATCCTGCGTCGAAGTTCGGCGGCAACTACAACGCGGCGCGCGCGCGCGTGATCGGCGACTCGGGCGTGGTGTGCAGCACGCAAGACACCGCGCAACGCGCCGCCAAGGCGGGCCTGCGCGTCTATCTGTACAACTTCAACGTGGCCTGGAGCCTCGCACCCGCGGCGCTGCTCGCGGGCCATGCCGGAGAGATCAGCCACGTGTTCGGCGCGCCCTATCTCCCCCAGCCCGATCCTCAGAGCGAGCAGGTCGGCGCGGCCATGAACGGCTACTGGGCCCGCTTCGCAAAGAGCGGCGACCCCAACGGTCCCGGCGCACCCGCCAGCTGGCCGCTGTTCGAGACGACCAGCGACAAGCGCCTGCAGCTCGACCCGAGCTGGCAGATCCTCGACAACTTCCGCAGCGAAGAGTGCGCCTTCTGGCGCAAGCTCCAGGGCGGGTGACGCTGCGGCTGAGTACGCCTGGGCGTGGGGGCATGTTGAGCGCACACGCGTCTGCTGACTCGCTTGTCGGGTCGTACTGCTAGTGATGGCCGATCCCTTCGGCCGCGAACTCGCTGCGCTCAGACAGCGCGGCCTGATGCTTTGCTGCTAGGTCGTACCGCTATCACGCGCGTCGAAGCGGGGACGCTCACGTGCGCCCAACACGCCCCCACGCCCAGGCGGCTCCGTCTTGCTTTTGGGCTGGGGCAGAAAACGGAGGAGACCGCGGGCGGCGCGAAAGCTGTCGAGAGCACATCATGGACAGCAAGTCGCGACGGCGTGGCTTGCAGGGGCGGCTCGGCGGACGCGTCCGCGTCACTTTCGAACACTGCCCAATCACACCAACACAGCAGATGGCGCGACGGCGTGGCTTGCAGGGGCGGCTCGGCGGACGCGTCCGCGTCACTGGCGGCGCTCGACCTAGCTGAAGAGATGCTCGCTGACTTCTTGGCCCTGAAGCCCGAGCCCGTGCGCAGCGAAGCTGCGCGCGCTTGCGCACCACGATCAGCAGCAACGCCCATGCACCCCGCGAGAAGCAAGCCCATGCACGCGGTGCGTCCGCCGAGCCGCCCCTGCAAGACACGCCTGCCGCGACCTCACAAAGCCCATGCACGCCGTGCGTCCGCCGAGCCGCCCCTGCAAGACACGCCTGCCGCGACCTCACAAAAGCCCATGCACGCGGTGTGTTCGCCCGAGCCGCCCCTGCAAGCCACGCCTGCCGCGACCTAGCCGCACCATACCCGACAGCTGCTGCGATGGACCACCAGGTGACGCGCGCCACGACCAAACGCGAGCTGCCGCTTCCCTTCGTGGAACTTTTGAGCGGCGGCTGAGCGTGCCGATGTTTTATCGTGGCAGCTCGGAGGCGCTGGCACACTCTTGAAGGCAACGATGCGCGCACGTCTGGGAGCCCTCGCGCTGGCTTGCGCGAGCGCCTGCATCGAGGAGCAGCGCTATCACGTGATAGGCGAGAGCGTCCTACTCACCGCCGATGCCCAGCCCGCGTACGTGACCGAGGACGACGATCCGGTGTACCGCGTCGATCGCGCGTTCGAGCTGCGCATCAGCAAGCCGAGCGAGGCCACGCTCACCAGGCTGGCGAGCGCTGCACAAGGCAAGGCGCTGCCCTTTCCGCGGCTACCCTGGGTCGCCCTGCACGACCTCGAGCTACAGCTCGACTATGCGCTCAGCAACGAGAGCGCAGAGAGCCTGGTCGCGACCATCACGCTCAATGGCGTCAACGAGTTTCACTACTACGCGCCGGGCCCCGAGAACTTCCACCAGTGGGAGAGCCGCGTCGCCCTCGCACCGGGGCAGCGCATACACGGCACGGTGACCGAGCTCGAGCTCGACGAGCTGGCGTTGGATCTCGCCACCGTGGTCAACGGCGCTCCCAACTCGAACCTCGTCGTCGAAGAGCGCAGCCAGGCCAGCTTGGACACGCGCGTCAAGCCCTTCATCCCCTCGGCGATCCCCGGCCTCGTGGCCCTTCGCGCCGGACTCGAGACAGGCGTCGCGGTACCGCTCACGCTCGAGATCTCGCTACGCGTCCAGGATCATGGCGAGCGCGCGGCCAAGCGCGGAGAAGCGCGCTGGGAGCTGCCGGTCGCTCAACCCTTCGTGCCCGTCGTACCGGACCTGGAATGACACGCTCGCTCGCGCTCTCGATCTGCGCGCTCGCACTGAGTCTCCCGCTGCCCTCGTCCGCGCGTGCGGAGGAGCAGACGCCACCGCACGAGCATGAGCTCACACCGCGAGGACCGGGCAAGGAGCCTGTCGACAGCACGCGTCTCGACGTGCCGCGCTTGCCGCCAGAGGCAGCCACCGTCACACGCGAGCTCTACGATCAGGGGCTATTTCTCGAAGCGCAGCTCGGCGGCAGCACGTTCATCGGCGACGCACGCAAGGTCAGCCACGCCGGCCCACGCTTCGGCATCACGCTCGGCTACGAGCTGACGCGCTGGCTCGCGCTCGTGCTCGCCATCGACGCGTCGCTCCACCAGACCAACAACCGTCCGCCGCCCGCGCATACCTCGTACGAGCTGCTGGGCGGCCTCGGCGGCGCCCGCCTCTCGCTACCCATCGACGAGCGCTTTGCACTCTGGGCAGAGGGTCTGTTCGGCGTGGTCTGGTCGAGCGGCGACGTGCTGCGCGCGCTCGAGTTCCGCGATGCCTTCAAGGTCGGTATCGCCTACGGAGGCGAGCTCGGCTTCGACTGGCACATGCGCGCGCGCCACCACTCGCTCGGCCTGCTCGGCGGTGCACGCATGCTGCCATCGCTCGCACGCGACGACTTCACGCTGGCCGCGTACGGCTCCGGATACCTGCGCTACGTGTTCTGAAGCGCACGAGCCGACGCCGTTTGCCCGTGGCAAGCTCGCTGCCCTCCCTCTCGCCAGGAGCGAGTCCATGAGCGAACGCTGTAGCCACGACGACTTTCGGCTGTTTCATCCGCTGCGCGTGCGCTGGGCCGAGGTCGACGCGCAAGGCATCGTCTTCAATCCGCACTATTTCGCGTGGGCGGACATCGCCATGACCGAGTACATGCGTGCCGCCGGCTTTCCCTACCCGAACGGCTTCTTGCAGCACGGCGCCGATCTCTTCGCGGTGCGCTCCGAGGCCGACTACTTCGCGTCGGCGCTGTACGACGACCTGCTCGAGCTCGCAGCACGCGTCGAGTACATCGGTCGCACCAGCCTGCGCTTTCTGACCGGCATCTATCGTGACACTCAGTTACTGACGCAGCTGCGTATCACTTACGTGAATGCCGCGCCGGCGGACAAGAGGCCGGCGGCGCTACCTGGCACCATCGTCGACAAGATCTTGGCCTACGAGCGCACACCTCCGCTGCGCAAACAGTAAGGCGGAGCAGACTGCTCAGGAGCCTGCGCTCGGATGCTCGTGTTCCCAGTCGTCTGGCAGCCGCCAGAGCCCCGAGAGCAGCAGGTTGCGCACCGACTTGAGCTCACTCGGCAAGCGATCGTAGAGCTCGACGAACAGCTCTTCGTGCGACAGGAGCTCGCGCTTCCAGAGCGCGCTGTCGACCGACATGATCTGCGCGAAGCGCTCTCGCGTGAAGCTCTCGAGCCCGCGCCAGTCGAGATCTTCGTAGCGCGGCATCCAGCCGAGGGCGCTCTCGTGGCCGAGCGCGTGCCCATTGGCGCGCTCGACGATCCACTTGAGCACGCGCATGTTGTCGCCGAAGCCCGGCCACAGGAACTTGCCCTGCTCGTCCTTACGAAACCAGTTCACGCTGAAGATGCGCGGCGGGTCGACGATCTCGCGCCCCATCTGCAGCCAGTGGTTGAAGTAGCTCGCCATGTGGTAGCCGCAGAAGGGCAGCATCGCGAACGGGTCGCGCCGGACCTGACCTATCGTGCCCGCCGCGGCAGCGGTCATCTCCGAGCCGATGGTGGCCGCGACGTATACGCCGTATGCCCAGTTGAAGGCCTGATACACGAGCGGCACCGCCGTCGGCCGCCGGCCACCGAAGATCAGCGCCTTGATCGGGACGCCAGCGGGGTCGTCGTAAGCGGGGTCGAGCGAGGGGCACTGGGTGAGTGGCGCGGTGAAGCGCGAGTTCGGGTGCGCCGCTTTGCGCCCGGTCTGCTCCGCGATGGCCGGCGTCCACTCCTTACCGGTCCAGTCGGTCAGCCGCGCGGGCGGCTCCTTCGTCAGCCCCTCCCACCAGACGTCGCCGTCTTCCGTCAGCGCCACGTTGGTGAAGAGCGCGTTCTCGCGCATCGCTTCCATCGCGTTCGGGTTCGTCTCGTACGAGGTGCCTGGCGCGACGCCGAAGAAGCCGAACTCGGGGTTGATGGCGTAGAGCTTCTGGTCCGGTCCCGGCTTCAGCCAAGCGATGTCGTCGCCCACGGTCGTGACCTCCCAGCCCTCCTCCCGGAACGCTTTGGGCGGGATCAGCATGGCGAAGTTGGTCTTGCCGCAGGCGCTCGGGAAAGCGGCTGCCACGTAGGTCTTGCGGCCCGACGGCTCCTTCACGCCGAGGATGAGCATGTGCTCGGCGAGCCAGCCCTCGTCGCGCCCGATCGCCGACGCGATGCGCAGCGCAAAGCACTTCTTCCCGAGCAGCGCATTGCCGCCGTAGCCCGAGCCGTACGACCAGATGGCGCGCTCCTCGGGGAAGTGCACGATGTACTTCTGACTCTTGTCGCACGGCCATGGCACGTCT
>Ga0190275_10002794_pt1 | contig 12389 bp, 14 predicted proteins | sample Popmic550T_FD_133745 | JGI IMG/M metagenome (GOLD analysis project Ga0190275, IMG submission 133745) | Populus adjacent soil microbial communities from riparian zone of Yellowstone River, Montana, USA - 550 T | ecosystem: Environmental > Terrestrial > Soil > Riparian zone > Trees stand | place... | reverse complement strand
CGTTGAGAGCTGACCGTCCTGCGAACCGGAACCCGGCGAAACCTGTGATGTCGCCGGGGCGCCCCGGATCGTCGAATAGGGACCCTCATGCGACAACGGAGGGCTCTACCGGGCGCCGTGGGGCACGACTTCCCGAGAGTTCGGCTGAACCACCGGTAGCCGAGGTCGGCGCCGTCTGCGACATCCTCAGGTCGGCCGAAGGCGTGGGCGTCCGCTCTGGTCCATGCTGTCCTCGAGGTCGAGAGCGGTATGCGCAACGCCTGTGGTCAAGCCGACCTCGACCATGGTGAGGGCCACATCGGGCTGAATGCCGACCACTGTCAGCTCGGCGCCACGAAGGCGAGCCAGCGTGGCGCAGGCACTGAGGATCTTGGCTGCGAACGAATCGACCACATCAAGAGCCTCGACGTCGATGATGACCCTGCGGGTTCGGTGTTCGCCTATGCGCTGATTGAGGTCCTGCTGAAAACGCGCCAGTTGCGAGTCGTCGAGGGCGGTGTGGACCGAGGCAATGAGGTCGTGGCCCTGCCGCATGATCGACACTGCTGTCGGTCCGCTCATCATCGGTCTGCCTGAAAGAGCCACCTCTGCCACCTTCCTCAGCGACGTGCGGATGGGGGTGTGGCCGCAGGCGGGGGCAACCTGACGGGCCTGCGGCCACACGTCCCAAAAGGGAGACGGGCGCGTGGTGGCCCAAGTGCCGCCTGAGGTCGGACCGCGTGGGGGCGGTCGACCCCGCCGGGCTCCCACAGATGAAGACACCCACAGCACTCGGTCATGACGTAGACACGGGCGGACGGCCCGCAACTCTGTCGGCTGAACACGAGGCCGGGAGCGAGTTCGGCGGCGAGTCGGGTGAGACGGCTCGTGGTCGGGATCCGAACATGGTCAACACCCGGCGGCGGCGGGCAGTGGGCACATACGGCCACGGCCTCGACCGGCACATCGAGACGGACGGGGATCGGACCTCCTGGCTGGCCCCCGATGACGTCTCATTTGGTGAGATGGCGCTCGGAGATGGCGGTTATGTCCCCTTCTGCTACCGGTGTACCGAGGCGCGAGACACGGGCACGTTGGTCGGGGCGCGTCATGGGTTGCGGCCCATGACGTCTTCAGGGGTGGCTTCTCATCCGAAAAAGCCGCCACAGTCTCTCGATCCCCGAAAGGTATCGACATGTCAACTGCTACACCCCCCGCCCGGCGGCGGTCGTCGATCAAGGTATTGGCCATGCTGCTGACCTTGGCCAGCCTGCTGTTCGTTGGTGTGACCACAACCCAGACGGCGGAGGCGGCGCCCAGGAAGAAGCCGTCTGTCATGTCGAAAACGGTCGAAGGCAAAATCGCCGGCACCGACCAGAAGGTCGAGGGTACCTACAAGATCACCAAGTTCGCCGTGCAGAAGGGCGAGCTGGTGGCCAAGGGGACCTTCACCGGCAACATCGTCGGAGGGGACGCCTCCGACACCATCAAGAAGGCGGTGACCGTCCCGGTCAGCAAAAAGGACCCCGCCGCTGCCGGCGCTGCGGCGCAGGCGCAGGATGTCGAGGCGCTCGCCACCTGCCAGATCCTGAATCTGCTGCTTGGGCCGCTGGATCTCAACGTGTTGGGTCTGCGGGTTCAGCTCAACCAGGTCGACCTCGACATCACGGGCAACACCGGCGCGGGCAACCTGCTCGGCAATCTGCTCTGTGGGGTGGCAGGGCTGCTGGATGCCCCGTCGCTGCCGGCCCTGAACGACATCATCGCCGATCTGCTGAACCTGATTCTGGGCAACCTCAACTAGCACCGCGGACTGACGTCGCCGATGGGACCCTGCCGGTTCTCATCGGCGACGTCGTCGCCGAGCGACACCGAGCTCAGCGTCCCACGCTGGGGTTGAGGCCCGTCGCACTGGGAACCGGAACCACGCTCCCCGCAGAATCCCCCTGCTGGTTCCGGTTCCCAGCGCACGTCCAGCCTGAACCATCCGGGCGTCGCGGACGCGAGTGGGCCGGATTCACACGACCAGACTTCCGTGGCTTGTGACCGACGTCGTCAAGACACACGGATCATCCATCAGAAGGGCTTCCATGGTGCGTCTCGATCCGTCTCTTCGCTCCCGTTTGATCGGACTCATCGGTCTGGTCGCGGCTGCCGTCTTGTTCGCCGGGGCTCAGGCCACCCCAGCGGCGGCGTCCGGCGGGGAGATCCGGCACGAGCGATCGAGGAAGGCCATCCCGGGGGAGTACGTGATCGTCCTCGACGACGCCGACCTGGACAAGAAGCAGCCGGACACGGTGATCAACTTCCTCGCTCGAGGACACCAGGCGACAATCACGTACCGGTACCGGAACGCGTTCCGTGGCTTTGCCGCCGAGATGAGCCGCGCCCAGGCGCTGCGGCTGTCGAAGAACCCGGCGGTTTCGTTCGTCCAGCAGAACCAGGCGGTCGAGCCGACCGATGCTCAGTCGAACCCTTCGTGGGGTCTGAATCGGATCGACCAGCGCGAGCTACCCCTTGACAGCTCCTATCGCTACGACACGACTGCGTCGAATGTGCGCGCCTACATCATCGACAGCGGGATCCGGACCACGCATGCCGACTTCGGCGGCCGTGCCGTTTGGGGCACCAACACCACGGGGGACGGAATCGACACCGACTGCTACGGGCACGGAACTCATGTGGCCGGTACGGTTGGCGGTGCCCTGCACGGCGTCGCCAAGGGTGTGACACTCGTAGCCGTCAAGGTGTTGAACTGCTCCGGTGGCGGGAGCTTCGCGGGTGTGGCAGCAGGCATCGACTGGGTCACTGGACAGCACCAGCCAGGCCAGCCGGCTGTCGCAAACATCAGCCTCGGGTCCGCCGGGAGCGACTCCGCTACCGAGACCGCGGTGCGCAACTCGATCGCCGACGGCGTCGTGTATGCGATCGCCTCCGGCAACTCCGGCTCCAACGCCTGCAACTTCACCCCGGCCCGAGTGGCCGAGGCGATCACCGTCAACGCCACCACGACCACCGACACGCGCGCCTCGTTCTCCAACTTCGGCACCTGCACCGACCTCTTCGCACCGGGCCAAGGCATCACGTCGGCGTGGAACACCAGCAACACCGCCGCCAACACCATCAGCGGAACCTCCATGGCTGCCCCGCATGTGGCCGGAGCTGCAGCCCTGCTCCTCAGCGTCACACCCACTGCCACACCAGCCACCATCGCCGGCCGGCTGATGGAGAACGCCACCACCAACGAGGTGGCCAACGCCGGCAGCGGATCCCCGAACCGGCTGCTCTACACAGGCGGCGCCAACCCGCCACCACCCCCGATGAATCCGTGCAGCCCAACAACCAACGCCACAGACGTCGCCGTTCCCGATCTCGGAACCGCGTCCTCACCGATCACGGTGTCCGGCTGCACCGGCAATGCCTCCGCAAGCACCACGGTCGAGGTGCACATCGTGCACACCTATCGAGCTGACTTGGTCGTCGACCTTGTCGCGCCCAACGGCACGGTGCGCAATCTGCTGAATCGGTCCGGAGGCAGAGCCGACGACGTCAACCAAGTATTCACCGTCGACATGTCCGCTGTTCCGATCGAGGGGACCTGGAGACTACGAGTACGAGACAGCGCATCCTTCGACACGGGCACCATCGACTCTTGGACCATTGATCCCTGAACCAAGACGAGTCGCCGATTCAGTCGCCGCCCTCGATTGCAACACGCCGGCCTCAGAAGTGGAGGTTCGGCCATTCCAGACCTCAGCATCGATCCGCTGTCGAACTGCGAGATCCGCGCGACTACACGGCGGACGCGCCGATGGTCCTCATCAAGGGGCTCAGATCGGGAGATCGATGATTCCGGCACCACAAGCAATGCGCCTGAGTGGCCAGCGCCCGCCCGATAGCCGTCGGGCTTGCCAGGACGGCGGTCGCCTCTCAGGACGGTTTCGACGGCGTCAGATGTCCCAGCCGATGAGTCGGAGGACCTCGGCCGCTACCTCCATGGGTGTCCGCGAGTCGGTGGCGACGTCGGTGTCCGCGACGCGTGCGGCGTCGAGGATCGCGTCGAGCTCGGGGGCACGATCCAGGTGCCAAGCCAGCTCGGCAGGCTCCTCGAGGTGCCGATCGCGAAGCCGGCTGGCGAGGACGACCGGAGGTGCGTGCAGACGGCACATCGCTAGTGGCATGGCGACGGCCGCTTGGTACCGTCGCCGGTCGACCCAGCTCTCGCAGACGCCGGCCAGCACCAGCCGGTCCGCACCGGCCTCCGCGTAGTTCGCCGCCAGCGACTCGACGTTGCGGAGCTCGATCTCGCTGCCGAAGGGATCCGAGGCGGGCCGTGGCCACATCCGGCGGATTTCGTCGAGGTCGATGATGGCATGCGGAACCGAGGCAGCCTCCAGGTGTAGGCCCACTGCGTCAGCGGTCGTAGTCTTCCCGGCACCCACGGTTCCCGTCAGCAGAAGGGCGGTAGGCATAGCCTGAGGTTAACGCGCGGAGCCGCCAGGGTTCGCTGCGAACACGGTCAATCAGGGTTGCCCAGGGTCCGCACTACGACCAATAACTGTGCAGTGTTTCTATGTCGGGCGCCGGATGCTGAGAGAGCGATCCCGACCGGGGGCGTCCTACACAGCCTTGTTATCGCCTTGCGTGCCGCTTCTACTGGGCGGAGAGTCTCTGCTCATGGATGAAGGCCCTTCGACGCATCAGGCTGCTCTTCACCTCAGAACTGGGGTGGACGTCAGCTACGTCTCCCGCGGTGACCCGTCGGACATCTCGGTGCTGTTCTTGCATGCCTGGGGTGAGTCCCGGGGCAGCTTCGACCGCGTCATCCCATTGCTGCCCAGGACGATCCGTGCGCTGGCGATGGATCAGCGTGGCCACGGTGACAGCGACAAACCTGCGGATGGGTACTCGCTCACCGACTTCGCTGGAGACGTGACGGCCTTCCTGGATGCGATGGGCCTGCCCTCAGCCGTGCTGGTTGGCTCGTCAAGCGGGGGGTATGTTGCCCAGCAGGTAGCGATCAGCAGCCCGGAGCGGGTGCGCGGACTTCTCCTGGTAGGTGCACCACGCAGCCTGCGCGGCCGACCACCCTTCGCCGACGAGGTCGACCGGCTGACGGATCCGATCGACCGCGGCTGGGTCAAGAGGTCACTGACGTGGTTCCCCCGATTCCAGCCTGTTCCCGAGTGGTACATCGAGGCCCGCGTGGACGATGGCGTGCAGATGCCGGCGCGGGTCTGGCGTCAGGCGCTGGCCGGTCTCGGTGAGGCCACCCCTCCGACAGAGGCAGGAACGATCCGTACTCCGACGTTGATCATCAGGGGGGAACGTGATGAGCTTCTGCCACGGGCTGACAGTGCAGCCCTCACTGCCGCAGTCTCAGGCTCGCGGCTGGTCGTCTATCCCGACACCGGTCACCTCGTGCTGTGGGAGCAGCCAGGGCGGATAGCCGACGACCTGACTGCGTTCATTGCCAGCCTCCCTTGAGGCCATGCCTGCACGCCGACGGGGACATCGCGGGTTCTGAAGAGGAGTCTGCGCGCAGCGCATTCGCTGTCGCGAGCGGACCAGTGCCCGGGCAGCTCGGAGTATCGGAACAGCATTCGCTTGACCCTAAGGCCGGCTGGGCCGCCAGGTTCACCGACAGCCGACCGGCACGCACATCGGCTGATCGGTGATGGGTGTTTCACACATCACGCTCAACCCCGTCCAGCGAGAGCGCCTGGGTGCGGGTGAATTCGGCGGCTTCTAGTCCTGGTCGGGCTCCTTGCGACCGAGGTTCTCGAAGTAGTTGCCGTCGGCAAAGGTGCCCTTCCGAGCACCGCAGCGGTTGCACGTCCAGGTGGATGTCTTGGACTCGTGGTCATAGTGCGAGTGCCAATCGTGCCGGCGGAGAAAGCAGGCCACTCGCTTCATGAGATCCTCCTTCAACGCGCTCACGCGTCACTCGACTCGCACCATCTTCTCTCGAATCGATAACGAGGGGGTCGGACGTTTCGAAGCGATGTTGGATCAGATCGCTCCTGCGGGCATCGTCTCCCCCTGCGGCGACGGAGCAGCTGATCGCCAGCACGCGACGCTCTGCCGGATTCCGCACGCTAGACGGACCCGCCAACGACACCGAAAGCGAGGCAATGACACCCGAAGGGACCCAAAGATCACCCGTATGACATCCGAATCCACCACGACCTGGACTTCTTGGCCGGCAGTGAGCTCGTGGCCAGGGCTCCCGAGACGGGTGTGCGCCACGTGTCCGGCGGCGGTGAGCCCACGGCCGGGAGCCCCCCGCACGGCGCGACCGGGCCATCGGCGGAATAAAAGTCCGGCTGCGACACGGGCCGCCCGATCCAGTTCGACTCGGCGATCCGTCATGCTTCCATCGTTGGCCCGGAGCGGGTCATCTCGCACTGGCGCAACGAAAGGCTCTCGATGTTCGACAACAACGGTTCGTTCCTACTCGCGCTGTTTGAGTTCTTCCTGTTCTTCGCCTGGTTCATGTGCCTGTGGTGGATCCTGGGCGATATCTTCCGCAGCAAAGACATCGGCGGCGTAGCGAAGACGCTGTGGGTGCTGTTCGTGATCGTCATTCCGTGGCTGGGCATCTTGGTCTACGTGATCGCTCGTGGGCACGGCATGCAGGAGCGTCAACTGGAACAGGTGAAGGCCATGCAGCACGCCCAGAACGATTACGTCAGATCCGTGGCCGCCGGATCATCCAAGAGCGCCGCGGACGAGATCGCGTCGGCCAAGGGTCTACTGGACAGCGGTGCCATCACCCAGGCCGAGTTCGAACAGCTCAAGGCGAGGGTGCTCGCAGCCTGACCCTTGAGTGACACCTGTGGGCGGGCGCACGAGCGACCAGGCCTCGCGGCCAGGAGGTTGGTGGCACGACGCGTCGGTTGTTGACGTAGCGAAGACCTCCGGGTGCGGTGGGGATGTCTCGTCTCTATCGCTCGGAGGTTTTCGTGTCTCACCGTAACGCTCGCTTGAACCTGCAGAGTCGCTCCGGGGTCGAATTTCGGGTCGTCGCCGATGGCTTGGCTGGGTACTCGGATGTCATGACAGAGGGTCGCCGGCGACCAGCGCTTTGAGCGTCTGGATGTCTGCGATGTCTTTCGGTCGCCATGGTCCGCCGTTGCGAAGGTGCGGGTACTGCTCCTTCATCGCCAGCATGCCGGCGGCGCTCATGGCCAGGACGTGGCGGCCTGCGAACGGGATCATCTGGTCTTCGAAGGAGTTGGGTGGGAACAGCCAGTCAGACCAACGGCCGTCTGGTTGGCTGAATGCCCCGTCGGACTGGCGGTCGAAGTAGGCCGTGCTGAAGTCCGCGTCGCCCCATGTGAACTCGCATGCCTCCGTTGGCGGTTGAGTGGTGAGTGCGGTGGCGCCGGCGTCGACGAGCACTTCCTTGGAAAGGTCGGCATTGATGCGTTCGATCCAGAACTCGACATCGCCGTGCTCGCGGGTGATGCGGCCGATCCTCGCGTCGAGGCCCCAGCCTCCGAAGAGCCAGGCTGAGATCCCAGCGGCCCCGAGCGCATCCGTCACTGCCTGAATGACCCGAAGCTGAGTTCGCGATCGATCGTTCATAACCTCAGTCTGGCCACATCAGTCCGCTGAGCGCGCGCCTCCCTGTGGCTGAATTCGGCTTCTTGGTCGATCGGGCCGCACGACAGCGCGTCGCGCTGTCGTGGCAGAGCAGACGACCACCGATGTTGTACGACCGCCGACGCACGCAGGCGCCGACAGTCTCCGTAGGAGGACTGTCCTACGACAACGAACTCAGGTATCGACCTCTACGGGCTTCGGCGGTGAAGCCCACTCGGGAGTGTGTCGAGCACGGCTGCGCGGAGTTTGATTCGGCGCGACCGCGACCGGGACCGCGATCGACTCGACGAGTCGAGGAGGGGCGGGCGAAGTGAGGCGAGGCGACGCTGGTCGCGCCGCGCAAGAGCGCAATGAGTCGTTCACGGTCGGTCTCGGAGGAGCTGTGCGACCAGGGTGTCGCCTAGCCACGTCTCGTAGCGGACGGGGGACCATCCCCGCTCGACGACTAGCAGGTGAAAGAGCTCGGGCAGGGTGAGCGCCAGCGTGAGGTCGAGGGCTGAGTCGACCGTGAGCTCCGAACGCAGCCGCAGGGCGAGCGCGTCGATGAGCTTCCGGATCTCACGCTCGCGTGCGGCCAAGACGTTGCGCAAGGTCTCGGCCATCTGCGGGTCCGACGCAGCCGCTTCCTGGTAGATCGCGACGACGTCAGAGCCGTTGTGCATCTGGCGTCGGTTGAGTTCGGCGAGCATCCTCAACTGCTGGGCGGGGTCTGGCTCTTGGAGGTAGGCGTCCGCACGCGATGTCGTCTGCGTCTCGCTCATCCACAGTTCGGTGATCTTGTCGAGGATCTTCGCCTTCGATCCGAAGGCCGAGTAGATGGTCTGGACTGGGATGTCCGCCTCGGCGGAGATGGTGCTGATGGTGGTGGCGACGTAGCCATGCTCGGCGAACAGCGCTCGGGCGACGCGTGCTATCTCCCGCTTGGTGGCTTCAGCCTGGCGTTGGCGGTGTCCTGTTGATCGCTTGACAGCCACGATGTCATCGTAGCACTATGTTCGTAATAGTAAAACTATTATCAACACCGACTAGAGGAGCCGTGACATGGACAAACCGGTCGTGTATTTCAAGCCCGGATGTCCGTTCGCCATCAGGCTGCGGGTTGCTCTGACCCTGCACCGGGTGCCGCATCGTTCCGTTCGGCTTCGCGACGACAAGGCCGGTGCCGCGCAGGTCCGCGATGTGAACGGCGGCGACGAGATCTCGCCGACGGTCCACGTCGCCGACCGGTGGCTCACGAACCCGGGCTGGCGCGAGGTCCGCGATGCGGTGTCCGCCGAGTCGGGCGTCCGGCGGACCGAGGGCCCATGACTGCCGACAGCGGCGCCGCTCGAGGGCCGCTCGAAGAGTGGGAACGGCCGCATTCAGACCAGGATCGCTGTCAGGGCCGATAATGGAGCATGGACGTACGGGGACTTGGTTGGAGTGGGACCCGCACTGATCAAGCCGAGGCTCTGGCAAGCTTCTATCAACACGTGCTGGGTCTGGATCTGGTGCACACAGAGCCGCATTCCTGGGTCTTCGAACTTCCCGATGGGCAGACTGGCCCGGTTGTTGGCTTCGAGGTCACGGATTTGGCCGAGGCGGTCGCGGCGTTGCGGGCGGCGGGTATCGAGCTCCTAGGTGAGTCCGGCCCCACCTGGCAACACTTTCGCGGACCGGACGGCAACGTGTACGAACTGGTGGCATCCGTCAGGCCCTAGCGCTTGGACTGGGGAACCAACGACGGGTCGGTGTTCCCGCAGGTGCGGAACGAGGTGGCGGTCGGGGACGAAACGCCGGCAGTGCGCGCGCTCGTCCTTCGGTTGACGACCTTGATCATCTTCAGGTGGCCGTAACCGGTTCTATTTCGCGGTTTCCTCCGATGTGTGCGAGCAGCAGAGACGCGTCGTTCTGCTCGATACCTGTGGTGGCCCACTGAAGCTCGAGTGTGGCGGCCAGGAATCGGGCGCGGTCGATGATGGGCAGCCAGTCGGGATTGTCGTCGGTCATTCGCTGGACGACGTGGTCGCCATAGTTGATCAGCTGGATGGCGATGTCACATGCCGGGTCGCCGAGTCCGGCTACTCCGAAGTCGATCACTCCGGTCAGGGTCTCGCGATCTGGGTCGTGGAAGACGTGATAGATCGCCAGGTCTCCGTGGATCAGAGTTGGGCTGTAGGTCAAGTCGAGCTGTCCGAGCAGTATCGGTTCGAACAGCTCCTCGACCCAGGTCCTCTGATGGGCCCACAGGTGAGAAAACAGAAGGTGCTGGACGCGGGCGTAGAGGTCCAGCCAGTCGGCTCGCGTGCGCTGGGTTGGCGAGGCGGGCACGTTGGCTGCGGCCAAGGCGTCAGTCGATATGTCGTGGAGTTGCCGGTGGAAGACGGCCAGTTGGTCGAGGACTTGGGATCTGCCGCTTGCGCTGAGCTTTGCGATGGCGCTGCGGGACAACGGCTCACCCGGAATGTAGGGATAGCTGGCGAATCCGGCGTCGAGATGATCGAGTCGCGGCGTCGGCAGATCTACCAGGTCGTTGACCACCTTCAAGATGGCAGCCTCCCCAATGAGCTGCCCGTTATCTCGTTGGTTCCGGACGAAGCGGCAGACCAGCGCACGATTGACCACGATCACGTCGTTGACCATGCCATCGGAGTTGAGCTGCACATGGTCCAGCGCGAGGTCAGGATAAGTGGCTCGGATCTTGGCCGGGTATCGTGCTGGAACCTTCACCCTCGCTCCTCCTTCAACATCGACGATGTGCGGGACGCCGCTCAGCAGAGTCCGTGTCCAGACCACGGACAGGCAGACCGTCCAGTGGTAGATGCTCGGTGCACACGATGCGAAACCAAGTATCCGTGTAACCTTCGCTGACTCGCTCATGGCGCTGGCAGGGCAGGGGACACCGCGAATGGTGGGGCGGGGGACGGATCCCATCTCGGTCACCTCTCTACACACCACCTCGGGTGTGACGAGTACTCGACCGTGGGGCGGTGGAATGAAGCCAGGCACCACACTGAGATCGTCAGTGGGCTGTTCGTCCTCGATTCCGTCACCAAACCTGCCAGATCGCGCCTAGCGTCTCGACCAGCGTGACCGGTTCAATGCCGGTGCCGTTGCAGGCCACCGCGATGGCCTGGTCGCGGTCTGCGGAGATGACGAACTCGGTGTTGAAGCCGCGGGCTATGCCGTTATGCCACAAGACACCGTTCCGCGCGATGAAGATGCCGAGTCCGTAGCGGCTGTCGGCGTTGGCCACGGCTACCGCGTCGGTCTGCGGCTTCGTGACGAGGTCCCCACCCACCACTCCGGTGCGGTAGACGTCGGCCCAGCGGATCAGGTCGGTCGGCGTCGCCCAGATACCGGCTGGCCCACTGAGGTCCCATGGCCAGTCGACGATGTCGAACTGTCCCTGTGTGTTGGCTCGATAGGGCCGGGTCTCGGTCGGGCGCGTACCGGGTGGTGCCAAGGTCATGGTCAAGTCCAACGGCGCGAAAAACGTCTGTGCCAGGTGCGTAGCGAGCGGCCGGCCGGAGGTCTGCTCGACGATCAGACCAAGCAGCAGGTAGTTGGAGTTGGAGTACGCCCACTGCGAGCCGGGCTCGAAGTCCAACGTTCCCGCCTCGCGGATCGCCTTCATCAGGTCCTCTCGGCTGGCCTTCATATCGGGCTCCGTCCCGCGCAGCGCCATCAGGTTGTTGACCTCGGGGATGCCGCTGGTGTGGTGGATGAGCTGAGACAAAGTCACCTGCTCGGCCCAGTCCGGGTAGCCGTCGAGGTGCTCAGCCACCGTGTCGTCGAGTGAGAGCCGTCCGTCCTCGTCGAGCAGCGCAGCGGCGAGGGCGGTGAATTGCTTGGACACCGAGCCGATGTGGAACGTCGTCTCGGCGGTGATCGGCGTCGCCGGCTGCAGGACGGCAAGCCCGGCTTGTCCCTGCCAGAGCACGCGGCCTCGCCTGCCGACCACCGCCGAGCAGCCGGGCTCGGTGTCCGGTGCCACCACCAACTCCTCCAACGCCACTTGGCTGCGGGCGCCGCGGTCGGGGCTCGGGCTCTGCTCCGGCGCCCGGATCGGCCGGCTGCAGCCGCCGACGACCAAGGCGAAGAAGACCCCGGCCGTCGCGGCCCAGCGCACGGCATACCTCTTCACGTCGCCTCCCGACCCCGGTCATCAGTATGCGCCGACTGATGCCAAGCAATGGTCGCCCACTAGACGTCGGTCCAGTGAGGATCGGATGTCGCCGCAGGAGGACCGTCTTGCGGGACGCCGAGCGTGCCGTCCCGAAGGTAGCGCCGGAACCGCTGGATCAGCTGTCGCTGCCCTTCAGTGCTTTGCTGGCGTGATTGCCGTGCCGGTGGTTCGTGCGGCGTGCTGGTCTGTCGGAGTGCCGGCCGGCTGGCGAGGAACCTGAGTGCTTCGGGGGAGGGTGAGTTCGGTTCGGCGGTATAGGTGACGAAGTTGAGATCCAGGTTGTCGCCGACGTACAGGGACTCGAACCCGACGGTGGGGTCGCCGACGATGGGGTGATGGAAGTGCTTGGTCCCGGTGTGGCAGAGATGACGAGGTGCCGGCTGCTGCACCGGCACGATCAGAGGTCGAGGTCCTCGATGACTGGCTGCTCGACCGCGGCTTCGATGGGGCGTACAACGTCTGCGGCACTTGCGAACCGAGTCGAGGTCGTCGAAGGCCCGCACCGGGGCCGTCTTGGGCACAGTCCCCGACTGCAGTTGCTGGCGCATGCTTGCGCCAGCCCGTGGCCTGACCGTCGCGTCCGCCGGTCCACACCGCCTCCGGGGCACGCTTCAGATGCAGCACGTACTTCACG
>Ga0190275_10002793_pt1 | contig 12398 bp, 7 predicted proteins | sample Popmic550T_FD_133745 | JGI IMG/M metagenome (GOLD analysis project Ga0190275, IMG submission 133745) | Populus adjacent soil microbial communities from riparian zone of Yellowstone River, Montana, USA - 550 T | ecosystem: Environmental > Terrestrial > Soil > Riparian zone > Trees stand | place... | reverse complement strand
CGTCGACCGGATCCGCTCGGGCCGCAAGGTCCAGACCACCGACGACATCGCGGCGTACGAGCGGGAGCCGCAGGGTTTCGACGACCCAACCGTCACCGGCTTCGAGAGCGGCGCCGCAGCCAAGGCCTTCGCCTCGCTGCCGGAGCGCTGGCAGGCCGTGCTCTGGCACACCGAGGTGGAGGGCGAGAAGCCCGCCGCCATCGCTCCACTGCTCGGCCTGACCGCCAACGGCGTGTCGGCACTCGCGTACAGGGCCCGTGAGGGTCTACGGCAGGCGTACCTCCAGCAGCACCTGGCAGACGTAGCCGGTGACCGCTGCCGCTGGACCACTGAGCGCCTGGGCGCGTACGTGCGCGGCGGCCTCACCAAGCGGGAGAACAAGAACGTCCGCGAGCACCTGGACGACTGCGCCAAGTGCACCGCGGTCTACCTCGAGCTCGTCGAGGTCAACAGTGCTCTGCCGGCACTGCTGGCGCCGGCCCTGCTCGGTACTGCGGGCCTCGGCTACCTGGCCGCCGCCTCTGGCGCCAAGATCGGCTTCGTCGGCTTCCTGGCCACCGGCTGGCGCAAGGCAACAGAGAACAGCACCCGTACTGCAGTCGGCGCCGGCACCGTCGTAGTGGTGGTCGCGGCAGTGATTGCCGCACTGGCCCTGACTGGCAACGAGACTCCGCCGGCAGCCATCGACAAGCCGCCGACGCAGCAGCCGACCCAGCCGCCGCCGACCCAGCCGCCTGTTAAGCCGCCGGTGAAACCCCCTGTGAAGCCGCCGACGGTAAAACCGACGGTGAAGCCCCCGGTGGTTCCGCCGACCAATGAGCCTGAGCCGGAACCGACGACGGCTCCGACCTCCCCCACGCCGACTGTGCCGACTCCGACGCCGCCACTCCCGACCACACCGATCCTCGACGAAGGGCTGCTGACGATCAGCGCTCCCCGCGGCGGCGGAGCGCCGTACGGGCCGGGAGCTCGCGCGGAGACGACGGCGAGCGCGCAATGGCTGATCACGATCAAGGTGCCGGCGCGGAACACGAAGCCGGTGATGATCGGGATCAAGTACGGCTCGGCTTTGCAGTGGCCGTTGAGTGGCAACCCGGCCGGGTGGACGTGCACGAAGGCGGCTGACGGCAGGAGCGGGATGTGTACCGCGTCCAACCCGGGAGCGCCGTCGACGATGCCGGTGACGTTCGCGAACCCGACGGGCGGCACGGCCGCGGAGCGCACGTTCACGGTGTCGGCGAAGTCCGGCCGTTTGTACGACGACGACTCCGCGACCTTGACCGCGCCTGCGCCGCCGCCTCCGCCTCAGCCGCGCCTCGACGAAAACCTGCTGCGCATCAGCACCACAAAAACCGACCCGGAGGCGTACTTCCGGACGATCTCGATCGCACCTGGCAGCCGGGCGGGTGTCACGCTGAAGATCCAGTACGGCGCTGCACTGTCCTGGCCGATCGCGCCGAACCCGACCGGGTGGAAGTGCAACCCGTCGGCACGCACTTGCACCGCGTTGAACCCGGCGCGTCCTGCTCCGCTGTACGGGAAGTTCGACGTACCGGAGGGCGGGACGTCTGCGCGAACGTACTCGGTGGCGGCTACGGCGGGGCTGTTGTATGACACGGACTCGGAGACCTTGCCCGGGCCGTACCTGGATGAATCGCTGCTGCGGATCCTTACGCCGGATCCGCATAATGACCCGAATCCCTTTGTTTACAACCGCTTCCTGGATATCCGCGGGACCAGCGGGAAGGTGACGGTCGAGATCTCGTGGGGGCGGAACCTGTCGTTGCTGTCGTACTTCGATCGCGGGTGGACGTGCTCACGCTCGACGGATGTGCGGCGGGCGACCTGTACGACCCACAACTACAAGAAGCCCCTGAACACCGAATGGGCCGCCTGGCCGGGCACCGGAGCCGCCAACACGGTCACGGTGACGGCGCGCACCACCGCCCGCTTCGACACCGACGCCGTCGTCATCCCTCCGGCTAAGAGCAAGCGCTAACCCCTCCCCCACGCGCCTCCTACGTCGCCGCTCGGTGAGAACGCGGCGGCTGGGCGCCTCTGCGGTCATGCCCCACGCGGCTCCTGCGTCGCCGCTCCCGCCCACCCCGGGTCGCGGCTCCTTCGTCGCCGCTCGGTGAAGGCGTGGCGGTTGTTCGCCAGCCGATGGGTGCTCTGGGGGCCGAGCGCCTCGGACTCCTCTCCGGCGGGGTCCCAGGTCGCTGATGTGTGGGGTCAACCCCTCTGGTTAGGGTTCGCCCGCTGGTCCACCAGGGGGCGAACCCCCGCGGAGAGGGTGCACCCCAGGCTTCGCAGCGAGCGCGCACTCATCACCGCAGCCCACAGCACTCACCATCCGCACACTCACCTCCGCAGCTCACCACCTCGAGCGCCGCACCACCTCCAGCACCAACCAGCGCCTCGGTTTCACGCCCCGACGGGGATCCAAGGTCGCCGATGCGTGGGCTCAACCCCTCTGGCGGGGGTTCGCACACTGGTCCACCAGGGGGCGAACCCCCACGGAGAGGGTGCACCCACGCTTCACAGCCAGCGCCCAGCCTCCCGGGCTCTGCCAGACGCAACTCGCAAGCCCTCATCAGGAACCACGCTGGGACATCACCTCGCAGAGACCCTCAGCCACCGCGCTCTCACCGAGCGGCGACGTAGGAGCCGCGACCCCGGGGCGGGCGGGAGCGGCGACGAAGGAGCCGCGTGGGAAAGGTTTTGCGGTGACGCCCGCCCCCGCACTACTCTGCCGTTGTTCGTGGTGAAGGAACCGAGTAGCAGTCATCACTCGCGCAAGAGAGAGTCGCCGGTAGCTGGGAAGGCGATGTGTGGGCTGGTTGTGAAGACACTCCTGAGCGGATGAAGTGCAAGAGGCCGGGGCCCCTCGTGGGTGCCGGTGAAGGTGTGGTGGCACCGCGAGATTCCCCTTCGCCCACACCTCCGGGGTTCGAGTACGACCGGAGGTGACAACAGCGATGCGCATTCTCAACCACGAGATCCCCTCAGCAGTAGGCCAGACCGTCACGGTGGCCGGCTGGGTTCATCGAAGACGGCGGCTGGCGGCCGTCAGTTTTCTGGTACTGCGGGACCGGTCCGGCCTGAGCCAGATCGTCGTCAAGGCACCGGAAACCCAAGCCCAGCTGGACGAACTCGGCGAGGAGACCGTCGTCCAGGTGACCGGTACCGTCGCCGCCAACCCGCAAGCGCCGGGCGGCGCCGAGATCGTCGACCCCATCATCGAGCCGCTGACTGAGCCGGCCCAGACGCCGCCGATCGAGCTCTGGCGCCCATCGGTCACCGCTGGCCTGCCGGTGATCCTCGACAACGCCGCCGTCGCTCTCAGGCACCCGGCGGTTCGTGCCGGCTGGGAGGTCGCCGCGGCTGCGTTGCACGGTTATCGCAGCTCGCTCGACGGGCAGGGTTTCACCGAGATCCAGACGCCGAAGATCGTCGGTACTGCGACCGAGTCCGGCGCCAACGTGTTTGCCCTGGACTACTTCGGTGGGCCGGCGTATCTGGCGCAGTCGCCGCAGTTCTACAAGCAGACGATGGTCGGCGTGTTCGAGCGGGTCTACGAGGTCGGCCCAGTCTTCCGCGCCGAGCCGCACGACACGGTTCGGCACCTGGCGGAGTACGTCTCGCTCGACGCCGAGCTGGGCTTCATCCAGGACCACCGCGACGTTCTTGCCGTACTACGTAACGTCATCGCCGACATGCTCGCAGCAGTCGGCGAACGAGCCGGTACTGCGCTGGAGCGGCTCGGCGCCACGTTGCCGGAGATCCCTGCGGAGGTGCCCGTCCTGCACTTCACCGAGGCGCTGAAGCTGGCCGGGGCCAACCCGGACGAGCCCGACCTCGCACCGGCCGACGAGCGCGCGATCGGTGAGTGGGCGTTGCACGAGCACGGCAGCGAGTTCGTCGCGGTCGAGGGGTATCCGATGGTGAAGCGGCCGTTCTACACGCACCCGCAGCCGTCGGACCCGCGCTGGTCCAACTCGTTCGACCTTCTTTTCAAGGGGGTTGAGCTCGTCACCGGTGGCCAGCGGTTGCATCGCTACAGCGAGTACGTGGCGGCGCTCGAGGCGCGAGGTGAGTCGGCGGACGCACCGGCGTACAGCGCGTATCTGCAGGCGTTCAAGCACGGGATGCCTCCACACGGCGGCTTCGCGATCGGCCTCGAACGCTTCGCGGCGAGACTGACCGGCGCGGAGAACGTCCGCGAAGTCACGCTATTCCCCCGCGACCTGCACCGCCTGACCCCCTGAGCCGACGGACCAGACCGCCGCTCGCCGATGGCTGAGGGCGGCATGCATGATGGCGGCATGGTGAGTGAGGTTGAGCGGGACGTCCTGGCCGCGGTGGATGACGCGCGGATCGTGGCTGATCTGCGGGAGCTGGTTCAGATTCCGAGCGTGGACGGGACGGCTCAGGAGAGCGAGATCCAGGCCTGGTGTGCCGAGCGGCTCCGGGGTGTCGGGATGGAGGTTGATCACTGGCAGTTCGATCTGCCGGCGACGACCGCGGACCCCGACTTTCCCGGCATGGAGGTCGAGCGAGCCGACGCGTGGGGTTGCGTCGGCTCGCTGCCCGGTGGCGGTACGCCTGGGCTGATCTTCAACGGGCATGTCGATGTGGTGCCGGTCGGGGACCTGGCGCTCTGGCCCGATGGCGATCCGTTCTCCGCGCGGGTCAGCGACGGCATCATGTGGGGCCGCGGCACCTGCGACATGAAGGGCGGCCTGGCGGCGATCATCGGCGCCGTCGCCGCGATCACCGCCAGCGGCGTCAGCCTGAAGAAACCGGTCGCCGTGCACACCGTGGTCGGCGAGGAGGATGGCGGGCTCGGCGCGTTCGGGACGCTGAAGCGCGGGCACACCGGCGAGGCGTGCCTGATCGCCGAACCGACCGCCGGCGGCGTCATCCCGGCGAACGCGGGCTCGCTCACCTTCCGCCTGGAGATCCCCGGCCTCGCGACGCACGGCTCGACCCGGACTCGCGGAGTGAGCGCGATCGAGAAGTTCGGTGTCATCCAGCAGGCGCTGATCGCGCTGGAGATCGAGCGCAACCGCGACCCGCATCCGCTGCTCAAGCATCTTGACCTGGCGAACCCGCTCTCGGTCGGCACGATCCACGCCGGCGACTGGGCAAGTACTGTCCCCGACCTGCTCGTCGCCGAGGGCCGGTACGGCGTGCGGCTGGGCGAGCCGGTCGCCGAGGCGCGGCAGGCTCTCGAGCAGGCGATCGCCGAGGCATGCGCCGCCGACGACTGGCTGCGGGATCACCCGGTCAAGGTCACCTGGCCCGGCGGAGTGTTCGCATCCGGCTTGCTGCCGGAGGGCGACCCGCTGCTCGACGACACGTTGCACGCAGCCACGGACGCCGGCGCGGGCGGCGTACCAGAGGTGATGGGTGGTCCGTACGGCTCGGATCTGCGCCAGTACGCCGCTGCCGGCATCCCCACGCTGCAGTACGGGCCGGGCGACGTCCGGTACGCCCACGCCACCGACGAGCATGTGTCGCTTGCAGAGGTGCTCCACTGCGCCCGCGCCTACGCCCTACTCGCGGTACGCCGGTGTAGCTGAGCCTTCCTTCCCTTGGTGTAGAAAGTGGTCATGGAACCGCTCCGGGGGCGCTCAGGCGAGCTGGGCCAGTTGCTGGAGGCCATGCGCGCGGCTCAGGGCGGCAAGGCCTCCCTAAGCGTGGTGACCGGCGAGCCGGGTATCGGCAAGTCGGCTCTAGTACGGGCCGCAGTAGAGCAGGCGGAGCGGCAGGGACTGCTTGTAGCTCAGGCGGCGGCTCACCAGACGGATGAGCTCAGTCCGCTCGCGTCGCTCGCTCCTGCGCTCCGGGCCGGTCGTGACCCTCTGATCAGCACCGACCACTTCCTAGAGCTCGCCGCACTCAACGGGCAGCCGCTGTGGCTGGCAGAGCGGCTTGCGGACCTCATCGGCCGGCGGCTGGACGGCGTACCGGCTCTCATAGTGCTCGACGATGCCCAGTGGGCCGACCCGCTCACTGCCTTCGTATTGCGGATCGTCATCGCCCGGTTGAGCCAAGCGGAGGTGATGTGGCTGCTCGCGACTCGTCCTGCGCCCGGTGGAGTGACAGATCAGCTCGTGGACGCTGTTGGGGATCAGCTATCGGTCTACGCGATCCAGCTGGCTCCACTGAGCACTGAGGCGGTCCTGCAGTTGGCGGCTGATCGGTTGGGGAGTACCCCGATCGACCCGGCGCTGTCGGTTCGCCTGAGCGGAGTACAGGGTGTTCCGTTTCTAGCTGAGCAGTTGGTGGCTGGGCTCTACCTTGCGGACCTGCCGGACGGTCTGGTGGAGGGCGTGCGGCGACGGGTCAGCAGTACTTCGGAGCTGTGCCAGGCGTTGCTGCGGACGGCGGCTGTCTTCGGTAGTGAGTTCCAGCTGGAGGATGTCGCTGTACTGATGGGTGAGTCCATCGCGAAGCTGGCTGGTCCGTTGGAGGAGGCTATACGCGCTGGGTTGCTAGCTGACGGCAGCGCGACTCTTGGCTTCCGGCATGAGCTGCTGCGGACGGCAGTACTGGCTGAGGTGCCTCCGTCGGCGCAGCGGGCGCTGCATAAGGCGATTGCGGATCACCTGTTGGCCAGTGGTCGGGGTCCGTCCGCTGCTGCGCCGCACATCCTGGCTACTGCTGCGGCTGGTGACTTCGAGGCGGTTAAGACGCTTAGGGCGGCTGCTAAGGAGTTGCTGGCGACTATGTCGGCTACGGCCGTCAGTGTTATTCAGCAGGCCTTTGAGCTCACGCCGGTTGATCATGAGTTCCGTGGAGAGGTGGGCGAGGACGTAGTCGCAGTACTGCTTGTTGCTCGGCGGTTTGCGGACGCGGAGGCGTTCGCTGACGATCTGCTGGGCGGTACTGCGCTCTATCGCGGGCCGGTGTCTGCGGATATGCGGGCGTCGATCCGGCTACGGCTGTTCCCGCAGCAGTGGGCGACTGGGCGGCTCGACTATGGCGAGCTGGAGATTCCCGGTGCCTCGCCGGTGCTGGCTGAGCGGCTCAGGGCTTATCGGGTGCTTGCTCGGCTGGAGGAACCGTTCGAGACCGGTGATGCGGTGGCGCATGGGGTCCAGCAGTTGGCTGCTGCGGGGCGGGCTCGGGAGGCGGGGCGGTACGCCGAGGCGCGGGAGCTCTATCGGCAGGCGCGGGTGGCCGCTGGGATGGAGGTCGGGAGTCATCCGGCGATGAACATCGAACTCGCCGAGCTGTTCTGCCGGGGGCAGGTTGATGATCTCAGTGGTGCGTTGGACCGGCTGAACGAACTGCTCGGCGCAAGCGATTCGTGGCTGGCGCCTCAGTTGTCCGTACTACGTGCGCGACTGGAACTTGCCATGGGCAACCTCTCTGGCGCGACCGATGCGGCGACTGACTGTCTTCGGTGGAGCGCTGAGATCGCCGACTCGTCCTCCGAGCCGGCGGCGCGGCAGATTCTTGCGCTGGTCGCGTTGCTCAAGGGGCGGCTGTCGGAGGCTCGCGAACAGGCAGGCGCCGACGACCAGATCCGCGCCCTGCTGGCAATCGCCGACGGCGACGCGTCAGCCGCAGCCCGGTTGCTGGATACACCGCTCGACTACCCCGAACGCCACGACCTTCTCATCCTGGCGGCTACCACCACACCCGACCCAACCACAGCCACCCAAGCCGAACACCTCCTCACCCAACAAGCCCAAGCAACCCCCACCCCAACCTTCCGAGCCGCCGCCCAGCTAGTAGCCGCCCACAACCAGTTGCACCCGGCAACCGCAGCAGCAGCCCGCGAGAAGCTTGCTGGGGTGGTGGGGTTGTTGGAGGGGTCGCCTCGGTTGTTGTTGGTGGCTCGGGGGTTGGAGTGTTGGGGGCGGGCTGAGCTGGAGGGTGGGGATCGGCAGGCTGGGGTGGCTGCGTTGGAGCGGGCGCTTGAGGGGTTTGGGCGGATGGGGGCGACGGCGCCGGCTGCGAAAGTACAGGCGGTGCTTCAGGCTGCGGGGGTGCGGCGGAGGCGGTGGGCTGCGGTGCAGCAGCGGCCTGAGACTGGGTGGGAGGCGTTGACTCCGATGGAGCGGCGGGTCGCGTTGCTGGTGGCTGAGGGGCATACCAATCGGTCCGCGGCGGATGAGTTGGTGTTGTCGGCGAGCACGGTTGGTACTCATCTGCGGTCCGCTTTCGGCAAGCTCGGGGTCAACTCACGCGTCCAGCTGACCCGGCTCGTGCTCGAACGGTTCGCGTCTCCCCCAAACGCATGAGATTCGGGTGCACCGGGTGAGCTGACCCCGCTGCCGCACCCGATCGAGTTCCGCTGTTCGGTCGATTCGTGGGCACACCCTTCCGAGGTCTTATTGCGGTGCTGGAAATCCCACCGCAAGAGAACGAGGAACAAAAGATGAGCGAGAAAGCCACCACCGTCGTCCTGGTCCACGGCGCGTTCGCCGACGCAGCGAGCTGGAACGAGGTCGTCTCCGGCCTCACCGCCCGCGGCATCCCCGCCCTGGCCGTCGCCAACGAGCTGAGCAGCCCGTCCCGCGACGGCAGCCGGATCGCTGCCCAGGTCCGCGAGATCGACGGTCCGGTCGTCCTGGTCGGCCACTCCTACGGCGGCGCGGTCATCACCGCCGCGGCCAACGAGGCCGACAACGTCACCGGCCTGGTCTACGTCGCGGCCTTCGCACCGGACGAAGGCGAGAGCCTGCAGGACCTGCTCGGCCGCTTCCCCGCCAACGACTTCGCCTCCGGCCTAACCCCCCACACCCTGCCCACCGGCACCAACGCCGGTACCGACGAAGTCTGGCTGAGCATTGCCGTGGACTCCTTCCACCAACTGTTCGCCGCCGACGTACCGACCGAGCAGGCCGCCGTGATGGGCCGCTCGCAGCGCCCGATCGCCGCCGCGGCGTTCGAGGAGAAGGCCGGCCCGGCGAGCTGGAAGCGCCTGCCGAGCCACTTCCTGGTAGCCACCGGCGACCAGGCCATCCACCCCGACGGCCAGCGCTCGATGGCGGCCCGCGCCGGCGCCACGACGATCGAGGTCGACGGCTCGCACGCCGTCTCGGTCTCCCAGCCGAAGACCGTCGCCGAGTTCATCGCCTCCGCAGTCTGATCCCCAACCCAAAGAACTCAGGAGCAACTAAGCAATGAATCCCCTGCGCCGCGCTCTCGTACTCGCTGCCAGCGCTCTCCTGCTGGCGACCGGTACCACCGCCGCAACTGCGGCAACCGAAAAGCACCAGAAGCCGACCATCGTCCTCGTCCACGGCGCCTTCGCGGACGGCTCCAGCTGGAACGAGGTCACCAAGAAACTCCAGCGCGACGGCTACCAGGTCGTCGTCCCAGCCAACCCGCTGCGCGGCATCGCCAGCGACTCGAGCTACCTGACCGGAGTACTGGCCGGCATCCCCGGTCCGAAGGTCTTGGTCGGTCACTCCTACGGCGGCGCGATCATCACCCAGCTCGCCTCCACCCCGGACATCAAGGCGCTCGTGTACGTCGGCGCGTTCATCCCGCAAGCCGGTGAGACGGTCGGCGAGCTCAACGCGAAGTACCCGGGCAGCGAGATCGGCCCCGACACCACCAGCACCATCACGTACGCCGGTGGCGTCGACCTCGCGATGCGGCCCGAGTCGTTCCGTACCGTCTTCGCCGACGACCTGCCACGGCGTGAGCAGTCCCTGCTCGGTGCTTCCCAGCGCCCGATCGCGGCATCCGCCTTCACCGAGAAGATCGGCAAGTCGGCACCGGCCGCGCTGCCGAAGTACGCGATCGTCCCGACCCGGGACCGCGCGATCGCCCCGGCCGCCGAGCTCTGGATGGCCCAGCGCGCCGGCGCCAAGATCGTCAAGGTCGAGGGCGCCTCGCACCTGGTGATGATCTCGGAGCCCACCCCAGTCACCAACCTGATCAAGCAAGCCGCCCGCTAATCCACCCAGCCACGCAGTCCCGGGTCTCCCGCGACTGATCCGCCCGAGCCGCACAGCCCCAAGCTTGAACCGCCCTAGCCGCGCAGTCCCAGGGATTTTCCCCGGGGCTGCGCGGCGATGGTTGTGGCGTTGGTCGCACCGGGAATAGCGCTGCGGTAAGGGCAGTTCCCAGTACACATGCGTATTGATATCTGGTCCGACGTCGTCTGCCCGTGGTGCTACATCGGCAAGCGCCGGCTCGAACAGGCCCTGGCGGAGTCCGGCGAGCAGGGCGAGATCGTCTGGCACAGCTTCCAGCTCGACCCGTCGTCCACCAACGACGACCCGCGTCCCCTCCATGTGCGGCTCGGCGAGAAGTACGGCCGGGGCCCCGAGTGGGGTCTGCAGGCCAACGCGCACGTGACCGAGACAGCCGCGGAGCTCGGGCTGGAGTTCCACCTGGAGGACGCCAAGTCCGCCAACACCGTCGACGCCCACCGCCTCCTGCACCTGGCGCTCGAGCTCGCCGAGGTCGGCGACGTACCGGCTGACACCCAGGGCCGGCTCAAGGAGCGCTTCCTGAAGGCCTACTTCACCGAGGGCCTCCCGGTCGGCGACCACGCGACCCTCACCAAGCTTGCGGTCGAGGCCGGCCTCCCGGAGGACAAGGTCACCGACGTGCTCGCCGGTACCACGTACGCCGACGACGTGGCCGCGGATCAGGCCCAGGCACTCGCGTACGGCGCCAACGGGGTGCCGTTCTTCGTGATCGACCAGAAGTACGGCGTGAGTGGCGCCCAGCCGGTCGAGGTGTTCCAGGAGGCGATCCGGCGGGCCAACGCCGAGCGTCAGCCAGTGACTCTGATCAGCACGCCGGGCACGACCGACGACGCCGCTTGCGGGCCGGACGGCTGCGCGATTTAAGCCTCGGTACAAGACACGACGGCTGCGCGATTTAAGCCTGGGTACAAGACACACGGGCACCTGGTGCCCCACCGGCATTGTCCGACCAGGTAAGAAGGAGACATGACTGTCGTGCGTGCACTGGCCAGGCCGTTGCTGTCGCTCACCTTCGTCGTCCAGGGCGCGAAGGCGATCCGGGACCCCGAGCCGCACGTAGCGAAGGCGCAACCGGTCGCTGACCGGTTCGTCCCGCTGCTCCGGAAGGTCGCGCCACCACAGGTCGGCGACCGGATCCCGGAGAGCACTGCGAACCTCGTCCGCCTCAACGGCGCTGCCCAGGTGCTCGGTGGGCTGGCGCTCGCCTCCGGCAAGGGACGCCGCCTCGGTGCCCTCGTACTGGCCGGATCGCTGGTGCCGACGACGCTGGCCGGGCACTCCTTCTGGCAGGAGACCGACAAGAGTGTCCGGGCGGCCCAGAAGATCCAGTTCATGAAAAACGCCGGATTGATGGGCGGGTTGCTGCTCGCGGCTGTCGACACCGAGGGGCAGCCGGGTCTCGTCTGGCGGGCCAGTCACGGCGCGAAGGCCGCGAAGCGCGAGACCAAGCGCAGCGCCCGGCTGGCGAAGCGGGAAACCAAGCACTTCGCCCGGACCGCCAGGCGCGAGGCAAGGCTCGCCGCACGAACGGCGAAGGCCGAACTTCCGTTCAGCTAACCCACCGAACCCCGTTCGGCTGGCCCGTCGACCCCCTAGTTGGACCGGTTGCCGCTCGGTACGGGCCCGTCGGCCCCGGGTTGGACCGGTTGACGCTCGGTACGGCCCTGGTCTTCTGCCGTCATGCCCTAGGCTCGTGGGCGGGATGACACGGAGAACCGGGAGTGAGATGGCAGTGAGCGGGATCGAAGGGCAGCAGGGCTGGCCGGCACCAGTGGCCGAGGGCGCGATCAGCGGTCGAGTGACCGTGCCCGGATCGAAGTCGATCAGCAACCGGGCCCTCGTGCTCGCCGCGATCTCCGACGGTCCGTCCACGTTGTCCGGGCTGCTCGCGGCCCGCGACACGAACCTCATGCGCTCCGCCCTCGTCTCCCTGGGAGTCGGGATCACCGAGAAGGACGGCCTCGTCACGGTGACGCCCGGCTCGCTCAAGGGCCCGGCGAGTGTCGACTGTGGCCTGGCCGGCACCGTGATGCGCTTCGTCCCGCCGGTGGCTGCACTGGCCGACGGCGAGATCGCCTTCGACGGCGACCCCTACGCCCGCGAGCGCCCGATGAACGTGATCCTCGGCGCACTCCGCACCCTCGGCGTCCAGATCGAGGACCATGGCACCGGCAGGATGCCGTACTCCGTGAGCGGATCCGGAGCCGTTCGCGGCGGCAAGGTGACCCTCGATGCATCCGGGTCGAGCCAGTTCGTCTCGGCCCTGCTGCTGGCCGGCGCCCGGTACGACGAAGGCGTCGACATCCTGCACGACGGCAAGCCGGTACCGTCCCAGCCGCACCTCGACATGTCCGTCGCGATGCTGCGCGAGCGTGGCGTCCAGGTCGACGACAGCCAGCCCAACCGCTGGATCGTTGCCCCCGGCCCCATCCG
>Ga0190275_10002792_pt1 | contig 12402 bp, 12 predicted proteins | sample Popmic550T_FD_133745 | JGI IMG/M metagenome (GOLD analysis project Ga0190275, IMG submission 133745) | Populus adjacent soil microbial communities from riparian zone of Yellowstone River, Montana, USA - 550 T | ecosystem: Environmental > Terrestrial > Soil > Riparian zone > Trees stand | place... | reverse complement strand
GGCCACGGCATCAAGGGCTCCAGCTCGGCCGAGGTCGAGGTGGTCATCGACAACGGCGACGGCGGCCTCGAGCACACCGACTTCTCCGAGATCTCGATCGTGCGCAAGCTCGACCGCACCGGTGAGGGCGAGTACCGCCTCAACGGCGCGCGCTGCCGCCTGGCCGACGTCGTCGAGGTGCTGTCCGACACCGGCCTGGGCAAGGAGATGCACTCGGTGGTCTCCCAGGGCCGCGTCGAGGCCATCGTGCTGTCCAAGCCGCGCGACCGCCGGATGCTCATCGAGGAGGCCGCCGGGCTGGGCAAGCACCGCAAGCGCCGCCGGCGCGCGCAGCTGAAGCTGGAGCGCACCGAGGAGAACCTCTCGCGGGCGCTGGACGTGGAGCGTGAGGCGCGCTCGCGGCTGCGCCCGCTCAAGCGCCAGGCCGAGGCCGCGCAGCTGCACGAGCGCCTCCAGCGCCAGAGCGACGAGGCGCGCTACGAGCTCTCCCGCGACCAGGTGCGCGAGGTGCGCGCGCTGCTGGCCACCGCGGAGGCCGAGGCGGTGGCCGCCAAGCAGGTCCGCGCCAAGGCCGACGCCGAGCTGGCCGAGGTGGCCAAGCGCCGCGAGGCCGCGGAGGAGGCGCTCACGGCGCTGTCGCGAGAGCGCGAGGAGCTGCAGGGGCGCCTGTACGCAGCTCGCTCGGCGCACGACCGCATCGGTATCCGGATGGACCGCGCCCGCGACCAGGCCGCCGCCGCCCGGGACGGCGCCGAGCGGCGCCGGTCGCAGCTGGAGCTGCTGGACGCCGAGTTGGCCGGTGCCGGCCGGCCGGGCGCCGGAGCGGCCGAGAAGGTCGAGGAGCTGGAGCGCGAGCTTGCCGCGCTGGAAGGCGCCCGCGAGGAGCGCGTGGAAGCCGAGCTGGCCGAGCTGGGCACCGAGCGCGACCGGGTCGAGGCGCGGCGCGCGGAGCTCGAGGAGGCGGCCGCGGCGTGCCGCGAGCGCCTGGAGCAGGCGGACGGCGCCGCGGAGGCGGTCCGCAGCGAACGCCGCGAGGCCGAGAAGGCGGCCGAGGCCGCCCGCAGCCAGGCCGCCCGCGCGGGCGCCGAGCTGGCCGCCGTGAACCAGTTCCTGCGCAGTGCCGGCTCGGCGTCCGACGAGGCGCCGCCGCTGTCGGATTCGCTGGAGGTCGCGCCGGGCTACGAGACCGCCCTGGCCGCCGCCCTCGGCCCCCGGCTCCAGGCCGGTGTGGTGGACAGCCTGGCCCGTGGCGGCAAGGCACTGGACCGCGCCGGCGCCGACGGCGGCGTGGTCATGGTCGGCCGGGGCGGAGGCGCCGCCCCCGACCCCGGCGCGCCGTGCGACGGCGCCCGCCGGCTGCTGGACCACGTCAGCCCGTCCGGTGACGGCGCGGCCGTGGCGGAGCGGCTGCTGGCGGGCGTGTGGGTCGTCGGCTCACTCGACGACGTTCCGGACTCCTTCGCCGGCTCGGCGGTCACCACCGACGGCCGCGTCTGGCGCCCCGCGCTCGGCGAGCTGCGCCAGGCCCCTTCCGGCGGGGCCGAACGGCTGCTCGAGCAGCGCAACCGCCGCACCGAGCTCGTTGCCGCCTCCGACCGGGCCGTGCGCGCCGAGGCCGAGGCCCGGGCGGCGGTCGAGGCGGTGGACGCCCGTGTGGAGCAGGCGGACGCGGCCCGCGAGCAGGCCGACCGCGAGCTGCGCGAGGCCACGCGCGAGACCCAGTCGGCGGCCGAGGCCGCCCGGCACGCGTCCTGGCTGATGGAGCGCCGGCGCGAGGCGCCCGACCAGGGTCCCGATGCCGTCCGCCGGGCGGAGCTGGCGGCCGAGGTCAGGGCCGAGCGGCGCGTGGCCGAGGGCGCGGTGCGCGAGCACGAGGAGCGCGTGGCCCGCGCCCAGCGCCTGCGCGGGCGGATCGAGCGCGACGGGCAGGTGTCCGAGGCCGCCGACCGCGCGGCCGGGGCGCTGGAATCGGCCCGTGACGCGGTCGCGGGATCGGTGGCGGCGCTGGAGGCCGAGCGGGCCGCAGGGGCCGACGCCGGCGAGCGGACCGCCACGCAGTTGCGCGAGTGCGCCCACGAGGAGGCGAAGCTCCAGACCCGCCTGCGTGAGGCGGGGGAGAGGGTGACCACGGCCGAGGTGGCCGCCCAGCGCGCCCGCGACGGCGCCGGCGACGCCGAGCGCACCCTGACGGAGGTGGCGGGTCGCCTGGGGCTGGACGCCGAGCCGTCCGAGGAGGCGCTGGAGCCGGAGAAGCGCGTGGACCTCGAGGGCCGGATCGAGCGGCTGGCGCGACGGCGCGAGCAGCTGGGCCCGGTGAACCCCCTGGCCGCCCAGGAGTACGAGGAGGCCGTGGCCCACGTGGAGGAGCTGGAGGTCCAGCGCAAGGACCTCGAGGGCGCGCTCGGCGAGCTGACGGGCCTGATCAAGGACACCGACCGGCGCATCCGCGAGAGCTTCGAGGAGACGTTCGAGGCGGCGGCCAAGAACTTCGAGGAGGTCGTCGGCCACCTGTTCCCCGGCGGCAGCGGCAAGCTGCGCCTGGTCTCGGCCGACCAGACCCCCCGACCCGTCCTGGGCGGCGAGACGGCCGAGCCCGCCGACGAGGCAGCTGATGCTGATGCTGAAGCTGACGCTGAGAAGGGCGTCGAGGTCGAGGTCACGCCCGCCGGCAAGTCGTCCAAGCGCCTGTCGCTGCTCTCCGGCGGCGAGAAGTCACTGGTGGCGCTGGCCTTCATGTTCGCCGTGTTCCTGGCCCGGCCGTGCCCGTTCTACATCCTGGACGAGGTCGAGGCCGCGCTGGACGACCTGAACGTGGACCGCTTTCTGCAGCTGGTGCGCCGCTACTCCGATCGCGCGCAGTTCATCGTGGTCACCCACCAGAAGCGCACCATGGACGCCGCCGACCGCCTGTACGGGGTCAGCATGGGCGGCGACGGCGTGTCGAAGGTGGTCTCGCGCAAGCTCACCGGCATGCCGGCGGCCGACGCCGTGCTGCGCGCGGCCGAAGAGCCCGCGGCCTAGCCCGGCACGCGGTCGCGCACGTCCTGCCAGAAGCGGATGAACTCGCGCGCGTGCCCGATGCCGCATTCGAGCGCCAGCCGCATGCCCTCCGGCATGTCCATCTCGGCGGTGCGCTCGTACTCGGCCAGCTTGGCCTCGTGCGCGGCGATCTGGCCGGGCGCCAGCGCGGCCGGATCGGCGCCGAAGAACAGCTTCAGCGTGGCCTGGTCGCGCACCTCGAACGCCGGCGTCTGGCCGTCCACGTCGGCACGCCAGGCGTCGAGCGCGGCGGTGCCGGCGGCGGTCATCTCATACACCCGTCGGCGCCGGCCCTCGGCCTCCTGGCGCTCGTCCAGCAGCCCCTCGTCGGCCAGCCGGCGGCACTCGGTGTACAGCTGGGTGTGGGGGACCGGCCAGAAGTTCACGACGCTGACCTGCGCGGCCTGCTTGAGCTCGTAGGGGGTGGCCGGCTGGCAGGTCTCGACCAGCCCGAGCACGACGTGGGAGGTGGGGGTGAGGCGGACGGTTGACACGACGCGTCAGCTTACCGTATGGTCCGTACCGTTCAAGCCGAACGATACGGAGGGAAGCATCATGGCGGTCGCCACGCGTTCCACAGCGGTGCCCTACGCACAGGGCTTCGAGACGCTCAAGGAGGAGACGGCGATCGATGTGCTGCCCGTGTCCGGTGAGCTGCCCCCATGGCTGGCCGGCTCGCTGCTGCGCACCGGCCCGGCGAAGTTCGAGGTCGGTGAGCAGCGCTACCGGCACTGGTTCGACGGGCTCACGATGCTGCACCGGTTCACCTTCGGCGAGGGCGACGTGTCCTACGGCAACCGCTTCCTGCGCGGCAAGACATGGGACAAGGCCGAGCGCACCGGCAAGATCCCGTACCCGGAGTTCGCGACGGACCCGTGCCGGTCGACGTTCAAGCGGATCCAGACGATGTTCGCCCCGCCCGAGTTCGGCGACAACGCCAACATCAACGTCGTACGGCTGGGCGAGCGGTTCCTGACCATGACCGAGGCGCCGATCTCGGTGCAGTTCGACCCGGAGACGCTCGAGGCCGCCGGCGTGCCGTTCGAGCCGCCGGGGATGGTCACCACCGCCCATCCGCACCTCGACCGCCGCACGGGCGGCATGCTCAACTACGCCGCGAAGCTGGGGCCGCGGAACGCCTACCGGTTCTTCCACCTGGACCCCGACGGCCACGAGCCGGATGTCTTCGCCGAAATCCCGGTCAAGCACCCGGGCTACGTGCACTCGTTCGGGCTCACGGAGCGTCACATCGTGTTCGCCGAGTTCCCCTGGGTCGTGCGGCCGCTCGACCTGGCGCTGAAGGGGCGGCCGTACGCGGAGAACTTCCGCTGGGAGCCCGATCGCGGCACGCGCTTCTTCCTCGTCGACCGCGCGACCGGCAAGGCGTCGGAGCCGATCACGACCGATGCCTTCTTCGGCTTCCACCACCTGAACGCCTACGAGGAGGCGGACGGGACCGTCGTGGCCGACATCCAGGTCTACCCCGACGTCTCGCTGGTCGAGCAGCTCTACCTGGACAACCTCCGGTCCGGCGGGGAGATCGCGTCCGGCGAGCTGCGGCGCTTCCGGATCGACCCGCGGGCGGGCACGGTCGAGCACGAGCGGCTGATCGACGAGCCCTTCGAGCTCGGGCGGATCAACTACGGCCGCCACAACGAGCGCCCCTACCGCTACGCCTGGGGGACCTCGGCCGAGCCCGGTGGCTGGCTCGACCGGATCGTCAAGGCCGACCTGGAGGACCGCAGCACGATCACCTGGCACGAGCCCGGCTCCTGGCCCGGCGAGCCGGTCTTCGTCACCCGCCCCGGCGGCGAGGCCGAGGACGACGGCGTGGTGCTCTCGGTCGTGCTCGACACCGAGCGCGGCAGCTCGTCGCTGCTGGTGCTCGATGCACGCGACCTGACCGAGCTGGCCCGCGCCGATGTGCCCCATCACATCCCGTTCTCGTTCCACGGGCAGTTCGCCAGAGCCTGACCGCCGTATCCTGCGCCGCCATGGCGCGCTCCTGGCAAGAACTGTTCGTGTCCGACGACGGCCCGGTCGAGGTCGCCGGCGAGGCGGCGGAGGACCAGCCCGAGCGCAGGCAGGGGTTCTTCCGCCGCCTGCGCGAGAACATGAGCAAGACCCGCGAGGCGCTGGGCGCCGAGCTCCAGGCCACGATGTTCGAGTCGCTGGACGAGGAGGCGTTCGAGCACCTGGAGGAGACCCTGATCTACGCCGACGTGGGCGCGCCCACCACGGCGAGGATCGTCGAGCGGCTGGAGGGCGAGGCCACGGCCGGCGACCTCCAGAGCGGAGAGGATCTGACCACCCGGCTACGGGAGCTGCTGGCCGAGACCGCCACGCTCCCGGGCGACACGATCGACCTGACGGCCAGCCCCACCGTGATCCTGGTGGTGGGGGTCAACGGCACGGGCAAGACGACCACGATCGGCAAGATCGCCTGGCACCTGCGCAAGGAGCTCGGCCGGTCGGTGCTGCTGGCCGCGGGCGACACCTACCGGGCGGCCGCCGCCGAGCAGCTGGAGATCTGGGCCGAGCGGGCCGACGTGGAGCTCGTGCGCGGCGCCGAGGGCTCGGACCCGGCGTCGGTGGTCTTCGACGCCCTGGAGGCGGCCGCCGCCCGCGACATCGACGTGGTCATCGTGGACACCGCCGGCCGCCTGCACACACAGCAGCACCTGATGGACGAGCTGGCCAAGGTGCGCAAGATCATCGAGCGCAAGCTCCCCGGCGCGCCGCACGAGACGCTGCTGTCCATCGACGCCACCACCGGCCAGAACGGCCTGCGTCAGGCGCTCCTGTTCCGCGAGGCCACCGACGTGACCGGCATCGCCCTGACCAAGCTGGACGGCACCGCGAAGGGCGGCATCGCCCTGGCCATCGCCCAGGAGCTGGGGGTGCCGGTCAAGCTGATCGGCATCGGCGAGGGCATCGAGGACCTGCGCCCGTTCGACCCGCAGGATTTCGCCAAGGCCATCCTCGAGCCTTAGAGTGACTGCCAGATGCCGGACTGGGTCCTATGGATGATCGCGGCGGGCGTCCTGGCCGTGGGCGAGATCGTCTCGCTGTCCTTCTTCATGGGGCCGGTGGCCGTTGCGGCCATCGCGGCGGCCATCGCGGCGGCGGTCGGCGGCGGCCTGGCAGTGCAGATCGTGGTGTTCATCGTCACCTCGATCGCGTCGATCGGCGTGCTGCGCCCGATCGCCCGGCGGCACCTCAAGACCCCGTCCCAGCTGCGCACCGGCACCCAGGCGCTGGTGGGCAGGCAGGCCGAGGTGCTGGAACGCGTGGACCGGCGCGGCGGCCAGATCAAGCTGGCCGGTGAGGTGTGGACCGCGCGCTCCTACGATGAGGACGACGTGCTCGAGGCGGGCACGCAGGCGCATGTGATGAAGATCGACGGAGCCACGGCGCTGGTCGTCGAGGCGTGACCGACTGACCGGAGGCTGTACATGGCTGGACTCATCGTTCTGATCGTCGTGGCAATCGTGGTGCTGTTCACCATCGCCCGCGGCGTGCGCATCGTGCCGCAGGCGCGGGCGGGCATCGTGGAGCGGCTGGGCCGCTACCAGCGCACCCTCGACCCGGGCCTGGCGCTGGTCATCCCGTACGTGGACCGCGTGCGCCCGCTGCTGGACATGCGCGAGCAGGTGGTCTCGTTCCCGCCCCAGCCGGTGATCACCGAGGACAACCTCACGATCCAGATCGACACGGTCATCTACTTCCAGGTCACCGATCCCAAGTCCGCGTCCTACGAGATCGCCGACTTCATCTCCGCCATCGAGCAGCTGGTGCTGACCACGCTGCGCAACGTCTGCGGCGGCATGACCCTGGAGCAGACGCTGACCTCCCGGGACACCGTCAGCGCGGCCCTGCGGATCGTGCTGGACGAGGCCACCGGCCGCTGGGGCATCCGCGTCAACCGCGTCGAGCTCAAGTCCGTGGACCCGCCGCCCTCGATCCAGGAGGCGATGGAGAAGCAGATGCGCGCCGAGCGCGACCGCCGCGCCGCCATCCTCACTGCCGAGGGCGTCAAGCAGTCCCAAATCCTGACCGCGGAGGGCGAGAAGCAGAGCTCGATCCTGCGGGCCGAGGGCCAGCGCGAGTCGCAGATCCTCCAGGCGCAGGGCCAGTCCAAGGCCATCGAGACGGTCTTCGAGGCCATCCACAAGGGCGACGCCGACCCCAAGCTGCTGGCCTACCAGTACCTGCAGACCCTGCCGCAGATCGCCCAGGGCGACGCCAACAAGGTGTGGATCATCCCCAGCGAGTTCAGCCAGGCGCTGGGCAACATCGGCTCGATGCTCGCCAAGGATGAGGGCGGGGCCGAGGAGCCGCCCAAGCCGCCGCCACCGCCGCGCCCGCCCAGCTAGCCTCAGACGACCGTGTTCGACTCCCTGTCAGAGCGCCTCAACGACGCGCTCGGCGACGTCCGCTCCCGCGGCACGCTGACCGAGGACGACGTCAACAAGGCCATGCGCCAGGTGCGGCTGGCGCTGCTCGAGGCGGACGTCAACTTCAAGGTGGTCAAGCAGTTCACCTCCGCGGTCAAGGAGCGGGCCACCGGGTCCGACGTGCTGGACGCGCTGAACCCGGGCCAGCAGGTGGTCAAGATCGTCTCCGACGAGCTCACCGAGCTCATGGGCGGGTCGGGCCGCGACCTGGCGTTCGCCTCCTCGGGCGGGCCCACCGTGATCCTCATGGCCGGACTTCAGGGCTCGGGCAAGACCACCGCCTGCGGCAAGCTCGCCCGCCACCTCAAGGAGGAGAAGAAGCTGGACGTGGCGCTGGCGGCCTGCGACCTTCAGCGACCGGCCGCGGTGGACCAGCTCAAGACGGTGGGCCAGCGTGCCGGCGCCACCGTCTACGAGCAGGGCACCACGCGCAGCCCGGTCGACGTGGCCGAGTGGGCGCTGGGCCAGGCCAAGGCCGACCGCCGCGACGTGCTGATCGTGGACACCGCCGGCCGCCTGCACGTGGACGCCGAGCTCATGGACGAGCTCGTGGCCGTCAAGAAGGCGGTCAAGCCCCACGACGTCGTGCTCGTGGTCGACGCGATGACCGGCCAGGACGCCGTCAACGTGGCCGAGTCCTTCTCCGCGGCCACCGACTTCGACGGCGTGATCCTGTCCAAGCTCGACGGCGACGCCCGCGGCGGCGCCGCGCTCTCGGTCAAGGCCTTGACCGGCAAGCCGATCCTCTACGCCTCCACCGGCGAGAAGCTGGACGCCTTCGAGCGCTTCCACCCGGACCGGATGGCCCAGCGGATCCTCGGCATGGGCGACGTGATGACCCTGATCGAGAAGGCCGAGGGTCAGATGGACGAGCGCAAGGCCCAGGCGCTCGAGAAGAAGATCCGCAAGAACCAGTTCACGCTGGACGACTTCCTCGACCAGATGCAGCAGGTCCGCAACATGGGCCCGCTGTCGGGGCTGCTGAAGATGATCCCCGGGCTGGGCGCCCAGATGGGCAACCTCGAGGTCAGCGACAAGGAGCTGGACCGCCTCCAGGCCATCATCACCTCGATGACGCCCGCCGAGCGCGCCGATCCGAAGCTGATCAACGGCTCACGCCGCAAGCGGATCGCGGAGGGCTCGGGCACCAACGTCCAGGCCGTCTCCAACCTGGTCAAGCAGTTCGGCCAGATGCAGAAGATGATGCGCCAGCTCTCCAAGGGCAAGATGCCCGACCTGCAGCAGCTGGCCGGCGGCCGGCGCTAGAGCTTTTTCTCCATCCAGCAGTCCGACATCGGCTCGTCGTTGTACGGCGCGACCTCCTCGTAGCCCAGGCGCCTGTAGAGCGTGACCGCTTCCGTGAGGGCCGTGTTCGTGTCCAGCCGGACGCGCGTCGCTCCCCGGTCGACCGCCTCCGCGTGCAGCGCCTCCATCAGCCGCCATCCCAGGCCAACGCCCCGCGCCTCGGCCGAGACCCACAGGCGCTTGACCTCCGGCACCTTCCCGCCCTTCAGCGCTCCGCAACCGATGGCGGTGTCGCCGCGGTAGGCCACCAGGGTCCGGCCCAGCGGCGGCTGGACCGCCTCCTCGGGCACGGGCAGGCTCGCGGCCGGGTCCCGGCCCGTCCGCCGCGCCAGCTCGTCGCGGTAGGCGGTCAGGCAGCGCTCGGAGTCCGGGTGGGAGGGGTGGACGTCGCGCAGTTCGACCGCTCCCGCCGTCAGCAGCTTCTCCACGGTCTCCATCGCCTCCAGGAGGCGGTCGCGCTGCGTGTCGGTCAACGGGCGGAGCACGTCGCCGGCAAGCAGGTCGCTGCGCTCGTCCAGCACGGCCCGCTCGGCCAGCCCGGAAGCGGTCAGCTCGGCCCTGCGGATGCGCCGGTCCTCCGGGTTGGGCGCGGTGGTCACCATCCCGTCCTGCTCCAGGGAGCGCAGCAGCCTGCTCAGGTAGCCCGAGTCGAGGCCGAGCCGGGCGCGCAGTGCGCGCACCTCGGCGCCCTCGGGGCCGATCTCCCACAGCACCCGGGCCTCGCCCATCGGGCGCGCGCGCCCCAGGAAGCGCTCGTCCATCGCACCCAGCCGCCGGCCGACCGATCGGTTGAAGCTGCGGATGGTCTCGATGCCGTCGATCATCCTCTGACCATAGTCAGAGAACTCCCGCCGGGCAAGCCGCCGGCCGGAAATGGCGCCGACCGTCTAACCTGCGCTCCTTATGTCCGTACGAGTCCGGCTCACCCGCGTGGGCAGCAAGAAGAATCCGATCTGGCGCGTGGTCGTCGCCGACCAGCGCTCCCCGCGTGATGGCCGGTCGATCGAGACCCTGGGGCACTACAACCCCCAGACGCAGCCTTCCACCATCGTCATCGACCGCGAGCGGCTCGACTACTGGCTCGGCCGTGGCGCCGTGCCCAGCGGCACCGTCAAGAAGCTGATGCGCGCGCCGAACACCGAGACGGTCGTGCCCGCCCCGGCTCCCGTGGAGGAGGCCACCGAGGCCGCCGCCGAGGAGCAGGCCGAGGCGCCCTCCGACGTGGCCGCGGCCACCGAGCCGGAGCCCGCGGCCCCCGCGCCCGAGCCCGAGATGCCCGCGGCGGAGACCGTCTCCGAGCCCGACCCCGAGGCTCCGCCCGCCGAAGACGCCCCGGCCGAGCCCGAGACGGTTTCCGAGCCGGATCCCGAAGCGCCCTCCACCGAGAGCGCCTAGCTCTCGTCGTCCATGGAGGACCTGCTGGAGTACCTGGCGCGGGCTCTGGTCGACGACCCGGACGCGGTCAGCGTCGAGTCCTTCACCGAGGACGACGGCACGGTCGTGCTCGAGCTGCAGGTGGCCGCCGATGACACCGGCAAGGTAATCGGCCGTGGCGGTCGCACCGTCTCCGCCCTGCGCACCGTCGTGAAGGCTGCGTCGGTCCGCGAGAACAAGCGCGTTCTGGTCGACGTCCTGGACGCCGACTGACGCTCCCCGCCGTGACCGCCCCGGACCCCGAGCGCCTGGTCACCGCCGGCCGGGTCGGCAAGGCCCACGGCTTGGACGGCAGCTTCCGCGTCTCCGCGCCTGACCATCCGCTGGCGCCCGGGACAACGGTGATCGTGGCCGGCGACCGCTACCGCGTCAGCCGTCGCAAGGGCAGTGATGATTCGCCGATCCTCGCCCTCAAGGGCGTGACCACCAGGGAGGCCGCCGTGGCTCTGGGCGGGCAGCTTCTACTGGTCACCGAGAGCAATTCGCCGCTGGAGGAGGGGGAATGGCTGGCGGCCGACCTCATCGGCTGCCGCGTTGAGGGCGCCGGCACCGTCGAGCAGGTGATCGCGTCGCCGTCGTGCGACGTCCTGCAGATGAGCGACGGCTCGTTGATCCCTCTTATCGCTGATGCGGTGACCTCCGTGGATACCGACGCCCGCACGCTCGAGGTCGACCGGGCGTTCCTCGGCCTCGAGCCGCCGCCGTCGTCGTGAAGATCGACGTGTTCACCCTCTTCCCGGAGTGGCTCGACTGGTTCCGCTCCCAGCGCCACGTGGCCAACGCGCTGGAGCACGGCCACTCGCTCGAGGGCGTCGACCTACGCGCCACGACGCCGCTGCAGGGCGGCCGGGTGGATGACACGCCCTATGGCGGCGGGGCCGGCATGGTCATTCGCGTCGACGTCATCGAAGCAGCGCTCCAGGCCCGCTGGGGCGCCGACGCGGTGGAGGGGAGAGACGGGCGCCGGGTCGTGGCGCTGTCGCCGACCGGCCGCCAGTTCGACGACGCGCTGGCCACCGAGCTGGCGGGCGAGGACGAGGTCGCGCTGCTGTCCGGCCGCTATGAGGGCTTCGACGAGCGCGTGCACGAGCACCTGGCCACCGACGTCGTGTCGATCGGCCCGTACGTGCTGGCCGGGGGCGAGCTGGCGGCCATGGTCGTCTGCGACGCGATCCTGCGAAAGCTGCCGGGATCGCTCGGGCACGAGGACAGCGCGCTGGAGGAGTCGTTCAGCCCCGCGCTCGAGGGCGGTCCCGAGTACCCGCATTACACGCGTCCCGCCGAGTGGAGGGGCGCGGGGGTGCCCGAGGTGCTCACCTCGGGCGACCACGCCCGGGTGCGCGACTGGCGCCTGGAGCGCAGCCGCGAGCGCGCTCGCGGCGGTCAATGACGGGGGCGCGCGGGTCAGAACCCCAGGCCTTCGCTACCATTCGCCGCCGCGCCCAGGCCCCCCGCCGAGCGCCCTCTCAACACGCATGAGCAGTGTCATCGACAACATCGAGCGCGCCCAGCTGCGCCGCGTACCTGCCTTCGAGGCGGGTGACCGAGTGCGGGTGCACTTCCAGGTCGTCGAGGGCAACCGCCGCCGCACCCAGGTGTTCGAGGGCATCGTGATCAAGCGCCAGGGCAGCGGCCTGCGCGAGACCTTCACCGTCCGCAAGCAGTCCTTCGGCGTCGGCGTCGAGCGCACGTTCCCCGTGCACTCGCCGAAGATCGAGCAGATCGAGGTGGCCGCCCGCGGCGACGTCCGCCGGGCCAAGCTCTACTACCTCCGCGACCGCGTCGGCCGCGGCGCCCGCGTGCGCGAGCGCCGCTTCTCCGGCGCCGATCGCGACCAGGTGGTCGTGCCCGAGACGGCTCCCGCCGACGGCGAGGGCGTCATGCCGCCGCCCGAGACCGACGTGGTCGAGCAGGACCAGCAGGCCGCCGAGGCCGAGGACCCGCGCGACGAGGGCGTCGCCGAGGTCATCGAGGCCGAGGAGGAGCCCGCCGTCGAGGCGGATGCGACGGACGGCGAGGACGTTGCCGCCGAGCCCGCCGAGGCCACGCCGGACGCGCAGGAGGAGCCGGCCGCAGCAGAGGCCGACTCGGATGACGCACCCGAGTCCGAAGCAGACCGCGGCGCCTAGCGGGCCCCGCGCCCAGCCATGGCACAGACGGTGCGCCG
>Ga0190275_10002791_pt1 | contig 12408 bp, 10 predicted proteins | sample Popmic550T_FD_133745 | JGI IMG/M metagenome (GOLD analysis project Ga0190275, IMG submission 133745) | Populus adjacent soil microbial communities from riparian zone of Yellowstone River, Montana, USA - 550 T | ecosystem: Environmental > Terrestrial > Soil > Riparian zone > Trees stand | place... | reverse complement strand
TACACAGCTCTTCTGTCGGAGCCGACGGTTTGACTCTAGGTACCCCTCGAGACCTGCTCGTGAGTAGAGGCCCCAGGAAGGCCTTATCCGGTTTGTTGCCGGGCGTCGAGAAACGACGGTCCGGGGACTTCGTTCATAACCTCAGCCGCAAGTAACGCAGTCCATGTCGGGGGAGGATCGATTAGGGTGCACGCCAGACGAATCTTCGATGTGCTGGCCGTTATCACCGTGGGGGACGGGCTGCTTTGGGTCGTGGCGCCGCGCAGGAGGGGCCTGCTGTGGCTGGCGGGCCCCGCTTCAGTGAGGCGCCTGGTTGAGAGCGTGACCGTAAGGCGCCCCTGGCTGGCACGCCTGATAGGCGGCGCGCAGGTGGCCGCCGGCGTGTGGGTGGCACTGCGCGCCTACCCACGGCGCTAAGAGTACTGCGGTCGGCTAGCCAGAACAGATGCACGAGGTGATCACCCGGATGTGATCACACCCTTCAGGCGCCCCCCTGGCCGGCGCTGGCTTCGAACGCTGGGCCAAACTGATCTTTTCAGCTCTTTTAACGGGAAGGATCGTTGCCCTCCTGGCCCGGGATCAGGCTGGAGGCGTATCAGGCCCCTGGCGCCAGAACAGCCTCCTCCAGGCCGGGAAGAAGGTGAACGCGAAGGCGACGATTAGCATCGCGGCAAGCGTCCGGCGGTCTCGACGGAGTGAGAAGAGGCTCCACGAGAGCACTATCCACACGAGCATGTTCGCCGAAGCGACGGCGTATACCCAGCTCGCGAATTTGTGCTGATCGGCGAAGAAGCCCATCTTGGCGATCTCCGGGTAGCGGGTGTGCTCGTCCATCCGGGACCGCAAAAGCACCACCGGGATCACGTTCGCCGAGATCACCCCACCGGCCCACGCGGGCAACACCAGGGGACCCTCCAGGCGGCCCCGGAGCAGGTAGGTCAAAAGGATGGTCAAGAGGACGTTGGCGGTGGCGCCCGCGTGCACGGACAGCGGGAAGTGGCCCATGTCCCTGAGGTCGTCCATCTCGTTCAGACGCTTGTAGGGTGCCCTGGCCATAACCCCCAGTGTACGACGCGCGACGCACGGCGTCTGCACAACGGGACCAGAGGCGGCGCCGGTTCGACATCGTGAAGCAGGCGCCCTGCTTCTCCGACATGCGGCCAAGAGGGACGGCCACCTGCGGGCGATGGCTTCTTACTCGCCCACGACCCTGATCGTCGCCATCGTCCGCAAGACCCGGAACCTGTGCTCGGTTACACCCTCTCGGGCGGCCGGTTGCCGGCTTCGACGATGGCGCGGCGCACGTTGACGAACGCCAGCAACACGAAGCCGATGACGAAGAAGACGATCAGCGAGACGAGGGCGCTGCGGTAGCTGGTCGTCAGTTGCAGCGTGATGCCGAACAGAAGGGGCCCGAGCCAGCTCGTGCCGCGCTCGCTGATCTCGTAGAGGCTGAAGTACTCCGCCTCCTGCCCCTCGGGGATCATGTGCGAGAACAGCGAGCGGGAGAGGGCCTGGCTGCCCCCGAGCACTACCCCGATAAATGCCGCTAGCAAATAGAACTGCCAGACCGCCCCGGCCTGGAGGAAGAAGGCGGCGACGACGGACCCCGTCCACAGGACGAGGCTCGCCAGCACGACGCGCTTGGCGCCGAAGTAACGCGCGAGCGCGCCGAGCAGGAGCGCCCCGAAGAACGCGAGGAACTGCACCATGAGGACGGCGGAGATGATCGAGCCCGTTCCCACCCCCAGCTCCTCCCTGGCGTAGACGGCGGTGAGGGTGATGACGGTCTGGATGCCGTCGTTGTACAGCAGGTACGCTCCGAGAAAGAGCAGCGTATGCGGGTAGGCAAGCGAGGCCCTGAGCGTCCCGAGCAACTGCCGGAACCCAGCCAGCGCGACCTTCGCCCCCCGTTCCTCGGAATGTCCGGCCCTACGGTCCCTGAGGGTGGCGAGCGGAATCGCGGCAAAAAGCGCCCACCAGGCGCCCGCAGAAAGCAGGCAGATGCGCACGGCATGCTCTTCCGAGAGGCCGAGCGACTCGTGGGCGGTGAACAGCGCCAGGTTCGCCGCGAGGAGCAACCCGCCTCCGAGGTAGCCGAGTGCCCAGGCGCGAGAGGAGACCCGATCGCGTTCATCAGGACCGGATATCTCGGGCAAGAAGGCGTTGTAAACCACCAGGGAGGCACCAGCGGAGAGGTTGGCGATCACGAAGAGAAAGCCGCCAAGCAAGTACGCGGAACCTTGAACCAGGTAAAGCCCCATGGTCGAAACTGCTCCCACATAGGCGAAGAGCATCAGGAGACGCTTCTTGCGCCCGGTCCTGTCGGCGATAGCACCCGTCAACGGCAACAGGAAGACCTGCAAGCCGACCGAGAGCGAGAGCACGTATGGAAAATATGACCCGGCCAGGACGGGAATGCCGAACGGGTAGACGAGGCCGTTGGCGTCGGCCGCATTCTCCGTCACGGCCGTGAGGTACGGACCGAGAAAGACGGTGATCACAGTCGTAAAGAACGCGGAGTTCGCCCAGTCGTAGAAGTACCATCCCCGCTGCTCGCGGAGGCGCGACCTCTGGTCTACGTTTCCGTTGGGGTTCATCGGCGTTGCCCCAGCTCGAGCACACGCCCGCGCAGGGCCTCGACGACCTGCTCCCGGGTCTCGGCGTTCCCGTCAGGACCACCGGGGTCGAACGGCTCGCCGAACGTAACGCTGACCTTCTCGAACCTGCGCAGGAACGCGCCCCTCGGCATGGCCGCGTACGTACCACGAATGAAGACGGGCACCACGGGCACCGGGTGGTGATCCAGGATCATGCCAACCCCGGGCTTGAACGGCTGCAGGTCTCCCGTCCGGGAGCGCTCGCCCTCGGCAAACCAGACGAGGTTCCGACCGCGCCCCAACACCGCGGCCCCGAAGGCCAGGCTCGAGAGCCCGGCGCGCTCGGGATCGACGGGGACCACCTGCGCGAGGCGGCTGACGAGTCGGGTGAGCGGGTTGCCGAAGGCCGCCCCGCTCCAGCCGGCCCAGTAGGTGCGCCGCCGGACGTCGCGGGGCAGCGCCGCCGCCACCACGAAAGCGTCGAGGTAGCTGACGTGGTTCGGCGCGACGATGAACTGTCCCCCCTCCGGCAGGTTCTCGAGGCCCTCCGCCCGCAAGCGAAACAACCCCCTCATGATAGCCCGATTGAAGAGGAACAGGCTCCCGGCCACCGCCGAGGCTATCCGCCCGAGCGGCCTCAGCCACCGCAGTTGCTCCTCGTCGAGCACCTCCTCCGGCCGTTCGAGTGGCGACACGTGGTGCGTCTTCCTGCCCGTCCCCGAGGCGACCTCGCGTAGCAGGTCGCGGACCGTGTCGACGCGCCCAATGGCCGCCTCCCCGAGCTCCACGCCGGTCCTCTCGCCGATCTCCAGCGTGATGCTGACCCACCCCAGCGAGTCTATGCCCAGGTCGAGTTGCGGGCTCGTATCGGGGGTGAGTCTAATGTCGGGAAAGCGTTCGGCGAGCAGCGACCAGACGCCTCCCACAGCCGGGTTCCGGAGCAAAGCCCGGTCCTCCTCCGACATCTCATCGACGGCGACGGGGCCCTTTGGCAGCTCGTCCCGAGCTTCCGCATCGCTCTTGGCATTTTCGTAGCGGTTCTCCAGGACATGACGCCTGAGCTTGCCGAGCCTGGTGTACTCCAGCGGTTCGCGGCTGATGGCGTAGTCCGAGATGCGCTGGTACGAGGGCAGCCGCCTCGAGGACTCCTCTATCGCCTCGCGCACCGCCCCATTGAGGTCCTTTTCCGCGACAACTCCCTCCGGCTCGGGTACGACCACGGCGGCGAGACGGCCATCCCGTTGGAGCACGCCGATCTCCCGGATCACGGGGTGCTCCACGTAGGCCCTTTCCACGGTCTCGGGCTGCACGTTCTTGCCGCCGGAGGTAACGATCAGGGTGGAAACCCGCCCCGTCACGTAGAGGTAGCCTCCGGTGTCGAAGTACCCGAGGTCCCCCGTCCGGAACCACCCTCCGCGGAAGACCTTGCCTGTCTCCTCGGGCCTGTTGCGGTAGCCGGAGAAGACGTTCGGGCCGCGAGCGAGGATCTCACCTTCTCCCCGCGGGCCGCCGGACCTGTCGCCCTCCTCGCCGATCACGTCGGGGTCGATAGAGATCTCGACCCCGGGAACGGGGCGCCCGACGCTGCCTAGCTTCTCTCCGTCGGGAGGGTTCAGCGCGAGTAGAGGGGAGGTCTCGGTTAGGCCGTACCCGATGGCGACCCGCCAACCCAGGCCTTCCAGCCTGGAGGCGAGCTCCGGGTCGAGGGCGGCTCCGCCGGAGGCGAGCACCCTGAGCCTGGGCCCGAACCGCCGGCGCAGCGGCCGCAAGGCTATTCTTCCCGGGTTCAGCCCCGTCAGGCGACGCACCCGGGCGAAGAGGTTCAAGCCGTTCCTGAAGAGCGCCGACGTGAGTGGTCCGGCCGAACCTATCTTCTCTTCTATTCCGGAATAGAGCGCGGCGTAGAGCCGCGGGACACCAACGATGAGGGTGGCCTCTCCTTCGCGCAGGGCGCGCGTGAGGTGCGGCCCCGCGAGGGACTGGGACAGTACGATGGGCAGCCCGGCCGCAAGCGGTGTCAACATCCCCATCACGAAGGGATAGACGTGGTGCAGGGGCAACGGCAAGAGGACGCGATCCTCCCCGGAGACGAGGCCGGCGCCGAGCAAGCCCTCGATCTGGAACGCCAGGTTGGCGTGGCTCAACGGCACCCCTTTGGCCGCCCCCGTCGTGCCTGAGGTGTAGAACAAAGCCGCACCATCGTCCGCCCGCAGCAAGGGCAAATCCTCGTCCCCGCCCGCTGGCAAACGCCGCCAGCTCCGGCCGTCTTCTTCGCCCACATCGAGCAGTATGACCTTCGACGGGGCGGCATTCTCCAGCTTTTCGAGTCGACCCGCCTGATCGGCGGTCGTGAACACGTGCCCCGCACCGCTGTCCTTCAGAACGTGACCGAGCGCATCGTCCCCAGTTTGTACGTCCACCGGTACGACCACGGCGCCGGCAGAGATCGCGGCCAGGCACGCCGCAACCCACTCCGGACGATTCTCGCACAAGATGGCCACGTGATCCCCACGCTCCACCCCGACCCCGCGCAGACCACGTGCGAGAAACCGTACCCGTTCCGCGAGCTCGCGATACGACCAGATCTCCACCCCCTGCTCGCCAAAGGCCACGAGGGCGGGCCTTCCACCGCGCGCGGAGAGCCCCTCGATAACCGACCCCAACGTCTCTAACCCGCCCATCGCCCGTGACCCCCTGTCGCCCATGATCCCTTCACTTACGTTGTAAACTTACAGCGTAAGTATAGTCAGCGGGGGTGCTGGCTGTCAAGGTTTGCGGGGAGATATTCCCGTAGGCGGGGGTGTGGCCCTGCGAGCTCTGCGGCACTATGATTCGCGCATGGGCATCAGGGGCGTAATGTTGGATCTCGACGGCACCTTGTATGTTGGGGGCCAGGCGGTAGACGGGGCGAGGGCGGCTGTAGCCTCTCTCCGGGCTTCGGGGTTGGCCGTCAGGTACGTCACGAACACGACGAGGAAACCGCGAGCCTGGGTATGTGGGCGGTTGCGATCCATGGGCTTCGAGGTGGGGGAGGCAGAAATCTTCACGCCCGCCCGGGCGGCGGTCGCCAGGATCGGGTCGGGCACCTGTTTCGCCCTCGTGGACGACTCGTTGATGGAGGACCTCGCCGGGCTGGTCTTGACCGACGAGCGCCCGGATTACGTCCTGGTCGGGGATATTGGGGAGGATTTCGGTTACGGGCGTTTGAACCCTGCGTTCCGCCATCTCATGGACGGGGCCCAGTTGCTGGCGTTGCAGAAGAACCGCTACTGGCAGACCGAACTCGGTCTCGCCCTGGACGCCGGTCCCTTCGTGGCGGCCCTGGAGTTCGCCAGCGGGAAGACCGCGTCCGTCGTCGGCAAGCCCGAGCGGGACTTCTTCCGGCTGGCGCTCGAGGACATGGGGCTCGAGGCCGGGCAGGTGGCCATGGTCGGCGACGATGCCGAGGCCGATGTCGCGGGGGCTAGGAGGGCCGGTCTCGTGGGTATACAGGTAAGAACCGGAAAGTGGCGGGCCGACGCCGCGGGGGCCGACCTCGTATTAGATAGCGTTGCCGAATTGCCGGGGGCACTGGAAGCGGAGGGAGCAGAGGGATGAAGATACAGGACATACCCGTCGAGACCAGCGAGCGCTATCAGTTGGTCTCTATCTCCGATCAGGTAGAGCGCGCCGTGAGGGATGCCGGTGTGGAGGAAGGCATCTGCGTCATCGCCTCCACGCACACCACCGCCGCGGTCACCGTCAACGAGGACTACGACAGGGACGTGCCTACGGACCTGGCGGCGGCGTGCCGGGCCTTCCTCGACGTTCTGGACGTGCGCTTCGAGCACGCCGAGGGCAACAGCGACTCGCACTTCCTGACCAGCCTCTTCGGGCAGTCGCAGACGCTGCTCGTGAGGGGCGGGAGGCTGGATCTCGGGCGCTGGCAGGGCGTATTTCTGGCCGAGTTCGACGGCCCGCGCAGGAGGACCGTGAGGGTCGCCGTCTCGTAGGTGACTTGTGATCCCAATTGTTTAGGCGGGCGGCAACATTCGGTAAGATAGGACCATGAATTCTGGGGGTCGCGGGCTCTGATGTCGTGGCCGATCGAAAAGCGTCTTTGTGGGAGGCTTGTATGAACGGATTGGTCAAGGGCGGGCTGGCGTTGGGCGGGTTGGTCCTCGGCATCGGGGCGCTAAGGCGGGCGCTAAACCCGACGCCCAGGTATCTCTCGTGGGAGAAGCCGCCTTACAACGAGTTCGAGAAGAAGGTTCTCGTGCTCGGCGGTGGCTTCGGCGGGTACACGGCGGCGACGGACCTGTGCAAGATGGTCGAGGATCGCGACGACGTCGGGGTCCTGGTGATAGCCCGCGACAACTTCTTCACCTTCTGGCCCATGGTGCCCGGGATCGTCAGCAGCGACATCGACTCGCGCAACGTCGCGCAGCCCCTGCGGCGTTCCCTCATCACCTCCGGCGCGAGCTTCAGGCGGGCCCGGGTTACCGGCGTCGACCCCGAGCGCAAGGTGGTTATGGCCGACGGCGGCATCGAGTTCCCGTACGACCAGCTCGTCATCTCCCTTGGCGGCATGCCCAACTTCTTCGGCATCCCCGGGGTTGAGGAGCACAGCATGACCATGAGGGGGGTCGAGGACGCCGAGCGCGTGCGCAACCGCGTCATCGAGCGTTTCGAGGAAGTCTCGCTCATACGCGACGAGGTGCCCGACTCCAAGCTAACCTTCGTGGTCATTGGCGGGGGGGCCACCGGCGTGGAGGTCGCCTCCGAGATCCACACCCTCGTGCACGAGCACCTCGCGCCCGATTACCCCAACATCGACCCTCATCGCGTCAGGATCTACCTCCTCGAAGCGCTGCCGAACATCCTGCTGGAGCTGGATCCCGCCCTCAGGCGCGCCGCCCGCACCAGGCTCGCCAACGAGCGGATCGAGGTGATGGTGAACGCCATGGCCGAGGAGATAACCGACAGGTGCGTCAAGCTCAAGGGCGGGCGGGAGATAAACACGGAGAACGTGATCTGGACGGCGGGCAACCGCCCGAACCAGACCGTGCAGGACTTCGGGCTGCCCTTCGACGAGCGGACGGGGATCAAGGTCGACCTCACGCTCAGGGTCGAAGGCAAGGACGACATCTGGGCCATAGGGGACTGCGCCGCCGTGCAGGACGTGCGCCAGGAGGAAGGCAAGATAGTGCCGCCCACCGCCCAGGCTGCCATACAGGAGGGCCACGTGGTGGCCAGGAACGTTATGAAGAGCCTCGACGGCGAGAACGACCTCCAGGAGTTCGAGTACAAGCCGCTGGGACAGCTCGTGGAGCTCGGGAGCGACTTCGCCGTCAACGAGGTGATGGGCGTCAGGTTTACGGGGGTGATCGCCGCCGTGTTCTGGCGCATGGCCTACCTGGTGCGGTTGCGCAGCCCGCAGAGCAGGATAAGGATCGCCGCCGACTGGATCTTCGGCCTCTTCTTCCGGCCCGCCGTCACCCAGATTCGGGGCACATCCGACGAATAACCCTGGAACTTGAGACCAGACCGCAAAGATGCTACGTTGACCGCGGCATTACGAGGAAAGGACGCGGCGTGACAGGGGACAGAAGACGGGGGGTCGCATGAGCCTCGCCAACCAGCTTACCCTGCTCCGGCTCGTGGCCGTCTTGCCGGTGATGATCGCGCTCGCCCTACCCTTCGAGTGGGCGCGTTACGTTGCGGTGGTATTGTACGTCGGCGCGATCCTTACCGACTACTTCGACGGGGTAGTGGCCCGCCGCAACAACGAGGTCACGGGCTTCGGCAAGCTGATGGACTCTATCGCCGACAAGGCCCTTATCGTCTCGCTGTTCTTCGCGCTCGTGGGAGAGGGATCCATGCCCGCCTGGATGGCCGCCATCATGGTCATCAGGGAGTTCGCCGTGACGGGCCTGAGGATGGTCGCCCTGGAGGCCGGGGAGGTAATCGCCGCCAACAGTTGGGGCAAGGCCAAGATGAACGCCCAGAGCCTGGCCGTCTTTATTCTCCTGCTCGGCAAGCCCGGGGCGGAAGGCTGGCAGGGGGCCCTCAGCCAGATAGGGTGGTGGGTCATGCTCGTCGCCGTGGTGCTAACCTTGCTCTCCGGATGGTCCTATCTGAAGGACACCCCTAGGATCCTCTCCATCACCTCGAAGCGGGACCAGAGGCTCTAGCACGGCCCGCTTCGCCGATCTCTCCATCAGCCGCTAGCCAGAACCGGCAACTTTTTGTTTTCCCCGGCGGCTGAAAGCTCAACGGAGATAGCCAAAGGCTGTAGAATCACGCCCCAGATGGAGGGAGGTAACGACAAACGATTGAGGGCGGCGGAGGTGGAGATGATCCTGCGCCGCGCCGCCGAGTTGAATGCCCGCAGGTGGACCCGAGATGCCGAAGAATCCCCTTCGGTCTCCCCCGAGGTACTAGTGCAGGTTGCGGCGGCGGCCGGCATCCCGGAGCAGGACGTGCGGCGGGCGATGTGGGACGTATCCTCGGAGAAGTCGGCCGAGCCCCAGTCCTTCGCCCACCGGTTCTACGGGCCGGCCCGCCTCAAGGCCGTACGGGACGTGCCTCGTCCCGCGGGGAACGTCGGCGAGGACCTCGAAGGGCTCCTGCGCCTGGACCAGGGCCTCAAGCTCAGGCGCAAGACGGAGCTTGGGTCCATGTGGGACTCCGGCGACGAGCTGGGTGTCGTGCGCCGGACGCTAGATTTCTCGGGCGACAGGACCCTGCTAAAAGCCGGAAGCGTGGAGATGCGCGTTGAGGACGTGGGGGAGGCTAGGTGCGAGGCTAGCCTGACGGCCGACTTCTCCCACCAGCGTGGCGAGTACCTCTCGCTGGCCGGCATCCTGGCGGCCACCCTGGCGGTTCTCTTCGTGCTGGCCGGGATGCAGAGCCCGCTCTTCCTCCTCGGCGTCGTCCCCGCGCTCGCGGCGCCGGTCTTCGGCTTCAGGTACGCCTACGGCCGGGGATGCCGGGAGATCAGGCGTTCCCTGGACGACCTGCTCGACGCCGTAGAGGTGGACAGGCCCAAACCGGACGACGCCCAGGACCGCCCCGACCGTCCACAAGGCCCCATACAGGGCCTCGAGCCCATCCCCAGGTTCGCCCCCAACAAGAACAAGGACAAGAAAACATAACGTAGGGGTGGGTCTCGGGACCGCCCGATAAAGCGTCGCCGGCACCTTGCCGAAACCCACCATACGATGTTCGAACATTCCGGCGCCAGGGTCCCGGCATCTTCCCCTTTGTCTAAGGAGAGGCCATCCCTTATATTTATCCCATGCCGCTCAACGTCTTAAAGGAGATCTTCGGCTTCGACTCGTTCAGGCCGGGCCAGGAAGATGTGATCCGGGCCGTCCTGGAAGGCAAGGACACCCTGGCCGTGATGCCCACGGGCGGCGGCAAGAGCCTGTGCTACCAGATACCGGCCCTGATGCAGGAGAGCCTGACGGTGATCGTGTCGCCCCTGATCTCCTTGATGAAGGACCAGGTCGACTCGCTGCTTCAGAGCTCGGTCGCCGACGCCGCCACGCTCCACTCCGGGCTCTCGGCCGAGGAGCGCTGGGAGGTAGAACGCAGGATGCGCACGGGCGAGGTCAAGATGCTCTACGTGGCCCCGGAGCGCCTGAGATCCCTGGAGTTCGTGCTCTCCCTCCGGCGCGCCGGGGTCGGGTTGTTTGTCGTGGACGAGGCCCACTGCATCTCGGAGTGGGGACACAACTTCCGTCCCGATTACCTGTTCCTGCCGCGCGCCGTGAGGGACCTGGGCAACCCGCCGGTGCTCGCCCTCACCGCCACCGCGACGCCCCGCGTCCGCCAGGACATCCTGCGCTCGCTCAAGATGCGCTCGCCTGAGGTGGTCGTCACGAGCTTCAACCGCCCGAACCTGACCTACAGGGTCATCCCCGCCAGAGAGAAGAAGCACAAGCTGCCGCGTATCCTGGACGTGATCCGCACCTCGCCGCCCCCCGGCATCGTCTACGGCACCACCCGCAAGGAGTGCGAGGAGCTGGCAGCAGAGCTCCGGCGCGCCGGGGTGGACGCCGGAGCCTATCACGCCGGGATGGGTTCGGCCCAGAGGGCCTCCGTGCAGGAGCGCTTCATGACCGACGAGCTGGACGTGGTCGTCGCGACCATAGCCTTCGGGATGGGCGTCGACAAGCCCAACGTCAGGTTCGTGATCCACTCCAGCGTGCCCGGAAGCCTACCCGCCTACATCCAGGAATCGGGGAGGGCGGGAAGAGACGGGGTGAACGCCGAATGTGTGGTCCTGTACCGTGGGGCCGACCTCGGCCGGCGCAAGCGGCTCGTCACGCTCGGCAAGGCCGGGGACGGTGAGGTCTCCTCCTTCTTCTCGGCGCTGGCCGGGGTCGAGAGCGGGGGGAGGGTCAACGTGCCGCCGGGCTCGCTCTCGGCGCTCGGCGGCGTGGACCCCGAGTCGGCCGGCATCGTCATGGGCAGCCTGGAGGAGTCCGGTCTGATCTCCCGCGGCTACGACCTGTGGGCCGAGGTGGAGGTGCACCGTATCGAGGAGGAGCCGGAGGGGCTGCGCGAAGAGGTGAGCGCTGTGCATGCCGCCCTGCCCGGCTCCGGCACCGTGGGGCTGCCGGCGCTCGCGCGCAAGGTCGACCTGCGTCCCGCCGTGGTCCAGGGGGCCGTGTACAGGATGATGGTCGACGGCATCGTGGAGGCCGTCCCCCGCGGCTCCCTGGTAGACGTCAGGCTCAAGGCCCCGTCGCTCGACGCCGACAGCCGCAGGACCATCGCGGCCAGGCTCAAGAACCGGGCCAACACGGCCTACGCCCAGATCCGGGACGTGGAGTCCTTCGCCGACCTTAGGACCTGCCGCCGGGAGCACCTCCTCAGGCACTTCGGCGACGAGGAGGAGGTGGCCCCCTGCGGCGGCTGCGACGTCTGCCTCGGCGAGGTGGAGGAGCCGACCAGGACGGCTCGCGCCGGTGTTCCCCTCGGGACACCGCTCGTGTCCGAGTTCGCCCATCTGGCACCCGAGGACGACGGTTCGGGGGTCGATCCGGAGCTCTTCGAGCGCTTGCGGAGCTGGCGGAGCGAGCAGGCTAGAAAGCAGCAGGTGCCGGCCTACGTCGTGCTCCACAACTCCCACTTGGAGGAGATCTCCACCCACAAGCCCCACACCATACAAGAGCTCGGCGCCATAAAGGGCATTGGGCTGCGCCGCGCGGCCCGCTACGGCGACGACCTGCTTGCCCTCATCCACGGCGAGGAAGTCGCGGTCGGCGACGACACCGCCGGTACTGACGGCACCACCGAGGCGGGGGAGAGACCCGGAGTGGACGGCTTCCGGGCACACCTGGAGTCGGCGGAGCGGCTCCTAGGGGAGGGCAGGGGGGCCGACGCCGTACCCGAGCTCGGTCGCGCCATCGAGCTCGGGGGTGACGAGGCCAGGCGTGAGGTGGATCGGTTGTTGGGCAAGTCCGGGGTCGGATGACGCCGGGGCGAGAGGAGTTTCCATGCGGTTGAGCGGCAAGCGAGTGGCTGTTCTGGTGGCCGAGGGTTTCGAGGAGCTGGAGTACTGGGTTACGGTGATGCGCCTCCAGGAGGAGGGGGCCGAGGTCGTCTCCGTCGGGCCGGACACCGATCCCGTCACCGGCAAGAACGCCCTGGGGGCGCAGGCCGACACCACCGCTGACGGCGTCGACGCCACGGGGCTGGACGGCGTAGTTGTTCCCGGCGGCTGGGCCCCGGACAAGCTCAGGCGCTACCCTGATATCCTGGACCTCGTCAGGACGGTCCACGAGCGGGGCCGACCGGTCGGCATAATCTGCCACGG
>Ga0190275_10002790_pt1 | contig 12410 bp, 11 predicted proteins | sample Popmic550T_FD_133745 | JGI IMG/M metagenome (GOLD analysis project Ga0190275, IMG submission 133745) | Populus adjacent soil microbial communities from riparian zone of Yellowstone River, Montana, USA - 550 T | ecosystem: Environmental > Terrestrial > Soil > Riparian zone > Trees stand | place... | reverse complement strand
CTGCGCGGATTGTAGATTGCCATTCGAACTGCTGTCGTCCACTGCGACGGTCAAATCGTAAGAGCCCGCGGTCGTCGGTGTTCCAGATACTATTCCTGAAGTCTCGTTAACGTAGGCCCTGGGGGGAGCGCGCCTGAGAGGACCGACCAGTTCCTGTAAGGGGGAAAGCCTCCAATAGCCGAAATTGTATGCGCGTATACCGATCCAATATTCCCGGTGTTGAGCGGACTTACCGTTTCGATTCTGAGATCACCACTGCCGACTTCGATCGTGAATACCTTCGAAGCGTTTACCGGTGTCTGAGCCGAGTCGCTGACCAGGATCGCGAACGTAAATGTTCCGCTGATCGTTGGCGTACCTGTTATGACGCCGGTGGCTGAGTTTAGGCTAAGGCCGTTGGGGAGCGTTCCTGCGCCTACCGCGAGTCTCCAATTAACGTATGGCGGAGTTCCGCCACTCGCTGCCAAGGCTTGCGTGTAGGCAAGCTGCTCATTGCCGCTCATGAGTGGATTGCTAGTAGTGATGACAAGCGGGGCGGGAGTTGCTGGGTTGACCGTCAGTGTAAATGCTTTCGACGCGATCCGCGGCTCAGTTTCCGAGTCGCGCGCTTGGACTGTGAAGTTGAAAGTTCCTGGCGTAGTCGGCGTACCCGAAATCACTCCGGTGGATTGCAGGAGCGTGAGTCCTGCTGGGAGCGCTCCTGTTGTGACGATCCAATTGGCGTAAGGAGGTGTACCGTTCGCCGCTGCCAGGGCCTGCGTATACTGCGTTCCGACTGTTCCGAAAGGAAGCGCTGCATCGGTAGTAATCGCGAACACCGGCTCAGTGATCGTAAGTGCAAACCTCCTGAACTTGACCTGAGTGACGGGCGCCATCGCCGAGTCAGTCGCGAGGATATCGATGTCATAAGAACCGGCTGCCGTAGGAGTACCCGTGATTGCGCCGTTGGAGTTCAGTGTCAGTCCCGGGGGCATCGCGCTCATCGGATCTAACATCCACGTGACGGTCGGCTGGCCTCCGGTCGAAGCAAGGGTAACGCCGCTGTAGGGCGCCCCACGAAGGCCGTCCGGCAAGGGCGATCCGGTAGTGATCACCAACGTCGGGTTGATGATAAGCGTGAAATCTCCTAGCTGGGACTGGGGGCTCGATGCAGTGCTGTCAGTTACGATGACACGGAAAGTATAGGTGTTCGGCGTTGAGGTCGAACCGGTTATCTGACCGTTTTGTTGCAGCGTAAAACCGGCGGGAAGGCCGTTTCCGCCCGCTGTCAGAGTCCAGCTATATGGAGGCTGGCCCCCTGTAGCAATTAGACTATTGTCATAGGGAACACTTTGGACACCGCGCTGAAGATCACCCGAGGTAACAATTTGGAGCTGTTGCGCGGAACCTACTCTGGAAAGGACAGCAAATGCAAGAACAATTGCTCCGATCCTACTCATTCACTGCCTCCGGGATGAAAGCGACACGCAATTCATCCGCAGAAACATCTACCAGCCACATCGGTCCATCACCAAATCTCGTTAGCAAGAAGTTTGAGCCCCCCAGGGGAAGCGCCATCACTGCTGCGCAACTACAATTCACAGAAGTTTCCTCGCCAGTGGCGAGCCTGACAACGCGTACACTTTGGCCGGCAGCGATGAGAAGACGGGAGTGATCGGAATTGACTGCCAATGCCCGGGCGCCCGGAACGGTGGTTACTTGCCGGAATTGCGTATCGCTGCCGATTCGTGAGATCACACCCCTTTCGTCCGACACGATGAGCTCAGAGGAGTTCGGCAGAAATGCCAATGCCGGCAGCCGGTTGGCGAAATGCAATCTACTTGCTCCTCGATGGTTGAGGATGTGAAGCGCCTCGCCGTCAGCCTCCGCAATTGTGACCGCCACGTTAAGCTCACGGTCTGAGACGGCAATCATGAGGGGATCACCTGGCAGCGCAACGTCAGATCGTCGTTCTCCGCTCTTCGCAAAGATGTATGCCCTGCCACCGCTAACGGCCACAAATGTCTCGCCGCTCGGGCTAGGTGTGATCCAGGTCACTTCTGAAATCCCAAGACTGCTAACCGTCCCGTCGGTCAGATCGATACGAACTAACAATCCGCTCGCGTCGACAGCGGCCGCGATACTCTTTCCGGGAAGCACAACCGCTTGCTGGAGATCTGCGACCAAAGGATTGCTCAACTGAGCCGCGCCGGCGAGCCCGAGTACTTTGCGAACAGCGCCAGCAGTGGAAATGTAGCCCAAGCTCGGTCCTTGAACTCCGGGATCTGCGAGGAGGCAGCTACTCAAACCGGCTAAAAGAAGGACGTATTTCACTGCGGTCCTCCAACCGATGGAGTACCGGGCACGATCACGGTAGGGCTTCCACCCGATCCTCCACTATTTCCGTTTCCGTCGCCACCACGAGTCGCGACGACTGCGCCGGCAGCAACCGCTCCGCCCGCGATCGCGAGAATTGCAATCAATTTCGCCGAAATACCGGTCGCTGCAGCGGCGGTAATTGCGTTCGTCTGGCTAATAATTGCGCTATCGGTGCGTCCTTGATGGGAAGCATTTACGCGTATTTCGTATTGGCCATTCACATTATTCGGGCGCAATCCCCGCGCAACAGCTCGCCCTTGTGTATCGGTAGTGATGGTCAGGCTACGAGCGCCATTCGCAAAGGTTGCACCGGCTCCCTGATTCGGCAACAGGAACGTAACTGCGGCCCCAGCGACAGGTCGCCGGTTCTCATCTTCCACTTGGACGAGAGGCTCTCGAGTGACTCGCTGCCGGACGTTGTTGATGGCGCCGTCGCCTTCAACGATCGCGATGCGAATCTTACCTGGCGCGGCTGGATCCTGCGCGCTCAAAGGTATCGATGATGCCAGAACTGCGCACAAAAGCACTACGGAAACGCAACGGCTTCGCACGGCGGCCTCCTGATGTAAGTAGCCAGTATACCCATGGGGTTCGTCGATGGACTAGTACTAAGATGAATACCTTACTGAAATTGAGGGCTAAACAAATTGCTAAAATGTGACGACAAGCGAATAATAAGCCAGATCAACCCAACGTACTGGCGTGGAGGAATTACGATGCGCAGTTCTTTAGTCTGGGGTCTCGGGCTTCTGCTAGCCACGACAATGGTGGCGCAAGATCAACCACAATTGAAAGCTCGCGAACTGTTTTACACTCCCATAACGGAAGCGAATTCCACACCAGCACCGACGAAGGAAACACCCACTAAGACCGCGACGAAAGCTGTCAAACCCAAGCCAACCCGGCCGACTTCAGGTGACGCAACATATCAGGCTTCAAAGAAAACAACTACGACGCTCCCGGATGGCACACGAGTCCAAGATGCGTCCGCCGTGTCTGAGGAAATAGTAGGTCCGCCTCTCGCCCTCAAGTACCGGTTGTTGAAACGGACGCTCGAAGGCAGGTACGACGAAGTCGATACGGATACAGTCTTCCGGTCGGGTGACAAGATTCGTGTCTCGGTAGAAGCGAACGACAACGGATACCTCTACATCGTTCAGCAGGGCTCCAGCAAGACCTGGAACCTGTTATTTCCAAACGAGGAGACGGAAAGCGGCAGCAATCGGATCCAGAGGAATCGTGAATATGACCTCCCCGGAGGTGGGCGATTCACCTTTGACGAGCAGCCAGGAGCCGAACGGCTCTTTATCGTTTTGACCCGGCAGCCTGAAGCTGATCTGGAAAAGCTGATTTATTCGCTGAGTCAAGGCGGCGGGACCAAACCCGCGTCGGCTCCGAACACGCAAGAGAAGCCGAAGATGATGATCGCGCAGAGCCGGATCGACGATGCTTTGATTGATCGGCTGCGTGGAAGAGTTCTCGCTCGCGACTTGGTATTTGAAAAGGTCAACGACGACGCGCCGGTAACTACATCAAGCGGAACTCGTCGCGAGAAAGCCCTCTACGTTGCTACGCTCGACCGCACGGCGGGAGCCCGAGTCGTTGTGGATCTCACGCTAAAACATCAGTAAGACGGAGTATTCATGCGATTTTTCGCGTTATTGATTTTCGCGCTCGTGGTCTTCGCCGAGCAATCGAAGATTTCACAGCAAGGCGCTCATAGGATGGAGATTACCCTGGAGCGGTTCGAATCGGGAACGTGGAAAATCATCGATCCCAATCTGGTTCTCGACAAAAACGACAAAATACGGTTTAAATTCAAGGCGAACTTCGCCGGCTTTCTTTACGTGACGAACCAGAGCACCTCGGCGACTAGTTCGCTTTTGTTTCCACGCGTTGATACAGGATCGAACAATAAGATCATTGCAAATCGGGAGTACGTGGTCCCGACAACGAAAGGCGCGTTCCGGGTGGATGGACCCGCGGGATACGATGTTGTCGCATGGATGATTTCGCCGGTTGCTTTGGGTCGACCCGAAGCGCCGCCGGTCGCTTCGATGCCCCCTGCGAATATGACACCCCGCTGCGATGACACGCTGTTTAAAGCTCGCGGCGCCTGTCTCGACAGTTCGGCTGGACCGCAGGCAGCAAAAAAGGCAGAGACATCGGAAGAACTCGTGTTTATCCGCGAAAAAGACTCGTCCGTAATCTCATCCACGGCTCCTTTGAAAGCGCCTCTGGTGTACGAGTTCCATCTGGCCCATAGGTAGCTTATGAAAGTTCTGCGATTTTCGCTGGGTGTGGCGTTGGCTTCGCTTCTGTCTGCGCAAGCGCCAAGCCCGCAAGTTCCAAAAGTCAAAGAGCGCGACCTGAAGATGGAGCGTGAGGATGGCCGGCTCCCGACTACGAGTTCTACTAAGCCTTCGATTCCTCGTAGTTATGCGCTGGTAGTTGGGATCGCCAAGTACGAAAAGCTGCCGGAGTCGGGCCAACTGCAGTTTTCCGAGCGTGACGCCGAAGCGATTTATTCTGCCCTTATCAGCCCTGAGGGTGGCAATTTTCGTGCTGAAAATGTCCGGCGACTGATCGGCCCGCGCGCCAATTTAGCTAATCTGCGCCGCGAAATTCTCGAGTGGCTGCCGAGTGTCGCCAAAGATGACGACCGGGTGCTCATCTATTTCGCCGGGCACGGCTTCGTCTCCGATGGTAAGGCGTATCTTGCGCCTTCCGATATCGATCCCAAGAACATCAAGGGCACCGGATTTCCGATGGACACCCTGGGGGAAGCGATGGCGCGCAACATCAAAGGCAAGTGGAAGGTGCTACTGACTGACTCGTGCCATAGCGGATCGATCATGCCGCCTGCCGACGCCGCGACCATGAATACGAGTCTCAAGTCGCTCGACCGCTCATTGTTTTCTCTGACAGCGAGCCGAGATCGGGAGCAATCGTTCGAGAGCCCGGAGTGGGGCGGCGGACATGGAATTTTCACCTATTACGTCGTCAAAGGTCTTGAAGGCAGCGCCGATGAAAATCGCGACGGTATCGTCAATGCAGACGAACTGGGCGAGTACGTCCACAGCGAAGTGCGCCGAGCCACCAGTGGCCGGCAGAACCCGACTTCAGAACGCGGAAGCTTCGATCCAAACATGATGTTGGCGTATGTTCCGTCAGGCGCCGAACCTGGTAATCCTCCTCCTCCAAAAAGTGGAGCACTCGTAATCGAAGCCAACATGGATGGCGTCGAGGTATTTGTCGACGGCAAGTCCGTTGGAGTGGTGAATAGGAACGGGCCCTTGCGGTTGCCTGGCTTAATGCCTGGAGCCCACACAGTCAAGGGGGTCAAGCTTGGTTATGAGCCCGATGGTCCACGAGAAGAGATGGTGTATCCAGGCCAGGAAGGAACCGTCTCCATCAAGATCATGATCCCGAGGCGCAGGACGAAGGCTGCGGTCGACGCCTTTGAAGAGGGCATGGACGAGTACAACAAGGGGTCGGCAGATCACTATAAGAAGGCGGCCGTTCACTTTCAAAGAGCATTGTCAATAGACCCCAAGTACAGCCAGGCAGCGCTCTATCTCGCGCGCACTCATAATCTGCTCTTCGATATGGAGAAGGCTAAGCTGTACTTCAAAACTGCGATCGAGATTGACCCCGACTATCTTGAAGCGCGCTCGACTTATGGGGGAATGCTGCTCGATTTGGGCGATCTTGATGAGTCGATTCGTCAATTGAACGCGGTCGTACAACGCGACAAGAACAACTCGCTCGCTTGGGGGCTTCTTGCGCAGGCGCTATGCCGCAAGGATTCATTTTCTGAGTCGATCGACGCGGCGCGCAAAGCCATCAAGTTGAATCCGAGCAATGCGGAGGTTCACTTATGGCTTGCTGAGAGCTTGCGCCGGAGTAATCTGTTCAAGGAGTCGATCCCGGAATACGACGCTTATCTCAAACTCAGCGACTTTGATAGCAAACTGGCCGGAAAGTTGAACTATTACGTCCTCGGCTTCGTTGCCGGGATGGGCCGTAAGAAACGGGCGAATCTCAAGGATGTCTGGAAGGAGCTGCGCAGCCTAGCGTACTTCGGCCTCTGCGACAGCGAACGCCGCATCAAGAATTTCGACGCGGCGATTCAACATTGTCAGCTTGCTTTGGGATACGATCCTGGTGATCCCTATGTCCATTACGCGTTAGCATTGGCGTTCGGAAAAAAAGCCGAAGTAGACGGAACCGTCGAGTCGATTGCCGCTGCGCGCAAGCACTTCCGGGCGATGCTCGATATCAATTCCGAACTCGAAGAAGCCAAGATCGCCAAGATCAATCTTACGGCCATCGATTCTGCGCTGCAATCATCGAAATAGTTCCTAGCCTCTAACCATTCGGGAAGCTTCCGCCATCTGGCCCAGTCCACATTCGGCATGCACCGCCTGAACCGCTTTTTCAAGTCCTGAACGGGCCACGACAATAACGATCGTCAATTCACTCGATCCCTGTGCAATTGCGATGATATTGATATTCTCTCGAGAGATCGCAGTAAAGATACGGCCCGCGAGACCGGACGTACCTTGCATCCCTTCCCCGACTATCGCGAGCAGTCCAACTTCGCTGTCCACCTTGATCGGCTGCAGATAGTCGTGTTCGAGTTCTAGTTCGAACTCGCGCTCCAGCCCTTCGAGCGCTATTCGCAACTCATCCTTCCGGATCAGAAAGCAAAAATTCTGGCGATAGCTTGAGCTCGAGATCGCCAGCACTTCCGAGCCGGCGTCGGCGAGCGCATCGAAAGCGCGGCCCATAATCGCTGTGCCGTTCACCGCAGCCTTCGCCGCTTCGACGGAAACGAGCGCAACGTTCGCCATCGATGTCACGGCCCTCGGCCCAGGAGGAACTTCTCTCGTTCGCGGCACAATTCGAGTTCCCGGCGCGCTTAGGTTGAAGCTATTTTTACTCAAGACCGGGATGCCCTTCTCGACCAACGGCGCCAATGTTCGAGGATGCAGCACTTTGGCTCCGTTGTAGGCAAGTTCCGCCGCCTCTTTGTAAGTCACTTCATCGAGCACCGCCGCATCGGAGACGAGACGCGGATCGGCCGTCATGATGCCATCCACATCCGACCAGATCCAGAGCTCTTCCGCATCCAAGACGGAGGCAAGTATTGAAGCGGAGAAGTCCGAACCGCCGCGGCCCAGGGTCGTCGGCCTGCCTTCGATGTTGGCTCCATTGAACCCGGTGACAATTGGAATCGCGCCCCGCTCCACAATCGGGAGCAATCGCGCGCGCGCCTTTTCACGAGTTTCAGCCATCAAGGGCTCGGCGTTGCCGAACTCGGAATCCGTAACGATGACATCAGAAGCATTGACTGCTTCCGAAGAAACACCCATGCAATTCAGATAAGACGCAATCATCATGGCCGACAACCGCTCACCGGTGGAGATGGCTTCATCGACAGACCGGGGCGGACGCTCTCCAAGCATTAGCATGCCGTGCGCAATCCGCTGAAACTCGCCGACCAGCACTCCGATCTCGCAAATAGCTGTAGAACAGGCCGTTGCATTGAGCAGCGCGCGACACGTTTCTACATGCCTCGCTTCCAACTGTTTGAGATTCGTTTCTACTTCAACCGGGCGACCCGTTTCTGCCGCCCGAAGCGTGTCAAGAAGCAGGTCTGTCACCTTCGACATCGCCGATACTACGACAACGATGGGTCTTTTCGCGCGTTCCTGCGCACAGATCTCCGCTGCGCCGCGAATTCGCTCGGCAGACCCCATGCTGGTCCCGCCGAACTTCATTGCTAGAAGACTACTCAACGCGAATACTCCTTTCCGTTCGCTGTGCGCTCACGGACGATCTTTAATACTTGCTCTTCCACCTGCTCGATGGAAAGCCCGCCGGAATCGACGTAGATCGCATCCGGCGCTTGCATTAAAGGGGCTTCGGCGCGTGTCCTGTCTCTATGATCCCGCTCGGCCAAATCGCGAGCAGTTCCATCCGGATCTGAAGGTAGACCTCTTCGTTCGAGTTCCTTGCTCCGACGTTCGACACGCTCATTACTCGGAGCATCCAGGAAAATCTTTACGCGAGCATCCGGAAATACGACTGACCCTATATCTCGGCCTTCCATCACTACGCTGCCTGTTGCCGCCAATTCCCGCTGCTTGGCGACCATGGCACGACGCACACCCGGTATTGCTGAAACCTTTGAGGCGGCTGCGGCAACGTCGGGCTCGCGGATCGCATCGGTTACGTCTTCTCCGTTCAAATGCACACGTTGCGTTCCAGCTTCCAGCGTAATGTCCGCCTCCCGGGCCAACTGCTCAATTTTGTGAGTATCGTGGTCGGCGATTCCCGCCCGAAGCGCCCATAGAGCGACGGCGCGATACATTGCACCCGAGTCGATATAGACGAATCCCAGGCGAGCGGCAACTGATTTTGCGATGGTACTCTTACCAGCTCCCGCTGGTCCGTCTATGGCAACTACGATCCTCTGATGCGACATTCCGAATTACTATGTTAGCGGTTGTTTATGAGTATCCCGCCGTTTCCGTTCTTAATCTGTAGAGACTCGAAAGACCAAATCACATCACCAACGTCTCTAGGGCATATCGCTTGGCTTTTCAAGCGATTCGATGACAAGCGATCTATTGCCACTTCGCGATAGCTGACTTAACGTGTGCCTTGATCGGCATGAGTGTTGTCGTCGTGAACGCGAAATCCATAAAAGATTTCGGCAACTTTTTCGAATCGATTTCGTAGTAGGCGTTGAGGGCCTTGCACTAACACCGAAGTACAACCTATTACTGGAGGAAGAGCAATGAGGCGCAGTACGATCATTGCGGTTACGCTCGTAGTGTCTGCGTACGCTTTGTATGCAGGTCCCGAAGTTCCGGAAGAAGCTGGCCGAAGAGGACTTGCTTTTTACGAGAAGGCGCAATATGCGGAGGCTGAACACGAACATCGTAAATCGGTCGAGCACTTCCGCAGCTTGGGACCTTCAGGCGTTGTCATGTACGCCGCTTCAATGAATAACCTGGCCGCTGCTCTACAGGCGCAAGGCAAAACAACTGAGGCCAGAGAGTTAATGCAAAAGACGATCGCGCTCGAGCGTCAGCTCGGCCCCTTCTGCGATCCAATACTCACGCACGCGTTGAATAATCTAGCTCTTATGCATCATGTCGAAGCGGAGCTTCTACTTGCCGCCAATCTGCTTAAGAAAGCGCTGAAGACCACACCAGGGGATGGCATTACGCGCGCCGGTACGCTCCACAATCTGGCCGCAATTTACTTTGACATGGGAAAGAGAAAGCAAGCGGAAGAGTTATTCGAGCAATCCCTTGCCATGAATGTAGCGGCAGGCGGTAAGGAGTCGTTGCCGCCGACCTACACCTATCTGGCGCGGCTGGCGGCTAACCGCAAGGACATCGCTCGGGCCGAGTCGCTGATGCTGAAGGCTCTTGATATTCGTCGGGAGATCGCTCCGAACCACCCGAGCTTGGCGACTACACTAGGCGACATCGGCGAACTGCAGAAGGACACCCAACGATATGATAAGGCTATTGAGAATTTCAAGCTGGCACTCGATCTCCTAGATTCTGTGGTGGGTAAGGACCATCTTCATTCAGCCCCGATCCTGTTCCAGCACGCAGAGACGCTTTGCCTGCTAAGCAGAACTGAGGAAGCTTTACCGTTGTACGAGCGAGTAATTGCGATCCTGCAACGCTCATTCGGCGCAGGACACGCGCGACTAGCCACGGTCTATGAGAGCGCAGCGGCTGCATCTGCGAAGCTCAAGCGTAAAGCGGAAGCTAAAGATTACAGGCAAAGAGCGTCCGCAATCCTCAGCCAGCGGGTGGACTATGGACGGCACACAATCGACGCCAGCGCCTTTCTTTCCCAGAAGTAGCCAGTTTCACTCCTCGCTGCTACACTAGGCAAAGAAACGGCGAACACTTGAGCGATCTGCAGGAACAACTGGCTTTTCTACGGCGGCGCATCGCCGGAATCGCTCCGAAGCCCGCGCCGCCGCTTCAGTTCGAACTTCGCCCGGCGCGCTATTTCGTGGAAGAATTTCTATCCGGCGAAGAAATCCGTACGGCGCACGGCTGTCACTTCGAAACGAGTAGACTCTGGGAGAAACATCGGCGTCACGGATCACTTGATATCTCCTCTCTTGTCGAGATGCCCGCCGATTTACTCGCCTCGATCTCCGCTGGTTCCATCCCGAATTGTGATTGCTCGAAGTTGGCATTCCTGGACACAGAGACCACTGGTTTAGCGGGAGGTTCCGGAACCTATGCATTTCTGATCGGTGTCGGCCGAATTACGTCGAGAGGCTTCGAGCTCAAGCAGTTCTTTATGCGCGATCCCGGGGAAGAGCCCAGCCTGCTGCATGGACTGTCAGAATACCTCGAGCAGTTCGACACGCTGGTGACTTATAACGGCAAGACGTACGATCAACCTCTCCTCGAAACCAGATATCGGATGTCACGGATGAAACCGCCCTTCAGCCGCATGGAGCATCTGGACCTGCTCGTGGGCGCTCGACGGCTCTGGAAGCTTCGTTTCGATAGTTGTCGCCTGGTGGACCTGGAAAATCAGATTCTCGGCGTGGAACGGGAAGGCGATCTACCGGGCGAAATGATCCCGTACGTCTACTTTGAGTACCTTCGGAAGCACGAGGCCGCTCGGATTGTTCCCATCCTGCATCACAATGCAATCGACATCCTCACGCTCGCATGTTTCACAGCAATCATCCCGCGCGCCTTCCAATCTCCCGAAGATGCTCCGTTCAGCCACGGCGCCGAACTGGTCGGGTTAGGCCGCTGGCTGTATCGATGCGAGGAGTATGAGAAGGCGTTAGTACTGTTTCGCCGTGCGCTCAACAAAGGCTTGCGAGATGATTTGATGTTCCGCACGCTTTGGGACATTGGGCGAATTGAGAAAAGACTCGGCCGTGAAGGCGCCGCGATCGCCATCTACACTGAGCTCGCAAGCGGCCGCAATCCTTTCCGGCTCTCATCGCTGGAGGAACTCGCCAAGTACTACGAACACAAAGAGCGAAATTATTCAATGGCTCTCGAATTCACGATTCAAGCGTTGTCGTATGAGGACACGGATGCGCTACGCCACCGCAAGGGAAGGCTTGAGAGGCGGGTCGCCAAGCGGGCTTCCCTCCCTCGTTTAATCTGAGAAGAACATGCGGCTAACCATAGCTCTTCTTCTAGCTACCTCCGCGTTTGCTGGGAGAGAAGTTGCAATCACGATTGACGATCTCCCTCGAGGAGGTGATGGTGAACCGAACCTTGAGGCAATGAAGCTCATGACAACGAAGCTTCTGCAGCCCTTCGCTGCCGGCAAGATTCCTTTAATCGGTTTTGCCAATGAATGCCACTTTAGCGACGGCGTAAAGGAAATCCTCGCGATGTGGAAAGCAGCGGGAGCCGAACTCGGTAACCACACTTGCTCTCACCCTGATCTGAACACAACGCCTGTAGAAAAATATAAAGCCGACATCGAAAAGGGCGAGAAGCTGATGGCAGAACTACTAGGCCATCGACCACGCTATTTTCGTCATCCCTTCCTCCACGCCGGCAAGGATGCGGAGACGAAGCGCGCCATTAACGATTTCCTCAAGCGCCGGGGCTACTCCGTTGCGCCGGTGACGCTGGATAACTCAGATTACCTGTTCGCGAAAGCCTATATGTCAGCGCTACAAGGCTCCGACGGGGAGACAGCGACCAAAATCCGCGAGGCTTACCTTAGCTACATGGAATCGATATTTGAGTTTTTCGAGAAGCGGTCGATCGAAGTAACTGGCCATGAAATTCGCCAGACTCTCTTGATCCACGCGAACCAACTCAATGCCGACACAATACCGCAACTCATCGAAATGATGAAACGACGGGGCTACCGGATCGTGACTTTGGGTCGTGCCTTAGCAGGGTGCTGAAAAAGCCTGAAGTTCCGTTACCTATTGAAACAACAGAGCGTCTTTATGTTTCAGCTCATGCGAGGATCTGACACCCAACAGGGTTCGATGTTCAGCTACCTGTCACCGG
>Ga0190275_10002789_pt1 | contig 12410 bp, 9 predicted proteins | sample Popmic550T_FD_133745 | JGI IMG/M metagenome (GOLD analysis project Ga0190275, IMG submission 133745) | Populus adjacent soil microbial communities from riparian zone of Yellowstone River, Montana, USA - 550 T | ecosystem: Environmental > Terrestrial > Soil > Riparian zone > Trees stand | place... | reverse complement strand
TCAGAAACTGACCAACGCCGGACGATGCGTGCCGGTACCCGCCGGCTGCTGGTATTGGCCGCACCAGGTCAGGTGGGCCAGCTGCGCCAGTCGCTGACCAGGGAGCAACTGTTGACGCTCGCCGTCACCCCATACGGCACCGTCGGCGCGCTGGTCGCCGATGCCACCGAAGCAGCCATCGATGCATTGCTGGATTGGGCCGGCGGCCAAGCCTGGACGGCAGAGGCGTTCGCCGCGCTCCGGACGAAAATTGCTCCGCACCTGAACAAGGCGGTCCGGGATGTGATGGTCGCCGGCGAGCAGGCCCTGCGGGCAGGTCAATCCGCCGCCCAGGCCATCGATGCCGCGGCAAGCGGACCCGCCGCTGGCGCGATCGCCGATCTGCTGGCGGATATGCGGGCCCAGCTCGACGGTGCGCTGGCGCCGGGATTCCTGACCAGGACGGGTGCCGCGGGCCTGCCGGACCTGGTTCGGCAGCTGCAGGCGCTGGCGGTCCGAGCCGAACGGGTAGTGGCCGCGCCGGCCCGGGACCGGGAACGGCTGACGGAGCTGATCGGCCTGCAGCGCGAGGCGGCCGCTGTCCTCGCTGCGCTGCCGACCGAACGGCAGCAGGATGCCGACATCACCGCCGTGCACAAACTGCTGGACGAGTACCGGGTGGCGTTGTTCGCCCAGCCCATGCGGACCGCCGTGCCGGTGTCAGCCAAACGCATCAGAGCCGCGCTGGCCGCCCTGCGCCGCTGATCACGGTGTCGCCGAACTGATCGCGCCGAACACGCCAACGGGCCACCGACACCCACCCGCACCAGCTGGCGATAGCCAGTCGCTGGGCAGCTCCTTTCATACCTCAACCTCACCAACCGGCACGCCACAATGGCGGAGTGAAAAGGCCGCTGGTGTTGATCGCGGCCGCGCTGCTCCTGGCCGGCTGCGGGACAGCGGATTCCAGAGCGAAGCCCGGCCCCTCGCCGGCAACAGATCCGGTCAGCACGGTGTCGACGGCACCGACCTCCCCGGATCCGATCGCCCCCGTCCCAGCTCGGCCGGTGGCAAGTGCATCGAAGCAGTCCGGATCGTTGGCTGCCCCGGAGACCCTGGTCTGGATTCCGGCCGGCGATCACCGGGTGCCCGGCACGCTGGCCATGCCGGCATTGGCACGAGGGCAGACGGTGCCCGCAGTTCTCCTGCTGCACGGTGACTTCAGCAGCCGGGATGAGAACGGCGACATGTTCGGCAGGTTGGCAGCAGCGCTCTCCGATCGGGGAATAGCGTCCTTGCGGATCGACTTCGCGGGCTCCGGCGACTCGGAGGAGCCTGATTTGGCCCTGGACTATCCGGGAATGGTGCTGGATGCGACCGCGTCGCTGGCCTATCTGCAGCAGCAACAGTCGGTGGACGCCACGAAGGTAGCCGTGCTGGGACTGTCCCGCGGCGGATCCATCGCGGCGACCGTTGCCGGCACGGTGCCCGGGGTGGCTGCGCTAGTGTCCTGGAGCGGCGCGATCGCCAACGCCTACGAGGAAGATCCCGGCGCGCATGAGCTGGCCAGGCAGGACGGCGAGGTGGTCATCGACCTCGGCGATCGCGACTTCCATCTCTCCCTGGCCTGGTTCGACACCATCTTGGATTCACATCCGCTCGACGACGTCGCCGGATTCTCCAACCCGGTGCTCGCTGTCGTCGGCTCCGACGATGGTGTGGTGTCGCCCGAAATCTCGGACATCTTCCTGGCCACTGTTGCCAGCGCCGACAAAACGCTGCACACCATCTCCGGTGGTGACCACGGATTTACCGCGGAACCGGAATACGGCGACGAGGCGATTGCCGTCACCACCGATTGGCTGGCCAGCCGGCTGCTCACCTAGAGGCATCCGGCAGCAGCCGGCCCGGCCCGGCACGTCGAACAACGCGGTGTCATGTGGTCAGAAATGATCTACCGAATGTCAGCCGGCCGGCGGCGGAGTATGCGTCGTCGGTGGGACGACCGTGGGTGGAACGACAGTTGGTGGGACGACCGTGGGCGGGACCACATTCGGCTTGACCGGCGGCGGGGTGACCTCATCGTCTTTACCTGCGGCCTTGTCAACCAGATCGTGCAACTTGCCCTCGACCGGGTCAGTCTTCTCATCGCCGATCTTGTCGCCGACGAAGTCGCCGGCCTTGGTGATGCCCGTTTTGATCTTGTCTGCGTGTTCCGCGACGAGACCCTGCGCCTTGTCCTTCAGTTCTCCGAAGTCGACCATGAGATCCCTTTCCGGTTCAGCTGAGGCCAGGGGCCCACCCCCCGGCGTTCCCCTACCTTGTCATCAACGTCTGCTCGGCCGTGGGTAGACCCCCAGCGCGTGGGTCCTTTTGGTCAGCCGAGGGGCGTGCTCAGCGCAGCCGGTACGACAGCTGCGGCAGGTCGATGACGAATCCGTGCCGGTCGACGGTGATGTCATGGTTGCCGGCCGGGCCGCGGTGATTGATTTTGGCGCCGTCCGAGGTCAATGAAACTGTCCGGTAGGTGTGCACGAGCGGCGTCACATGCAGGTCCGGGATCGCGATCTCAGTCACCAGAACTTCTTCTGTGCCGTAGCGGCGATGCAACCCGAGCCGGCGGATCGCCAGTGAGTTGCTGAATGCGCTCGCCGTCAGGTCGATGTCGAGTGCGTTGTTCAAGTCGGGTCCGGCCGGTTGCCCCCTCGGGGGTGGTTTGCCGGCGCCATCCAACCATGGCCCGCCGGGGGTTCTGGTCAGCGACAGGCCGCGTTCGGTCAGCGCCGAGTCGCTCTGCACATTCAGCCGCCTGGTCCGCCCGGTGGCGTCACACAACACCGTGTAGGTGGCGCCGTAACTGTGCCGGCCGACCACAACGAGGTAGCCGCTGGCCCGCAGCCCACGCTCGGTCATCACGATCCGGACGGCTTCCAGCCGACGGCCGTCGTCTGACGACCAGGTCAGAAAACGGGCCGGGCCGAGAGCGGCACTCACGCTCCGTACCGTAGCGGGCACCCTGCTGTTCCACTTGGTGACGGTTCGTTCAGCGGAAAATTCGGAGCGACAGCGAGCGCCGCCGGAGGCGATCAGTCGGAGGGCCGCGCCGGTCGAACCGTTCGCTCCGTCGTGCTCAGGCTGCCCGCCACTCACCCTGCCCGCCCTGGCAAGGTGCCCGCCACCGAACCCGGTTGACGACCGGGGTGCGGCCACCGCAGGCTGACCGGCGTGGGACATCTGGAATTCAACGGGGTCGGTTACAGCCTGGCCGACGGGCGGGCGCTGCTGGCCGATGCCACCTTCCGCGTCGGCGCCGGCCAGGTGACCGCGCTGATCGGACCCAACGGCACCGGAAAAACCACGTTGTTGCGGATTGCCGGCGGCGAATTGGATCCGGAGGACGGCGCGATCGGCCGGTCCGGATCGATGGCCGTGATGCCCCAGTTCATCGGTTCGGTACGGGACGATTCGACGGTGCGCGATCTGCTGCTGGCGGTATCTTCGGCCCCGGTCAGGAACGCGGCGGCCGCAGTGGATGCTGCCGAGCTCGAGATGATGACCGATGAGTCGGACCAGGTCGCCCTGCGGTACGCGCAAACCCTGGCCGATTGGGCGGATGTCGACGGCTACGCGCACGAGACGGCCTTCGACGTGGCCACCGTCGCGGCCATCGGGTTGCCGTACGACCGGGCGAAATACCGTGCTGTGACCAGCCTTTCCGGCGGGGAGCAGAAACGGTTGGTGCTCGAACTGCTGTTATCGGGACCGGCCGAAGTGCTGCTGCTCGACGAGCCGGACAACTATCTCGATGTCCCGGCCAAGCAGTGGTTGGAGCAGCGGCTCGCTGCCTCCAACAAGGCGGTCCTGCTGGTCTCGCATGACCGGGAGTTGCTGTCCACGGCGGCCACCCGCATCGTCACGCTGGAACCGGGGGTCGCCGGGGCGGTTTCCTGGGTGCACGGTGGCTCGTTCGCGACGTATCACGCAGCAAGGGCCGACCGGAACTCCCGACTGGAGGAACTGCGTCGCAGGTGGGACGAGGAACACGCCAAGCTCAAGGCTTTGGTGTTGATGTACAAGACGAAGTCAGCCTTCAACGACGGTCTCGCGTCGCGCTACCACGCAGCTCAGACCCGGCTGGCCAAGTTCGAAGCGGCCGGCCCGCCGCAGGCCGTGCCTTTGACTCAACACGTCAGCATGCGGTTGACCGGCGGGCGCACCGCCAAACGGGCAGTGGTGTGCACCAATCTCGAACTGACCGGCCTGATGAAACCGTTCGACCTCGAGGTCTTCTACGGTGATCGGCTTGCCGTGCTCGGCTCAAATGGCTCGGGAAAGTCCCATTTCCTTCGGCTGCTTGCCCGCGGCGGCTCCGACCCCGATATCGAGCACCAGCCGGTGTCAGACGAGGTGATCGACCCCGTGCCGCACACCGGGACGGCGGTGCTCGGCTCGCGGGTGCGGCCCGGGTTCTTCCGGCAAACCCATGCTCATGGGGAGTTGATGGGCCGGACGCTGTTGGAGATCCTGCATCGCGGTGACGCGCACCGCCATGGGATGGGCCGGGAACAGGCGGCCCGTGCCCTCGACCGGTACGGCCTGGCGAGGGCGGGGGAGCAGACCTTCGACACACTGTCTGGCGGCCAGCAGGCGCGGATGCAGATCCTGCTGCTGGAATTGTCCGGGGCGACCCTGATGCTGCTTGACGAGCCGACCGACAATCTGGATCTGCATTCGGCTGAGGCGCTGGAGCAGGCATTGGACGCGTTTGCGGGCACCGTCGTCGCCGTGACCCATGACCGGGCATTCGCCCGCACCTTCGACTCCTTCCTGATCTTCGGCGATGACGGCAGCGTCCGGCAGTCCGACCAGCCTGATTGGGCAGTCAGCCGGGTGCGCCGGGTGCGGTAGACCGTGCGGGGCTCGCGCTCGTGCGCGAGGTGCTCTTGCCGGGTGTGCTGCCGGGTGTGCTGCCGTGCTGCTGCGGCCGTGCGGGGCTCGCGCTCGAGCGGCGAGGGTGCTCCTGCCGGGTGTGCGTTGCTCGTGCTGCGGGGTGGGTCTGGCGTATGCCGGGTGAGCATCGGCCCGCCGAAGACCTGTGGCTCTCGGCCCGCCGAAGACCTGTGGGCTCGCGGCTCGGGCGGGGACCTGTGGAAGCGTGCCGGTGAGGGATCGAACCGTGAAACCATGGCCGGGTGAAGACCGCACGCCCCGGGGAGCCTTCAGGTGCGCCCGCCGGTCGTCCGGCCCGAAGAACAGCAGCGAGCACTGGCTCCGCCCCCGACCTCAGATTCGCCGGGATCTTCCAGTCGGCGGGGGCTTTTGTGCTGCTGCTCGCGGCAGCAGCATTGGTGGCAGCCGTCGTCGGCACTGGGGTGACCGACCTACCGGCGGTGGCCGGTCTCGAGGAGCCGGGACCGATCGTTCAATTCGGCATTCCGATCACCCGGACTTTGCTTGACCTCTTCGCCGTCACGGCCGCCGGCGTCGCGATCCTGGCGAAGTTACTGGGGTTCGACAATCCCGCGAAGACCGAGCCGGTCGCCGGCCGGGCACGCCGCGTCGGTTTGTGGGCCTCGGTCGGCTGGACCGTGGCCGCGCTGTCGTCGATCGTCCTGCTCACGGCCGAACTGAACCCGGGGATGTTCCCGGGCCCGGCCGAGATCTGGAATTACATCTCGAATATCGCCGCCGGTAAGGGGCTGCTGTTGTCGGCCGCGTGTGGCGCAGGCAGTGTGCTGTTGTGCCGGCTCAGCCTTCGGCACGGGGAAAATGTTCCGGCCGAGCTGCGGGCTGGTATCGCGCTGTTCGGACTGCTGCCACTGCCATTGACCGGACATGCATCGAACTGGGCCTACCACGACCTGTCCATGGTCGTGATGGAGCTGCACGTGGTGACGGCCTGCGCGTGGGCCGGCGGACTGGCCGCGGTGATCATTTTCCTGGTGCGACAGCCGGAATTGCTGGCCATCGCCATGCCACGGTATTCCAGGCTGGCGACCTGGTGCGTGTTGATCGTCGGCGTCACCGGGGTGTTCACCGGTCTGCTCGAGCTGGCGTTGTCGCCGCTGAGCAGCCTGCCGACATCGCTGTGGACAACCAGGTTCGGCGTACTCGTGCTGGCCAAGGCGGCGCTGATGGTGGTGATCGCCGTGATTGCCGTTGTGGTCCGGACGCGGTTGTTGCCCGCCATTGCCGCCGGGCGGCGGACCGCCGTCGCGGTGTGGTGCGGCTGGGAGCTGCTCGTGCTGGCGCTGGCGTTTGGTGTCGCCGTGGTGCTCACCAGGGCTTCGGTCACCAGCTTCTAGCGACTTGCATCGTGTCGTCCGACCATGTGCCGGTGCCGCACAAATCGTTAAACTGGCTATTGACTGGCGTGGGCCTCACAGCTAAATCTAATCCATGGCACATCGAACTCTCATGGGCGCAATGGCGCTGTGCATTGTTGTCGGTCTGGGATTGACCGCCCCCGCGGCTGCAGACCCCGCCGGTGCTGGCCTGCTGACGAGCTCGGTGGACCGCCACGGAAGCGCTCCGACGGCCGGCACCGACGGTGTCGGTGATGTGCTGTTCCCACAAGCCGGCAATGGTGGCTACGACGTGCGGCATTACCACCTCGACCTGTCTTGGGAACCCGCCACCGGAAAGCTGACCGGATCAGAGTTGATCTTGGCAACCGCGACGCAGTCGCTGAGCAGGTTCAATCTCGACTTTCGCGCCCTTGCGGTTGACAAGATTCGGGTCAACGGGTCGAGCGCAGCGATCGCTCGAAATGGTCAGGAGCTGACGGTCACACCGGCCCGCCCACTCCGCGACCGGGTGCCATTTGTGGTGCAGATCGAGTATTCCGGGGTACCGGAGACGGCCATTGACCCGGACGGCGCGCTCGACGGGTGGATCCCCACCAACGACGACGGGACCAAGCCGACAGGGCCCGGGAGTGACGGTGTGTTCGTGGCCGGTGAACCGCAGGGTGCGCCCACCTGGTTCGCCGCCAACGACACCCCGACCGACAAGGCCACCTATGACATTTCGATGACGGTGCCGGACGGCCTGACCGCGATCGGTAATGGCGCGCTGGTTTCGCAGCGCAGCCGGGGCGGCACAACCACCTTCAGCTGGGTCGAGCGGTACCCGATGGCGCCCTACCTGGCGACCATGACGATCGGGAGATTCGCTGTGACGCAGGGCCGCACTCCCAAAGGCCTACCCACCTACATTGCAGTCGACCCAACACTGCAAGGCGGACCGAACGACCCCGCCCCCGTGCTAGCAAAGATCCCCGACATGGTCGACTACCTGACCAACCGATACGGCCGCTACCCGTTCGAGAATATCGGCGCCATCGTCGACAACGCGCGTTTCGTGGGTTACGCACTCGAGACCCAGACCAAGCCGGTGTACGACCGTCCCCCGCGCGAATCGACAGTGGTCCACGAAATCGCGCACCAATGGTTTGGGAACTCGGTCACTTTGGCCAGTTGGCAGGACATCTGGCTGAACGAGGGATTCGCTACTTGGTCGGAGTGGATCTGGGAGGAAGAACAGGGCGGTGTGACAGCGCAGCAGCAGTTCGACAACTTGTACGCAGACCCGGACGGACCGTGGGGGGTGTCGGTTGTCGACTTCACCGACCCGGCCGACCTTTTCGGAGCGCAGGGCTATGACCGCGGCGCGATGACCCTGCAGGCTTTGCGGGGCAAGATCGGGGTGGACAAGTTCGACCGGCTGCTGCGGACCTGGTACAAGACATACCGAAATAGCAACGCCACCACCGAAGAATTCGTCGCGCTGAGCGAAAAGATCAGCGGGCAGCAATTGGATGAATTCTTCGACGTCTGGCTGCACAATCCGGATAAACCCGTGAGTTGGTAACTGCCGAAGGAAAGTGAGACGGGCCGGGCATGCGCGACGGGGCGCTCGGTCGATCGCGACAGGTGGCGACTATGCCGGTGCTATTCGGAATGCCTCCAGCACCGGCGCGAACCGGTCGATCTCGGCCGGCCCTTTGAGGTCCGGGAAGCTGACGAATGCGGTGTGCACGCCGCGATCGGCCAGCTGCCGGTAACGCGCAATATGGGCTTCGACGGTGCCGGCATGATGCGCTGCCGCGTAAGCCTTGGCCGACGTCCGGCCCCGGTTCGCCTCGACCAATCGGGCGACGTCGTCGGGCGAGGTGCCGACGATTGGCAGGTCGAGCACAGTCACTCTGAAGTCCGCCAACAACCGGCCCGCAGCGGTCGCGTGCCCCCGCAGCACCTGGAGCTTGTGATCCAGCACCGGCAGCGTCGAGCTGACATTGCACCCGTCACCGAGCCGGGCAGCGATCTCCAGGGTGCGCCGCTCGCCGCCGCCACCGACGATGATCGGGATGTTCGACGGACGCGGGTAGCCGGTCGTCTCGGGCAGGTCGCCGAATGGTTTGGTGCCCGGTCCCCAGAACGCCCGGAGTACCCCAATGGTCGACTCGAGTTCGTCCAGCCTGGCCCGATCCGGCGGGAAGTCGATGTGATACGCGGCGTGCTCGCGCTGGTACCAACCGGCGCCGAGTCCACAGAACGCCCGGCCGCCGGACACCACATCAAGGCTGGCGAGGATCTTGGCCAGTAGGGGAGCCGAGCGGAAGGTCACCGGTGTCACGAGCGCACCCAACTCGACGCGCTCTGTGACGCCGGCCAGGAACCCGAGGCTGACGAATGCCTCCGGAATGGGGTCCCAAGCCCGGCCCACCTGTGGGATCTGCAGCAGGTGGTCCATCACCGCAATGCCGGAAAAGCCTGCCCGCTCCGCTTGCTGCGCCACCTCGCGAAGCCAGGTCCGTGGGTCCCGGCCCCATGGGAAAGCGGAAATCTGCAGGGCAAACCGCAGCCCAGGCGGCTGATCAACGCCACCGGGCGAGGATGCCGCCGGGCCCGCCCTCGAACCGGTGGAAGTAGCTGCGGAAGGACCGGGCGCCGCCGGGCTCGCCGTGGCAGCCCCCGGCGAGACCGTGCCCATCGAGGATGCTGCCAAGCTCGGACCTTCGGCCCGCGATACCAAGCCCGACGTCACCTCAAGCGCACTGCGCTCGTCATCTGTACCGAGACCCCCATCGACTTCGACAACCAGGTCGAATCCGGCCAGCTCGGCGGCGGCCGATCGCTGGTGTTGGGCCTTCAACACTGGTGCCGGAACCGGCCGATCGCGCAGCCGGTTCCGCGCCCGACACAGCTGCAAACTGGTTCTGAAGCGGACCGCGACAACCGGCAGAAAGGCCGCGCGGCCCGCCCGGATCAGTGCTTCCCGGCGGTCCGGATCCAGCCCCAGTGTGTCCACGACTGTGGTCAACCCACGACGCAACCGAGCGGCGACCACAGCATCGAGCACAGCAAATGCGTCCTTCGAGGCAGCCAGATCCGCCTCTCCGCTGCCGACCACCGCCCGCAGCGCGTCGGAAGAAACGATCTCGTTGCCGGCGTACCGGCGACTGGCCCAGCTGGTCTTACCCGAGCCTGCCGGCCCGACGAGCACGACCAGTGCTGGTACGGGGACCTCGGTCACGTCGGCCCCACCTCAGCGACCGGCGGGGGTCGCATCCTGATCCGCAGAGCTGATCGGCTGCGTCCAGCCGATCAACGCCTTCCTCGCGTCCCGCACCGGTTCCGGAGCGAATTCCAGGGTCGGTGTCGGCGGCCGAGGACTGTTCAGCCCGATGCTCCGTGCCGCCAACCACGTCACACCGGCCCAGGTCACCAGCAGCCAAAGCAGGGCGAGCCAGGCTGAAGTCCAGGCGACGGGCACCATGTGCAGCGATTGCCCGGATTCGAACGATGATCGCCACGCTTCGATATGACCATCCGCAAGGTTCAGCGGCGTTGCAAAGAGAACTGTTTGCAGGGCGAGCGCGCCGTAACCAACCAGGGTCAGCACCACAGCACCGACCACGGCTCGCAGATAAGGGTTCACGCGCAACAGGAACACCAGGTCGACGGCGACACCGAGGAAGACGAGCCAGAACGGAACAACGCTCGGCGGGAAGATGGTGAAGGTCAGCAGTGGCCAGATCAGGCACCGGTACAGCACATAACCGGCCACCACAATGGTTGCCGTCCAACGCCAACCGACCATGATCCGGGCAAGCACCAGTAAGGGCACGCAGATGGCGATGGCCCAGAAGGGATACACCCACGGCCCGATCGGCATGGCGAACGATTCAATGGCGATGTCATCAACCGGCCGGCCGAGTTGGAGGGCCGCGAAACTCAGCAGATCCGGTTCGGCGTAAGGCTGACCCCGGAACCACGATGCGACCTCGAGGATGCCGTATTCCTGCTGGCCGGTGGGAAAGAACATGTTCTCGAACATGAATGCCCACAACGCGATCAGGCCAATTCGCCACTGCCGGGCATAGCGGCCATCGCTCGGGAACGAGTGGTACCAGTTCCGGATGACACCGGCAATCATCACCGCGGTGCCGCCGTAGAGCAGCAGATGCGACGGGGACCAGGCCGTCAGGTCCAGCCCGTTGACCCGATGGTTGATGACATCGATCGGGCCGGCCAGCACGAAGATCCCGGTGCCGACCTGCATGATCCGGAGCGACCGGCGGTCAGTGCCGTAACCGGTGAAGCTGTGCGCGAGTACCAGTCCGATGGCAATCCCGGTGCCGACAGTGTTCAGCACGTGTGCGGCGGCGAGGTCGTCGCGCAACCATTTGAAGTGCCAGGAGACATCCCAGGATGAACCGAGCAGCTTGAAGGTCAACGCCGCTATCCACATGCGCTGCATGAAGACGGCCAGCGACCGCGGGGTGGCGCGGCCTGGTTCGCCGCGCGACCAATAGGTGCGCATGAAGCCCGAGAGGCGGTGCATCAACCGATCCGATCCTGACCATTAGCTGAGTAGCTGACCCGTCAAAGGGTACAAGTCGGGGCCGACAATCCCGGTTTCCCAGCTGCTCGGCCCGCCGAGCACCGGCCGAAGGGGATCCGGAGCGCTGGCCGGCGCACCCGGACACACGCGCCCTATTCCTCGTCCGGGTACCAGGCGCTGATCGTCAGCCCGCCGGCGGTCCGCTTGACGCCGGAAACGTGGCCGCCGGCGGCTCCGACGGACAATAGTTGGTCAACCAGGTCGTCCCCGTCCAGGGTGACCGCAGCGAGCTGGTCGCTGCGGTGCTCGAAACGGTCACGCGCCGCGTGTCCGGCCTGTGCGATCTTGAGCAGCGATCCGGTCGAGGCCAGTGATCCACGGGCGACCCCCAGGATGCCAAGTGCATCGTCCATGGCGTCGACCAACGCGTCCCGGTTCGTCTCGGTCATCGCCCTGACCAGCTCGGGCCTGGTGCCGGCCACCCTGGTGCCATCGGCGAAGGACCCGGCTGCGAGCGAAAGTGCGAGCGCCCCGCCCTGCTCACCGACCTGTGCCAGCGCCAGCGCCAGCAGATGCGGCAGATGCGAGACCCGGGCGACGGCGAGATCGTGCGCTTGCGGATCGGCCGGCACCACCCGACTGCCGACGGCGAGCGCCAGACCGGCAACCATGGCCCAATCGTCGATATCGCTGTCATCAGTGAGGGCGGTTACCCAGGCAGTGCCCCGAAACAATGCAGCGGAACCAGCCGGCCAGCCGGACGCAGCGGTACCGGCCATGGGGTGGGACCCGATATATCTCGTGCCGGGGGCGAGATCGGCGACGTCCTCCTCAACCGCGACCTTCACGCTCGCCACATCGGTCAGCCGGACGGTCGGCGCGAGCTCGCCAATGGTCCGGAGCAGGCCGCGGAACTTGGTCACCGGTGACGCCAGCACGACCAACGCGTCCGTGCGGGCAGCTCTGCCCAACGCCTTCTCCAGACTCGGCTCGACGTCGTAGCCGTCGGAAATGGCCGCCTGCGCAGTGCCCGGACTGGGCGTCCAGCCGAAGACCGGCAGCAGTGGCCCGACGGCTCGGGCCAACGAACCCCCGATCAAGCCGAGACCGAGCACGCAGAGAGCGGGTGGCAGTGGTCCAGCAGCTGCTGACGACGGAGCGAATGCAGGGGGCATACCGACATCATCGCCGGGCGACTTGGCTCACATCCTCAGGCACCCCCACGGCGAGTCCGGGGCCGGAGTTCCCTGATCTGCGTTCTCGAGTCCTGGGCATGGCGCGCCCGCCGTGATGGCGGAACCGGCTGGGCCGGCCGCATCCGGATTTCCCACGGCTCCACCCGCGGCGGGCGACCGAGGTTGTTGCGGGGCAGCTGGTGGCCCGGATGCCGACCCCGTTGCGGGCCCGGCGCACTACTGCGTAGCCGGAGATGCCGCAGAGGCCGTAACGTTGCCAACCGTGAGCGCTGCCAGCACGACCACCACCGAGGGATTCGGCGTTGCGGTGACCCGTGAGGAATCGACCTGGAAGTGCGCCATGTTGGCTCCGGAGCTGCTCGACGACCTCGACGGAGTGATCACCGG
>Ga0190275_10002788_pt1 | contig 12415 bp, 12 predicted proteins | sample Popmic550T_FD_133745 | JGI IMG/M metagenome (GOLD analysis project Ga0190275, IMG submission 133745) | Populus adjacent soil microbial communities from riparian zone of Yellowstone River, Montana, USA - 550 T | ecosystem: Environmental > Terrestrial > Soil > Riparian zone > Trees stand | place... | reverse complement strand
GCTCACGACGCCGGCTGTAGGGCTCGTGGAGCAGTGATCGGCCGTCGAGGTGCAGCAGGTCGAAGGCGAAGTAGTGAGCCTCACCGCGATGCTGCGCGCGGTTCTGCAGGCGCTCGAAGCTGGACCGCCCGGCCTCGTCCAGCAGGACTACCTCGCCGTCCAACACGGCGGTGTGGCCGCCCAGCAGCCGGCCGATTTCAGCCAGCTCGGGGAAGTCGCGGGTCAGGTCGAGACCACGCCGGCTGCTCAGCGTCGTCGTCCCCGCACTGACCGAGGCGACGGCGCGGTAACCGTCCCACTTCACTTCGAAGACCCAGCCATCGCCGCGGACGTCCGTTGCGGTGCCCGGGGTGGCCATCATCGGGGCGATCACCGGGAGTTCGTCGTCCGCGGCCTCGGACGCCTCGGCCTCCGACGCGGGTGCCCGCTCCACATCGGGACGTGCGGTCGCGTCAGCCGGCGCCATCAGGTGGATCAGCCAGTTCTTGTCGTCCCCGCCGAGCCGGGTGTGCAGCAGGGCGAACCGCCGCGGTTCGCCGCCCAGGCCTCCGTCCGCCCGGCCGGTCAGGGTGGCGATCACCTCCTTGCCGTCGCGCCACTTCTCCGCCTGATAGGTGCCGGCGTCCCAGATCCGCACGTTGCCGCCGCCGTACTCGCCGCGAGGAATGTCACCCTCGAAGCTGCCGTATTCGAGCGGGTGATCCTCGGTCTGCACCGCGAGATGGTTGACGGCGGAATCGGTGGGTGGACCCTTGGGAATCGCCCAGGAGACCAGCACGCCGTCGCGCTCCAGCCGGAAGTCGTAGTGCAGCCGGCGGGCGTGGTGCTCCTGGATCACGAACGAGCTGCCTTCGGGACGATCCTCCGGCGCGGCCTGCGGCACCGGCTCGGGGGTCCGATCCGGGTCCCGCATCGAGCGGTAGGTGCTCAGCCGGTCGGCTGCGGCGGGCGCGCCGGAACCGGCCGGGTCCCCGGCTGCGTCCGATCCGCCGTCGAGCGCCGCCAGCGGATCGCCGATTGTGGCCAGCCGCTCCAGGACCTCGTCGAACTCCAACTGGCGCAGGCCGGAGCCCAGCTCGTCCCAGGTCCGGGGCGCGGCCACCGTCGGGTGTGATCTCCCCCGCAGCGAGTACGGTGCGACCGTGGTCTTGGCCGCGTTGTTCTGGCTCCAGTCGAGCAGCACCTTGCCCTCCCGCAGCGTCTTCTTCATGTCACTCACCACCAGGGTGGGGTGCAACGCCTCCATCGACCTGGCCAGCTCGTGGGCCCAGTCCGACGCCTCGGACGAGCTCATCGACCCGTCCAGCGCCGCATAGAGGTGAATGCCCTTGCTGCCGCTGGTCACCGGCACCGAGGCGAAGCCGACGGCGTCCAGCACCTCACGCAGCAGATGCGCCACCTCGACGCATTGCTCGACCGGAACGCCAGGGCCAGGGTCGAGGTCCAGCACCAACCGATTGGGCGGCTGCGGAACGTCGTCGATCACCCGCCACTGCGGGATGTGAAGTTCCAGCGAGGCCAGCTGGGCCAGCCAGACCAGGGTGGCGGGCTCATCGATCAGCGGGTAGACGTTGTCCCCTTCGGAATGCGCGATGGTGAACGTGCGCACCCAGTCCGGTTTCGACTTCGGCTCCAGGTTCTTGTGGAAGAAGGCGGTCTGCGGGTGCTGTGGCGTGCCCACCCCGTTGGGCCAGCGCTTGCGCGTCGCCGGGCGTCCCCAGGCGTGCCCCACGAAAACCGGTGCGACCGCCTGGTAGTAGCCGATCACTTCGCCTTTGGTGGTACCGGTCTCCGGGTACAGCACCTTGCCGAGGTTGGTCACCTTGACCCGGCGGCCGTCGACCTCGAGGTGCTGTTCCGCCCTACTCATGGGCGCCAGTCTCGCAGGCGGGAGCCCAACTCTGGCAGGGTGGGCCAATGGGAACTCTTCAGCTCAGCACCACGATCGAGGCCCGGGGTCCGGCAGGCGCTCTCGTGCTGTCGGAAGCGGACGTGGCCGAGTTGGCCGGAGGCAAGCGGGCCGCCGTCCGGGTGCAGATCGGCGACCGGACCGCCGCACTGAGGCTGGCGGTGATGGGTGGTGAGTACCTGATCGGGATGAGCAAGGCGGCCCGGTCCGAACTCGGTGTTGAGATCGGCCAACAGGTCGACGCCACCGTCACGGTGGATGACGGGCCGCGCGAGGTGGTGGTGCCGGACGAACTGGCCGCAGCGCTGGCCGTCGACGCCGCCGCCACTGCCACCTTCGACACGCTGCCCTACACCGCCCGCAAAGAATTCACCGACTGGGTTGCCGGTGCGAAGCGTCCCGAGACCCGGCAGAAGCGGGTCGCGGAGTCGGTTCAGCTGTTGCGCGAGGGCAAGCGACGCTCCTGAGTCTGCGCGACCGACGGATCGACCGGCGTGGCGCGCGTGACAGACTCGACCCATGCCGCGGAACGACAAGGATGGCAACGTCCGGGACTCCACCTGGGCCACGCTGCCCGCGGCCCTGCTCGGACTGGCGGCGATCTTTGCGCTGGTCTACGCCGAACCCAGCACCGGCTACTTCCTGATCGCCTGCGGTTTGTTCGGGGCCTGGCTGTGCGACTTCTCCACCCTGTCGGAGGGCCTGCTGCCCGACCTGACCACGGTGGCCGTCGGAATCGTGATCCTCAGCCTGTCCGACCTGTCCGCGGACCTCTCCGACTCCGGCATGCTGCGGTTCACCGTGCTGCTGTCCTCGGCCGTGCTGGTGCCCTACGCACTGCATCGCTGGGTGTTCAAGCGGGAGCCGATCACCTTCCCGTGGGGCGGCTGGCACTGGAACCGCGCCCAGTGGATCTACCTGGCGGCCGTGCTGGTGATCGGCTATCTGGTGCTGCCGTACTACTTCCTGAGCACCGGGGTCTACCTCAACTGGCCGGCCATCCACACCCCTGATGAGGTCGCCCGGCTGTTCGTCGGGGTGAACGCGGTCGGGATCTGGGACGAGTTGTTCTTCATCTGCATCGTGTTCGCCCTCTACCGGCGGCACTTCAAGTTGTGGCAGGCGAACCTGCTGCAGGCGACGATCTTCGTGTCATTCCTGTGGGAACTGGGCTATCAGTCCTGGGGGCCGCTGTTGACCATCCCGTTCGCCCTGGTCCAGGGCGCGATCTTCCAGCTCACGAAGAACCTGGCCTATGTGATCACCGTCCACCTGCTATTCGATCTGATGGTGTTCCTGGTGCTGATTCACGGGCACAATCCGACCTGGCCGCACATTTTCCTGTATTGAGTCCCAAGGAGCCCCGATGACCTCGCATGCAGCCTCACCGATGCGCGCCGATTTCGGCAGTGCGTCCCAAGCGGCGGTGGAACGCGTCCGGCTGGAGATCCCCGGGCTGGCGCTTGAGTTGCTGACCCTCGGGGCAGCGGTGCGCCGGGTGGAGGTTGACGGCCGGGACGTGGTGCTGGGACACCCCGACGCCCAGACCTACGTCGATTCGCCATTCTGCCTCGGGGTGACCATCGGGCGGTTCGCCAACCGGATCGGCGGCGCGCGGGTGACCATCGACGGCACCACCTACATCCTGACCCCGAGTGAGGGTCCGAACACCCTGCACGGCGGCCTGGACGGTTTCGCCAAGCGGATCTGGGAGGTGACCGACCTCGCCCCGGACTCGGCCGAGTTCACCCTGACCAGCGCGGACGGCGACCAGGGCTTCCCCGGGGAGGTCGTGGTCAGCGTCCGCTACACCGTCGCCCCCGGCGAACTGCGATTGGACTACACCGCGGCCACGACCGCGCCCACGCCGATCAACCTGACCAACCACATCTACTTCAACCCGGCCGGGGAAGCGTCCGGGAGCTCCGACGACCTGCTGCTGACGGTGCCGGCGGCGCGAGTGGTCGAGGTGGACGGCTCGCTGATCCCGACCGGTCGGCTGATCGACGCCGGCGAGCATGACCTGCGGACGCCGCGCAGGGTCGCCGACGTGGCCCCGCTGGACACCTGCTTCGTCATCGACGCGGCTGACGGCGCGCCGGTCCTGCATGCCACCCTGCAGTCGGCCGATCTCGCCATCGACGTGTTCAGTGACCAGCCGGGCCTGCAGATCTACACCGCGGAAGCCATGGTGGACGTACCCGGCCTGACCGGCCGCTACGGGCCGCGGGCGGGTGTGGCGCTCGAGACCCAGAACTTGCCGGACGCGCCCAATCAGCCGGGTTTCCCCGACTCGATCCTGCGTCCGGGGCAGGTTCACCGGACCACGACCGTGTGGCGGTTCCGCCGGTTGGCGTGACCCCTGCAGGAATCAGGCGGCGGCCAGGAACAGCGCCAGCACCGCCGTGTCGGCGTCCTGCGACGGGTCGATTCCGGCCCGGCTGACCATCCGGGCGATGTTGCCGCGACGATCCGCCTCGACCCAGGCCGCCCGGTGCTCCAGCCCCAGGTGCGGGATACCCGGCAACAGCACGCAGCCGGCCGCCACCTCGTCCTGCTCGGGCAACGAGGGCCGGATCTCGGTGGGCGGATGCAGAACGATCAGGCCGGGCGGCTGAGGCGTGGCGAACTGGCCGGGCATGACGGCGTTCGCGCCGACCACCGGGCCCTCGGCCAGCACCAGGCCGACCGAGCCGGGCAACGGTTCGTCGGGCAGTTCCTCGCGGACCCGGAAGACCGTGCTGGTGCGCAGCATGCCCGGCACGCTGGCCACCCGAACGGCGAGCAGCAGGAACCGGGCCCACTCCACGGTGCTGGCCGGCCACCGCCCGAACACCAGAAAGCCGCTCAGTAGCCCCTCGGCCTCCAGTGGAGAGACCTCAACCGAGACGTTGTCGCGTTCGTTCATGTCAGCCTCCTCCGTGCCTGTTCGGGTGGCTCATCGTGAATGACACTGGTGTTGGCACACAAGACCCTGCGAGTGCTAACCGGTGTCGACGGCGGGCCGCCGATCGCGTTCGTCTGTATCGAAAGAGCAGCACGCCTGCGCGGGTGATACCGGGACCGACACTCGTCCGCCGCCGAAGCCGCCCGGGCGGAGCTGCGGGCGACCATCACGTCGGTCAAGAAAATCTCCCGTTTGGAAGGCTCTAAACGGTCATGAACCCGGCATTCCTTGGGCGATTGCGGCAATACTGGCGGAAACCTCGCCCAACATGTGAGAATCTGCCATGACCACTGCCGCAGCCACCGAAGTGTCGGAGCTCACCCGCAACCCCGCCTGGCTCCGAATCAAGCAGGCGGCCACCGACCTGCAGCCCCTGCAGGCCGCCAATGGCGCGATCGAGGACGAGGCGGCGCACGACCGGGCCTGCGTCCTGGTCAACCAACTCGTCGATGGCGTGGCGGAGATGGCGCCGCTGTTCGGCCACGACGCGGCCTACCTGGACGCCGTCCGGGACGACTTCCGGCGCTGGGCCGACGGCGGCTTCGGGGTTCCCGACTTCTACGACTCCCTTGTGCTGTTTCAGCCGCAGCTGCACAGGGTGGACGGACTCACCCATCTGGTCGTCTTCCCGATGTACACGCAGAACGGGTCCCGCAGCCGGTTGGTGGAGGTGGTCCTGGTTCAGGTGATCTGGCCGGACTTCGTGTCCGATCTCGAGGCGGGTGACTACGGCAACAAGCTGTTCGTCCCGATCCGCTTCCTCGACTTCACCGCAGGCTACGACAGCAACTCCGCGGTGCTGTTCCCGGAGACCGTGGCGATGCGACAGGTCCCTCCCTTCACCTGGGGGGCCATCTTCGCCGACCGTGAGGCAGCCCGGTTCCGCCGGGTGCTGCGGACCGCGATCAAGGTGACCAAGCTGGACCTGCCGGACGAGGCCGCGCAGCTGCTGGACGACCAGAAGCTGGCCGAGGAGACCTTCGTGATGTGGGACCTGATCCACGACCGCACCCACATGCGCGGAGACCTGCCCTTCGATCCGTTCATGATCAAGCAGCGGATGCCGTTCTTCCTGTATGCCCTTGAGGAACTCCGCTGCGACCTGACCGCCTTCCGCGAATCAGTCGCGATCGACCGGCGGATCACCGCGCTGGCCGAGCCCAGCGACGCGGATCGTGAGCTGGGGCGACACGCGCGGCTGGTGCAGTACTGCGTGATCTTCGACCGGATCTTCCGCTTCGCCGTCACCGGCAACCGGGTGCGGAACTACGACGGGCTGGGCGGCCAGCTGCTGTTCGCCTGGCTGCATCAGCACCGCGTCCTGCACTGGACCGACACCCAGCTGACGTTCGAGTGGGAGCGGGTGCCGGATTGCGTGAACGAACTCGGCGCCGAGATCGAGCAGCTGTACTGGCGCTCGATCGACCGACCCAAGGTGTCGCACTGGCTGGCTGCGTACGAACTGGTCTCGGCCACCGTCGAACCGCATCCGGCGTCGGCCTGGAAGGCCGGCAACCTGCCGCTGAACGGGCTGCCCCGTGAACTGACCGACCTGGTGATGGACGACGAGTTCCCGCTGAGCATGTTCTACGAGGCGTTCGAGCGGAAGATGCGGGACGTGATCACGTCGACGTCGGGCATCACCGGAGCGGACGCCTGATGCGGGTCGTCATCGCCGGTTCAGGCAGCCCGCTGGGTGACGCCACTGCCGCCGCGCTTCAGGCGGCCGGCCACGAAGCGATCCCGATCGGGCCGGACGAGTGCGACCTGCGCGACTTCGCCGGGGTGCTGCAGTTGGCCGACCGGTTGGGCAGCATCGACGGGGTGATTCACCTGGTCGGGGGATGGCGCGGCGGCGGCGGGTTGACCGAGCAGAGCGACGAGGACTGGGACTGGCTGCAGACCATGATCGTAGGGACGCTGCGCAACACCACCCGGGCCTTCCTGCCCGCTGTTGCGGCCTCACCCGCCGGCAGGTTCGCGATCGTGTCGCAGACCGGGGTGGCAAACCCGACCGCCGGCAACGCCAACTACCTGGCGGCCAAGGCTGCGGCGGAAACCTGGCTGCTTGCGGTTGGGCACGCGCTGAAGGGCACGCCCGGGCGGGTGCAGATCGAGCGGGTGATGGCGCTGTACTCCGACCGCGACGTGGCTTCGGCGCCGGACCGGGACTTCAGCCGGCACACCCACGTCGACGAGCTGGGACGAAGGCTGGCCGGACTCTGGTCCTGACTCAGGTTCGGCCCGCGGTGGCGACTCCACCGTGCAGTCGCCGGGGATCGTCCACGTTGCTCGGGAACGGCTTCATTGCCTGCGTTCAATCCCAGGCATTGACGCTAATGCCAGGCCACGTCCGCGTCTCCTTGCTGGGGCGGTGCAGTGGCTGGGCAGCAGTTCGATCGTCCGTTCTGCCTCCATCGACGACAACATCGGCACTTGCAACAGATCGAACCCTCGAAAGTCTTCCGCATTGCCGCGTCCGAACTATTGACAACTTTTCCTGTCAATATCAGGATGACTCCATGCAGGGTGTTGAGGTGATCGATGCGGCGGACGCCGCGATCGTCGCGATCGACCCCGTCCGCAGCAGCCTGCTGGCCCGGCTGGCCACCCGGGCCGGGTCGGCGACGGAACTGGCCAGGGAACTCGGCCTGCCGCGGCAGCGGATCAACTACCACCTGCGCGCACTCGAGGCGCACGGCCTGGTTGAACTGGTTGAGGAACGTCCCCGGCGTGGGGTTGTTGAGCGGATCCTGCGGGCGTCGGCGGAGTCCTACCTGCTGTCACCGGCGACTCTCGGCGCGGCCGCGGCCGTGCCGGAACGTACCCCGAGCGGGGACCGGCTGTCCGCCCGGTACCTGGTCGCGGTGGCGGCGCGCGCCGTCCATGAGGTGGGGTCGTTGATGGCCAGGGCGGCCGGCGCCGGAAAGTCCCTGCCCACGTTCACCGTCGATGCCGAGATCCGGTTCCGGTCCGCCGCAGACCGTGCGGCCTTCGCCGACGAACTTTCCAGCGCGGTGCTGTCGCTCGCCGCCCGCTACCACGACGAATCGGCGGAAACCGGACGCTGGCATCGGCTGATTGTTCTGGCTCACCCCCGTCCGGAACCCCGAACCGAACCCAAGCTGGTTGACCCTGACGAAACCAGAAGGGACAACCCGACAACTGTGGAGGATTCATGACAGACGCCGATCGCAGCCGGGTACTCCGGCTCGAGCAGGAAGTTCCCGGCACTCCCGAGCAGGTCTGGGAGGCCATCGCGACCGGGCCCGGAATCACCGCCTGGTTCGTCCCGACCACGATGGAGGGCCGGGTCGGAGGCGAGATGACCCAGGAGTTCGGGCCGGGCATGACGGTCACCGGCCGGGTGCAATCCTGGGATCCGCCGCACCGGTTCGGCTATGGCGAGCACGAGAGCGCCGACGCCGAAGGGCTGGCGTTCGAGTTCCTGGTCGAGGCCAAGGACTCCGGGACCTGCATCGTGCGGCTGGTGAACAGCGGCTTCGGCCAACGGCGAGGACTGGGACGACCAGTACGACGGCATGGACAAGGGCTGGCGGATCTTCCTGCATGTTTTGCGGCTGCATCTGGAGCGGTTCGCCGGGCAGCCGGCGGCGCGGGTGCAGGCGATGGCGATGATCGAGGCGCCGGACGGCACGGCCGCGGTGCTGAAGCGGGCGCTGGCGCCGTTCACGTTCGACGAGGATCGGCTGGAGGCGACCGAGGACACCACCGCGCCGCTGGCCGGCACCGTGACCCTCCGCCAGGACTACGTCACAGCGTTCACCGTGGACAAGCCTGCTCCCGGCACCGGCTTCATCGCGGTCGAAGGCCGCGGCCCGGTGCTGGCGGCCAGCCTGTGGCTGGCGTTCTACGGCCCGGACGCCACGGCGCTCGCCGACCGCGACCGCCCGCGCTGGCAGGCCTGGCTGGACGGCCTCGGCGGCTGATCGTCCGCACGACCGGGCCTGTCCGTCGGGGTGCGGAATAATCAGCGGGTGCAACTCCATGATCGGCACCGCCGAGGCTTCGCGAGCGACAACTATTCCGGCGTCCATCCCGAGGTGCTGGCCGCCATTTCCGGGGCCAACGAGGGACACCAGTCGTCCTACGGCAACGACGCCTACACCGCCAGGCTTGCCGAGGTGGTCCGCGGGCTCTTCGGCGAGCGGGCCGAGGTGTTTCCGGTGTTCAACGGGACCGGAGCCAACGTCACCGGCCTGCTCTCGGCGTTGCCGCGTTGGGGTGCGGTGGTCTGTGCCCGGAGCGCACACATCAACGTGGACGAGGGCGGGGCACCGGAGAAGGTCGCCGGGTTGAAGCTGTACCCCGTTCCCACCCCCGACGGAAAGCTCACCTCGGCCCTGGTCGACATCGAGGCGCGCGGGTTCGGTGACGAGCACCGGGCACAGCCGCTCGCGGTGTCGATCACCCAGTCGACCGAGCTGGGCACCCTGTACACCCCCGACGAGATCCGGGCGCTTGCCGACCATGCGCATTCGCTGGGCATGGCGGTGCACGTCGACGGTGCCCGGCTGTCGAATGCGGCGGCGGCCCTTGACGTGCCGTTCTCCGACTTCACCACAGCGGCCGGCGTCGATCTGCTCAGCCTCGGTGGCACCAAGAACGGCGCGCTCGGCGCCGAGGCGATCGTGGTGCTGAACCCGGACGCCTGCCGCGGGCTCACCTTCCTGCGCAAGACCCACATGCAGTTGGCCAGCAAGATGCGGTTCGTCTCCGCCCAGCTGGTCGCGCTGTACGAGGGTGATCTGTGGTTGCGTAACGCCGGTCACGCCAACGCGATGGCGGCCCGGCTGCGGGCCGCGGTGACGGGCATCGAGGGCGTGGAGTTCACCCAGCCGACCCAGGCCAACGGCGTCTTCGTGCGGCTGCCCGAAGGGGTCGCCGACGCCGTCCGTGAGACGTTCTTCTTCTACGACTGGGACGCCGCAGCTCGCGAGGTGCGCTGGATGTGCTCCTTCGACACCACCGAAGACGACGTGGACGACTTCGCCGCCATGATCCGCGGAGCCTGCGCGGGCTGAATCAGCCGACGTCGCGAGCCAGGTCTTCCACCCGTTCGGCGCCCGGCAGGCCGAGCAGGCCGGACACCGGGATGAACAGCTTGGAGTGCCGCACTCCCGAACCGATGCACACCCAGTCCCGCTTGGCGACGGCGCCGTCCACCCAGATCGGCCAGTCCGCCGGCAGCCCGATCGGGTTGATGCCGCCGTACTCCATTCCGGTCGCCTGCACCGCGTAGTCCATCGGCGCGAACGACGCCTTGCGGGCGTTCAACCGCCGCCTGACCACGTTGTTCACGTCCACCCGGCGGTGCGCCAGGGTCATGCAGCAGGCATACGAATCGACCCCTGCCCGGCTGCCTCGAACCACCACCGCGTTGGCCGAGGCATCCATCGGGACGCCGTACTGGACGCACAGGTTCTCGGTGTCCGCGAACTCCGGGTCGATCTCAGCCACCAGCGCCTCGGGCACCAGGTGGATCGCGTCGGCAACCGGAGCGGCCAGCAGATCAGGCCGTTCGGCGGCCGGAACGGCCTGCAGGTTTCCGAAGACGGACTGCTCAGTCATGCGGTTCATCCTGCCGCAGGCCGGTGGGCAGGCCGTCCAGTGAGACGGTGTTCTTGAGGCGGCGGTAGGCCACCAACTTGGCCGGGCCCTGCTTGTCGGCCCAGGTGGTCAGCAGGTCGCGCTGGCCCTGGTACTCGTACAGCGGGACCGAGAAGCCGCAGGAGGTGGTGACCAGGGCGATGTCGAGGGCGAACACCTGCCGGGCGCCGGGCAGGTCGGGAAACAGGCCGGCCAGTTCGTCCCAGCACTCCTCGTCCGGTTGCACCATGGTCGGCACGCCGAACAGCCGGACGATGTTGGGCCTGCCCTCGAACGCGCAGAACATGATGGTCATCCGAGGGCTGTCCAGGACGTGGGCAGCCGTCTCGTTGCCCGAGCCGGTGAGGTTCAACCAGGCCACCCGATTCGGAGTCAGCAGCCGGAAGGTGTCCAGACCCTTCGGTGACAGGTTGACCCGGCCGTCCCGGGCAGCGGTTGCAACGAAGAACAACTGCTGGCTGCCGATGAACCGCCGGATGCGCGGGGTGATCTCCGGGTACCGCTTTGCCATCAGTCCATGCTGCCACCGCGGGGCTAGGGTCGTGCCATGGGACCAGTTCCGCATCGCAGCCTGGCCCAGGCCTACCCCGTCCTGGGCTTGCGGATCACCGCCGGGCCGCTCGCGTTGTCGGGACTCGATGACGCCACTTTGATCGAGTTGGCTGACCTGGCCGCCGACGGAATCCACCCCGATGACCAGATGCCGTTCCTGTACCCGTGGACGCTCACCCCGCCGGAGCGATTCCATCTGCAGTTCCTCCAGCATCATTGGGGCGTGCGTTCCCGGTTCTCGCCGGACGCCTGGGACCTCGACCTGGCCGTCCGATTCGAGGGCCAACTGGTCGGCATGCAGGGAGTGATGACCCGCAACTTCCTGGCCACCCGCAACGGCGAGACCGGCTCATGGATCGGCCGGCGTTTCCAGGGCCGGGGAATCGGCACGCTGATGCGGCAGACGTTGTGCGCGTTGCTGTTCGACCACCTCGGTTTCGAGCAGATCACGTCGGCGGCGTTCAGCGACAACCCCGCCTCCAACGCGGTCAGCCAGAAAGTGGGGTACCGGCCCAACGGCATCGAGCGCAAGCTCCGCGGCGACGGCTGGGTTGCCTCACAGCAGTATCTGCTCACCCCGGGCGACCTCGTCCGCGGCTCCGAGTTGACCGTGCAGGGCGTTGACGACGTGCGGCGGCTGATCGGCCTGGACGACTGAGTTACGGAACTGGTCGAGACCCCTGTCGCCGGCGTTCAGAAGTAGTACGGGAACCTCGACCAGTCCGGCGGACGCTTCTCCAGGAACGAGTCCCTGCCCTCCACGGCCTCGTCGGTCATGTAGGCAAGCCGGGTGGTCTCGCCGGCGAACACCTGCTGGCCGATCAGGCCGTCGTCGATCGCGTTGAACGCGAACTTCACCATCCGTTGTGCAGTAGGCGACTTGCCGCAGACCAGAGCGGCCCAGGCGAGCCCCTCGTCCTCGAGGTCGGCGTGCGGGACGACCTTGTTCACGGTGCCGATCTCGTAGCCGCGTTGGGCGTCGTAGGCCTGACCGAGGAAGAAGATCTCCCGAGCCACCTTCTGCCCGGCCTGCCGGGCCAGGTAGGCGGAGCCGAAGCCGGCATCGAACGAGCCGACGTCGGCGTCGGTCTGCTTGAACCGGGCGTGCTCGGACGAGGCGAGGGTCAGGTCGCAGACCACGTGCAACGAGTGCCCACCGCCGGCCGCCCACCCGTTGACCAGGGCGATCACCACTTTGGGCATGAACCGGATCAGCCGCTGTACCTCCAGGATGTGCAGCCGGCCGCCCTCGGCCAGCGCCCGACGGTCGTCCACGGTGTCGCCGGTCTCACCGTCGGCGTACTGGTAGCCGGAGCGTCCGCGGATCCGCTGGTCGCCGCCGGAGCAGAACGCCCAGCCGCCGTCGACGGCCGACG
>Ga0190275_10002787_pt1 | contig 12417 bp, 12 predicted proteins | sample Popmic550T_FD_133745 | JGI IMG/M metagenome (GOLD analysis project Ga0190275, IMG submission 133745) | Populus adjacent soil microbial communities from riparian zone of Yellowstone River, Montana, USA - 550 T | ecosystem: Environmental > Terrestrial > Soil > Riparian zone > Trees stand | place... | reverse complement strand
GGTCCTTCTCCAAACACTTCAGGCAGACCGTCTCCAGGTCGCGGCCCAGCGCCGGGTTGAGCACCCGCGGCCGCGTTGGCGTTTCTTTCTCGACGCGGCGCAGCACGTCCAGCACGGACTCGCCGGTGAACGGCGGGCGGCCGGTGAGCAGCTCGTACAGCACCACGCCGACGGCGTAGGTGTCGGCGGCGGTGGTCAGGTCGCGGCGGCCGGCGGCCTGCTCGGGGGCCATGTACGCCGGGGTGCCCACGACCGCGCCGCTGCGGGTGTCGCGGTCGGCCGCGCTCATCCGCTTCGCCAGCCCGAAGTCGGCGACGTGCGGGGCGCCGGCGGCGTCCACGAGGATGTTCCCCGGCTTCAGGTCCCGGTGGAGGATGCCGCGGACGTGGGCGTGGTGGACGGCGCGGGCCACGGCCGCGACCAGCCGGGCCGCCCGCCGCGGGTCGGCGGCGTAGGTGGCGCACCGGCCGGCGAGGCTGTCGCCGTCGATCAGCTTCATCGAGTAGAACTGCGTGCCGTCGTGGTCGCCGACCTCGTGGATGGGGACGATGTTCGGGTGGTCGAGGTTGGCGGCGGCCTCGGCCTCGGCCCGGAACCGCTGCACGTCGGCCGGGCTCGCCAGCTCCCCGCGGAGGATCATCTTCAGCGCCACCACCCGGTTGAGGCTCACCTGCCGGGCGCGGAACACCACCCCCATCCCGCCGCGGGCGATCTCGCCGAGGAGCTCGTAGTCGCCGAAGTAGCGGACGGCCGTGCCCGGCCCCGGGGCGCCGTTGTCGGCCGAGCCGTCGATCGTTTCAGCGAGCGGCGGTCGGTCGCGGAGTGGGGCGGCGACGCGCTCGACGGCGGACCGGTTCCGCAGGAACGAGGCGATCTCGTCGGCCAGGTCGGGGTGCGCGGCGAGGAGGGCGTCGCGGTCGGGCGGGGTGCCGGCCTCGTCGGCGTGGAGGTAGTCGGCGAGCACCCGTTCGAGGCGGGCGTCGCGGTCCGGGGGGAGCGTCTCGTCGGCCACGGTCAACCTCCGAGGCGGCGGGCGTGCGGGGCCTCTACCGGTATAAGCGCCGTCGCGGCCCGGACGGAGCGCGGCCGGTGGTCGGCGAGCGTGAACCGGGGGACCAAATTCGGGTCGGCGGTCGGCGAATTCCCTCCCGGGAAGATGTTGCGCTACAATAGCCCCCACCGTTCCCCGAGGGCCGACCCGCATGAGACGCTTCCTCGCACCGCCGGCGTTCCTCGCCGGGCTGCTGCTCGTTCTGTCCACCGCCCCCGCCGCCGACCCCGTTCCCGCCAAGGCCGGCGCGAAGGCGGGCGAGAAGGGAAAGCGGACCGAGGTGCCGTACCGCCTCACCGACACCAAGCACGTCATGGTGCGGGTGAAGCTCAACGGGAAGGGGCCGTTCAACCTCATCCTCGACACCGGCGCCCCGGCCGTGTTCATCACCAAGGCCGTCGCCAAGAAGGCCGGCGTGCCGGTCACCGAGAAGGGGCTGTCCGACTTCGAGAAGTTCGAGATCGAGGGCGGCCTCGTCGTGCCGGGGGCGAAGGGGCGCGTCGAGGACCTGTTCCAGCTCGACGGCATGAACGGCATGGGCCTGGCCGGCGTCGAGCTGCACGGCGTCGTCGGGTACAACGTGCTGGCGAAGTACCGCGTCGAGTACGACTTCACCGCCGACCGGCTCGGGTTCGAGGAGATTCCGGGGTTCGAGCCGCCGGGGTTCGTCCGCATCAGCGGCGGCAAGGGCGGGCAGGGGCAGCTCGAGATGATGGGCCCGCTGATGAAGATGATGGCGTCGATGATGGGGATCAAGCCGAACTTCGCGGTCGCCCCGCGCGGGTTCGTCGGCGTCGAGTACGACGACAAGGACGGCGTGGTGATCACGAAGGTGCTGACCGACAGCCCGGCGGCGAAGGCGGGCGTGAAGGCCGGCGACAAGCTGCTCGAGGTGCGCAGCACCGAGATCGAGACGGCCAAGGGGCTGACCCGGGCGCTGGCGAAGGCCGGCGTCGGCACCCGCCTGCGGGTGCTGGTGAAGCGCGGCAGCGACGACGTGGAACTGACCATCGACCTCGGGCGGGGGCTGTAACCATGCGTGCTATTCTCGCACTCGCGCTGTTCGCCGCCGCGCCGGCGCTGGTCGTGTCGCAGGAGCGCGTCCCGGCGAAGAAGCTCGCCAAGGCCGAGCCGGTGGTGGTGCCGTTCGAGCTGCTCGACAGCCGGCACATGGCCGTGATGGTGAAGCTCAACGGTAAGGGGCCGTACAAGCTGATCTTCGACACCGGCGCCCCGATGAACCTCATCAACAACCGCATCGCCAAGGACTCCGGCGTGCTGGACGCGAAGAACAAGGCGCCGGCCGGGCTGTTCGGCACGATGGGGCAGAAGAAGGTGGCGCTGCTGGAGGTCGGCCCGGCGAAGCTGGAGAACGCCACGGCGGTGGTGATGGACCACCCCACGGTGGCGGCCATCTCGGAGGCGCTGGGGCCGATCGACGGCATCATCGGCTTCCCGTTCTTCGCCCGGTACAAGGCGACGATCGACTACCAGAAGCGCGAGATGACGCTGGTGCCGAACGGGTACGTGCCGGCCGACGCGATGGAGGCGCTGATGGGGAAGATGATGGCGGCGCAGAACGCCGACAAGGGGCCGAAGATCGTGGGGCCGGCGGCGCTGTTCGGGTTCGCGGTGGACAAGCCGGCCGGCGACACCGCGGCCGGCGTGGCGGTGACGGACGTGCTGAAGGAGGGCGCCGCTGGCAAGGCCGGCCTGAAGGCCGGCGACCGGCTGCTGACGCTCGACGCCCGCTGGACGGACACGATCGGCGACACGTACCTGGCGGCGAGCCTGGTGCGCGTCGGCCGCGACGTGGTGCTGGTGGTGGAGCGCGGCGGCCAGGAGGTGCGGCTGACGGTGCGCCCGGTGCGGGGGGTGTAGCCGTGGAGTACGTCGCCCTTACGTTTCTCGCCGCCACGGCGCTTCAGGTCGGCGTGATCGTCGGCGGTCTCTGGCTCTTTCAGGAACCGGAGAAGTGGCTCACCCGGCGGAAAGGGCTCGGGCCGGGGCTCGCGATTTACACCGCCGCCTCGGTCCTCCTCCTCGTCGCGTCCGAGGTCGGCGGCGTGATTGTCGCCGGCCTGCTGTGGTGGGTATTCGCGCTGATGGTCCTGGAGTTGAATGTTCGCCAAACCCTCAAGATCGGAATCGCCTCGGCGATCATCTTCTGGACGCTCGCGGCGTCGATCCCGGCACCTGACCCGTTGCCGGAGCCCGAAGGCGGCGTCACCAAGCGACCGTTCTGACCCGTCACGCCGCCCGGCGGTCGGGGAAGGGGAGGATCGTCGCCCCCGGCTCCTCCACGTCGTCGCCGCCCCACGGCAGCTGGCTGTCCGGCGGCTCCGGCAGGTCGGCCCGGATCAGCACCGCCGCCATCCGCTCGAACTCCTCGTGCAGCGTCGTCCGCTCCGGCGGCGCCACCCGCGCCTCGTCGGCCACCGGCAACACGTCGTCGGTCAGGTCGCCGCCGTGCTCGCGCTCCAGGAGGGCGTGCAGCCGGCGGGCGTACTCGGCGTCGCGGGCCTCGCGCTCGGCGTGCCAGCGGCGCTCGGTCGCCACCAGCTTCGACTGCCACGCCTCCAGCCGCAGCCGCAGCTGCCACAGCTCGTAGCCCTCCTCGCGGCGGCGGGCGTCGGACCGCACCAGCCACTCGCCGCGGGCCGCGTTCTCCGTCTCCTTCTGCCGCAGGGCGTGGGTCAGGTCCTCGAGGTCGGCCAGCGCCCGCCGCTCCGCCTCCTGCCAGCCGCCGCGGGCCTGCGCCAGCAGCACGAACTGCTCCGCCGCCACCCGCCGCCGGTCCTCCGCGTCGACCGCCTCGCGGTCCAGCCGCGCCCGCAACTCGGTGAGCGCGCCGCGCTCGACGCCGAGCCGCAGGGCTTCGGCCTCGAGCGCCGCGGAGAAGTCGGCGAGGTCCTGGTCGGCGGCCCGCGTCAGGGCGAACTTCACCGTGCCGGGCGGGTCGGGGTTGGCCTTCGGCGCCGCGGCCAACAGCTCGGCGTGCAACTTGTCGCGCCGCGCCTCCAGCTCGGCGACGACGGCGCGGGCGTTGTCGGCGCGGGCGGCGAGCCCGGCCGCTTCGCCGCGCACGGCCGCCGCCTCCGCCGCGAGCTGGTTCCGCCCGCGGGTCAGCTCCTTCTCGCGCGCCGCCAGCTCGGCCTCGCGCCGTGCGACGGCCTCCTCCTGCCGGCCGACGGTGGCCTGCAGCTCGGTCCACTCGGCGTGGAGGCGGTGGCGCTGGGCGTCGAGGGCGTCCCACTCCTGGCGGACGCGCTGGGTTTCTTCGGTGGCGCGGGTGGCGTAGTCGGAGCGGGCCTGCTGGAAGCGGGCGGCCTCGGCGGCGAGCCGGTCGCGGGCCTCGTCGAGCTCGGCCCGGCGGGCGAGGAGCTCGGCGCGCACCGCGGACCACTTCGAGCGCACCCGCCGGGCGAAGCGGACGGCCAGCTTGCGGGCGCGGGCGCGGTCCTTCGCCGCGGCGGCGCGGAGGAAGTGGGCGTCGCGGAGGAGGTCGGCGGGGTCGGGTTCGTGGGCCAACGCAGAACCCCCTACAGGCGGAACAACCCGCAGGGTTTATCGGCACGCGCGGCCGGGGGACTTGAGTCGGCGAGTCGGAGTGTCGTGAAGGTGAAAGCGGAGCCGGCCCCGTCAGGGGTCGGAGTGCGCGTGGCACTCCGACCCCTGACGGAGCCGGCTCGGAGGGATCGCCGCCCGCTCAATCGCTGTACTTCTTCACCAGCTTCTCCAGCTCCACCTTCGGCAGCACGCCGATCTCCTGGTGGACGGGCACGTCGCTCCCCTTGAAGAACAGCACGCGCGGGATGGTCATCACGTCGTACTTCACGGCGATGGCGCTGTTCTCGTCCACGTTCAGCTTGCCGACGGTGACCTGGCCGGCGTACTGGTCGGCGAGCTGGTCGACGATCGGCGACAGCTGCCGACACGGGCCGCACCACGGCGCCCAGAAGTCGGCGACGATCAGTTTGCCGCTGGTGACGTGCTCGTTCCAGTTGTCGGTCGTGAACTCGACCACGTTCGGGCTGGCCATGTCGTCTCCCGGGAAGGCGCGGCCACCGGCCGCGGTTGGACACCCATTCTACGTACCGACGGATACCGCACCAGTAGTGTGCTCTTACGCGAGTGGTAGTCCGATCCGCCGCTCGGCCGGCGGGGCGAAGTCGAGCGGCGCCGGGTACGCCGGCGCGTCGTCGCCGTCGGCCGCGGCCCGCACGGCTTCCGGGGTGAACGCCACCGCCGCGCCGACGCCCTCGCCGGTCAGCACGCGGCCGAACAGCGTGAACGCGCTGGCGTCGTCCACCCGCACCCGCACCGTGTTGCCGACCAGCCGCGGGGTGCCGTCGAACACGACGATGTGGTCGGCCATCGACCGGCCACTCAGTTGGAGTACCTCGCCCCCCGCATCGGTTCGCGTCGACCGCTTGCTCGGCCCCTCCACCAGCACCTCGACCGTGGTGCCGATCTGCGCCCGGTGGTCGGCGAGGCTGTTCGCGTTCTGCACCATCAGCAGGTCGTTGTTGCGCCGCTTCTTCACGTCCTCGGGTACGTCGTCCGGGTAGCGCTCGGCGGCCTTCGTGCCGGGCCGCTCGCTGTACTTGAAGATGAAACTGTTCTTGAACCGCGCCTCGCGCACCAGCTCCATCGACTTCGCGAAGCTCGCCTCCGTCTCGCCGCAGAAGCCGACGATGAAGTCCGAGCTGACCGACACGCCCGGCACGAGTTCGCGGCAGCGGGCGAGCATGTCGCGGTACTCGCCGGCGGTGTACAGGCGCTTCATCCGCTTCAGCACGTCGTCGCACCCACTCTGCGCCGGCACGTGGAGGTACTTCACGACCGTCGGCAGGTCGCGCACGGCGGTCAGCAGGTCGTCGGTCATGTCCTTCGGGAAGTTGGTGACGAACCGCACCCGCTCCAGGCCCGGCACGGCGTCGAGCTGCGCCAGCACGTCGGCGAGGCGGGTGCGGCGGCCGTCGCCGTGGTCGAACTCGTAGCTGTTGACCGTCTGCCCGATCAGCGTGACCTCCTTGCACCCCTGCCCCGCGAGCTGCTTCGCTTCCGCCAGGATGTGGTCCGGGTGGCGGCTCTGCTCCGGGCCGCGAGTAGACGGCACGACGCAGTAGGTGCAGAACTTGTCGCACCCGAACTGGACGCGGACGAACGCCTGGAACGGCGTCGGCCGGGCGGCCGAATCGCGGGCCGGGTCGAAGCTGACGAAGCTGGCCTCGACCGCGTGCTTCCCGGCGTCGGTGCGCCCGAGGCTGAGCGCGTATTGCGGCTGCCCGGTGGCACGGACCGCCTCCACCAGTTCCGGCACCCGCGCCAACTGCCCCGTGCCGACGACCAGATCGACGAACGGGGCGCGCTTGCGGATGAGTTCCTGGTCCTTCTGCGCCATGCACCCGAGGACGCCAACGACGGTGCCGGGCCGCGCCTTCTTCAGCGGCGCGACGCGGCCGAGGGCGGAGTACACCTTGTCCTCGGCGTGCTCGCGGACGGAGCAGGTGTTGAACAGGACGAGGTCGGCGTCGGCGGGTTGGTCGGCGATGGTGTAGCCGGCCTTGCGGAGGGCGGCGACGACGAGCTCGCTGTCGAGCACGTTCATCTGGCAGCCGACGGTCTCGATGTACACGGTCCGGGGCATGATCGGGGGGTCCGTTGTAAAGACGGGGCCGATGTGGCAAACCGCTATTGTACGGGCGGCGGCGGGACCGGTGCCGCGGTGCTCAGGCCGGCGAAGAACGCGGCGACGGGAACGGAAAAACCCGGGAGGATGTCTGGTGCGGTCAGGAGGTCGTTACCCTTGAGGCATTGACCCGTGCGGTCGGATCGCCGGACGATGACAGAGCCTCGGTGAGGGAAGAGTTCCCATACGTTCCGGGCGCCGGCGTCGAGCCACCTCATCAGCGCGAGGTTCATCGCCCCGGCAAGATCGGTCGGCGTGATGACGTTGATGACGAGGTCCGGCGGCGATTCGGTTGCTTCGCCCGCTTCGGGAACCCGGTCGCAGGTGACGAACACAAGGTCCGGCCGGCGGATACCACCGACGAGCCCGTCGTACCTGTTCCCCGGCCGGACGAGCCGGCCGTATCCCTCAGCTTCCGCGTAAGCCGTGAGTAAGCCGGCGATCGTCTCGACCGTCCGCGTTGGGTCGTAGTTCATGTGAGTCTCCCCGTCACCGCGGTGTGATCCTACCACCGCCGCGTCAGCCGCGGAAGGGAGCCACGCGCGGCACCCGCAGCCGCGCCCAGTAGCCGCCGTCGGCCGGGCGGCCGGGAACGGAATGGTGCTCCGCCTCCACCTTCAGCGCGGGGATGCCGTGGCGCACGGCGGCGATCACGCCCTCGTTCTCGTCCGGCTCGATGCTGCACGTCGAGTACACCACCACGCCGCCCGGCTTCACCCGCTCGATCGCCTGGAATAGCAGCCGCGTTTGCAGCCGGATCAGGTGCTCGAACTCGGTCGGCTTCAGCCGCCAGCGGACCTCGGGGCGGCGGCCCAGCACGCCGGTGTTGCTGCACGGCACGTCCACCAGCGCCGCGTCGAACGGCCCCGCGGGCAGCTCCTGCCCCTCCTTCAGCTGCACCGTCTCGACGCCCTTGATGCCGAGCCGCTGACACAGCGCCATCACCGTTTCGAGCCGGCGGGCGTCGGGGTCGCAGGCGACGATCTTGGCGCGGTTGTCGGCCAGCTCGGCGAGGTGCGTCGTCTTGCCGCCGGGGGCGGAGCACAGGTCGAGGACGCGGTTCCCCGGCTGCGGGGCGAGCGCCGACGCCACCAGCATCGACGAGTGGTCCTGCACCGCGAAGTCGCCGGCGGCGTAGCCGGGCAGGTCGCGCACCGAGTGGTGCTCGGTAAACCGCAGCGACTGCGGGTGCGGGCCGGGCTCGGCGTCGATCATCGCGGCAGCGAGTTGGAGGCGGTAGTTCTCGCGGTCGGTGCGGAGCTTGTTCGTCCGCACCCACAGCGGCGGCGCGGCGTTGAACCAGAACCCGAGCCGGGCCGCCTCCCAGTCGCCGTAGCGGGCGTGCCACCGTGCCGCCAGCCACTTAGGCCACGAGAACCCGGCCGCCAAATACTCCACCGGGTCGGCCACCGGGTCGGGGAGCATCGGCACCGCCAGCACGCGGAACCGCGGCCGCTGCTCGCGCCCCTCCGGCCCCTGCACCTCGTGAACGTCGAACGGCAGCGCCGCGGCGCCGGGCGACTCGGTGAAGCCGTCGGTGATCAGGTCGGCGACGCGGCGCAGCACGCCGTTGACGAACCCGGTCGCGTTCGAGCTGCCGACGTGGGCGGCGAGCGACACGGTCTCGTTCACCGCGGCGTGCTTGGGGACGTGCGTGAGGAACGCGAGCTGGAACGCGCCGAGGTGGAGCACGTCCCACAGGCGGTCGTCCACGGTGCTCGGCGCGCGGTTCACGAACGGGCGGACGAGGGCGTCGAGCGTGGCCCGGCGGCGGACGACGCCGAACACCAGCTGCGTGACGAACCGCCGGTCCTGCGGCGACAGCGGGGCGCGGGCGAGTTGGTCGTCGATCAGGTCGGCGACGAAACCTTCGCGGCTGACGGAGCGGTGGAGGATGTCGGCCGCGGCCTGCCGGGCGGTCAAGACAGCACCTCCGGCCCGAAGCACATCCCCGGCACGACCGGGTGGCCGCGGAGGAACTCCGCCGCCGTCATCCGCTTCTTCCCGGCAGGCTGAAGTTCGAGGACGTGAACCGCGGCGTCCGCAGACTTCACGACGAAATTCCCACGGGCATCCAACGCTGTGGCGCCGGACTGACCGGGGCCGAACTCGTCGAACCAGAATCCGGCCAAGTCGCCTCCCAGGCGGTTAATGATGACCCGCATCGGCTCCTTGCCGGGGCGGTGGAGGAACGTGTACGCCGTCGGCCACGGCTGCATCGCCCGGACGTGCCGCTCGATCTGTGACGCCGGCTTCGACCAGTCGATCAGGCCGAACTCCTTCTTGATCTTCGGTGCCTTCGTCACCAGCGCCGCGTCCTGCTTCGCCCCCTCGACGGGGCCGCCGGCCTGATACAGCTTCACGGCATCGACCGCCAGCCGCGCCCCCAGCTCCGCGAGGCGCACTTCGAGCGTGCCGGTGGTGTCGTCGGGGCGGATGTCCTCGGCCTCCTGAAGGATCATGTCGCCGCTGTCGAGGCCGGGCGTGACCTTGATGATCGTCACACCCGTCTGCGCCTCGCCCTTCAGGATGGCGTACGCGACCGGGGCCGCGCCGCGGTACTTGGGCAGCAGCGAGGCGTGGACGTTGATGATGCCGACGGTCGGCGTGGCAATCACGTCCTTCGACAGGATTTGCCCGTAGGCGGCGACGACGACCAGCTCGGGCCGCAGGTCGCGGTACGCCGCCAGCCCCTCCGGCGTGTTGATGCTCTCCGGCTGCACGACCGGCAGCCCGGCCGCGGCGGCGATGGCGGCCATCCCCTTGCCGGTCTGGCGGGTGCTGCCGCGAGTGTTGCCGCCGTCGCGCTCCGGCTGTGTGACGAGGCCGATCACCTCGCCCGGGAACGCCGCGAGCAGCGCCTCGAACGTCGGCTCGGCGAACGTGCCGGTGCCCATCATCAGCAGACGCATGGGAGTTGTCAGTGGTCAGTTGTCAGTGATCAGTCAGACAAGAGAACCGGAGCCGTCAGTGCCGACTGATCACTGATGACTGAGAACTGACAACTACAGCCGCGGCGCCAGGTCCGCCGGGAGCGTGCCCTTCTTCTTCTCCTTCTCGAAGTCGGCGACGAACTTGTCGAGGTCGCGCTTGCTGCCGAGCTTGCCGAGCGGCCCCATCTTGTCGATGAACAGCTCGCCCTTCAGGTGGTCGATCTCGTGCTGCCACACCCGCGCCGGCAGGTCGCTGCACGTCATCTCGTACAGTTCCCCCTTCAGGTTGTACGCCTGCACCGTCACGGTCTTCGCCCGCCGCACGTTCTGGTACAGGCCGGGGAAGCTCAGGCACCCCTCGCGGTCGTTGATCGTCCCCTTGCTCTCCACGATCACCGGGTTGATCGCCACGTACTCGGCCTCCTTCGCGGCCGGGTCGCCCTCGAAGTTCATGACGATCAGCTGGTAGTCGAGCGTCACCTGCGGGGCGGCGAGGCCGAGGCCGGTGGCGGTGTACATCAGGTCGAGCATGGCGCCGGCGGCGAGCTGCACGTCCTTGTCGATGGCGGTCACCGGCCTGGCGACCGCCCGGAGCGCGGGGTGCGGGTACTTGACGATCTTCATGGGTGCGGCGGTTCAGGGCGGGGCGGGCGGAGTGTGAATTATAGCAACTCCGTCCGCTGCCTCGGGCTAACGGCCGCAGGCCCGCGTCAGCACGAACTTGCCGCGGTCGTTCTTCGCGGCGAAGTCGGCGTCGAACGTGGTGGCGGTCGCGGTCGCGTTCATCGAGAAGGTGCCGAGCAGCGGCCCCAGCGTCTTGCTCGTCGATAGCAGCGCCACCCCGTCGCCGGTGCCGACCACGGTGAGCGGCGTGCTGTACCGGAACGGGATGACCTTGGCGAACCGGCCGGCGAAGCGCACCTGGTAGCAGTTCGTCCCGACCCGCGTGAACGTGGCCCGGAGCGGCCCGCGGTGGCCGTTCTTGGCGCTCTCCCAGTGGCCGGTCCAGTCGCCGGACAAGTCCGGGGCCGCGGCGACCGCGACCGGCGCGGCGTCGTCCGCGGCGAGGGGGGAGAGCGTTGCGACGAGGACGGCGGCGGCGAGCAGGACGCGGCGCATGGTAGGAACCCGGGTGCGGAGCGGGGTGTATCGCCGCTATCGGCCGCGGGCCGCGGGAACTTGAGCGAATCGTGTGGCACCGATGTTGCTCACGGAATGCCATGCGGCGGGGGTTGCCCTGCCGCCCCCGTGGAGGAGCGGTCATGGGCTTGCTGAAGTGGGCGCTGATCTTCCTGGTCATGGCGGGCGTCGCGGCCCTGTTCGGGTTCGGCGGCATGGCCGAGGGCTTCGCCGACATCGCCAAGGTGCTGTTCGGCATCTTCCTGCTCCTGGTGGTGGTGCTGGTCGCGCTCGGGGCGACGGCGTACCGCGCGGTGACGTGACGACCGCGACACCCGGCTCGGGGCTTCGCCGCTTGCGGCTTAGCGGGCATGCCCGCTAAGCCGCAAGCGGCGAAGCCCCGAGCCGTTTCCCCCCGGTGACAGGCTCCCTCCCGTCGCGTAAGCTGCGGTCAACCTCCGCCCCCGGGTGCCCGCATGTCGCGCCTCGTTCTCGCGCTCGTCGCGCTCCTCCCCGCAGCCGCCGACCCGCCGCCCGCGCAGCTCGACCTGTTCGAGTCGCGCGCCGGCGGGTACGCGCTCTACCGCATCCCCGGCGTCGTCGTCACCGCGAAGGGGACGGTCCTCGCCTACTGCGAGGCCCGCAAGTCGGAGCGCGGCGACTGGGGGCACATCGACCTGATGGCGCGCCGCTCCGCCGACCGCGGCAAAACCTTCGAGCCACCCACGCCGCTGCCGGCCGTCCCCGGGCCGCACCGCCGCAACCCGCTCGCCGAGAAGCAGAAGCTCGGGAAGGACGGCGAGGTGACGTACAACAACCCCGTCATGATCGCCGACCGCGACGGCACCGTTCACCTCCTGTTCTGCGTCGAGTACATGCGCTGCTTCTACAGCCGCAGCACCGACGACGGCCGCACCTGGGCCGCGCCGCGCGAGATCACCGCGGTTTTCGACGCCTTCCGCCCCGAGTACGCCTGGCAGGTGCTCGCCACCGGCCCCGGCCACGGCATCCAGCTGAAGTCCGGCCGGCTCGTCGTCCCCGTCTGGCTGTCGCTCGGCACCGGCGGCCACGCCCACCGGCCGTCCGTCACCACCACCGTCGTCAGCGACGACGGCGGCGCCACCTGGAAGCGCGGCGACATTGCGGTGCCGAACACGGCCGACTGGGTGAACCCGAACGAGGCGACGGTGGCCGAGCTGCCCGACGGCCGGGTGATGCTGAACGCCCGCACCGAGTCGAAGGCGAACCGCCGGATGGTGACCGTCAGCCCGGACGGCGCGACGAAGTGGAGCCGGCCGGCGTTCGACGACGCGCTGCCGGAGCCGATCTGCTTCGGCAGCCTGCTGAGCCTCTCCGGCCCGCGGCCGCTGCTGGTGTTCAGCAACCCCGACACGCTGGAAAAGACCGGCGGCAAGGCCGTACCGGGACAGGGGCGCGACCGCAAGAACGTGAGCCTGCGGGTGAGCGCCGACGCCGGCAAGACGTGGGGGAAGGCGAAGGCCGTGGAGCCCGGCTGGAGCGCGTATTCCGACCTGGCGCCGGCGCCGGACGGCGGCGTGTTCCTCTTCTACGAACGCGCCCGCACCGAGGGCTCGGCGGAGCTGCGCTACGGCCGGCTG
>Ga0190275_10002786_pt1 | contig 12417 bp, 9 predicted proteins | sample Popmic550T_FD_133745 | JGI IMG/M metagenome (GOLD analysis project Ga0190275, IMG submission 133745) | Populus adjacent soil microbial communities from riparian zone of Yellowstone River, Montana, USA - 550 T | ecosystem: Environmental > Terrestrial > Soil > Riparian zone > Trees stand | place... | reverse complement strand
CCAGCGGACGACCCTGGCGTGCCGCTCGGCGAGGTCCGCCTTGCCGACGCCCGAGTAGGCGGCCTCGCGCATGAGGGTGGTCACGAACGCGTACCCGCCCCGGGAGGTCCGGCGCAGCATCCGGCGGGAGACCAGTTCGGCGACGGCCCGCGGACCTGGCGGCTGGCGCCGGGGTCGCTGGGCAGCCGGTTGCTCTCCCGCGACCTCGCCGCCGTGCTCGCCGCCCGCATCGACGCGCTGCCGTCCGACGCCCGCTCGGTGCTGCGCGACGCCGCGGTCATCGGCGACGTCGTGCCGCGCGGCACGCTCGAGGCACTCCGCAAGCGGCGGGGCGGTCGCGACGGCCGCCCGGCCGCGGTGGTCGCCGTGGAGCAGGAGCGCGCGATCGAGGAGCTGCTCGCGCGCCGCATGCTGACCCGCACCCGCAACGGATACGCCTTCACCACCCCGCTCATGCACGAGGCGGCGTACGCCGGCATCGGGCGGGCCGACCTCGCCGAGCGGCACGCCTACCTCGCCGGCTGGGCCGCACCGGGCGACGACAACAGCGCCGCCACGGGGCCGGCCACCTGGCCGCCGGGCGAGCGGGACCTGTTCGTCGCGCATCACGCCGAGCGCGCGGTGGGGCTGGCCGACCGGGTGGGCCTGCGGCCGGACGCGGCGGCCCGCACCGTACGCCCGCTCGGCGTGGCCGCCCTGAGCCGCGCCGCGAAGCGCTCCCTCGGCGCGGGCGAGCCGGGCACCGCGATCGAGTACGCCGAGCGGGAGGCCGCGCTGGCCAGCGACACGCTGCCGGTCGCCGACCGGCTCGTGCACGCCCGTGCGCTCCTGCAGACCGGGCGGCCGGCGGACTCCCTCGCGTTCGCCGAGAAGGTCGCGGCCAACGCCGGCGAGGACGCCGCGCGCGCCGGCGCCCTGCTGATCGCCGGCCGGGCGTACCGCGCGCTGGGCGAGCACGGCCGGTCGGTCGCCATGTGGCGCGAGGCGCTGCAGGTCGCCACCGACGCCGACCTGTCCGCCCAGCGGGCCGAGGCGATGCGCCGGCTCGGCATGGACGACTTCTTCGCCGGTCGCCTCGGCGAGGCGAGCAGCCGGTTCGCGGCCGCCTACCAGGTCAACGTCGCCGCGGGTGACGAGCACGGTCAGGCGTGGTCGCTGCAGAACCTCGCCTGGGTGACGACGACCCGGGGCGACTTCGCCGGCACCGACGCGGTGCTGTCCCGGGCCGCCCGGCTCTTCGCCGGCCTCGGTGACCCGGTCGGCCGGGCGTGGTTGCGCGGCACGACCGCGTACGCCCGGCTGCTCGCGGGACGCCTGGCCGACGCCCGCCGGCTGGCGCGGGTGTTCCTGCCGTTCGGGGAGCGCGTCGGCGAGGCGTGGGCGGTCGGCACGCTACGCGCGGTCGAGGCCTTCGCCGCCGCGGAGCTCGGCGACCTGGCCGAGGCGGACCGCGGGGCGCGACGCGCCTACCGCGACTTCGCCGAGGTGTCCGACGACTGGGGTCGCGGGTTTTCCCTCGTCGTCCGCGGGGTGGTCGCGCGCGGCCTGGGCGAGCCGGAGCACGCGACGGACCTGTTGACGGACGCGTTGGCGTACGCCAAACGGACCAGCCACCCGCTGCTGACCGGCATGGCCGGCACCATCCGCGGTTTCGTGGCCCTCGACCGCGGCGACGGCGACGCGGCCGAGCAGGACGCCCGCGAGGTGCTCACCGCCGTCGAGCCGCACAACCCGCTCGCCCCCGCACAGGTCGCGCCGCGGGTCCTGCTCGCGGCGGCCCGGCAGCTCGCCGGCGATCCGGCGACGGCGATCGGGCTGCTCGCGCCGATCGCGACGGCCGGCGACGGCTGCGTCCTGCTGTTCTCCAAGCAGCACGCGCTGGCCCGCTACGCCTCCGCACTGCTCGCCGACGGCCGTTGCGAGCAGGCGCTCGACTGGGCCCAGCGGGCCTGCGCGGCGCCCGCCGAAGACGTGCGCAGCCGGGTGGTCGCCACCGAGGTGCTCGCCGAGTCGCTGGCCGTCGTCGGGCGCGGCGGGGAGGCGCGGATGGCCGCGCAACGCGCGGTCAACCTGGCCTACGCGACCGAGCAGGCCAGCGAGCGGCCCGGCGCGGACGCGCTCAACGACCGGCTCGCATCACCCAGATCCTGAGGTCGCCGACCCGCACCTCGCCCACTGTGGACCAACCGGCGCGCTCGTAGATCCCGACGTTGCGTGGGTTCGTCGTCTCCAGCAGCGCGGGCAGGCTCTGCTCGGCCGCCAGCCGTACCCCGTCCGCCATGGCCAGGCGTCCCCACCGGCGCCCGGCGTGGTCCGGATGGGTGGCCAGGACGCCGAGGTACCAGTGCGGCACGGGCGGAAGGAGGTCGTGCACGGCCTTGTCGTAGGCGTCGAGCCGCTCGAGAACGTCGGCCGGCATGCCGTGCGCGGCCAGCGCGTCCGGTGGCTCGCCGGGCGGGCCGGCCCACATCGCCACCGCCGAGCCGCCGTCGACGACCCAGATCGTGCCGTTGTCGACCCGGCGGTCGAAGAGGTAGCCGGCGAACAGCGTCGCCTGCGCGTCGAACCGGTCGGGCTCGGCGAAGAAGTATCGGAAGGCGGGGTCGTCGTGGAACGCCGCGACGATCGTCTCGACCACCCGCGCCCGGTGAGCCGCCGTCGCGACCACCGCGTGCTGCTCCGTCACGCTAGAGGTCCCGCAGGATCCGCTCGAGGATCTCGGTCGTGCGCGCCGGCGGCTCGGCCTCGATGCAGAGCCGCTCCATCGCGGTGGCGTACTCCTCGACGTCGTCGCGCTTGTCGAGGTAGAGCGCGCTGGTGAGCTGCTCGACGTAGACGACGTCGGGCAGGTCCTGGTCGGGGAAGCGCAGCAGCGAGAACGCGCCGCCGAGAGCGGCGTGGCCGCCGGCGGCGAAGGGCAGCACCTGGATGCGGACGTTGGGCAGTTTGGTCTGGTCGATGAGCGCCGCGACCTGCTCGCGCATCACCGTCGGCCCGCCGATCGGGCGGCGCAGCACCGCCTCGTCGACGACCACCCACATCTGCGGCGGGTCGGGCCGGCCGAGCACCTGCTGGCGCTCCATCCGCAGGTCGACCCGGCGGTCGATCTCTTCGCGCGCGGCGTCGCCGTGGGCGATCATCATGACCGCGCGGGCGTAGTCCTTGGTCTGGAGCAGGCCGGGGACGTACTGCACCTCGTAGGACCGGATCACCGTCGCGGCCGACTCGAGCCCCAGGTAGGGCTGGAACCAGGGCAGCAGGAGGTCGCTGTAGCGGTGCCACCAGCCGGGGTTGTTGGCCCGCCGGGCGAGATCGAGCAGCGGGTCGCGTTCGGCCGGGTCGGTCACCCCGTAGAGCGTGAGGAGGTCGCTGACGTCGCGCTCCTTGAAACCGACGCGGCCCAGCTCGAGCCGGCTGATCTTGGAGTCGGACGCTCGGATCTCCCAGCCCGCGGTCTCCCGGGTGATGCCCTTGGTCTCCCGGAGCTTGCGAAGGTGGGCGCCGAGCAGCATGCGCAACACGGTCGGCCCACTCGCCGCCGTGCCTTCGGCCTCCGCCATGGCCACCTAGTCGCCCTCCGGCATGCCTGCGTCAGGCTTGGTCCCCTGGTAAGCATGTCACGGACTGCCGTCGACCGGAACGTCCCCGCGAATAGGTCCACAATGCCGCAAAGTCCCGCCTACGGGACCTCTTTCCCGATGTTACCGATGCGTACGGCCTCGATCAGGTCAGCGATCGCCGCGGGCGTGTAGATCAACGCCGGGCCGTCGGGATCCTTGGAATCGCGCACGGCCATCGTCTCGCGGCCGACCGCCGCGATCTCCACGCAGTTGCCGTTGGGGCTGCTGCGGCGGCTGCGGCGCCACGTCACCCCTGGTAGGTCGCGCGCGGGGATGCCGTTGTACGGCTGATCCATAGGGGCTCGTTCTCCTTTGTCGCGGGCCCGGGAGGAAGGCGCGCCGTACGACTGGCGGTGTTTCCGAGGGCAGATGCTACGGCATCTGCACGTGCATCTGCTCTTGCGGCTGCATCGGATGGAATGGAAGATAGCAACAAGACAGTGCGAACGAACATCGCATTTCGCTCCGCAGGGGGTTGGGCGACCGTGCACCGTTCGAGGCTTGGCAGATGAGCGCCACGATTGTGAGCGCTCTCTCCGTCGCGCTCGTGGCTATCGGCTTCGGCTGCTTCGCGCTGCTCCGGGTCCGGCGGGCCGAGGGCAAAGTGGAGCGTCTCCAGCGCGAGCTCGCGTCGGAGCGCTATGCCGCCCGCCATGACCCGCTGACCCACCTGCTCAACCGCCGTGGCTTCTACCACTACGGCCTGGCCGCCGTCGGCGATCCCGCGCGCTCCCGCGTCGCGGTGATCCTGCTCGATCTCGACAACTTCAAGCAGATCAACGACCGGCTCGGGCACGCCGCCGGCGATGAGGTGCTGGGAGTTGTCGCCCGCCGGTTCGCCGACTGCGCCGGCGGTCACCTCGCCGCCCGGCTCGGCGGCGACGAGTTCGCCTGTCTGATCACCCCACCCACCGCCGACGCCGGATGGCTCGAGCAGGTGACCGCGCGGATCGCCGACGCGGTCGCCGTTCCCATCGCGGTGGGCGAGGTCGTGGTCAGCGTGTCAGCGTCGGTCGGCGCTGCGCCGGTGTACGGCTCGGAGCTGTCCCACTTCGCCGACGCCTTACGCAGCGCCGACCGCGACATGTACCGGGCGAAGGCGATAAGCCGCGAGATGACGTACGCCGCCGGGCTGAGCGCCGTGCCCTCGCACGGCCTGGTGACCCATCACGTCGCCCGCACACTGCGGCCGACGCAGCCCGACCCGGCGCACCGCCCTCCCGGGGCGGCCCGGTCGCACCGCCGCTGACACCAGCCGCCGCCGACCGTGGCCCTGGCTCCGGGCGTTGATCAGCGATGTGTCGGCATGTTTGGATCTATAGAACATGAGGCTGCCTCGCAACGCGTCCGGCTGGACGATGGCCGTGTTCGGCGTGCTCGCCCTGGTCATGGGCATCGTCGGCCTCGTGGCGCCGGACGTGCTGCTGGCGGCGCTCGGGTTCACCCGCGTCGCGGACCGACCGCCCGGCGACTACACCCGCACCTTCCTGGCGGCCTCGTCGATGGCCTCGCTCAACATGGGGGTCTACTACCTGGTCGCGGTCGCGACCTCATGGCGGCCCTTCTACGTGTTCACGGTCGCCTTCCGGCTTGTCACGTTCACGGTGTTCACGATCCTCGTGCTGACCGAGGTGGCGCCCACGCGCTTCCTGGGCGTCGCGATCTGGGAGGGCGTGGGCGCGGTCGCCACAGGTGTCGCCTTGTGGTTCGAACGGAGCAGCTCAGTTTCGGTACCTTCTAACCCGTGACCGACACCGCGCCAGGCACACTTCCGCTGCCGGAGGTGCCTGGCCTGACGGACTTGTCCGTCTTCGCCCGTGGTGGGTACGCGACCGTCTACCGCGCGACCCAGCAGTCGGTCGGTCGCGAGGTCGCCGTCAAGGTCGAAAACCGGACCCTGGACACCGAGCGCGATCAGCGCCGGTTCCTGCGCGAGGCGCGAGCCGCCGGCCGGATGTCGTCGCACCCGCACGTCGTGGACCTCTTCGACGCCGGGGTCACCGCCGACCAGCATCCATACCTGATCATGGAGCTGTGCGACGGCTCGTACGCCGACCGCATGAAGACCTCACCCCTCGGCGCCGTCGAGGCCCGCGACGTGGGCGTGAAGATCGCCGACGCGCTCGCGGACGCCCACCAGCTCGGCGTGCTGCACCGCGACGTCAAGCCGGCCAACATCCTCTACTCCCGCTTCGGCGAGCCGGCGCTGGCCGACTTCGGCCTGGCGGTGCTCGCCGAGGCCCGCGACTCGGCGGTCACGCTCGAGGTGTTGACGCCGGCCTACGCGGCGCCGGAGATGTTCCGGCACAGCACACCGTCGCCGGCGGTCGACGTCTACGCGCTGTGCGCCACGCTGTACGCGATCATGCGGGGCAAGCCGCCGCGCTGGAGCGACGACCGCAACCCCAGCCTGATCACGCTGATGGATCTCTTCACCGAGCCGATTCCCGATCTGCCGAACGTGCCGGGCGGCTTCCTCGAGCTGCTGCGCCGGGGAATGGCCAACGACGCGGAGCACCGACCGTCGGCCGAGGAGATGCGCGACCTGCTCGCCGGCGTACCCCTCGATCCGATCTCCCCGGTCTCCGGGGCGCCGGTGTCGGGCGCGCCGGTATCCGGTGGTCCGTCCACCTCCTCCTCGGTCTACATCTCGCGCTCCTGGTCACCGTCACCGCGCCCGCCGTCACCCGAGCGCGCGCCGGGGCACGACCCCACCCCGACCGAGCCCCGGCCGCGGCGCAAGGCCCGCTGGTGGTGGGGCGGCGTGGGCGCGGCGGTGCTGCTGGCCTTCGGCGGCCTGGGCCTGTGGCTGGCCGTCTCCGACGGCGACGACGACCCGACCACGGTCACCGGTAAGCCGACGCCCACCCCGTCGAGCGCGGTGTTCAACAACGCCCTGCCGGGCTGCCTGATCCCACTGCCGGCCGGGGGCCGCTGCCCGCCCGAGGCCGAGTGCTACGGCCCGGTGTCGCCGGGGCGCGACGAGATCCGCGCCGCCCGCGTGCCCTGCGCCGGGCGGCACACCTGGGAGGCGTGGGCGATCGGCGACCTGCCGGCGTCGGTGACGTCGGTCGACCACGCCACGGTCGCCGCCGAGCCGACCGTCCGGCAGGTCTGCGCGGCGACGAGCTTCTCGTCGGTGACGCTGCTGATGAGCACCCAGGGCTGGGAGTTCGAGGTGCTCCCGCCCGTGGCGGCCGACTTCGAGACCGGTGACCGCACGTTCCGCTGCCTGGCCGGCAAGGGCGACAACGCCCTCACCCAGCCGACGCTCTACCGCTGAAAGCGAGGGCGTGGCTCGAAGTGCCGTGCCCCGGGCGAGCACTTCGAGCTACGCCCTAGTAGCTCTTCTCCTGGCCCAGCACGTGCTGCGCCACGAAGTTGAGGATCATCTCGCGGCTGACCGGCGCGATCCGGCCGGCGCGGACGCCGCCCAGCAGCGTCGCCACGCCGTAGTCGGTCGTCATCCCGTTGCCACCGTGGACCTGGATCGCCGTGTCGACTGCCAGCGCCGCGGCATCCGCCGTCGCGTACTTGGCCATGTTGGCCGCCACGCCGGCCTCGATGTCGCGGCCGGCGTCGTACAGCGTCGCCGCCTTGTAGACCATCAACCGGGCCAGCTCGACCTGCACCGCCGCGTGCGCGAGCGGATGCGAGACGCCCTGGTGCCCGCCGATCGGCCGGCCCCACACCTGCCGGCCGGCCACATAGGACGATGCCCGCTCGATCGCGTAGCGCCCGGTGCCGGCGCCCATCGCCGCCACCGTGATCCGCTCGGGGTTGAGCCCCGCGAACAGCGCCGGCAGCCCGGCCTCCATCCCGCCGACGAGCGCCGATCCGGGCACCCGCACCTCGTCGAGGTAGAGCAGCCACTGGTTCTCCGGCGAGACGATCTCCATGTCGAGCTTCGAGGAGGTCAGGCCGGGCGCGTCGGTGGGCACCAGGAACAGCGCCGGCTGGAGCCGGTCGCCGACCGCGGTGCGCGCGACGACCAGGACGTACGGCGCCTCGTCGACGCCGGAGATGAAGCACTTGCGACCGGTGAGCAGCCAGTCGTCGCCGTCGCGGGTCGCGACCGTGCCGAGCCGGTGGAAGTTGGAGCCGGCCTCGGGCTCGGTGATCGCGAAGACCACCTTCAGCGAGCCGTCCGCGATGCCGGGCAGGAACTCCGCCCGCTGCGCCTCGGTGCCGTGCCGGGCCAGCACCGTGCCGACGATCGCCGGCGAGACCACCAGCAGCAGGAGCGGGCAACCGGCCGCCGCCAGCTCCTCGCACACGATCGCCAGTTCGGTGATCCCGCCGCCACCACCGCCGTACGACTCCGGCACGTTGACGCCGAGATAACCCAGCTTGCCGGCCTCGTTCCACAGCTCGGTGGTGTGCTCGCCGGCCTTCGCCTTGGCCACGAAGTACTCGTGGCCGTAGCGCCTGCCCAGCGCGGAGACCGCGTCGCGCAGCGCCGTCTGTTCAGTGGTGAGGTCGAAGTCCATGAGGGGTGATCTCCCAACCTATTCCGGCGACAGCACCGCCAACACCGTCCCGGTGTCCACCTGGGACCCCGCGGCGACCGGCAGCGACGTGACCACCCCGGCGGACGGGGCGTATACGGGGTGTTCCAGCTTCATCGCCTCGAGCGTCATCAGCAGCTCACCCGCGCGGACCCGCTGACCGGCGATCACCAGCACCCGGCTCACCTGCCCGGGCAGCGGCGCCACCAGCGAACCCTCGGCCAGCTCGGGCGTGGGCAGCGGGAAGCGCGGCAGCTCGTGCAGCGCGACCGACCCCTCCGGGCTGTCCACATAGGAGATGTCGCCGACCCGCCGGACGTGGAACGAGAGGCGGATGCCGTTGACGTCGAGCGCGACCCGGTCCCCGGCGGCGGAGACGACCGCGGCCGGCGGGTGGTCGTCGGTGACCGGCGCCTGACCGAGGCCGGCCAGGTCGAGCTCGTCCGGGTCGACCGCACGCACCCACCAGTTCGCCAGCTCGCCCGTGCGGTCCAGCCGGTAGCCGACCTCGACCGGGCCGGCCGGTCCGTCGTACACGGTGGTCTGCGAATTGGACGGCACGTTGCGCCAGCCCGACGGCACCGCGCCGAGCACCTTCGCGGACGCCCGGCGCGCGGCGGCCCCGGCCAGGGCGGCCGCCAGGCACGAGACCCGGACGGCGTCGACCGAGGACAGCAGCGGCGCGAAGACTTCGGGGTGCCGGTCGAGGAAGGCCGTGTCGATCTCGCCGGAGCGGAACGTCGGGTGGCGCAGCACCCGCACCAGCAGGTCGCGGTTGGTCACGACGCCGTGGAACTCGGAGCGGGCCAGCGCGCCGGCGAGCAGCCGGGCGGCCTCGTGGCGGGTCGGCGCCCACGCGACGAGCTTGGCGAGCATCGAGTCGTAGTGCATGCCGACGACCGAGCCGTCCCGCACGCCGGAGTCGAGGCGCAGACCCGGCTGCGGCAGCGGCCGGAACTCGCCGGCCACCTGCGGCACGTGGAACCGGTGCAGCGTGCCGGTCGCCGGGAGCCAGTTGGACGCCGGATCCTCGGCGCACAGCCGCACCTCGATCGCGTGCCCACGGATCGGCGGCGGCTGGTTGAACGGCAGCGCGCTGCCCTCGGCGACGAGCAGCTGCAGCCGCACCAGGTCGAAGCCGGAGACGAGCTCGGTGACGGCGTGCTCGACCTGGAGGCGGGTGTTCATCTCCAGGAAGTAGAAGCCGCCGCCCTCGACGTCGAGCAGGAACTCGACCGTGCCGACGCCGACATAGCCGACCGCCCGGCAGACCGCGACCGCGGCGGCGCACAGCTGCTCGCGCAGCTGGGTGGTGACCACCGGCGAGGGCGTCTCCTCGACGATCTTCTGGTGCCGGCGCTGGATCGAACATTCCCGCTCACCGAACGGCACCACGGTGCCCTGGTTGTCGGCGACGATCTGCACCTCGATGTGCCGGGCGCTCTCGACGTACCGCTCCATGAAGACCGTGCCGTCGCCGAACGCCGACGACGCCTCGCGCCGGGCCGAGGCGATGGCCTCCGCGAGCGTTCCCGGCTCGTGGACGATGCGCATGCCCCGGCCGCCGCCGCCCGAGGAGGCCTTGACCAGCACCGGGTACTCGTACACCCGGTCGGGATCGGTCCAGGTCGGCAGCATCGGCACGCCGGAGTCGGCGAGCAGCGACTTGGCCTCGATCTTCGAGCCCATCACGGCGATCACCTTCGCCGGCGGCCCGACCCAGGTCAGCCCGGCGTCGGTCACGGCGGCGGCGAAGTCGGCGTTCTCGGAGAGGAAGCCGTACCCCGGGTGGATCGCGTCCGCGCCGGTCTTGCGGGCCGCCGCGATGATCAGGTCGCCGCGCAGGTAGGTCGCCGTCGGCGAGTTGCCCGGCAGGTGTACGGCGTAGTCCGCCTCGGCCACGTGCGGCGAGTCGGCGTCCGCGTCGGAGTAGACCGCGACGGTCTCGATTCCGATCAACCGGCAGGTGGCGAACACCCGGCGGGCGATCTCGCCCCGGTTCGCGACAAGGAGCCTACGAATCATTGCTGGAGCTCCCCTACATCCGGAAGACGCCGAAGCCCTCGGCGCCCTTGATCGGTGCACTGTGGATCGCGGACAGGCACAGCCCGAGGACCGTACGGGTGTCCCGCGGGTCGATCACGCCGTCGTCGTACAGCCGGCCGGAGAGGAACAGCGCGGTCGACTGCTCGTCGATCTGCTGCTCGACCATCATCCGCATCGCCCGGTCGGAGTCCTCGTCGTACGGCTGGCCCTTCGCCTCGGCGGCCTGCCGCGCGACGATCGACAGCACGCCGGCGAGCTGTGCCGGCCCCATCACCGCCGACCGCGCGTTCGGCCAGGTGAACAGGAACCGCGGGTCGTAGGCCCGGCCGCACATGCCGTAGTTGCCGGCGCCGTACGACGCGCCGAGGTTGACCGTCAGGTGCGGCACGGCGGAGTTGGCCACCGCGTTGATCATCTGGGCGCCGTGCTTGATGATGCCCCGCTGTTCGTACTCGGCGCCGACCATGTAGCCGGTCGTGTTCTGCAGGAAGATCAGCGGTGTGTCGGACGAGTTGGCGAGCTGGATGAACTGGGCCGCCTTCTGCGACTCCTCGGAGAACAGGACGCCCCGCGCGTTGGCCAGCACCCCGACCGGGTAGCCGTGCACCTCGCCCCAACCGGTGACCAGCGCGGCGCCGTACGCCGGCTTGAACTCGTCGAACTCGCTGCCGTCCAGCACCCGGGCGAGCACCTCGCGCGGGTCGAACGGCACCCGCAGGTCGGCGCTGGCGATCGCGAGCAGGTCGTCACCGTCGTACTTGGGCGCCGCGGCGAGCGGTGAGCGCGGGCCGGGGCCCTGCTTGCGCCAGTTGAGGCGCCGCACGCACTGGCGGGCCAGCCGGATGCCGTCGCGCTCGTCCTCGGCGAGGAAGTCGGCGAGCCCGGAGGTCGCCGCGTGCATGGCGGCGCCGCCGAGCGACTCGTCGTCGGTGATCTCACCGGTCGCCATGCGCACCAGCGGCGGCCCGGCGAGGAAGACCTTGGCCTGGTTGCGGATCATGATCGTGTAGTCGGACATGCCCGGCACGTACGCGCCGCCGGCCGTCGCGTTGCCGAACACGATCGAGACGGTGGGGATGCCCGCCGCCGAGAGCCGGGTCAGGTCGCGGAAGACCCGCCCGCCCGGAATGAAGATCTCCGCCTGCGTCGGCAGGTCGGCCCCGCCGGACTCGACCAGGTTGATCAGCGGCAGCCGGTTGGCGAGCGCGATCTCACCGGCCCGCTGGGTCTTCTTGAGGGAGTACGGGTTGACGGCGCCGCCGCGCACCGTCGGGTCGTTCGCGATGATCACGCACTCGACGCCTTCGACGACGCCGATGCCGGTGACCACGCTCGCACCGACCGGGAAGTCCGTGCCCCACGCGGCGGCCGGCGAGAGCTCGAGGAACGGCCCGTCCTGGTCGACGAGCAGCTCGATCCGCTCGCGTGGCAGCAGCTTGCCCCGGGCGTGGTGACGGGTGATGTATTTCTCGCCGCCGCCGGCCCGGGTGGTGTCGAGCGCGGACTCCAGCTCGGCGAGCCGCTCGAGCATCGCACTGCGGTTTTCCAGGTACGCAGGGTTCCGTGGGTCGATAGCGGATTCCAGGACTGCCACTACAACCCCATGCCCTTCGCGATGATCTCGTTCATGATCTCCGTCGTGCCGCCGCCGATCCCGAGGATCCGCGCGTCCCGGTAGTGCCGTTCGACCTCGGCGTCTCGCAGGTAACCGAGGCCGCCATGCAGTTGCACGGCCTGGTACACCACGTCGTCACACGCCGCGACGGCGATGTTCTTCGCCATCGCCACCTCCGTAACGAGCGTCTCGCCCGACGCGACACGGATCGCGGTGCGGTGGACATATGTGCGGGCGGCGTCGATCTTCGTGGCCATCTCGGCGAGTCGATGGCGAACAAGTTGCCGGCTGGCAAGCGGTCGCCCGAACGTCTCACGGTCGCGACACCACGCCAGCGTCAGGTCGAGGCAGCGCTGCGCGATCGCGTACGCGTGGACGGCGAGCGAGATCCGTTCGTGCGCGAAGTGCCGCATGATCGCCGGGAATCCGTGGTCGGTGACGAGGTTGGCCGCCGGCGTCAACGCCTCCACAAAGGACAGCTCGGCCGTGTCCGAGCAGTGCCAGCCGAGCTTCTCCAGCCGGCGACCGACGGTGAAGCCGGGCGTGCCCCGGTCGACCACCAGTAGTGCGACGCCGCCCGCGCCCGGACCGCCGGTGCGCACCGCCGTCGTGACGAAGTCCGCCCGTG
>Ga0190275_10002785_pt1 | contig 12425 bp, 8 predicted proteins | sample Popmic550T_FD_133745 | JGI IMG/M metagenome (GOLD analysis project Ga0190275, IMG submission 133745) | Populus adjacent soil microbial communities from riparian zone of Yellowstone River, Montana, USA - 550 T | ecosystem: Environmental > Terrestrial > Soil > Riparian zone > Trees stand | place... | reverse complement strand
ACGTGGGCCAGTTCGTGCAGCAGAACCATTTCGATTTCTTCGGGCGACCAACCGCTAATTGCGGCCGGCGGCAACAAAATCATCGGCCGCACGATGCCGACGAGCACGGGCGCGGCGATTCGCTCACAAACTGCAATTGTCACCTGGCGGCCAATTCGCAGCGACTGCGCCAGCCGCGTACAAGCTTCCACAATCGGACCGGACGGAATGCATTGACTAGCGCGCTCGAGCCGCCGCGTGCCCACAAGCCCCGTCGCCAGCAGCGCGAACGTCAGCGGCGTTCCGCTCACCCATAACCAAGGGGAATAGGCCACCGCAGAGTGGAGCAGGGCGGTGATTCGGCCTTCGAGGTTTTGGTTGGAAGACGTCAGGGCACCACTGGATCCGCCAGTGTGTTCTTCACCGCCCTTGACTGAGTCTGTCACATTTAGTGTTTGGTTTTCAGGCAGCGAACGCGGTGCTGGTTGGCTGTTGGCACCGGCGAAGCCAGCGGCATACGCGCGGTTGGATAACTCAATCACGCCGCCTTCGCCACCAGCGTCTACAATGGGCGCGGTGACAGCCGGCCCGCGCAAGTCAACCACATCAGCACTTCCGCCCATTTCCAAACCTGGCCCCTGACCTCTCGCCTCTGATCTCTCGCCACCCACCGCGCTCCCACCGCCGATTGTGCCAACTTGCGTGGCAGGGCTATGGCACGCAAGCCAAACAGCAATGGCGACGGGAAGCGCAGTGAGTGAGAGCAAATTGCCAAGCGCGGCCAAGTATCGCACGTTGGGCGAAGTGCGGCGCAGAATCACGCGAACGGCCGCGGCCACGAGCGCGACGGCCGTACCCAGCCAAAGAAAATGAATCATCGTCCAACCGGCCGTTTGCCACCAATCGATGCCAGCGAAATTGATTTCCGAAGACATAGTCGCGCCTTCTGGTTAGGTTGGGCATTGCCCACTAATTGGTTGTAGCTTTAAGCAGCGGAGGGCGGTGCCCACTCTACGATGACTTCCTTTGCGCCTTCGCGTCTTTGCGTAAGGCTGTCTTTCCGTTCGAATCAATCAACTTCCGCAACTCGGTCAATTCATCGGCCGAGAGACCGCCACCTTCCACGAGGTGCACCGCGAGCAGGCCGGCGGAGCCTTCGAAGATCCCGTCCACCAGCTTTCCCACCATCGACCGCGCCGCCGCGTCGCGGCTGACCTCGGCTGACCACGCGGCCGCTCGCCCGGCCTGCTTGCGCCGCACAAGACGCTTGTCGAGCATCACGCGGAGCATCGTGGCCACGGTCGTGGTCGCGACGTCTCGCTCGCGCCGCAGGGCTTCGCAGATTTCACCCAGCGGCAGCGGGCCCCTGTCCCACAACACGCGCAAGATTTCCAGTTCCCCATCCGTAGGATGCGTGCTTGCCGGTCTAGCCATGTTTTTTAACCTCTTGAATCCCGAGATGGGCCTGCGGAATCTGTCCACCCAGCCGCAAAATTGGCCGATCGACTCGTATTCTATAGAATTAGAATTTAATGTCAAGAGAAGGCGGATGCGTCGACGAGAAAATTGCGGGAAGGGCCCGGGCGGTTTGCCCCACCCCAAATCCCGTCCGCCATTTTCCATCAAACCGCGTTTGGCGCTATTTGGCTGCAAACGCATACAAATGCCCGGCCGTCCGCACGTATAGCGTGTTGTCCGCGATTGCCGGTGTCGCCCCGATTCGCTCGCCCAAGGGCGCGTTTTGGGCCACGACCTCCGGCGGCGACGATCCGCCTTTCACCACCGTGATCGCCCCGTCTTCGAGGGACGCGAAATAGATGTTGCCATTCGCGGCCACGGGCGAGGCATAGTAGCTGCCCGCCGGCAGCAGGCGTCGTTGGTAAAGTTCTTCGCCAGTCTTTACATCGTACGAAGTCACAATGCCGCCGTCCTTGACCATTACCAACTGGCCCTCGTAAACAATTGCCGACGGTACATAGGGCAGGCCGCGCGTTTTTTTCCATCGGATGTGGCTTTCTGAGACGTCACCGCTGCCGCCCGCGCGTAATGCGAATGCGCTGTTCTTCGACGAGGCCATGTATTGGATCATGGTTTCCCATTCCTCACGCACGAGGCGGCCGTCTTTGTTCGAGTCGTTACTGTCAAAGAACCCGGCCATCTCGCTGCCCGTGACTTCCGCTTTCGCGAGCACGCCGTCTTTGTCGGCATCGCCGCCTGGTTCGGCCTTCAATAGGTCGTCGAAGGTTGGCATCTTGAAGTCTGATTCCTCGGCCGGATCGCCTGGCGACCATGCCGCGAAGAACAGTTCACCGCCAAAGACTATCGGCGACGCGCAGGTGGCTGACGGCATGCCGGCCACGAACCACTTTTCATCGCCCGACTGCAAATCGTAACCGACCATTCGGCCGAAACCGGGAGCGGCGATCTGTTTGCCGCTGGGCGTGTCCCACACGACAGGCGTGCAATAGCCCGATCGCGACTGCCGACTCTTCTCCCATTTCAATTTTCCGGTCGCCAAATCGACGGCCACGATCTTGGGATCGGTGAGTTCGTCGCGCAGCACGACAACCAGACCGTCGGCGATCACGGGGGAAACGCCGCTGCCGAAATCGGCCATCGTCTTGGCCACCGGCATGGGAAAGTTCCACAATTCCTTGCCGTTGGTGTCGTGACACACGAGACCGCACGAGCCGAAATAAGACACGATTCGCGTGCCGTCGGTGGCCGCCGACGACGAGGCCGGGCTGCCTTCTGTTTTGTGATAAGCTTCAATGTCGCTGGCTGGCGCTTGGGCACGCCACACTTCGCGACCGTCGGCGCGGTTGTAGGCGATTGTGTACAGCTTTTCGTTTTCAAACGCGGTAAGAACAAGCTTGTCACCAACGATGATCGGCGAGGAAAGCCCGGCCGGAACGGCAATCTTCCACTTCACATTTTTATCAACGCCGACTTCAACAGGCGGTTTCGCATCGCCGGAAACGCCCGTCGCTCCGGGCCCCCGAAACTGAGGCCAAACGAGCGGTCCGCCTTGCCCGCGCGCCACAGCCGCGGAAACGAATAACAGTGCCAGTGCGATCAGACGTTGCATTTCGATACTCCAAGCTGGACGCGAGATCAATTTGTATGACCCCAATTCTTATCCACTGCGGCAACATGGACAAGTGTTGATAGCACGCCAATCGTCCGCCAACCGTGTCGCGCAAAGAGACGGGACGACTCGCCAGCGAGGAAATTTCCGGCAAAGGCGACGCGCCAGCGGATTGAAACGACCAAAATCGGCCGTTAATCAAAAATTAATAGTCCATATTGATCGGGCGAGTGTTCGCCAACTTTTTCACCGCCCCACGATTCGCTGCCCACGCGCGGAATCGTGCGTTCGATGCCCAGCGCCCACACGGTGCGCGCTTGCGGCCGCGCTACGGCTATCTCAGCCAGAGGTATGGCGGCTTCAATCGTCCACGTCGTGGCATCTTGAGCGGCCGCGACAAACCAACTCGGGTTCCAGTTCGCATCGTTCCAGCACGTGTCTCGAGTCCATCCGCGATGATCGATCGTGAGCTCGAAGTGCGTCGTGTAATCGCGATCGACGTCGAATCGCAACGCGAAGCGGTCGTGTGAGGATACATCGCCATCATGCGGACGTGGCCGATCATCGGGCTGATAATTCATGCCGTCAATTTTCGCACTGCGAACGGCCAGGTAGAGAAACTCTTCGTCGTAAAGCGCGCGGACTTCAGCGCCGTTATCCGGGGCCAGATTCCCAGCTTCATCAGGGACGGGTGAAACTTTCCTCCCGACGCGAAGCGCTTCCGTACCTTGCCACAACGCTTCATCGAGCTTACCGTCCAAATGGGGCCGCCCGCTCGCGCGCCGGCTGTGACCCAGAATTTTGGGCGGCGGCGAACCGCTCGGCTCGGCCAGCCATTGCTCTGTTATCGCGCAGCGTTTCCAAGGATCGCTCTCCGGCAGCGACCCTAATGAAAGAAAATACCGCTTCGCCGGGTTCGCAAAACCTAGCTGCCTCTCAGCCGCGACGATCGGAAACCGTATGTCGGGTTCGGCGAACAGCGCGGGCCGGGCAGTTTCCAAATATTTGCCTAGCTCGACCGCGCGCCGCAGCCGCTCGTCGCGAGATAGTCCGCTCGCGGGCGGCTTTTGATTGCTCAGCGCCGCTGTCGCGCTCGCTTGCACGACGGTGCCAATTGCTTTACCAGCATTCGTTTCTGTTCCCCGAAGTACTTCACGGGGAACTTCATTTGCAACCGAATCGGCAGCATCGGCATTTGTATTTGTGCGTATGCTGGGGCCAACACCGGAGTTGATCATCCGCGTGCCTGCCTCGCTGCTCGCATAAAACTGAATCAACCACCGCAGCGCCTGCTCGGTCAACGGATGTTCGGGATGCTTACGTGCGAGCAAGTAATACGTGTCCGCGGCCAGGTCGAGCTGGCCCTTCGCACGATATCCGTCCGCCAGTTGAAAAAACAGCTCGCAACTCGCTTCAGCATCGAGCCCATCGGTCAATTGCACGACCTGCGCCGCCCAGGCAGGGTTGCCTTCGCTTCGTTCGAGTAGCTCTTCAAGGTTTCGCCGCCGCGCAGCCAGACGACGCAACTGATCAATATCGCCGGCCGGCAGCGCAGAAAATCGCCGCCGCGCTTCGCCACCCGGCGCGAGCGCGATGCCGCGAAACATTCCTCGGCCATCGGCGTTTTCGTTGGTTGGTTGCCCCTCCTTCGTCGCATATGTGAGCAACTCCAGCTCATAAACGTCTGGCGGGGCCGAATGCTCGGCGAACAACAGCCGCCGCGCGGACGCCGACCAATCGGAGAACGTCTTGCCGAGCATCGGCGAAAATTGCCCCGTGGCGGTTTTTTCAATTCCTCGCGAACCGGGCGGCAGCACGCCATAGACGCGTTTCACCTGCCAGGGCGCGAGGCCGGCGTCGGCGAGGTCGCCAAATTGTTGCGCGTCCGCGGCGGCCTCGACCGATTTGAGGGCTATTTGTTGAATCAGCGATCCCAAAGGCTCGCCAAACTCCTGGTGACCATGATGGGTGAGGATTAAATCTGGCCGCCACATTCGAATTCGTTGCACCATGTGCGCGACGAGGCGTTCCACAGCGCGGCCGTCAGCCACCCGATCGAGGGCAGCTAGGAGGTCCTTGGGTTCGAGCAATCGCTCATTCGGCGGCAACAAATATCGCCAGGCCATGTCACTACTTGTAGCCCCGGATGCAAGCATCGCCTCGTGCGAACGAACATCGGCGAAGCTTAGCGGCGTTGTTCCATTCACGCCGTCGGCGTCCGACGCGCGAAATGGAATTTCAACCGCGGCGAGATAACTTTCGGCCGCCCCTTGTTGCGCAATTAGTTCGATTGGCACGTCTACTGGTCGCGCGAAAACCGCCAACAGCGCCGCGCGCCGCCCGCCGCTTCGCTGTGTCTGCCACGTTTGTCCGCCATCGTTGGTGGCCAAAATCGCACCTAAGTCGCCGACCGCCCAACCATGTGTTGCATCCACAAAAGTCACCCCGCGCAGCGGCGTCATCTGCCGGGTCGCGAACGCTTGCCACGTCTGTCCGCCGTCCGGCGTGTAGATCACCTGCGTACCGGGCGATCCAACAATCCACACCCGTGGGCCGTCCACCGCGACCGCCCGAAAATCAAATTTTTCAATCGCCTGAGCCGGTAGCTCCCCCGACGGTAGTTGCCAACTACGGCCAAGATCGCTTGTCTGGGCGATGAGTCCGCCGTCGCCCACGAGCCAACCTGCGGTCGGCGACACAAGACGCATCGCCCGCAGCGCACGTGACGAACCGGACGCCAAGGGCGAATCGACGACGTCCGTGCTTGCGATGGTCGCGAAGCGGCCGTTCGGGCCAGCGACCGCGCCGACATCCGGCGCGAGAAAATCTCCCGCCAGCCACAGCCCCGATTTTCCACAGGCCAGCGGCTGCCAAGTGCTGCCGCCGTCGCGCGTCGCGAAAACGCCCGAGGGCGACATTGGGCCGGCTGCGCCGTACGCCACGCCATGCCGCGCGTCGAAAAAGCGCGCACCGTTCAGCATCGGCAGAAATCCCTGCGCTGCGGCAACCGACCAAGTGGCCCCGCCATCCACGGTTCGCAACACGACACCGCTCGTTGACGCCGAAAACGGCTTGTGCGCGCCGCCGACCGCCCAGCCGCGGGCCGCATCGAGAAAGAACACGGAGTTGAGCGCGCAATTAACGGGCGAAGTTTGTTGCTGCCAGCTTGCGCCCGCGTCGCGCGTGTGCCAAATTACGCCGCGATCACCGACCCCCAACCGATCGCGCGCTCGACGAAATAGACGGAATTCAAAGCCGCATCATCGCGCAGCGTAATTTCCAGTGGCTGCGGCGGCGCAGCCGCGCCGACCGTTTGTGCATGCAATTCGCCGCCGCAAGCACCCAGTGCGCCAATCGCCACAAGTGCAAACCGGCCACACGCTCCCCGACGGCCGCGCGAAAACATATTGGATTTCCCTACCCGTGAGTAATTCGCAGCACAGCGGATTCTAAACGCTTTGGCAGACTCCACCTAGCCGACCTGCTTCGAACGCTTCAATCAAAAGCCGGTTTTTCCGCTCGTGCCGACTTTGCTAGCAGCCGGCAAATCTCCGTTTGGGAGCTACACTTTCACAATCGGTCGTAGGCACTGCGCGAGCAGGTGCTCCTGCTAGTTTCGTGCAACGGCCGATGCGCGTGGCGAACATGCGCGACCGCCGCCTTAGCGGCCAGTCGCAATCCGCGTCGAAGTTTTGTCGTCCCTCCGATTGGCACCCCCTCACCCCCAACGCCCCATGTCCGACCGCGAACGCAATGATGTTGGGGTGACTCAGTTGGGGCAAATCGCCGCCCGCGCGATCAAACTCTACAGCCGGCCGTCCGTGGCCATGGAAATCGTCCGGCTCACGGAACAGCCGCACGTCGATGCGCAGCGCCTGCGCGAGTGCATCGAACAAGATCCAGCCCTAGCTTGCAAGATTCTGCGGGTTGTCAACAGCTCGCTGTTTGGACTGCCGGGGCGCGTGGGCGATCTCGATCAAGCGCTATCGCTGCTCGGCATCAAGCCGTTGAAGCTCTTGGTTCTTGGTTTCAGCCTGCCCGACAATCTCTTCGCCGAAGTGGCCGCGCGCGAGCTGCGCTGGTATTGGACGAACACGCTCACCCGTGCCGTGGCGGCGCGGCTATTATCGGAACAATTATGGCATCAGCCGGGTGATGAAGCGTTTATCGGCGGGCTGCTAGAAGACCTCGGAACGCTGGTGATGCTCCGCGAACTCGGCCGGCCTTATGCGAAATTTCTCACCGGCGTGATTGATGAACATTGCGACCTGGGCGCGCTAGAGCGATCGACGCTCGGCTTCGATCATCGCGAGTTGACCGCGCTCTTGCTCGCGCGCTGGCAGCTTCCGCAGAAACTTGTGGACGCCATCGCCGCGCCGCGCGATGCGGACTATCTCGCACAGCAAAATTCAGCCCAAGGCGAGTTGGCGCAAGTGCTGCATCTCGCGTCGCTTTTGTGCCAGCTGGTCGGACAACGGCGGTTGCGCGTGTTGCCGGAATTGTTGGCCGCAGGCCGCGAGTATCGCGAGCTGACCGCGGCCCGCCTGACCGAGCTGGTTCGGCAATTGCAGCCGCAGGTCGATCAACTGGCCGAGGCGCTTGCATTGGAGCTCGATACGAACCGCGACTACTCGCAAATTCTCCGCGAGGCGCACGAACAAATGGGAATTCTGTCGGAGGAAGTTGTTGCCGGCGGCGGATCAAACGAGCATGAGACTGACGCCTACGCCCGCCTGCGCGTAGAAACATCGAACCTTTCGACCGCAATGCAGTCGTTCCTCTCGAAAGCAGGCGGCGACGATGCGTCGGCTCGCCGCAGCGCGGCGGCGCCGCTAGTGGCCGACGATGCCAAACATCCGAAGGAAATCGCAACTCCGCTGGGTCATTTTCAAAGCAATAAGACGCTGGTCCGCAAGCTTTCCGCCACGGTCACGCGCTGTCGCCAAAATCGGCACGCACTCAGCCTTCTGGTTCTCGAAGCCCGCGGGCAAGGGCCAGTCAACGCCCGCCACGATGAGGAGATCGACCGGCTATTGTGCAAAGCGCTCGATCGTGCCTGCCAAACATTCGAAAGCGAAAACGTGTCTCTCGTATCCTTGGGCAACCGGCGTGCGGCGGCGGTGCTTACCAATTGCGATCGCAGTGCCGCCCTGGCCGTGGGCCAATACGCGATTCGCCACATGGCCGCCCCCGGCGATGCGTCCAAGCACATCGCCGTGGCGCAGGATGTCACGGTGAGCGTCGGCGTCGCAACGGCGAGCGCCGTGCCCAAAAACTTCGACCTGGCCCGCTTGATCGACAGCGCCGAGCGCTGCCTTTTCGCCGCCCGCACTTGCGGTATCAGCACGGTAAAAAGTATTGAGGTATGAAGCCAGACGCTGGATGCTGGATGTCCGGCACCTAGCATCAAGCATCTTGCATCCGCTATGATGCCCTCATGAGCACGCCGACGCCTCCTGAGCCGCGCCCCGCCGAGCCGACGCTAGCCGCTCCTGAATTTCCGCCGGCGACCATAACTTCGATTGCCGTGGGGCCGCCCGCTTCCACCCAATTTCGCGAATTACGCGAAACCGATCTGATTAGCCCGCGGCGGCGGGCCATCTTGTTACCAGTTGTGCTGTTTATCGCCACCTGTTTTTCAACATTTTGGGTCGGCGCGGCCGATTGGCGCACGCAGCGCATTAACGATCCGACGGGCATCGGTCCTGTCGTGAGCGCGAATTGGCAGCAAGGACTGACCTACATGGGCGCTGTGCTGGCGATTCTGCTAACGCACGAAATGGGCCATTTTTTGCAAACCGTCCGGTACCACATTCCGGCCAGCTACCCGCTCTGCATCCCCGTGCCGTTCAGCCTGATTGGAACGATGGGCGCGGTGATCAGCATGGATGGAACGCGAGCCAATCGAAAACAGATCTTCGACATAGGCATCGCGGGGCCGCTTGCCGGCCTCGTTGTCGCGGCGCCGATCCTCTATCTCGGAGTTCGCCAACTTGATCTGTCGGTTGCGGCCGACCCGCACGACATCCAGCTATACAACCCTGTGATTGTCCGTTGGCTGATCGAATGGATGCATCCGCAATGGGCGGAGCAAGCCCGCTGGGTCAGCGTCTCGCAGCTCAATCCATTTTTCATGGCGGGTTGGGTCGGCATGTTGATTACGGGCCTGAATATGCTGCCGGTCAGCCAGCTCGACGGCGGCCACACGATTTACGCGCTATTTGGCCGCGACGCTTACAAAATCGCCCGCGCATTCACGATCGTGGCCATCATATATGTCGTCCTGAATCTGGACCAGGCGATTATCTGGACGCCGATGCTGATTTTGGTGATTCTCCTGGGAATCCATCATCCGCCCACGTCGGACGACACGGTCGAACTCGACGACTTTCGCTGGGTGCTGGGCGTGGCCTCCATGGCAATCCCTGTGCTCTGCTTCCCGCTGCAGGCGCTGAAGCCTTGAGCGGGCATGGTATTGACATTTCCCGCGGCGAGTCCGCCTCAGCGGGCGGGCAAACAGTTATCAGCGCGTTGTATTCGCACCGGTGGTGAGCCTTATGCTACGCTGCGGAAAAGTGCCGTGCCGCAAACAAACCGAGCGCGAAGGCAACAAACGAACCGACGAAACCAGCACCAGCAGCAAAGGGAGTAACGATGACAATTTCAAGGGTCACGATGCCGATGAGAATTCCCAACGATATGGCCAAAGGGCGATCTCTGAGGGCAAAATAGAGAAACGGAAAGACGCATACTGCCGCGATGGAGGCAAATATCGCCATGACGGGAAGAACTAACGGATCTTCGAACGGAGCTTGACCGTATGCACCGTCTGTTGGTGGTAGCGTGAGGGTTATTGTCGTGACCCATGTTATCGCAAATGCAAACGCCAACACAAATGAGACTAAAAGCATTACGAGCGGATGATGACGTTGCATGCGAGTAAGTTCCGCCTTCTACGTTCATCAGTCGCCATATCACTTTTCGATATGACGAAAAGCTCGATTTAGGGCGCAAGCAACAACCGCCCCGGCGCACCCAAAAATCCCTTCACTTCATTCAGAAACCGCGCCGCTGCCGCGCCATCCACAAGGCGGTGATCGTAGGTCAAAGAGAGTGGCATCATGAGGCGCGGCTCGACTGCGTCCTCAACAATCTGCGGCACAATGCAGCTGCGGCCCGCGAGCAAAATACCTACCTGCGGCGGATTGATGATCGGCGTTGAATACGTGCCGCCGACTGAACCCAGGTTGCTGATCGTGAACGTGCCGCCGCGCAGCTCGTCGACCGTGAAGTCCCCATCGCGGACTTTCTTCGCCAGGCGATCGAGCTCGCTCGCGATCTGCGAGATGCTCTTGCGATCGACGTCGCGCATCACGGGCACGATCAGCCCGCGCTCGGTGTCGACCGCGATGCCAATGTTGACGTATTCCTTGTATGTGATCTTGTTTTCTTCGAGGTCGACCGACGCATTGAGCATCGGATGACGTTTCAGCGAGGAGGCGACCGCCTTGATCAAAAATGGCATGGCCGTCAACTTGATGTTGCGGGCCGCGTAGTCGGCCTTGCTTTGCTCGCGCATGTCTTCGAGTTCGGTCACGTCCGCGTCGTCAAAATTCGTCAGCTGTGCGATCGTGGTGACTGATTCGATCATGTTGCGGGCGATCGTCTGCAGCAGCCGCGAGAGTTTTTCCGTACGGATCGGACCGTAGTCGTCGGTGTCAGGCGAGCCGGGCGGTTTTACGCCCCGCGGCGCACCGGCCGCCACTTGTTCGTTCGTCTCGCGCACGAACGTCCGCACATCGTCGGCAGTGATGCGACCGGCATCGCCCGTCGGCCGCACGAGCCGCAGATCAACGCCCAATTGCCGAGCCAGCCTCCGCACGGCTGGGCCCGCCGCGGCCGATGCATGGCCGTCGCTGCTTACGTCAACATCTTCTTCGTCGTCATCCGTCGCAGTTTTCGTCGGTGCTTTCGCAGGCTTGTTTGGCTTCGGTCGCGGCGCTGGTTCGTCTTCAACTTCCAAATCGTCCGCTTCGACTGCTGCTTTCTTCGGCGCGGCCTTTTTCGGTGGTGCTTCGTCCTCTTCCTCAGCGACTTCCTGTTTCTCTTTCCTCGCCGCGGATTTCGCCGGCGGGGCGGGGCGCTCCGCCACCGCCTGCTTTTCGGCCGGCGCATCTTTCTTTTTTGCCGGCGCTTCGCTGGCTGCCGCCGCTTCGATCTCCATGATCGGCGCACCGACGCTGACGGTATCGCCTTCCGCAACCAAAATCTTGATGATCTTGCCCGCGTCGGGGCTGGGAATCGGCATCGTCGCCTTGTCGGTTTCGATTTCCAGCAGATCCTGATCGGCCTTCACGACGTCCCCCTCGCTCACGAGGATGGAAAGCACGTCGCCCGATTCAATATTTTCACCCAGATTGGGAAGTTTGATTTGTGTTGGCATACCGATTTATAGTTTCGTTTTGAACCACGAAGGGCACAAAGGACACGAAGAAACTCACCGCTAATTGACACTAATCTGCGCTAATGAAATGAGGAAAAGTGCCTCACTGTTCATTGCCATCTTCCATTAGCGAACATTAGCGCCAATTAGCGGTCCGTCGCTTCTGCTTCGTGTCCTTTGTGTTCTTCGTGGTTAATTCCTAATTCGAAATTACGCATAAAGCGCCGATTGTTTTTGCGGATCGATTCCGAGCTCCTGCACGGCCCGGGCCACGCACTGGCCGTCGCACTTGCCTTGCTTCTTTAATTGGTGCAGGGCCGCGACGGTGATGCACTCCGCGTCGACCTCGAAGTGTCGTCGCAACGCTTCGCGCGAGCTGCTCCGGCCCATGCCGTCCGTGCCCAGCGCGAATAATCCGCCGGGCACCCACGGGCTAAGCTGTTCGGCAAGAATCCGCATGTAATCCGAAGCTGCAATAAACGGCCCTTCCGTGCCCGCCAAAATCTGCGACACGTAGGGCACGCGCGGTGTTGCGTTCGGGTTCAACATATTCCACCGCTCGCATTCTTGTGCGTCACGTCGCAGCTGGTTGTAACTCGTGACGCTCCACACGTCGCTGCCGATGTTGTACTTTTCCGCGAGGATTGTTTGCGCCCGCAGCGCCTCGCGTAAAATGGCGCCGCTGCCGAATAGTTGGACACGCAGCCCCCCCTCGACGTTCACCGTCGAAACGCGGTACATGCCCTTAATGATGCCTTCCTCGCAGCCGGCCGGCATCTCGGGCATCAAATAGTTTTCGTTTTCCAGCGTGATGTAATAGATGGCTGTTTCTCCGTCTTCATACATCCGCTTCAGACCGTCGAAGATAATCACGGCCGTTTCGTAGTTATAGGCCGGGTCGTAGGCGCGCACGGT
>Ga0190275_10002784_pt1 | contig 12425 bp, 8 predicted proteins | sample Popmic550T_FD_133745 | JGI IMG/M metagenome (GOLD analysis project Ga0190275, IMG submission 133745) | Populus adjacent soil microbial communities from riparian zone of Yellowstone River, Montana, USA - 550 T | ecosystem: Environmental > Terrestrial > Soil > Riparian zone > Trees stand | place... | reverse complement strand
CGGGATGTTCGTGCGCAACGGCCCCAACCCGCAGTTCCCGCCGATCAAGAATTACCACGTGTTCGAGGGCGACGGCATGCTCCACGGCGTGCGAATCCGGGAAGGCCGAGCGAGCTATCGCAACCGATACATTCGGACTCCGTACTGGAAGGCCGAACGCGCGGCAGGCCGTTCGCTGTTCGGAAGTTTCCTCGACCCGCCCAGTGTCGCAATGCTGTTGCGACTGATACGAAACGGACTCAAGCGTCTCCCCTTGATAAAGAACACGGCGAACACGGCCCTCGTCTGTCACGACGGTCGGTTGCTGGCCCTCTGGGAAGGGGGCGAGCCGCACGAGATTCAAGTCCCGGACCTGGAGACGGTCTGCACCTACAACTACGGCGGCGGGCTGAAGCATCAGTTCACGGCCCACCCGAAGGTTGACCCGGCGACAGGGGAGATGCTGTTTTTTGGCTACAGTATGTTCAAGCCGTCCGTTCAATACAGTGTGGTCAGCGCGCAGGGAGAAATCGCCGGCATCACAACCATAGACATTCCCCGACCCGTCATCATGCACGACTTCGCCGTCACGCCGCGGCACACCATCTTTATAGACGTGCCGCTGACGGTCAGCTTCAAGCGCCTGCTGCGGGGACAGCCTTTGCTGAAGTTCGAGCCGGAGCTAGGCACACGCATCGGAGTCCTGCCACGCTACGGCAGGGGGCAAGACATCAAGTGGTTCGAGGTCTCGCCTTGCTACGTGTTCCACACGCTGAACGCTTATGAAGACGGCGACGAGGTGGTAGTGCTGGCCTGCCGTACAGAGGGGTTTCCGGACTCATTCTTCATGCCGCCAACCGCGCGGGCGGGCGATGAGCCGCCCATCGGCAAAGAGTTCGCACCCGTGATGTATCGTTGGCGTTTGAACATGAAGACCGGAACCGCGCGGGAAGAAGCGCTCGACGACGTGCCCACTGACTTTCCCCGCATCAACGAGAGGCTCTTGGGAAGCCAAGCGCGATATGGCTACGCCTTTAACATAAGTGAGTATAACGAACTCCTTAAATACGACTTTGAGAAAGGCGTGAGTGAACGCCACGGCCACGGCAAAGTGCGTATCGGCGGCGAAGGCGTCTTCGTGCCGCGCCCGAACGCGAGGGCAGAGGACGACGGTTGGCTCGTGACCTATGTGCACGATGAAGGAGACGGCACAAGCGAATTGATTGTGATCGAGGCTCAGGACTTCAGCGCGCCGCCCGTGGCCCGTGTGCGGATTCCGGCGCGCGTGCCCTACGGCTTTCACGGAGCGTGGATTCCCGGCGAGATGCTGGCATGACTCTCGCGGGCGGCAGGCGACGCGGGGCGTTAGAGCTGATCTCAACTAGCAGCGAGTTAAACGACAAAGACCGGCGGCAGAGTTCATCTGCCGCCGGTCTTTTCCATTTGGACGCCGCCCCTTATATCTGTCCGGTGACAGAGTTCTGGGGATTTGTTTTCAGGAAGGTAATGCGCCGCCATTCTTGCGCTTGGCGCGCTTGCGCTCGCTCGCGGGCGTGCCGCCTGCCTGTTCGTACTGCGTCGAGTCGGGGCCGAAGACGGCGCGGAAGCCGCTGAGCGCGCGAGTTCGGATCGCGGCGAGGTCGGCGGTCTTGTTGTTGAGGTCGTTTGTGAGCGCGGTCATCTGCATACGCAGATTTTCCAACTGGTCGCGCTTCTGTTGCGCCTCCGCAATCTTTCCTTGAAGCCCCTGAAGCGTGACTTCGCCGAGCGTGAACGTCGGGTTATCCGCCCAAACACGTTCGATGCGCCCGCTGTCCGTTAGAACTGAGTCAACAGAGTATTTTGTCGGCATGAGGTCTTCTCCTTTGAGAGTTTGGTGAGTTGTCGGCGAGGCCAAAACTCCAACGCGGTCGGCTACGTTACAAGTCACCGCGTTGAAGACATAAACCACGTGTCCCAAGACTTCAACCAAGCGGTTGAACTTTCAAACGACCCGTTGAAAAGACAAACCGCCCGGTTGAACATTCAAACCGACTTCCCCAAGAGTTCAGGAGGCCAGTTGAATACGTCAACCCGCCGGTTGGATATACAAACCAACCGTTTGAAACTTAAACTACCCGCCCAAAAGGTTCGTGAGGTCAGCTTGAAGTTTTAACTACCCGCGTGCAAAACCGGCGAGGTGAAAAGCGGGCGCATTATGCCTCAGCCTCACTGTCCTGAGCAACATAATTCTTAAAAGAAAGAGGTATGTTATGGTAAATAACTTCAGACCTTTTTGTTTACGGTCTTCGACTTTTTTGTGGAGAATTAAAATGACCCGTAAGAAGCCTCTCGTTGCAGAGTCAAGAAAATATCTTGTCACTACCGTTGCGGAGGCAAAAGAAATTGCGCTTTTTTGGCTAACTGAGGTCGAACTCGCTAATGTGATTAAATTCGGTCTTCCTGAAATAGATGATCGTTATCACATTTGGAGAGTGCCTTTACTTGCTAAAGACACAGCGTCGAAGATTGGTGAAATTGTAATCAACGCTTACACCACCGAAGTCATACTTGACAAGACCACAAAGCCGGAGATGCTTGAGATACGCCTTCTCCAAAAAGATGAAGAGCGACTTACACACAAACGACATGTAACTTATCCTATATCGCCACTCAGAAATACCATCGGCTTGGGTGATTGCGTCGAGTTAATCGATGAAATGCCCGCCGCGTCGGTTGATCTGGTCTTTACCTCTCCGCCCTATTTTAATGCCCGCCCTGAATATAGTGATTATGAGATGTATGAACAGTATCTGTTCAAGTTGCGCCAAGTGATAAATCGCGCACACAGAGTTTTAAATGACGGTCGGTTTTTCGTAATCAATTGCGCCCCCGTTTTGATTAGGCGAGCGAGTAGAAATGAGTCCTCAAAACGTATTGCCGTGCCTTTTGATTTACATCGGATTTTTATTGAGGAAGGGTACGATTTTATTGACGACATCATCTGGGTGAAGCCCGAAGGGGCCGGATGGGCTACGGGGCGAGGTCGCCGCTTTGCCGCCGACCGCAACCCGCTTCAATATAAGGCTGTCCCCGTAACGGAGTATGTCCTCGTCTACCGAAAGCGGACTGACCTGCTAATTGATTGGCACATCCGCAACCATCCTGATCGACAAATAATCGCAGAGTCCAAAGTTGACAATGATTATGAGCGGACGAACATCTGGCGCATTCAGCCAAAGACTAATTCAAAACATCCGGCGGCATTTCCTTTAGAGCTTGCTCAGAAGGTCATTACTTATTATTCATTTAAGGGCGATGTGGTTTTAGACCCATTTGCGGGTTCTGGAACAGTAGGCGAGGCTGCGGCCAAGTTAAGCAGGCGGTTTGTGCTTTTTGATATTAACTCCGACTACGTTGATATGATGAGAACGGAAGCAGCTTCCTGGCTGAGTAAGGCTGACGGCGAAGTTCTTTGCCTTAATTGTCTCCCGGTACCAGCCCTGAAGCAGCCTTCCTTGCTCGAACAAGATTGACCTTTACGTCATGCCAAAAACGAAAACGCGTTCAATCGGCGACCTCTTTCCAGAGAAGAGTCGCCTGCTGCTAACGGGCGGCGGCAAAGAATTCATTGAGCGCATCGGTGTAGAGGCCACGCGCCGCGTCATTCATCACGTAATGATGGGTGAAAACCTTCGCTCACAGACGGAACCGCTTACCCGGCGACGTGTTACACAATTAAGCGGAGCCATGGTTGCCTTATTCGCGCGCGGCTGTTTGGAGGTCGAACAATTTACGGAGAGGCTTTCTGATTTGGCGGTCGAACAACTTCGTACTGCTAAGAGGAATGATAAAGCTGCGATTTGGCCTGCCCAATGGCTTATAGGATTAACCGGAAAATCTATTCAGAATGTGCTTCGTAGTAAATCGGAGGTGATTGACATTTACATTAAAGATTTTGAGTCTGCTATTGAAGAGGCGGCCCAAAAATGTCGGGAAGATTTAGGCGATTTGAGGATATCTCTTGGTTATGCGGAAAGCGAAGAAGGAGCGCGAGTTGAATTAGATTGGAAAGACATATCAAGGTTAACAACCGCAATTGGCGCTCAAACGCTCGCTATCAGAGGCTCTGATAAGTCAATTTACGGTAAATTGTTTGAGAAGTTAATACTTGGTGCTTTCCTTACGCTTCTTGGATTCGAGAGAGTAAATCCGGCAACAAACACAAAAGCTGCCGGAGTATTCTGGTTATCCGATAGCTCGGACATTCGCGAGAGCGATGCGACCCTTTTAGTTAAAAGAGGTAAGTTGGCTCGCTTCGATATTGGCTTCATTGGAGTAGGAAACTCCGAAATCTCAAAAGATAAATTATCCCGTTACGCGCGGGAGATGGAAATAGCGGGCGGCAAGAGCCGTTCAGTAACTTTCATCATCGTAGATAGACTACCCAAGACAGGAAAGACAGAACAGGCTGCCAACGCAATCGGCGCTGAAATTGTGCAGATGAGCATGAAATATTGGCCGAAGGAACTCGCACAAAAGCTCGGTAACAGGTTAGGTATCAAACACGAATTACAAACTATGCCCGACGGTAAAATCAGTGAATACCTTGCCGGAAAGCTTGAAACTATCGCCGTCCAAGATTTCCTTACCGGAGTTAGACCGCAAGACTTAGAACAAGAGGTAGCGATGCCCGAAACGGAAAGCGAGATAGAAGCATTTGATGAGGAGTGACGCGCGTCCCGGTCAAGATAAAAAGCCTGACGGCAGAAGTCATTTGCCGTCAGGCTTTTTTATCTTGCGAAAACTGCGCTCTGTTTACGTCAGGCTTTCTTGTCGCCGGCCATCTTCTCGGCCTTCGTGCGGACGAAGGCGTAGTTCAACTGCGGGAGTGAGTGGAAGGCGGCGGCCTTCGCGGCGAACTCTTTGGACTTCGCGGCGTCGCCTTTGCCCTCGTAAGCTTGCGCGAGACGGTAGAGGTTCTGCGGGTTCTGCTGGCTGGCCTGCCCAAGCTCGGAGATGGCTTTGTCGTAGTCCTTCTCGGCGAGCGCGATGATGCCCGCAAGCTCGTGCGTCTGTCGCATCTGATTCGGGTTCTTGGAAGCATCCGCGCCCTTGCGGAACTCTTCGGCCTCGGTCTTCGCCGTCGCGAAGTCCTTCTTGCCGACGGCGACCGTGACGAGGTTGTAGTGGTGGAAGAGTTTCGTGTTGTCTTTAATCTCCTGAGAGAGCGTTGACTCTTCCGTCATCTTGAGCAGACGGTCGAACTCCGCCTTCGCTTCGTCGTACTTTCCCATCTCGACGAGGATCGCGCCTTTGAGCTGTAGGTCGCCGGTCATCGCAGCCGTGTCGCTTATCTTCTCTCCGAGGGCGTACTGCTTTTCAACCTCCGCGAGCGCCTTGTCGAGCTTTCCGCCGTCAACGTCAACGACCGTCATGCCGAACAGAGCGGTTCGACGGTCGCCGTCGCTGCGAGCCTTGTCGTTGATCTTCTGTAGCTCGGCTGTCGCCTCGTCCGCCTTGCCCATGTAGACGAGCGCGGCGGCGATGCCGTTGTACGAGTTGACGAAGTTCGGATCAATCGAGAGGGCTTTGCGATACTGCGTAATCGAGTCGTCGAACTTGCCCATCTTCAGGAGCAGCTCGGCGTAGGAGTCGTAAGGGTTCGGATCGTTGGGTATAAGCTCGATGTACTTTTTGAACGCCGTTTCGGCGTTGGCGTAGTCGCCGTTCTGTCGGTATGCGTAGCCGAGTATGTTGTAGGCGGGCGAGTATGCGGGGGCAAGCTCGGTAGCCTTCTTGTAATGCTCTATCGCCTTCGTGAAATCCTGCTGGCCGAAGTGGTAGCCGCCCGCCTGGAAGTGTGCGCGCTCGTCGTTCGGGTGCGCGGCGACGAGCTTGTCGAGATACTCCTTCTGCTTCACGGCTTCGGCGTTCGCGCCCGCTTCGGTCGCGAGGATTAGAAGACGCTCGCCTTCGGAAGCCTTGCCCGCGAGGCTGACTGCCTTCTTCAAGTGGTCGAAGAACTCCTTCGCGGTCTGCGCGGCGTTCGCGCGGCCCAGTTCCGCGAGAGCGAAATTCGGGTCGAGCGAGATGGCTTTGTCGAAGTGCTGGATGGAATCCTGCGCCTGAAGCTTTTCGGCGAGCTCGCGTCCTTGAAGGAACTCTTTTTTCGCCTCCTCCGAAGTGGACGTGACGGGAATCTTCCCGCCAACGTTTGAAGCGGCGGGAGAAGCAGACGGGGCGGGGGCGTTTGCGACTTCGCTGGTCGTCGTGCAACCCGTCAACGTCGCCGCACTCGTCGAGACGAGCGCGACCAGAAGCAAAAGCGTAAAACCTTTGCGGGGCATAGGGGAACCTCCTTCGTTTGCGTAGAGCGGAATCGTCGTCCGGGAAAACGTGTGTCTCGCGCTTCGTGCGCGAACGTGTTGACCATGCTTGATGTTGGTGGGTGAGACTATTCTTAAGCCCGGGGCCGGTCAAGAATTGTATCGGTGTTTTTACAAGTTCCTGAAAAGCGGAAATAAGTTCAATTGTGTGGACGGCGTAAAGATTTTGCTCGCGCGGAATAGAAGTGTCTATACGGTCTTGAGTGTAGTGTAGGTTGAAGCTCACCGCAGAGGCGCAGAGGGCGCGGAGGGGGCGCAGAGGATATTCAACTCTCTGCGCCTCCTCCGTGTTCTCTGCGCCTCTGCGGTGAGTCTTATTCACGCTACACTCAAGAATGAATAGACACTATCCCTTGATTGCCTGCCGTTGACACCTTCGCACGCAAGACATATCGTTCGGGGAAATAGACATCCCGCGGCAGGCTTGCTACTCGGCTTCGGATCGCGGCGAAATCAAAGGGAGATAAGCAGGGATGAAAACCAAGAGGATTATCGTTTGCATTTTTCTCGTCGGCTCGTTCGGCCTGATTGCAAATGGCGCGCAGAAACAGCGGGCCGCAAGCGCGCCCGACGCGGTCGTCAGGGAGTTGTACAGAGTCCACAGGAACGGCTACGGGCCTTTATTTGAAAAGAGGGGCAAGAAGTATCACGAGAAATTCTTCGACAAGAATCTGGCCGGACTTGTCTGGAAAGATTTGACGGAGACCCCCGCGGACATGGTCGGCAATCTTGATTTCGACCCGCTCTTCAACGCGCAGGACTTCAAGATAACAAAGTTTCGCGTCGGCGCTCCCGTCGTGGAAGGAGAAAAGGTGTCTGTCCCCGTGAGCTTCAACAATTTCGGCAAGAAGACGAGCCTGAATTTCCTTTTGGTCAACGAGGGCGGCGTCTGGAAAGTCTCGAACATTGATTACGGCGAGGGAATGGATTTAGTCGGACTGTTGAGCAGGCCGCTATAAATACGAGTCAGAAACGCGAGCGTGAGCGAGCGTGTCGTTGTCTGATGTGACACGCTCGCTCACGCTCGCGTTTCTGACTTATACGCTGAACGAGTTCAGTTCTGTTTCCCGCCCGACTTCGACTTGCCTGAGCCGGCGGCCTTCGAGTCTTTAGCGGCGAAGCCGCGCTTCTGCATCAGCGCCTCGATCTTCGGGTCGCGCCCGCGGAAGGCTCGATAGCCCGCCGCCGGATCAATCGTGTTGCCGACCGAGAAGATGTTCTTACGCAGACGCGCCGCGACCTTCGCGTCGTATGGGCCGCCCCCCTCGACGAACGCGCCGAAGGCGTCGGCGGTCAAAACGTCCGACCAGAGATAGCTGTAGTATCCGGCGGAGTACGAGTCGCTTGAGAATACGTGCCCGAACTGCGGCGTGCGATGGCGCATCACAAGCTCGCCGGGCATACCCAGCTCGGCAAGAGTCTTCTTCTCGAAGGCGTCCGGGTCTATCTTCTCGGAGCCTGCGAGGTGCAGCTTCATGTCAACGAGCGCGGACGAAAGATACTCGGTCGTCGCGAAGCCCTGATTGAACGTCGAGGCGCGCTTGATCTTTTCGACGAGCGCCTGCGGGATTGGCTTGCCGGTCTGGTAGTGGACGGCGAAGCGCCCGAGGACTTCGGGCGTGGAGAGCCAATGCTCTAAGAGCTGCGAAGGGAACTCGACGTAGTCGCGCGCGACCGCCGTCCCCGAAAGCGTCGGGTACGTGACGTTCGAGGAGAGGCCGTGCAGCGCGTGGCCGAACTCGTGGAACATCGTAACGGCGTCGTCCCAAGAGACGAGCAGCGTCTCGCCCGGCTTGCCCTTGCTGAAGTTGGAGTTGTTCGAGACGATGGTCGTGACCTCGCCTTCCATCCGCTCCTGACTCCTGTACGCGTTCATCCACGCGCCGGAGCGCTTGCCCTCGCGCGCGTATGGATCGAAGTACCAGAGTCCGATGTGCTTGCCGGAAGTCTTGTCCGTCACTTCCCAGACGCGAACGTCCGTGTGGAAGACGGGCACGTTCTCGACGGGCGTGAACTTGAAGTTGAAAAGCTCGCCCGCGACCCAGAAGATTCCCTCGCGAAGCTTTTCGAGTTGCAGGTACGGCTTCACCTCGTTCTGGTCGAGGTCGTATCTGGCCTTGCGAACCTTCTCCTGATAGTAGCGGTAGTCCCACGGCTCGATCTTTATCTTCGCGCCCTCCTTGTCAGCGAGCGCCTGCATGTCCGCGACCTCCTCGCGGACGCGCGCCACGGCGGGCTTCCAGACGGCCTCCATCAATTCGACGGCGCGCTCCGGCGTTTTCGCCATCGTGTTCTCAAGCCGCCAGTGCGCGTGCGTAGGGAAGCCGAGGAGCTTGGCGCGCTCCGCGCGCAGCCCGAGAATCTCGGTGATGATGGCGTTGTTGTCGTGCGCGTCGCCGTTGTCGCCGCGGTTGACGAACATGCGCCAAGCCTTCTCGCGCAGCTCGCGGCGGTCGGAGTAGGTTAGGAACGGGTCAATCGAAGAGCGCGTGTTCGTAATCACCCAAGCGCCCTGCACCTTCTTCGTCGCCGCCGCGGCTGCGGCTGCGTCGCGCAGGGATTGCGGCAGGCCCGCAAGCTCGGCCTCTTCTTTGAGGACGAGGAACTGCTCGGTCTCGTCGGCGAGAAGGTTCTGGCTAAAGCGCGTGTATAGTCCCGCGAGCTTCTGGTTGATCTCCGAGAGTCGCGCCTTGGCCTTCGCGTCGAGCTTCGCGCCGGAGCGTACGAAGTTCGTGTAGTAGAGCCAAGATAAGCGCTGCTGCTCCGCCGTCAGCTTCTTCTTCGCGGGCGAGTTGTAGACGGCCTCGATGCGTCGGAAGAGCGCTTCGTTCTGCGTAATCTTGTCGGAGAATGCGGCGAGGCGCGGAGCCATCTCGCGCTGCACGGTCTGAAACTCAGGCCCGTTCATGTTCGACGACCAGATGCCGTAGAAGGTCGTCACGCGGTCGAGAGTCTGCCCCGTTCGCTCTAAGGCGGCGATGGTGTTCTCGAAGGTCGGCGCGGCGGGGTCGGACGCGATGCGCTCGACCTCCGATAAATTCTCGGCCATGGCCGCTTCGAGCGCGGGCTTGAAGTCGGCGACACGAACTTTGTCGAAAGGCGGCACGCCGCCGTAAGGCCCCACCCACTTCGCGAGAAGCGGGTTCTGTTCTTCCGGGGCGCTCGCCCCGTCGTTGATGGAGTGCGTGGCTTTGGTGTTCATGCCGGAAGTGGCGGTCATGCCGCCAGCGACGACGCAACCGGCGATTGCGGCGGCGAAGAGCAGCGTGCGGCTACGTGTTATAAAGTGGAGCATAGTCATCTTTTAGTTCGAGCGTTGAAGGTTGACCGCGCCTTGCGTCAAGCGCGACAGTGAAAAATTAGAGCGGCCCACAAAGTTTTTATATTGCGTCTCGCGCGGGGGAGATGCCTGATTCTAAGGTAGGTATTCCTATGCGGTCAACGCTCGCGGCTTCTCATAGAGCGTGCTTGGAGAACGAAGCCTCAAAGTGGGTAACTCGTCGCACAAATTTCTTGTGCGCGCCGCTTCTGAAAAAAAAACTCAACAAAGGTCGTCTTCAATGCCGTACCTTCCGAACAAGCTATGAGAAAATTCAAACGCCATATTCCATAATGAGCAAACTGTTGTAGAATCCGCCGAACGTTGCCCTCGCAAAGGGTTCATAAGAGTTGACTCCGCATGATGCCTCTCGAATGCAAAAAGTTAGAGGATGATGGCGCGAGGCCTTCGACGCGGGAAGGATGAGCTATGCGTATACGTTTCTGGGGGACGAGGGGGTCAATAGCGACGCCCGGCCCCTCCACTGTTCATTACGGAGGTAATACTTCGTGCGTGGAGTTGACTTCCAACGCGGGCGATCTCCTCATCTTCGACTGCGGCACAGGCGCGCGCGCACTCGGACTTGAATTGGCCGCCGGGTCTTCGGAACCGATACACGCCTCTCTGCTGATAGGTCACACGCACTGGGATCATATTCAGGGGTTCCCTTTTTTCGCGCCCGCTTTCATGCCGGGGAACAAGCTGGATGTCTATGCGCCCGTAGGCGGTCAAGGCTCTCTACAAAAAATTCTCGCGGGCCAGATGGAGCACACATACTTCCCCGTCGAGCTGGCGGAGCTTCCGGCCTCCATCAGTTACTTCGACCTGAGTGAGGGCAGTTTCAAAATCGGCGGAGTGAGCATCACAAGTCAATATCTGAATCACCCCGCCGTCACTCTCGGATACCGCGTCGAGTGCGATAACGCAGTCGCGGTCTACATCACCGATCACGAGCCGTTCGCCGAGACGCTCTGGCGGAAGGAAGCCGAGCCGGGGAAAATAGAATCAATACTGCACGACGGTGATCGCAGGCACGCAAACTTTATGGCGGGCGCCGACCTTGTTATACATGACGCGCAATACACGCCCTCGGAATACCCCGCCAAGAAAAACTGGGGGCACAGCACATTTGAATACGTCGCGGAGATAGCGGCGGCGGCTGGTGTGCGCCGCGTGGCGCTGACGCATCACGACCCCACACACGACGACGCCTTCGTCAAGCGGATCGAAAAGGACGCGCGAGATGTGGCGCAGCGCCTTGGAGGTAAGCTTGAGGTGCTTTGCGCTTACGAGGGCTGCACGATCAATCTGGGAGACGGAAAGGGGGATAAGCCCGGCACTGCTTCGGACGCGTTAAATAGCGGCGCGTCAATTTCGGGGCTGCGAATCCTTCTTGTAGATGACGACAACACGCTTCGGAAACTGACGAAAGCCTCCCTCAAGCGCGAGGGGTATGCGGTAACTGAGGCAAGCGGCGGAAAGGAAGCGCTACGAATCATCGAAAGAGAAGTGCCTGATCTGGTCGTTCTGGATTTTATGATGCCGGAACTTAACGGCATCGAAGTGCTGAAAGCCCTGCGCTCCGCCCCTCGAACGGCGCGCTTGCCCGTCATCATGCTCACAGGACTCGGCGACGAGGACAGTTTGAGCAAAGCCTTCGACGCAGGGGCGACGGACTATCTATCGAAGCCGTTCTCGACCCCGCAACTCACGGCGCGTATTCGCGCATGCCTCACGCGCTCTGCCAATCAATAATTTGTTTAAAAGAGTAAAGGCGGCGGTCGGGATCGAACCGACGAATGAAGGAGTGACGGCTCGAAAGCCGTGAAGTAAGGACAAGCATGGAAGAGGTCGTCCATTCGGCGGAGTCGCAGTTGCGTTCACCGGGCAGTTTTGCCCGTAGCCTCTGGTCGGAGTTACGCGTCTCGCCGCCGGTGGCGTGGCGTCTGTTCCTGCACAGTTTGCGGGCAGGGTACAGGCAGAGTTGGTTAGGATATTTCTGGCTGCTGTTGCCCCCGCTGGCGACCGCCGCGACGTGGGTCTATCTGAACGCCGCGGGCATCCTCCGCATCCGACCGACCGACGTGTCGTATCCCGTCTATGTCTTGACGGGAACATTGCTGTGGCAGGTCTTCGCGGAGTCGCTCCTTTCGCCGCTGCAACAACTTTCGTCCGCGCGCAATATTTTGACCAAGAGCAGAACGCCTCACGAGGCGTTGCTGCTGGCGGGACTGATCGAGGTGCTGTTCAATTTTGCGGTGCGCCTAGTGGTGCTGCTCCCCGTGCTCGTCTGGTTCGAGACGCCGTGGAATTTGTCGCTGCTGCTAGTGCCCATAGGTGTGCTGTCGCTTTCGCTGCTCGGCTTTACGCTGGGGCTGCTGATCACGCCCGTCGGCTTGCTTTATCGAGACGTGTCGCGCGCGGTGAGCTTGGTCGTCGGCTTCTGGTTTTTTCTCACGCCGGTCATCTACCCTCTGCCTGTGCAGTGGCCCGCATCGCTGCTCGGCACGCTTAATCCTGTCAGCCCCCTTCTGTTGACGACGCGCGAGTGGATCACGCTTGGGACTCTGCCCCCCGCGCGCGGGTTCTTGCCGGTCGTGGCGTTCTGTTTATTCTTGCTCGGCGTCGGCTGGCTCCAGTACCGGCTCGCGAAGCCGCACCTGGTCGCGCGCCTCTAGTGGTCTGCGCTCTGCTATACTCACGCACAAAGTTTTGACGCACGATGTTCTCTAAACTGCGCCGCCTTATTAAGTCCGATT
>Ga0190275_10002783_pt1 | contig 12427 bp, 8 predicted proteins | sample Popmic550T_FD_133745 | JGI IMG/M metagenome (GOLD analysis project Ga0190275, IMG submission 133745) | Populus adjacent soil microbial communities from riparian zone of Yellowstone River, Montana, USA - 550 T | ecosystem: Environmental > Terrestrial > Soil > Riparian zone > Trees stand | place... | reverse complement strand
CGCCCCATCTGTTCGGGCAGACGTTGACGAGAAATTTTACCGCCTGTATCGAATTTTTCGTTGACACCGCTCGAAAAGCGAGAGTAGACTCCCAAAACCTTCGCGCTCCTTGTAGTTTTACCTTTCTTACACACAATACCTCGTTGACCTTTTAGCCCTTGCTTGTAAGAGGTGTCTCTAGAATGCCCCCCAAGTCTCCCCGCTACCGCCCTCTCGTCCTCGTCATTGACGAATCGAGGCACACACGCGCCGCGCTCCGGTTCTACCTCGTCAACGAAGGCTACGAGGTTGACGAAGCCGCGAACGGTCACGCCGCTTTTGAAAGCGCGACGGTCAACCCGCCCGACCTCGTCCTGATTGACCTGAACATGCCGGGGCCGAGCGGCGTGCTGACCGCGCAACGCCTACGCAGCATCCAGCAGATGGACGGCACGCCTATCGTCGCCTGCGCCGGCCCCGACAGTCAGGCTTACCGCGACGCCGTGCGCGCCGCGGGGTGCGACGCATACATCACGAAGCCTATCAACCCCGCGGTGCTGATGCGCGTGGTCAGGAGCCTTCTGCACAGGCGCTCCGTGGGGATGATGCCGAGCAGCGACGTGACGCAGTTGGCTAGCAACGTTCTGTAAAGACGACGACGCCACGTCGTTGCGACGGCCACGCTACGGGCGACGCGATGCGAGCGCCGACGCGCTAAGCAGGCCGCAAAGTTTTCCGCTCGAACGCCGCCATACTTCCGCTCGGACGCCCTTCACACATGGCCTTCTCGACACGCATTCCCGTCCGCTTCGGCGACGCAGACCCCGCGGGCTTAGTCTACTATCCAATCCTTCTGCACTATTGCCACGCGGCCATGGAGGAGTTCTTCGCGGCGCGTTGCGGCACGAGTTACGCGCGGCTCGTTTCGGAGGAGCGTCTGGGATTCCCAACGGTGAATGTGCGCGCTGAGTTCTTCGCTCCGTTCGTGTACGGCGATGAGGTAGAGGTAGAGGTCTGGGTGTCGCAAACGGGCAAAAGCTCCGCGACTTTCGAGTACAGGCTGCGGCGCGTTTCGGACGGCGCGCTGTGCGCGAGCGCGACGCTCGTGCAGGTGGCGATGCGCCTCGACACGCGCCGCGCCGTCGCCCTCCCCGAAGCGTTGCGCCGTGCATTCGAGGGGAGCGCGGAATGATCTATGCCTGAAACGCCACTCTCATTTTTGCTTTCTGAGGCGTGCGCCGCGAGGCACTCGACGACAGAGCAGCGTCGGCTTTTATGGAAAGCGGCGTTCAATCTTTCTTTCCTCAATCGCAATCCAAAAGAGCGGGGGCATTTTTTCGCCCGCGTGACGCGATCATGGTCAAGCGGTGACTGTCGGATTGTCTTGCACGCTGTAAGGCGCGCGGGCAAAGATTTCCCGCGCAGCCGACGCTCCTGCGGCTGAAGCCCGAAAAGCTTGTGAGCGATTGATGAAAAAGTTGGAGCTGGCGACGACCACTTGCGTGTTTGACAACACAGGGGGGGGTCGGATAGGATGCACCGCGCTAACGAAACTAACTACCCGCCACAGGCTCAAGCCCGACGCGCCTGCCGGTTCGATAATTCATCCGCTTCGGAGTCACACGAGTCAGCACACCGCTTGTTTTGCCGCCTCGATTACCGTTCAACTCCCAAGAAGCCCTAACTCGTTCGGCGGCGGTTGCTTCTTCGAGAACGGTGTGGACGTGAGCCAAGGCGGCGGCACGTTCCGTCTGATGGACTTCAGTGTCACGCCTTAAGATTAGCGCTTTCGCTTGATCGGCTGTGACCAAAACCATCTCGGCATGTTTTAGAAACGGGGCGGGTCGTGTGCCCGCCCTCCCCCAGTCAAGAATGAGAAAAGAAAGGTCAGAAAAAATGAGACGAGTTTTCACAACGACGGCCATCGCCGCGGGTTTCCTGCTCGCGGCTTTGTGCCTCGGCTCTTTTGTCCCCCAAAGCGGCTCAGCCAGCGCGGCCACCGCGACCCCCTGCACTTTCACCACCTCCGGCACGACGATGACGCTCGACGGCGACTGCACGACCGACTCGACGATCTCTATCCCGGATGGATTCACCCTTGATGGCGCGGGCCACATGATTACGGCTATTGACCCGACGGCAGGCCACTTCGTCGGAGCCGTAGTGCAAAACGGCGGCACGACCGCGCATGTTAAGAACCTGACCGTGACGGCCAGCGGGCTGGCGAACGTCTGTGACGGCGGCACGGCACGCCTGCGCGGGATCATGTTCGAGGGCGCGTCCGGCTCGATCACTAAGTCGGACGTCATCGGCATTAATCAGGGCGCAAGCGGCTGTCAGGAGGGTAACGCCATAGAGGTACGCAACGAGCCTTTCGACGGCACTCACCCGAACACTCAAACAGTTGAGATCGCTCACAATAACATCCAGGCTTACCAAAAGACCGGCATCGTCAGCAACGGCGACGTGAGCGTCAACATCCATCACAACACCATCGGTGGCAGCGCGACACAAGCGAATCTTGCCGCTAACTCCGTGCAACTCGGATTTGGTGCCACCGGCTCGGTGACTCAGAACCACATTGACGGTAACTCTTGGTGCTGTGCTGACGCTGCCGCCACCGCCGTCCTTCTCTTTGACTCGCAGAACGCCGTCGTCGATAACAACAACATCGGCGGGAACGCGGACGTAGGCATATACATTGAAGGCAGCGGGTCGAAGGTGAATAACAACCGTGTGTTCGAGAGCGGGGCCGACGGCTTCTACGACATCGGCGTCGGCGACTACGGGACAGGCAGCTCGGTAACGAACAACAAGGTTCGTGGCTACGAGATTCCTTACGACGGCGTGACCGGAGGGAAGAATAAGATCATCCCGGGCTCGCAGAAATTTCAATAGCTGTCGTTTCGAGAAAACTTACTCGAAGGGAGACTTACCCTGTTTAGGGTGAGCGAACTGTGATAAGACAGCCCGCCCCATGGGGCGGGCTGTTCTTATTTTGGTGTTTTTACATGGGGGCTTCTGTAGCCTATAATCCACTAGCACGCCGGGCTGAGTCCTCGAAGCCTTTACGCCGAACATTCTTGAGATGCCGAGGCCCGGAGTCCGAAGGAGATCGCATCGTGTCGAAAAGCAGAATCATCTCGACAGTTCTCGCGCTCGCGCTCGCCGTCGGAGTCTGCGCGCCGCAGACCGCGCTCGCCAGCCGCACCGTCTACGAGTCGTCGGCGACCACCACGACGCAGCCCGCGCCGGAGGCGGACGGCGATGTCGCGCCCGACGACGCGCAGAAGCCGAAGCGTAAGGGTAACAGTTTGGCGCGCGCTCTGTCGGCGCCGTTCCGCGCGCTCGCGAAACTCTTCGGCGGCGGTAAGAAGAAGAGCACGGAGGAGGCGAAGAGGCGCGAAGCTGAGCGGAAACCCGCGGCGGCTGTCGGCACGAGCGACGCCGCTGCAAGCCAGACCGTAGCGCAGGATCAGCCGTCGCCGCGCGCCGAAGAGAAGAACGCTCCGACCGCTCCCGCGAGCGAGGCGGGCGCGCTCTCTAAGGGCATTGTGGCTAACGCGCCTTCGACCGAGGCCGTGCGCGTCATTCGTCCGAACGACGCTGAGCCTGCGGCGCAGCCCAAGCCGGGGATGTGGATTCCCGTCATCGAGGGCATCTCGAAAGACCCTCTGACGCAGGGGCGCGCGCTGCTTGAGCACGGCTACGTTCAGGAGTCCATCGCCGAGCTGTCGGTAGCCGCTACGACGGTCGGCCCCAATCTCGTCGAGGCCAACAACCTCCTCGGCCTCGCATACGACCGAATGGGCTGGCACATACAGGCCGTCGCCGCATACGAGCGCGCTCTCTCGGTCGCGCCCAAAGACCCTGTTGTGCTTGCAAACCTCGGCTACTCGCTCTACCTCGCCGACGACTACCGCACCGCGCTCAAGCGTCTGAAGCAGGCGGCGAAACTCGCGCCGGGCACGCCCGTCATCTACAACAACCTCGGCATCGTCGAGGCGCGTCGCGGTCGCTACGGCGACGCCTTCAAGTATTTCGCGCGCGCCTCGAACCAGTACGACGCGCACCTCAAGCTCGCCGGCATACTCGAAACCGAGAAGCGCGACCGCGACGCAATCAAGCACTACGAGGCCGCGCTCCGCTTGCAGCTGGGCACGAACGCCGTCCTCGAACGTCTCGTCGCGCTCTACGACCGCACAGGCAAAACCGACAAGGCCGACATGGCACGCCGCGCGCTCGGCCAGCCGAAGAATCAGCAGAAGACGACGACGGGCGGCGGAGGCGGCTAAAGAATAGAAAAGAGAAAACAAAAGGCAGTCAGGTTTTCGAGCCTGACTGCCTTTTTTATCGTCCACTGTTTTGGCAAGCCGCGGCGTCTGTGGGCTGTTCCTCTTGCCACGTTTGTAGGGTCTTGCCGCGGTGCCGGACGGTCTGCTCCCGCGCCGCAAGAATCTGCCGGCGTTCGATCTCGCGTTGCGAGGCGCGCTCCGGCAGCTATTGATATTAAGAGGCCGCCGCGTGCCCGCCAGCGCGCGGCGGCCTCATGACACACCTGCTCCCCTTTCAGCAGGCGTGCCGCCGGGGGAGAATGCGCCTGCCCAGCGCATGCATCCCTAGTGAGGAAGAGCCGACGAGTCCTGCACCCATCCACGTGCGGCTCCATTTGTGAGGAAACCCGTAGTCAAGATTTGCAGAAAGCTTCCCCTCCCATCTGGCTACAGCATGACTTCTCCATTCCCTTATTCACTTGGTCAGCTATTTATGAGGTTGACGGAATCTTGTGAGGATTTCGTCAACGCGGCTACGAGGCAACTGCTAGGGCGATTCGCTGTATACGCCTATCTGGAATGTCAGTCAATAGTTTTTTCGCCGTTTTGCAAGACTGTTGCATCCGTCGCTAGATATTGTTAACCCGCCTGAAAATTTTTGTGGCCGCTACCAAAAAGTTTGCTATGATGCCCGGGCACACAACGCCTTTGCCGCCGCGAGCCTCACGGTAGCAGGATCATTGTTGAGACTTGTCGGACGGACTTAGAACAGAGACAGCACGCTTTGCAGCAGGCTGAGCGCGATCTCCGCTCCTTGAATGTCACTCGTTGTAGTTACGCCGTTCTGCATGTCGCCGGCGACGTCGTTCTGAATTTCTCCCGGCGCGCTGCTCGGTGTTCCGCCGGTTTTGTCGTTCTGCATATCGCCTGCGTAGGCCGAGCAAGTAAGCGCGGTAATCAACACCGCGACTCCGATAACTTTACGCATTGTTCTTTTCCTCTCGTTGTTTATGAGGTTTGACCGAAATCGCCGCCGCATCTCTCTACGAGGTGCGGCGGCTTTGACGTAGATGCAACACTCTTGCATCTACAAAGAAAGGTAGCCCTCACATGAATTCGGTAGGCGACAGACTGAAGCGATTGAATAACCCCGCCCTCACCCCAGACGAGCGCGCCCTGCTTCGCTGCCGGGTCGCCGCTGACTTCATTCACGCGGGGCGGCATGAGGAGGCAAAGGACGCATTAGGGAACTTGTGGCATGGGATCGGCGACCGTCCCGAACTCAAAGGGCTATCAATTCTTACCACCGCCGAAGTGCTGTTGCAATGTGGCGTGCTATCCGGCTGGCTCGGCAGCGTGCGGAACGTTTCCGGCGCGCAGGAGAAAGCCAAAGACCTACTCTCCGAAGCGCTCCGTCTGTATGAGTCTCAGGGCCAGAGGTCTAAGGTCTCCGAAGTTCAATACGAGTTCGGCCTATGCTACAAGCGCGCAGGAGCATATGACGAAGCCCGTATCGTTCTAGCCGAAGCCCTTAAGGGACTCGGAGAACAAGATACCGAGTTGAAAGCGAAAATTTTGATAAGGCGCTCCTCAATCGAAAATTGTGCAGGCAGGTATCACGACTCGTGGGACATTCTCGAAGAAGCGAAGGCTTTTTTTGAAGGTTGCGGTGATGCGCTTAAGGGCAGATGGCATGGGCAGAGGGCCTTAGTCTTACGAAGGCTGGCTACCTCAGAAAGACGCTCAGATTACGCAGACAGGGCGATCATCGAGTTTACCGCTGCGATTTATCACTACGAACAAGCAAAGCATGAAAGGTACAGCGGTAACAATCTAAACAACCTTGCCATGCTGCTTCATAAAGTGGGTCGCCACGAAGAGGCGCATAAGCATCTCAACCGCGCTCACAGGATTTTTGCGAGACTCAAAGACCCTGGCAATCTCGCTCAAGTAAACGAGACGCGGGCGCGCGTTCTTGTGGCGGAAGAGCGTTACGAGGAGGCGGCGCGCGTCATTGCCGGGGCGGTGCAGACGTTGGAGAAGGGCGGCGAGAACGGGCTGCTCGCGGACGCTTTGACCGTGCAGGGCATCGCGTTGGCGAGGCTCGGAGACATGGCTAGTTCCCTACGCGTACTCCGCCGCGCGATGAACGTCGCGACCGACGCCGGGGCGACATCCAACGCGGGACAGGCCGCGTTGACTCTGATCGAAGAGCACGCCGAGCGGCTCTCAGACGCGGAGCTTTACGGCGCGTATCTTCGCGCAGACCGCATGTTAAAAGACACGCAGGACGCCGAAGACATCGCGCGGCTCAGAGCGTGCGCCAACATCGTCGTCAAACGGCTGCGCGGCCCGAAGCTCAGCGACAAAGATTTCAGTCTGCCGCGCGTGGTTCGCATGTACGAAGCGCGGTTCGTCGAGCAGGCGCTGGAGCTTGAAGCAGGGAGCGTGACGCGCGCTGCCAAGCGGCTCGGCATCAAGCACCAGACGATGACGCATCTGCTCAAGACCCGCCACAGGCAACTCCTCAGAAAGAGGACGCCCGCCATCAGCCGCAAGCGCAACCCCCACGCCTCCGACCAACCGCGCGGGACGGAATCTTACGAGTCGGACGAAGATGCACAGCCGGTCTCCATCCTCTTCGTCGAAGATAACAGGGTCGTGGCCGAGGCCGTCCGTGAGACTCTGGAGCTTGAAGGATGGAGCGTCGAAAGTTGCTCGGATGGGAGTACGGCTCTAAGGCGTATCAAGGGCCGGGAACATTTTGACCTGTTTCTGTTCGACAACGACCTGCCGGGGGTACACGGCATTGAGCTGATACGAAGGGCGCGGCAACTCCCTCACCGCATGCACACGCCAATCATCATGTTCTCCGCCAGCGACCTCGCGCGCGAGGCGCACGGCGCGGGCGCAGACGTGTTCCTCAAGAAGCCGAACGACGTGAAAGCGCTCGTCGGGACAATCAATCGCCTTCTCCTCGATCAATTGACGATGCAGGAATGATCTGCTTCGACAATCAAGAACGAAAAGCGCGACGGTCAACTCCTACTGTCTTTTAGTCAGATTGTAATCACGAAGCCGGCGGTAGAGCGTCGAGGGCGAGATGCCGAGCATCTCAGCCGTCTTGCCTCGATGCCAGCCGGTCTGTTCGAGCGCGGCGAGAATCTGCTGGCGCTCGACCTCGCGCAGCGGCGCCTGCACCGTGGCGGGCTGTCCCGACGCCTCAGTAGCACCGGAAGAGTCCTGTGCGACCGAGACGGCGCGGAAGGTCGCGGCGGGGGCAATGATTTCGGGCGGCAGCTCGGCGGTCGTGATGCGGTTGTCGTTGGCAAGCAGAATGGCGCGCTCCAGAGTGTTTCTGAGTTGCCGGACGTTGCCCGGCCAAGAGTACGACTTGAGCGCGGCCATTGTCTCCGGCGTCAGCTCCGGCGCGTTCGTCCCGGCGAGTTGTTTGAGCAGATGCTCGGTCAGCGGCTCGATGTCTTCGGGACGCTCGCGCAGAGGGGGCAGGTTTATCTCGAAGCTGTTGATGCGGTAGAGGAGGTCTGCGCGGAAACGTCCGTCGCCCGTCACTTCGCTTATGTCGCGGTTCGTCGCCGAGACGAGGCGCACGTTGACCTGAACCTTTCGCACAGCGCCGACGCGGTAAAAAGAGTTCGTCTCAATCGCGCGCAGCAGCTTCGACTGTAACGACGACGGAAGCTCCGTCACCTCGTCGAGAAAGATCGTGCCGTCGTCGGCAAGCTCCCAAAGCCCTAGCTTGCGCCCCTTCGCGCCGGAGAACGCGCCCGCCTCATAGCCGAACAGCTCCGACTCGAGGAGCGATTCCTGAATCGCCGCGCAGTTCAGGTCGATGAACGACCCTTCGTTGCGCCGGCTGAGACGATGAATCGCGTTGGCGATAAGCTCCTTGCCCGTCCCCGACTCGCCCGTAATCAAGACGGACGCGTCCGAAGGCGCAACGCGCTCGACGAGTCGCAGAACCTCGCGCATCGCGTCTGAGACGAAAACGATCTCCGGCGAGGCCGTCTGCCGCTCGACGAGCGTGCGTAGGCGCGCGTTGTCAACGCGAAGGCGGCGCTTCTCCGCGGCCTGTTTGACGAGGGCGTCAAGCTCCGCGATGCGATAAGGTTTCGAGAGGTAATCGTAAGCGCCGAGCTTCATCGCCTCGATGGCGGACTCGACCGTGGCGTGGCCCGTGAGCATGACGACTTCGGGCGGGTTCGGTCGCTGGTGCACGCGGCGCAGCAGTTCCATGCCGTCCATGTGCGGCATGCTGATGTCCGTCAGCAGCACGTCCACGTTGCTCTCTTCCAAGAGTTTCAGCGCGGCCTCGCCGTCCGGCGCGACGCGCACTTCGTGGCCCATGCGTTGGAGTTCTTTCTGTAGGACGAGCCGAAGATTGACTTCGTCTTCGGCGACGAGAATTCTCGCGGGCTGTCGGTTCTCGCTCAATCCGTTAAGTCTCCGTCCGAAGTTTTCATCGCGGGCAGCGTGATGTTGAAAGCACTGCCTCGCCCCACGGTCGAGTCCACCGTGATGCGACCGCCGTGCTCCGTAACAATACCATAACAGACCGCCAGTCCCAGCCCCGTCCCGCGCCCTATCTCTTTGGTCGTGAAGAACGGATCGAAAATCCGCTCGCTTATCTCCGGCGGGATGCCCTGCCCCGTGTCGCGCACCTCGATGCACGCCGCCGCGTCTTCTCCCGCGTCGCGCCGCGTGCGAAGCGTGAGCGTGCCGCCCTCCGGCATCGCATCAATCGCGTTCTCGGCGAGGATGATGACGGCCTGCTGCAACTGCCCCATGTCGCCTGAGACGAGCGGCAGGCTTTCGCCCAACTCGACTTCGATTCTTATCGAGACGCCGCGCTTCTGATGAAGCAGCAGACGCGCCGCCGACTCGACGACCTCCGAGACGTTGACGGGCGCGTGCCCGACGGTTCGCGCGCGGCTGAAGTCTAAAAGCCCGTTCGTAATCTGCTTGCAACGGAACGCTTCGCTCCTTATGAGCTGTAGATACTCGCGCAGGTCTTCGACTTCAGGCGACGAGCCGTATGCGCCTTCAGCGACGCGCGACTCAAGCGCCTCGGCGCACGCGGAGATGGTCGCGAGCGGATTGTTGATCTCGTGGACGACGCCCGCCGCGAGACGACCCACGGCGGCGAGTTTTTCCGAGCGCGCGACGGCGCGGCCCGCAAGCACGCGCGCCGTGATGTCTTCGCCTACTGTGATGACGTGCGAGACCTCGTCGCCGTCAATACGCATCGGGACTTTGCTCACGAGCCAGTGTCGCGGCGAGCCGTCCCGCGCCACGCCCTCCTGCTCGATGCGCTCGATCTCGCCCGTCTCGAACGCGCGCTCAAACTCGCGCTCCATCGCCGCGCGCGGCTGGCGCGTCAGAACGTCGAAGATGTTGCGGCCCAGAACGTCGCGGCGCGGGATGCCCTGCCCTCCCAGCTCGCGGTTGCGGTTCCAAGCGACGACGCGGTGCGCGCGGTCAACCGCGTAGAGCGAGACGGGCAGAGAGTCAATGATTGCCTCGGTGAAGCGTCTCTGCGATTCTGCCTCCGCCGTGCGCCGCTCCACCTCGCGCGCCAGATGCACGGACGAGCTGCGCGCGGCGTCGTAGAGCGTGGAGATGCGCGCCGCGAGCGCGGCCTGCTGCGCGGCTGCGTCAACGAGTCTCTCTTCGGTCTGGCCGCAGTCGTCGCTTCGGTCGAAGGCCGCGACGAGCGCGCCCAGAGCGCGCCCCTCGAAACGGAGCGGCGCAGCGTACTCGACGGCGTGCGCGTCGTCGCGCAGGAAAAATTCGGCGTGGTCTTCGACGCGCTTCGACGTGGAAGGCGACGACGCGAGCCACGCGCGCAGACGCTCGGCGTGCAGAAGCGACGCGTCTTCCTCCGCGCTCCCCTCGCGGTCGAAAACGCAGACCGCCATCCCCGCGCCTTCCTCCTTCCCCTTCTCGCCCCCGCTTTTAATCAGCGCGGCGGCGGACAACGCGGCGTCCGCGCCCTCGTATGTCGCGCCCGCGACGCGGCGGACGACCTCCGCGGGGCTGAGCGCGTGCAGAAGGCCGCGCCCAAGATCGGCAATGAACGCAAGCTCGCGGTTGCTACCCTGTAGCGCGCGCTCGCGCTCGGCGGCTTCGAGGTGCGCGCCGACTCTCGTCACAAGCTCGCGCGCAGTATCCGACTTGACGACGAAGTCGTCCGCGCCCGCGGCGAACGCCTCGACCTTGTAGTCCTCGCGGTCGTGCGACGACAGGAAGATGACGGGCAGGCGACGCGTCGCCGCCTGCGCGCGCAGCAGACGGCACAGCGCGAGGCCGCTCACGCCCGGAAGCTCGATGTCCAGCACGACGAGGTCGCACGCCTGCCGGTGCAGCTCGCGAAGCGCGGCGGCGGCGTCGCCGCACGCAACGACCTTGTGGCCCTCCGACTCGAACGCGCGCTCAAGCCCGCGGCGGACGCGCTCGTCGTCCTCGACGACGAGCAGCGTTGCGGCCTTCTTCGGAATCTGGGAAGAGACGGACATGTTTTGCTTTCGAGACGAAAAGTGCGCGGACTTGAGGGGCGTTGTAACCCGCGCTCGGACTGAAGCTCTTGACGGCGGCACTCACACGCGACGGCCACGGGGTCGCAACGCCGAGTGCGCCTGTGTTGATTGAAAACGAAGGGGCGGGGGAAGTCAAGAGAATCAAAGTCAGAAGTCAGAACGCCGAACGCTGAACTGAATGGCAACTGCTCTTCAGTTCAGCGTTCGGCGTTCTGACTTCTGACTTTAGTTTATCGCCGTCGAGGCCAGATCGCCCGTGCCGAGGTTAACGGCCTTGCCCGCTTTCACGTCGAGCGCGCGCTGCTTGTGGCCGGACTTGACGGAGTACATGGCCTCGTCGGCGGCGATGAGAAGTTGGTCGAGCGTCTCGCCGTGGACGCCGTAAGACGCCCAGCCGACGGAGATGCCGACGCGCGCGTGTTTGTCGCCGCGCACGTGGAGCGAGAAGCGCGAGACGGCGCGCTCGATGCGCTCGCTAAGCTCGGCGGTCTGCTCGACGGTGAGGTCTTGCACGACGGCGACGAACTCGTCGCCAGCGTATCTGGCGAGAAAGTCATACTCGCGTAGCTGCGCCTGAATGATGCGGCCCACCTCGCGCAGCACGCGGTCGCCCGTCTTGTGGCCGTAAGTGTCGTTGACCTGCTTGAAGTCGTCGAGGTCGAGCATCACGACCTGAAAAGCTCTGCCCGTGCGCCGCGCGCGCGAAGCCTCCTGCTCGAAGTGTACGTACATGGCGCGCGAGTTCGGAAGACCCGTGAGCGTGTCGGTCAGAGCGTTCGACTCGGCCTCTGCGTGGCTCATGGCGTTCGAGAGCGCATCCGAAGCGAGGCGCGCGACGGTGTCCAGAAGACGAAGGTGATCGTCCGTGTAGCGTCGCGGCTCGGTCGTGTAGATGGCGAGCGCGCCGAGGACGCGCTCGTCCTTCAGCAGCGGCAGCGCGACCATCGAGCGGAACTTGTAGCTTTCGGGCAGCTCTACGTCGGCGAAGTCGAGCATCGGGTCGAGCAGGTGCGAGGCGCGGCGGTTCGCGAGCACAAAGCCGACGACGCCCTCGCCCGGCGCGACCGCGCGACCGCGCAGAGCCTCGGCGTGGCGGCCCGCGACGTGCGCCGCCGTCGCGTAGCCCTTCACCTCGTCGTAGAGATAGACGGCGCACAAATCGAACGGGACGACGTGGCCGACCTTGTTGACAAGCACGCTCGCAGTGTCTTCGAGGTCGAGCGACGAGCCGAAGGTGCGCGCGATCTCGTAGAGCGCATAGACCTCTCTGTGCGCGTTCGTTATCTGGCTCAGGTAGTCGGGCGCGTCGGAGAGATGTACGACCGAAGTTGAATGCGCGGCGGTCTGCTCGCACGGCGCGTCGCCGCCGTCGAGCAGTTCGCGCCGCTCGATCTCCTCGCGCGCTAGTCCGCGATGCTCAAAACCTCCCGCGGCGATCTCCTTCTCGAACTGCGGCAGGTTGCGTAGGAACGTCTCGACCACGCGCGGGTCGAAGTGGCTGCCCGCGCCGCGGCGCACGAGAGCGCAAGCCTCTTCGCGCGTCATCCCGCGCCGGAATGGCCGATCCTCGCGAACCGAGTCGAAGCAGTCGGCGACGGCGAGGACGCGCGCCGTGAT
>Ga0190275_10002782_pt1 | contig 12435 bp, 7 predicted proteins | sample Popmic550T_FD_133745 | JGI IMG/M metagenome (GOLD analysis project Ga0190275, IMG submission 133745) | Populus adjacent soil microbial communities from riparian zone of Yellowstone River, Montana, USA - 550 T | ecosystem: Environmental > Terrestrial > Soil > Riparian zone > Trees stand | place... | reverse complement strand
TCCTCCCGGGTGCAACGCGAACGGCTCAATTCGAATCGCCGCGGACAAAACGGAAGCGGCGATTCCGATCAATGCAGCCGGTGACGCGGAGCTGAAAGAATCCTTGATCGCGGTCCGGGCCACGGCCCAGGTTGGCCGCGGTCAGGTGGAGACTTGCACGGCGCTTGTTCCCCTGCAAGTTGAAGAGCGATTCATCACACTCGAATTCGTGCCAGCTACCATCGAGCAAGGTAAAGAGACTTCGCTTGTGGCGAAGGTCAAGAAGCAGAGAGACTTCGAGGGCGAGGCCGAAATCAAACTGTTGAATCTGCCGGCAAACACGACAGCCGAGCCGCTGAAATTGACCAAGGACACAACCGAGCTGGTGTTCACCGTGAAGGCTGCGGCGAACGCACCGCCCGGCAACAACAAGAATTTGCTGTGTCAGGCGCTGATTCCGATCGGCGACCAGGTTGTCTTGCATAGCCTGGGCACGGGCCGAATTCGCGTCGATCCGGCCGCTCCGCCGGCGGCAACCCCGCCAGCGACCACCGCGGCGGCAGCGCCGCCAAAGTCGCCCGAAGCGACGAAAAAAGTGATGTCGCGATTAGAGCTCTTGCGTCAGGAACAACAACAACGCACGGCCGCGAGAGATGCAAACGAGGTGAAGGAATAGCTCCTTCGCGTATGTGTTAGGTGCCGAAAGATGAAACATCAAAATGAGATTGGGATGGCGTTTGTCCTGGTCGCGGTAATTGCTGCGCGTACGACGGGCGCTGCCGAATTGACGGCACTCAAGGTGTTTCCCGAAGCGATTCAACTAAACACGGCCAAGGCGCGCCAAGCGATCGTCGTTCAGGCCGTCTTTGATGACGGAATTACTCGCGATGTGACTTCAAAAGCGCGATGGGTTGCACAGGACGACAAAATCGCGCGTCTTGTCGATAACACGGTTTTTCCCGTGAGTGACGGCGACGCCCGCATCTCAGTCGAGTTCGGCGGTAAGTCGGTGGACGTGCCGATCAAAGTGGCGGCCGCAGGGCAACAACCACCGATCAGCTTTCGCCGCGATGTGATGCCGATTTTCATGGCTGCCGGCTGCAATGCGGGCAGCTGCCACGGCGCGGCGCGCGGCAAAGACGGTTTTCAACTTTCGCTGTTTGGTTACGACCCGGCCGGCGATCTGTTTCGCATCACGCGCGAGCACCCGGGCCGCCGCGTAAACGTGGCCGTGCCGGAAAGCAGCCTGATCGTAGAAAAGGCGACCGGCAAAGTTCCCCATACCGGCGGCAAGCGGTTCGAGGTGGATTCCGAGCAATACCAGGCACTCGTTGAATGGCTGCGCAGCAATACGCCGGACGATTCGCCCAATTCGCCAACCTGCACGGGCATCGAGTTGTATCCCAATCAGGCAGTGCTCGACGGTAGCGAGGAAACCCAACAAATGGTCGTGCGTGCGACCTATTCCGACGGCACGACTCGCGATGTCACCTCGCTCGCGAGTTATCTGTCTAACAATGATAACGCGGCTGCAATTTCCAAGACCGGCCTCGTGAAGGCTGGCGCTCGCGGCGAGGCCTTCGTGATGGCACGTTTCGCGACGTTCACGACCGTTTCACAAATAATCGTGCTGCCGCGCGGATTGCAATTCAGCCCCCAGGTCACTGTGCCCGTCAACTACATTGATATGCTGGTCGATCGAAAGCTCATGAAGCTTCGGCTGCACGCATCGCCCGTTTGCAGTGACGAGGAATTCTTGCGACGGATCTCAATCGATCTCGTCGGCGTGTTACCGACGCACGAAGAGTACCAGGCATTCACGGCAGATGAGGATGAAGAGAAACGCGCGAAGAAGATCGATGAACTGCTCACCCGCAAAGAGTTCGCCGAGATGTGGGTTTCGAAGTGGGCTGAGTGGCTGATGATGCGGTCGAACATCGACGTTTCCCAAAAGTCGATCGTTCTCTACTACCAATGGTTGGTTGATCAAATCGCCGACAATGTGCCGCTCGACAAAATGATTCGCACGCTGCTGTCCTCGAGCGGCGGCACATTCTCGGTTCCGCAGACGAACTACTACGAACTGGAGCGCGACCCGCTGAAGATCGCCGAGAATACGGCCCAAATCTTCATGGGCATGAGAATTCAATGCGCGCAGTGCCACAATCATCCGTTCGATCGCTGGACGCAGAACGACTATTACAACTTCGCGGCCTTGTTCTCGCAAATCGGCCGCAAACGGGGCGAGGATACGCGTGAGCAGATTGTTTTCAACAGCAACGGCGGTGAAGTGAAGCACCCAGTGACAGGGAAAAATGCCGAGCCCACGTTCCTGGGTGGGGCTAAGGCGACACTTGCTCCGGGTCAGGATCGTCGCCAGGCGGTGGCCGATTGGCTCATCTCGCCGGCCAATCCCTATTTCTCGCGCAATTTCGCCAATCGCATTTGGAAGCACTTTTTCGGCATCGGCATCGTGGAGCCGGAAGACGACCTGCGAATCAGCAACCCACCTTCGAATCCGGAATTGTTGAGTGCGCTCGCCGAAAAGCTGGTCGCAACGAATTATGATTTTAAAGCGATGGTCCGCGAGATTTGCAATTCGGAAACTTATCAAAGGTCGACGCAGCGCAACGAAAGCAATGCCAGCGACGAACGAAACTTCGCGCACCAGACAATGCGCCGCATCAAGGCCGAGTCGATGCTCGACATCATCAGCCAGGTAACCGAGGCCAAGGACGACTTCGCCCGTCTGCCTCTCGGCGCGCGGGCGGTGCAAATCGCGGACGGCGCCACGTCCAATTATTTCCTGACGACTTTCGGCCGCGCAACCCGCCAAACCGCCTGTACATGCGAGGTGAAAATGGAGCCGACGCTGTCACAAGCCCTGCACCTGCTCAATGGCGACACGGTGAATGGCAAAATTCGCCAGGGGGGTGTCGTGAAGCGGCTGCGCGAAGGCGGTTTGGCCCCGCCGGAAATCATCGACCGATTGTATGTGATCTGCCTGACGCGGCCGCCGACTGAGGAGGAAAAATCAAACCTCACGTCGCTCCTGGCGGAAAGCGACAACGTCGACCGCGAATTGGAAGACATCTTCTGGGCGCTACTCAACAGTCGAGAATTCCTGTTCAATCACTAGGCGCTGCGATGCTCAGAATTGGACACAGTTTGGCGGTTGCCGCGCTCGGCTGCGGGCTCGTGACAGGCGCAGCGCGCGCTCAAACGCCGACGGCTGATGCCACGCCGGCGCAAACCAAGGTCACGTTTGCTGATCACGTCCTGCCAATCTTTCGCAGCCGCTGCGGATCTTGCCACAATACAAGTGACCGCAGCGGTAGCCTCGTGTTGGATAGTTACGCCGGCGTGATGGCCGGGGGCAGTTCCGGCCAGGTCATTTCGCCGGGCGACGCCTCGGCGAGTCGATTGTGGAAATCCATCAGCCACGAAGCCGAACCGGTCATGCCACAGGGCGCGGACAAGCTTCCCGATTCAGAGTTGTCGCTGATTCGCGAGTGGATTCAGCAAGGCGTGCTCGAAAAATCAAACAGCGTGGCCGCGCTGCCGAAGAAAACCGAAATCAGCCGGATCGTTGTCAGCGGCAAACGGCCGGCCGAGGTTGCGATACCCGTCGGATTTATCGGCGAGCCGCCGCGCGTCACGGAGCGGCCGAACGTGGTGACCGCGTTGGCGGTCAGCCCATGGGCATCATTAGCAGCAGTATCGGGGCATGAGCAAATCGGCCTTTACAGCACAGATTCATTCTTGCCGTTGGGTTTCTTGCCGTTCCCAGAGGGCCAGCCGCAGATTCTCAAATTCAGCCGCAGCGGGGCGCTATTGCTGGTCGGCGGCGGCCGCGGTGGGGCAAACGGCAAAGTGGTCGTTTATGACGTCAAAACGGGTCGGCGAATGATCGAAGTTGGCGACGAGTACGACACAGTGCTCGCGGCCGACATTAGCCCTGACCAAACGATGATCGCCCTCGGCGGACCGAAGCGCATGCTGCGTGTGTATTCCGCCGCAACGGGTCAATTGGTGCACGAAATCAAGAAGCACACCGATTGGGTGACGGCCATCGAGTTCAGCCCTGATGGGGTACTGTTGGCCTCGGCCGACCGCTCGAGCGGATTGTACGTTTGGGAATCGCACTCCGGTCAGTTGTTCCACGATCTGACGGGCCATCGCAGCGCGGTCACGGACGTGAGCTGGCAACCGGACAGCAACGCGCTTGTCTCTGCGAGCGAAGACGCGTCGCTAAAACTGTGGGGCATGGAGGAGGGTAATCCGATCAAATCGTGGAACGCGCCGGCCGGCGTGACAGCGGTAGAGTTTGTCCGCGATGGGCGCATCGTTAGCACGGGCCGTGACAAGCGGGTTCGGCTTTGGAAGCAAGACGGAAGCCAGATTCGCGAGTTTGCCGAACAGCCGGATATTGGCGTGGATGTGGCCTTCGACGCGGAAACGGAGCGCGTGCTTGGCGGCGACTGGACCGGCGTCGTTCGAGTTTGGAGCACACAAAAAGGCAACGAGCTTGGCCAATTCAGTACGAAGCCGCCCACGATCGCCGCGCAAATTCAAACCCTCGAAGCGCGGCTCGCCGAAGCCGAAAGCGCCGCCCAGCGCGAGACCGCACCCGAAGCGGGGGCCGACGTCGAGCCGCTCCAGGCGCTCTTGGCTCAGCTGCGCGCTATGGATAAGTCCGCAGATGATGCCAAATCATCATCAACGCCTAGGGATTGAGACGTCGCTCTCAAATGCGCTGTGCGCTCTAGAATCCATATCGTCGTCCGTGAAAGTGTCCGCTGTGATGCACGTCGTAATGGCCGGGCACGTAATGAAAGTGGTTGAAGTGAGGCACGAACCCGCCGGGGTGGTAATCCAAATGGGTGGTGTCATGCCACCGGCCATGTCCGCCCCAATGGCCGCTGCCGTGGAACACGGAATGCGGCGCATGTCTTGAATGGCCGAAGTGACGATACCCGCCGTGCGGGTGCCCGAAATCGACGTGCACGCCTCCGCTGCTAAAATGAAAACCTTGTGCTTTGGCGTCCTCTGCATTTGCTCCGACGGCCAAAAACGCAACCGACGCGACCACGACCAGCATGTATTTTGTCACGGAACTGCAACTCCACAATCACGAGATGCCGGGGGTTTCACCCGGACTGAATAGCCTCGCGTGAGTAAAGAGCAGAAGGAATGCCAATTCGTCGCTAGGGTTGCCGTAAGTTTAATAGCTCCAAAATGTTAGGACAAATTCAAGTGGGCATTGAATTGCTCCGCGGGCGCGTGATCCGTCGTATTACTGATGACACGTGTCCACGATTTGATTCGCTCAAAAGTGTCGGCTAATCAATGGTCATGTCCGTGCGCCGCGGCGGATTTCTGCTTGTCGTAGTGCGCCTTCAGCAGATCCTCGCCGAAGTCGTTGGCCGCATCACGCCACACGGTGTGAACATGGTTGGCGTTGTTCTGAGTGTTGTCATATTCGACCAGGAACGTCGGACCGTGCAGGCGATAGTAGTGAGGCCGCTCCGGCTCCGTGCTGCCGGCCCAGGCGAAATGGATTTTCTTGAAGTCGGCGCTGGCGATCTTTTTCAAATCCTCGTCGGCAATTTCCGAGCGCAAGCGGTAGGCGTAGTTTTCGACCAGCGTCATCAGCAGATTCTGCTGGGCGGCGGACATGTCGCCCGCGGCGACACCGATCGGCGGGCCTGGATCCGCTTTGCGGGAATTTGTTGTGATGATGTCATTCGGCGCTCTCGTATTGTAAATCGCCGTTTTCGATTGCTCGGGCGTCAGCGACTGCACCAACTCGCGGCCAAGGTCTTCTTCGACCGCCAGCACGCGCAGCCCCTTTCGCGGGCCGTCGAGCACTTTGGCCGGATTCGTGCCGAAGAAAACAGGCCCGCCGACCGCATGGCCGGCGACGATCGTGATTGTCATCGATAAGTGATGCCCTTCGAATCGCCAGCCCCAGGTGGCGTTTTCGCCGGGCGTGCCGAAGACACAAAAGGCATAGTTGCTCGGGTCTCGTGCCGGCCCCCTGCCCTGCTCGAGCTCTTTCAAAATCTCCTCCAGGCTCATGATGGTTTCAACCTGCTGAAACCCGCGATTCGAGAGCCCGCTGGCGAGAAACGCGGTTGCCAGCCGCTGTTGCGTTGGCGACATGTCGTTCCAGGTGATCCCCTTTCGCGCGCGGGGAATAAAGTGCCAATTGAAACGCTCTTCGCTGTCAAAGGGGAACGCACATTTTTCTTTTAGCTCGGGCGTGAGCGAGGCCCAAAAATTCAACGCCGCCTGGGCCATCTCTTTCGACGCGCGCTGCATTGCCGCATCGGCCTTGGGCAGCTGGGTGGAGCCCGAGACGATTGTATTCTTTCCGGTGGAAGTGTCTTGCGCGGTCGTGAAGCTCCACGCGACCAACACGCAACTGACCAGCACACAAACCGAGATCGACTTTTGAACTTTCGTCATCCGCCATACTCCCACGAAGTTATCCGGTCACCGCAACGCGGCAGCGACCGATTGAACTGCCCGCAGCAAAATCGAACAATGCGACCATCATACTGACGGGCGCGGGCAAAAACAGCGGTTTACCGTCATTTTTGTTTGAATTGTCAAACGGCCGCGGCCGCCGGAGACGTTTCCAGTCAGCCGTTTGGGATGTCTCAATCCGTTGGCCGGATGCCGTGAAAAACGAAGTACCCTTTGCGTTCGCTGACCGCAATGTCGTCGTACAGCTCGGGCATGTTCTGTTCGTACCACTCGGGCCGCTTGGTGACGAGCAGAAGCTTCCCGCCGGGCCGCAGTGCTTCTCGACCGGCGGTGAGAAAGTGTCGGGCGATTCGGAAGCCGGCGTAATACGGCGGATTCGCCAGGGCGAGGTCGTACTGGCCAGCTCCTGTGTAATTGCCATTGGCGTTCAGTTCCGAGCTCACGTTCGCGAGGCCGTTCATGTCCGCGCCGCGTTGCGTACACTCAACGGCCCGGGCGTTGGAATCGACGGCATGCACGGCCACGCCCTCAGCACGACAAGCGGCCGCGAGAGCGACCACGCCCGCGCCGCAGCCGATATCCAGCACGCGCATGCCAGCTTCGATCTCCATTTCATCGATCAGCTGACGCGCGCCGCTATCGATGCGGCGATGCGAGAAAACGCCGGGCCGGCTGAGAACGCGAATCAGGCGGCCACGGTCGCGAAATGCGAACTCGCAGGAAAAGTTTCGAACCTTTTTGAGCGGTGCGTCCTTCTTGGCAATGTAAAGCACGCCCGTCGGAAAAACGCGCCGTTCGAATTTCGGAAACAGCTTGCGAAGCTGCTCGCCAAGCCAGATGTCGTCCGGCTTATCGGTCGAGGCGAACATCTTGCCGCCGACGCGCAGTCGCTGATGACCGGTTTGCAGAATATCGCGAGTCAGTTCTCCCTCGCCGCCGGCGGAAAACGGCAGTGCGACGATGTCCGCGATTTCGTCGGGCAAATCCGCGGCACAATCGATGCGCAAATTCGCCGGTCCCTCTCGCCAGTGTTCGGCAGTGAGGTTGGCTCGGTACTGATCAAGATACGTGCAAGTAACAACGGCCTTCGGCAAAGCGCCGGCGGCCGCGGCGGCGAATTGCGCCAGGCCGGGTGAGGTGCAAAGCAGCCGCTCGCCGGCGACTTCCGCCAGCGCATCGACGAGCAACGCCTCTTGCGGGTACGGCGGCAAGGTGGTTTGCGGCTCGATAATTTCGGAGGCACTCATGGATTGCTTTTCACAGTCCTGCCGCGCGTTCCGTCGCCTTCTGTTCGCCTAATCCGCGAGATCCCAGAACGCTCGACGGAGCGCATTGTGAGAGAATCTTGCGTTGGGTGCAACAATCGATGTCTCGTTTTGGGCGTCTTCGGGTTTCGCCTCACGGTGAATTTCGCCTCGCTTGGAATAATGCCTCACTTATTTTTTTCTTTTTTTCGCGAGGCGTTATTGGGTCGATAAGGCCTCGCCTCGTCGTTGCAAGTTGTTGTGCGGCCGCGTGTTCGTGCGTCATGGTGGGGCGTTATTCGCTGGATAAGGCCTCGCACGTGGGACATTATTCATTTCGGGTGGGGCGAAATTCGTCTCGGCGTGTGGTCGGAGCCGGATTCACGATGGGGCGTGTTTTGCGCGCGCCGTGGCGCAGCCACCGGCCATTGGTCGGTGGATAAATGTCCAAGCGGATGTTGCTGGGTTGTCAAAGAACCGCGATGGAGTGTCGCGTGAACACATTATAGCGATTTTGGGTGCGAAATACGATTGGGTTTTTGGCCACGTGAAAAAATGTCAAGAGTCGAGGGTCAAGAGTCGAGAGCCAGAAAAAGAGAAACTGGGGAATGTGGGTGCAGGGAGTGCAGGGAGAATGATGAAATCGAAATTGCAAATGGGGGGGTAAGCGACGGGGCGTATGAAAAAAAAGTATTGGTTTTGGCCACTTCGTATGCTAGGATCGCGATTGAAAATCTCTGGCCCATTCTGGGCGTGCTTGCGGGAAACAGATCGCCTTCGACGGCTCAGTCCGCGCGTTGCCAACTTCTGCTTTGAGTGTCGCGCTCGCGCTACTGGGTGACAGCAATTGAGAAGAACGAGCAGGCAGCATGTGAACGCGCGTTAGGGAAGAGTGTGGAACGCTAATTTACGCTGATCGGCGCTGATGCAGATGATCCGGCCAGATAGCGCTGATTCGTTTTCCCGAGCTGTTTCACTCTTTCTGGCAATTCAGTCAGGTGTCTTTGGTCGCGCGCGGAGGTTGGATGCCGCGCCCGTCCCCCGTTCTTCTTTTCAGCCAGGTACGCGAATCGTAGCTGTGAGGTTGTAGTCGTCAGCCGTCAGCCAGAGTCGAAACGAGCTGCCAAACGGTTAAGGCTCGGCGGGGGCGTCGCCCTCCTAAATTCGCGGCGGCCTTCCTTGCTCCCCAGCCGAGTGGGAAGGAGACGGAAAGTACTGGAATAGAGGACGTCGCCCCAGCGGTACCATTTGAGTGATCACATTACTTACCGCGGGTGTTTAACGCTTTCAGCGTAATGAATTTGTGTGGGCACGTTTACCCAGGGTAGCGGCTGCGCCGCAACCGCTGGGCTGACATATTTAACCGCGTTGCGGTAGGGAAAACTGCTCCCCGATGTTGCCTGAGACAAGGGCCGCGCTTGGACCAACCGAATCGCCTCTTCCTGAAAAGAATAAGGGCTTCTGAGGTCGGTCGAGGAAAAAGACTACCGCGGTTGGCCCGGTAAAGGCTCGGCGGGAGCCTCGCCCTCCCTGAAATTGCGACGGCTGTTCTTGGTTTCCCAGTTGCTCCCTCACCCCTAGCCCCTCTCCCAATGGGCGAGGAGAACTAGAAAGCGTTGCGGGGAGGAGACGGAACGTGATGAGCGAGAGGAAATAGCCCTATGGCGATCTGCCCACCGAATTGCCAGGCCCGGGCTGGCTGTGAGTTGTTGTCCGCGTGGTTTGCGCGGGGCGGGCAAGATGTTAGATTTTCGGTCACGCCCGTATTTCGTAACGTTGTCCGGATTCGACATTTGACAACCACCCGAGCCTATCGTGGCCACGATCAACTTAAGTGAGGTCGGCGCCGCTCTTCACCAAGATGGCGCCGGCCAATGGATCGCGGATTTCGGCATCTATTTGCCGAACATCACGTTCGATAAGGGCTACCGCGTCAAACTGCGAATCATTCATGAAGAAGACCAGTTTGTGCGCGGAATTGAGCCTAAGGACTTCTACCTCGATTGGATCAACGGATCGGCGCTCGACCTCTGGAAGATCTCGGTGCCGCTCACGGCGGATGCGGCCAGTCACTTCGGTCAAATGGGCACCTACTTGTATCGCTTCCAGCTGCTGCGCGGGAATAACGAAATCACTTTTTGGTTTTCCGATCCGTTTGGACGCGCGGCCGGGCTTGGAACGCTGTCTGCATTTTCGCTTAGCGGGGCGGCGCAGGCGTTTGCCTGGACGGATGCCGGATTCAGAGTTCCCGAAGTCGACGACATGGTTGTCTATGAACTTAATGTCCGCGAATTCAATCGAGACTTTCAGGGCGTTATCGATCAGCTCGACTATTTGAGCGGCCTAGGTGTCAACGTCTTGGAGCTGATGCCGATCACGAATGTCAAGGAGGACGTCGAATGGGGCTACACGCCTCTGAGCTACTTTGCGCCCGACGATCGACTGGGCGGACCGCTGGGAATGAAGCGACTGGTCAATGAGTGCCACCAGCGGGGGATTGCGGTCATTCTCGATGCCGTCTACGCGCATGCTCACCCGGAATTTGCCTATAGCCTGGTCTACGACACGAGCGGGGAACCGAACCCGATGATGGGCCCGTTCGCGGGTGAATTCTTCTCGGGACGTCCCGGCGCCGATTACACAAAGAAATTTACGCGCGATTATTTCTTCCAAGTCAATCAATATTGGCTCAGAGAGTATCACGTTGATGGTTTCCGCTACGACTATGTTCCCGGCATGTACGATGGGCCGACCGGTCAAGGCTATGCCGACCTGGTCTACAACACCTACCAGGATTCAAAAAACTTCGCGCAATTCCCACGCTTTGACGCGGGCGGTGGACGCAGCAAGATCATCCAATGTGCTGAACATCTGCCGGATGCCGCTGGCATCATGTCGCAAACGTATTCCAATTGCGCATGGCAGAACGGGTTGCTGGATCGGACACGGGACATGGCGAGGTGGAACTACGTGAGTGAACATATCGCTCACCAACTCGACCCTGAATTTTTGGGGTATCCCAACGAATTTCAGAATCCGGCAACGGGTGAATCATTTCCGGTCGCACCGTTTCAGTATTTTGAATCCCACGACCATCCACGTTTTATCAATCAGATTGGACAGTTACAGCTGCGTGACCTGCTCGGAGAATTCTATGGCGACCGAGAGAAGATTTACAAAGTGCAGCCCTATGTCATCGGGCTCTACACTGCCAAGGGAATTCCGATGCTCTGGCAGGGGCAGGAGTTCGGTGAGAACTGGGGCGTGCCGAATTGGGGCATTGGTCGCAACCTCTTTGAGCGACCCCTGCACTGGGAATACTTTTATGACTCTGGCGGAAAATCGCTGGTCCGATTGCACCGCATTTTGGGAACACTCCGCCGGCAACATCGGGCCTTAAAGAGCCGTGGTTATTTTTACTACTATTTCGAGTCCACTCACCTTAATCAAAAGGTGATCGTTTACCGGCGCCAAGCAGATGCGACCGCAACAGATCCGGCGCAGGTGATGATCGTCATTCTTAATTTCTCCGATCAGCCGCAGGATGTCTGGATTTCATGGCCGGCAGCGGGCAACTGGAGAGAACTGATCGACGCGGGCGCTCGTCCAGACCTGGCAGTCGCTCACGCCGGCCAATGGCTGCCTGTGGGCGTGCCATCGAATTATGGCGCGATTTTCCACTTGCAATGAGCCAGGCTCTGCCGTTCACAAGTTTTTACCCAGGGCTGTGCCGGCTTCGCCCTGGGCCTTTGCAGCGCGCTTCTTTTGAGCTCTCTTTGTGATTCGCAAGCCAGCTCCGACAGTGTTTGCAATACCCTGCTGGCCGCGGCGAATAAACTACGTGCCTGGTCGGCATCTTTTGTTATCCTGCTAACTCAATCCAGGAGTGCCGCGCCATCCATGCAGCCGAACGCCGCCGTCTTTCTTGTCCCGCTCATTGGCAGCCTGCTTGCGCTGGTTTGTTTGGTGAGTGCGCAGCGATCCATGCGGCGGTACCGGTTGATGCAGGATTTGCCGACGTCGAAGTCCAGCGGCGTGTTTATTGGGCTCGTGGAGCTGAAGGGGACGGCCGAGGCGGAGCGGCCGCTGGTTAGTTTTCTGGCTGGGGCGGCGTGTGTTTATTATTCGTGGAACGTCGCGGAGCGTTGGTCGCGGATCGTGCATGAGACGTATACCGACTCGGAAGGCAAGGTGCAGTCGCGCACCCGGCATGAGAGTGGTTGGACGACGGTGGCCGAGGGCGGAGAGTCGATTCCGTTTTATCTGCGCGATGACGCCGGCGTAATCCTGGTCCGGCCGGAGCAGGCGACGATCGATGCTGGCGAGGTATTCAGCGAACAGAGCGATCCTTCGGACGACTTGTATTATGGCAAGGGGCCGTGCGAGGCGATTGGCGACTCGGACGGCGTTCGGCAGTTTACAGAGCAGGCGATTCCGCTGCATGCTGCGTTGTACGTGGTGGGGCAGGCGCGGGAGCGGCAGGACGTGGTTGCGGCTGAGATTGCCCATGATGAGCGTGCGCCGCTGTTTTTGATCTCGATGAATGAAGAGAGTCATCACGTTAGCCGGAGCTATTGGACGCTGCTCGGACTCGTGGTGTTGGGGCTGGTCATTTGCGGCGGGGCGTTCTTTGCATTCGGCCGCGTGATGAATAGCGGGCCGCCTGGCGTTGGTTGGGTGATTGCGGGCGGCGTGTATCTGGTTGCGGCGGGCGTGGCAT
>Ga0190275_10002781_pt1 | contig 12438 bp, 23 predicted proteins | sample Popmic550T_FD_133745 | JGI IMG/M metagenome (GOLD analysis project Ga0190275, IMG submission 133745) | Populus adjacent soil microbial communities from riparian zone of Yellowstone River, Montana, USA - 550 T | ecosystem: Environmental > Terrestrial > Soil > Riparian zone > Trees stand | place... | reverse complement strand
GCCGCAGCCTTATAAAGTTTGTTTCCACAGGGCCAGCCGCATGGGCTGTGACTTCCTGCTCGCTCTCCAGCTTGAGCCGATAAGTCGCGGAAGGCAAAAGTTCTACTATTGTAGCAGCAACTGCCATTCCATTTCCACTCGACCAACCTGCCTACGGCCGCGTTAACACCCACGGCCCGTTATTCGTCACGGCTACACAATGCTCGAAGTGCGCCGAATAGGACCCGTCAACAGTAACGGCAGTCCACTTATCTGCTAACACCTTCGATTCCGGCTTGCCCGCATTCACCATCGGCTCGATCGCCAAGACCATGCCTTCTTTCAACCGGGGATTTTCATTCTTCCGGTCGATGTAGTTCGGAACCTGGGGTTCCTCGTGAAGCGAAGTCCCGATCCCGTGCCCCACGAACTCCCGAACGATCGAAAACCCATTCGAGACGACGTGCTGCTCGACGGTGCCGCAGATATCGAACAGGCGATTCCCTGCCCGGACCTTGTCTATCGCCATTTCGAGCGATTCCTGCGTGACCTTCAGCAGACGTTTGGCGCTGTCGTTAATCTCGCCGACCGGAACCGTAATGGCCGAGTCGCCGAAGTAGCCATTCAACTCAACACCCGTATCGAGCGAGACGATATCGCCAGCCTTGAGCGTCCGCTTAGCGGATGGCATCCCGTGAACAATCTCGCTATTCACGGAGACACACAGAACAAAGGGATACTTCGTTCCTGCAGACTGGGTATAGTAACCCTTGAATGCCGGCCTGGCGCCCGCATCCCGAATCATCCGCTCGGCTTCTACTTCGAGATCAAGGGTCGAGACACCCACCTCGACCATGCCAGCCAGTTTGTTCAAAACCTCATGAACAAGCAGCCCGCTCCTTCGCATTTTGTCTAGTTCTGCGGAACTCTTTCGAACGATCATCCTTACATCCCGCTTCGACGGCCACGAATCCGGCCAGCGCGCGGGGTAAAGCCTTCGTAGTGCCGCATGATCAACTGCGCTTCAATCTGATTGACCGTATCCATGGCAACGCCGACGACGATCAGCAGCGAAGTACCGCCAAAGTAAAAGTTCACACCCAGACCGTCGAGCAACCAGCGGGGGAAGTACGTATCAATCCAGTTGCCGATCAGCGGCAACCTCTGCAGCTTGATACCCGAGATCATGATCGTCGGGATCAACGACAGAAGCGCGAGATACAAACCGCCGACCACGGTAATCCGGGTCAAAATCTTGTTCATGTACTCGGCTGTATTCTTACCCGGCCGAATACCAGGGATGAAGCCGCCGTACTTACGCATGTTGTCTGCCGCTTCGTTCGGGTTGAAGATGATCGATACGTAGAAGAAGCAGAAGAAGATAATTAACGCCGTAAAGAGCACGAAGTACAGCGGCGAGTTGCCGCTGATCGCATCGAGCATGCCGGTCAAGTAAGGACTGTTCCGGACAAAAGCCACTTGGTTCAATGTCTGCGGAAACGCGAGGAATGAGCTCGCGAAGATCACCGGAATCACACCGCCCGCATTGACCTTCAACGGCAAGTGAGTCGACTGGCCGCCCATCATCCGCCGTCCGACGACGCGCTTTGCGTATTGAACGGGGATGCGTCGCTCACCTCGCTCGACGAGGATGATAAAGGCCACTACCGCGACCATCATCAGCAGGATGATGATCAACTGCAGCAGATGCCATTGGCGCGTGAGAAAGACGTTGTTGTAAATCTGTTGGATCGCCGAAGGAAGACCGACCACGATACCCGCAAAGATGATCAGCGACATTCCGTTGCCGATACCACGCTCGGTAATCTGCTCACCCAGCCACATAATGAAGGCGGTGCCTGTCGTCAGACTCAGCATCGTCATCAGAATGAATCCGACACCGGGGTTCAGGACGAAGTTGCCGTCCGAGGACTGCAACATGGTCGCGATTCCCATCGACTGCATCAGAGCAAGACCAACGGTGAGATAGCGGGTCCACTGCGTAATCTTGCGGCGGCCAAGCTCGCCTTCCTTCTGCAACTTCTCGAGTGTCGGAACGACAACCGTCAGCAACTGCAGAATGATCGACGCCGTAATGTAGGGCATGATGCCCAGAGCGAAGATCGTGAGGCGCCGGAACGTTCCGCCAGAGAACAGGTCGATGAAGCCTAGGAAAGAGCCCGCGTTTGCCTTGACGAACTCTTCGAACCGAAGAGCGTCCACCCCGGGTGTCGGGATGTGACCCCCCAAGCGGTAGATCGCCAGCATCGCGAGAGTAAACAGAATACGGTTCCGGAGATCCGGAACCCGGAAGACATTGGCGATGGCTTCGAAGAACTTGTTCATGAAGGTACTATGCTTCCTGCGATTCGCCGACGAGTACTGCCTTTCCGCCGGCTGCCTCAATCTTCTGGCGGGCTGCGCCTGAGAAGTTGTGGGCGGTTACTGTCAGGGCCCGGGTTAATTCGCCCGTACCCAGTACTTTCAATCCTGCCTTCAATTTCTTGACGGCGCCAAGCTGCTTCAGCGTTTCGAAGTCGAACGTATCGCCTTCAAGCTCATTCAGCCGGTCGAGATTGATGACAACGTACTCTTTGCGGAAAATGTTGGTAAAGCCGCGCTTCGGAAGACGGCGGTGCATCGGCATCTGGCCGCCTTCAAAGCCGCGCATCTTCGAATAACCCGAGACCGATCGAGCGCCCTTGTGTCCGCGACCCGACGTCTTGCCGCGGCGGCTGCCCATACCACGACCGATGCGTTTTTGCGGCCGATTTTGCCCTTCAGGGGCCCTGAGATCACTTAAATTCATTGCTCGTACCCTTTGCGGCCTTGGCCTAATCGACGATTGCCAGCAGATGCGGCACCTTTGCTACCATCCCGCGAAACGAAGGCGTATCCGGCCGCTCGACAACTCGATTGATCTTTCTCAAACCGAGGCTGCGCACGATCACCTTGTGTTTCTCAGGCGTGCAAATAGGGCTCTTGATTAGTTTGATCTTTATCGTACCAGCCATGTTTACGAACCTGCCTTGCTAAAGAACTTCTCGACGCCGACGCCCCGAACCTCCCCAACCGTATTCTGGTCGCGGAGCTGTTCAAGCGCGTTGATTGTCGCTTTGACCACGTTGTGAGGATTGCGGGATCCGATCGATTTCGTCAGCACATTCGGAATACCGACAGCCTGAATAACGGCGCGAACCGGGCCACCTGCGATCACGCCCTTACCCGCAGGCGCAGGCTTCAGGAGCACCTGACCGGAACCGAACCGGCCGAGGACCTGATGCTTGATCGTGGTCTCGAGCAGGTTGATCTTCTTCAGATTCTTCTTCGCCGACTCGATGCCCTTCTTGATGGCAGCCGGAACTTCTTTCGCCTTACCGGTGCCATAGCCGACCACTTTCGCGTTTGGGTCACCTACGACAACCAGAGCCGAGAAGCTCATGTTCTTACCGCCCTTAACAACCTTGGTGACTCGGTTGATCGAGACCACTTGCTCTTTCAGGTTGAACTGGGACGGATCAATTCTTTTGACTACGGTAGCGGGCATCGTTAGAACTCCAGTCCTGCTTCACGCGCGGCATCGGCAAGCGCTTTGACACGCCCGTGGTAGAGGTAGCCGCCGCGATCAAAGACCACCTTCGTTACACCCTTTTCCTTCGCCCGCTCGGCGACAAGCTTGCCTACTTCCTTTGCGCCGGAGATGTTGCCCCCATTCACGGAAGCATTCTTGTCATTGGATGAGGCCGCGACGATCGTATGACCGGAACGGTCATCGATCACCTGCGCATAAATATGCGAAGTCGAACGGTAGACGGCAAGACGGGGACGCTCTTCCGTACCGGCAACACGGCGGCGAATCCGTCTGTGAACGCGAAGGCGGGTTGAATTCTTATCTGCTCTCGGCATCGATTACTTACCTCCCGATCCGGTCTTGCCGACCTTCTTGCGCAACACTTCATTGGTGAACCGTACACCTTTGTTCTTGTAAGGATCTGGCGGACGCAGCGCACGCATGTTCGCCGCAGTCTGTCCAAGCAGCTGGCGATCATGACTCGTCAACACGATATGAGTCTGCTTGTCAACGGTCATGTCGACGCCGTTCGGCAGCAGAAACTCGATGCTGTGGGAGTAGCCGAGGGTGAATACGGCGACTCGCCCTTTGAGATCGACACGATAGCCGATACCGACGATGTCAAGCTCGCGCTTCCACATCGTGCTCACGCCGGTCACTGCATTGGCGGTAAGCGCACGTGTCAGCCCATGGACCGCGGCGTAAGAATCGTTCTCACGAACGATCGTGAGTGTGCCGTTATTCTGTTCGATACGAATGCCCGCTGGAATCGGAACCGTCAACTTACCCTTCGGTCCTTCTACCTGCAGCTGATCGCCGACGTTGATCTTCACACCGGACGGCAGCGGAATGGGCTTTTTACCTACTCGAGACATGGTTTTATACCTTCGAGAATCCTTCTACCAAACCTGACAAAGCAACTCGCCGCCGACGCCTTCTTTGCGGGCGTCGCGACCGGTCATTACACCGCGCGGAGTCGTCAGAATGTTTACACCCAAGCCGCCGAGCACGCGCGGGATGTCGGTGCTCCCGACATAAACGCGACAGCCCGGACGCGATACGCGCTGGATATTGGCGATCGCGGGCTCATTACCCGGTGTGTACTTGAGATACAGACGAATTGATTTCTGCGTGCCGTCTTCGGCTAGCTTGAAGTTGATGATGTAACCCTCTTCTTTGAGGATTCGCGCAATTTCCATCTTCAGCTTGGACGCAGGGACGTCGACCTTCTGGTGCTTGGCGCTCAGGGCGTTTCGCACCCGGGTCAGCATGTCGGCGATGGGATCAGATGATGTCATGCTACTGTTCTTCCCCTAAAAATTACTTCCCTCGTATCCAACCTGTTACCAGCTCGACTTCGTCACACCGGGGATTTCCCCGGCGAGCGCAAGCTTGCGGAAACAGATGCGGCAAAGCGTGAACTTGCGGATGTAGCCTCGCGGCCGTCCGCACTGCTTGCAGCGATTGCGATGACGAACGCCGAGCTTCGGCGTCTTGTTCTTTTTGGCTTCTGCCAGTTTTTCATCTCGCGCGATTTTCGCGGTAGTTGCCATTCGCCCTTGTCCTTATCTCGCCTGGTTACTGCCACCGGAGAACGGCATGCCCATGTTCTTGAGCAGCGCCAGACCCTCGGCATCGGAGTTGGCCGACGTCGTGATGTTGATATTCATACCCCGAGCTTTGTCAACCTTGTTGTAGTCGATCTCAGGAAAGATCAACTGGTCTTTGATGCCCAGTGTGTAGTTGCCGCGGCCGTCGAACGATTTCGGCGATACACCCCGAAAGTCGCGGACGCGAGGCAGAGCGACCGTCACGAGACGATCGAGAAATTCGTACATGCGATCGCCGCGCAGAGTCACAGCGACTCCGATCGGCATCCCTTCGCGGAGTTTGAATGCCGCGATGGACTTCTTCGCCTTTGTGATGATCGGCTTTTGGCCGGCGATCGCGGTCAGTTCGGCGACCGCGCCGTCGATCACTTTAGAGTTCGAAGTTGCTTCGCCCATGCCGAGGTTGATGGAGATCTTCTCCAGCTTCGGCACGGCCATGATGTTCTTGTAGCTGAATTCCTTCACGAGCGCCGGAACTACCGTCGACGTGTAATGCTCTCTCAGTCTTGCCTTGGTCGCCATGGGTTTACTTCAGCGCCTCGCCTGTCTTGCGCGCAACACGAGTTCGCCGCGTCACGCCGCCTTCGGTTTCAACCTTGTATCCAATACGTGTGGGAACGCCGCCAGGAGTCAGCACCATCACGTTTGAGGCGTGAATCGAGCTTTCCTTCTCGGCGATGCCCCCTTTGATCTGCTTGGCGGGATTCGGGCGGGTGTGGCGTTTGATCATCTGCACACCTTCCACCAGAATGCGGCCCGTATCCTTGTTGATCTCGAGTACGCGTCCGGTTTTGCCCTTGTCCTTACCAGCGATCACCTTTACGGTGTCGTTCTTCTTGATCCGGATGCGAACCGGCTCGGCCGGCGCCTTCTTCTTACGTACTGCCATGCTAGATAACCTCCGGAGCCAGCGATACGATCTTCATGAATCGCTTGTCGCGCAACTCGCGCGCTACCGGGCCGAACACGCGGGTGCCGACAGGCTCCCCCAGATCGTTTACCAGCACGGCCGCATTGTTATCGAACCGGATGTAAGTGCCATCCTTGCGGCGGGTTTCTTTCCGCATCCGCACGATGACGCACTTCACTACTTTTCCTTTTTTCACGTTGGAGTCCGGAGCGGCCTCCTTCACTGATGCCGTGACAATGTCACCGAGACCCGCGCGGAGCCCTTTGTCGCCGCCCCGCGGCAAAATGGCCTGGAGTCTGCGGGCGCCGCTGTTATCAGCGACATCCAGTATTGTCCGCATTCCGATCATGACGTAATCCCCTTAATCCTTGAGTCCGTTTCAGTCCCGGTTCGTTATTTCTTGGACTTCTTGCCTGCCGCGCCCGTGCTCGCTTCCGCGGCGGGGTCGACCTGGTCAGGCTCAACGCCAACCTGCACTGCGCGGCGCACAATGTCGCCAAGCGCCCAGCGCTTCAATTTGCTGAGTGGCCGGTGCTCGATGATGCGCACCGTGTCCCCGGTTTTTGCTGTCGATTCTTCGTCGTGAGCGTAGAACTTCTTGCGCTTGGTGACGATGCGCTTGTACACCGGGTGGGGTACTCTGCGGCTGACTTCGACGACAATCGTCTTTTCCATTTTGGTCGATACAACGGTACCGACCTTTTCGTTCTTGTGACCGATAGGCTCTTGCTGTTCTGCCATGGCTTACTTGCCCTTTTTCTTTCCGCTTGACTTCTTTGCAGCCTTGGCAGCCTGTTCGGCAGCCTGCGCCTTCGCCGGATCGAGTTCCCGCTCACGCAGGACACCCAACATCCGAGCCCGGTCCTTGCGGAGCTCACGATAGCGCTTTACACCATCGGCCTGCCCCATACCAATCTGAAACCGCAGCCGGAAGAGCTGTTCCTGGGTCTCAGTTGCCTGCCCGGCAAGCTCCGCCGTATCTATTTCGCGAAATTTGTTCGGCTTCATGAACTACATTCCCTCGAATTCGCGCTGTACCAGCTTCGTTGGAATACCAATCTTCATGGATGCGAGGCGCATGGCTTCCGTCGCGACGTCCAGCGGCACGCCTTCCATCTCGAACAGAATCTTGCCCGGACGGATGACTGCAACCCATTCTTCCGGCGCGCCCTTACCTTTACCCATACGAGTTTCAGCGGGCTTCTTCGTGATCGGCTTATCGGGGAACATCCGGATCCAGACCTTGCCACCGCGCTTGATGAAACGAGTCATCGCGATACGCGCTGCTTCAATCTGCCGAGATGTAATCCAGCCGCACTCCAATGCCTTCAATCCGTACTCACCGAAAGCAAGCGACGATCCGCGCCAGGCTTTGCCCGTCATGCGGCCGCGTTGCTGTTTCCGGAATTTGACCTTCTTCGGCATCAACATGGCGTTTGATCTCCTATTACTGCAATTACTCGCTGCCCTTTTCGCCTTCGGGCTTGGTTTCCGGCGCAGTCGTTTCCGGCTTAACGGCTTCCGGTTTAAAGGAAGCTTGCGGGTTGGCTAACGGCGGCAGAATCGGGGCGCCGGCAGACGGCGCTTCGGTCGGCGGCGGCTGCTGCTGCTGCGGAGGACGTCCGGCCCCAAAACCGCTGCGTTCTCCACCTGCGTAACCACCACCTGAAGAACCACCACGATCACCAAATCCACCGGGACGAGGACCGCGGTCCCCAAAGCCGCCGGGACGAGGACCACGGCGATCTCCCCGATCATTGCGGTCTCCGCGATCTCCACCGGGACCACGGCGATCGGCGCGCGGACGGCGGGGTTCGGGATCTCCACCAAGCACTTGCCGGCGGGCCTGATCGCCCAAAATCTCACCCTTGTAAATCCAGGTCTTAATGCCGATGATCCCGTAGGTTGTATGCGCCTCGGCAAACCCGTAATCGATATCGGCGCGGAGAGTGTGCAGCGGCAACTGACCCTGCAGATACCACTCCGACCGTGCGATTTCAGCGCCGTTCAGACGACCGGATACGCGGACCTTAATTCCTTTGCAACCAAAACGCAGCGCGCTATCGACTGCCTTGCGCATCGCGCGCCGGAACGCAACGCGCTTCTCAAGCTGCAAAGCGATCGACTCGGCCACGAGCTGCGCATCGAGCTCGGGCTTGTGAACTTCCTGAATGTCGATGAAAACTTCGCGCTTGGTCTTCTTCGCCAGATCCTGCTTGAGCTTTTCGATTTCCGCGCCCTTGCGACCGATGACAATACCAGGTCGCGAAGTGCGAATCGTAATCCGCAGCTTGTTGCCGGGACGATCGACTTCGATCGAACTGACACCCGCGCTCTTCAGCCGCGAAGCGAGACCGGCCTTCAGCTCGATGTCTTCCATCAGGAGCTTGGCGTAGTCCTGCTTGGCGAACCAACGCGAGCGCCACGTCTTTGTGACACCCAGTCGAAATCCGTACGGATGAACTTTCTGACCCATCAGTTACCCTTCTCGCTGACTGCCACAACAATGTGGGAAATACGACGTTGATACCGGTATGCGCGGCCCATCGGAGCCGGCCGGATTCGCTTCATCCGGGGACCCTCGTTCACGTAAGCTTCGCTGACAAACAAACGATCGACATCGATGTCGTTGTTCTTGTTCTCGGCATTGGCAATCGCCGAGCGCAGAACTTTCTCGACCATGGGAGCGATCTTCTTGTTGGTCGAGCGCAGAATCGTGATCGCCTTGCCTGCCTGCTGTCCGCGAATCAGATCGATCACCAGACGCGCCTTTTGGGCGGAGATACGGACGTAGCGAGCTTCGGCCCTGGCTGCTTGTTCGGCTAAATTAGCGACCTTGGGCATTTACTTCTTAGCCTCCGTCTTGGCGGCATGCCCCTTGAACGTACGCGTCGGCGAGAACTCGCCAAACTTATGGCCGACCATGTTCTCGGTCACGTACACGGGAATGAACTTTCTGCCGTTGTGCACAGCGATCGTATGGCCGATGAACTCCGGCACAATTGTCGAACGCCGTGACCAGGTGCGGATCACTTTCTTCTCGTTCTTCTCGTTCATGCCGACGATCTTGACCTTCAGATGGTCGTCGACGAACGGTCCCTTCCATAAAGAGCGGCCCATATCTACCTCTTCTTCGACTTCCGCGTCACGATGAATTTGTCGGTCCGCTTGTTATTACGAGTCTTGAAGCCACGCGTCGGCTGGCCCCACGGAGTAACAGGATGACGGCCACCGGAGGTTTTACCCTCGCCACCACCGTGCGGGTGATCGACCGGGTTCATCGTTACCCCACGATTGTGCGGTCGCTTGCCCATCCAGCGGGTGCGGCCGGCCTTGCCGTGCGAAACATTCTCGTGTTCTACGTTGCCAACCTGCCCGACCGTCGCCATGCACTCGACACGTACCCGGCGGATTTCGCCGGAGGGCATCTTAAGTAGGGCATACTCGGCTTCGCGCGAGACAAGCTGAGCCTGCGCGCCGGCAGAGCGGGCCATCTGGCCGCCCTTTCCGGGCTTCAACTCTACGTTGTGAACCACAGTGCCGGGAGGAATGTTTCGGAGCGGCAGCGCATTGCCGATCAGAATGTCGGCTTCGGGTCCCGAAGAGACCATGCGGCCAACTTCCAGACCAACCGGAGCCAGGATGTAGCGCTTTTCGCCATCGGCATAATGCAACAGAGCGAGGCGAGCGGAGCGATTCGGATCGTACTCGATCGCCGCAACTTTGGCCGGAACTCCCGATTTGTCCCGCTTGAAATCAACTTCGCGATAGGCCTGCTTATGACCGCCGCCGATAAAGCGGCTGGTCGTGCGACCACCGCTGTTACGGCCGCCGGACTTGCGCTTGCCGGCGACTAGCGATTTTTCGGGTGTCTGCTTGGTGATGTCCTCGCGCGACACGCTCGTCGTGAAACGGCGGGTCGGGGTCGTCGGACGATATATCTTGATCGCCATTTGCCTTAGATCTCCGTGTACTCCGGCATCTTCTCGCCCGCCACGAGGCGGACATAGGCTTTCTTCCAATCCGAGCGATACCCGGAGAATTTGCCGCGACGGCGCAGCTTGCCAAGATTGTTGATCGTTTTCACGTCGGCAACCTTAACGCCGAAAACCTTCTGAACCGCAGCTTTGATCTGCGTCTTGTTCGCATCCGGGGCGACTTCAAAGCACAGAGTGCTTGCTTCGTCCTTCCGGATGACTGCCTTTTCCGTCACGATCGGACGGCGAATTACATCGTAAACGTTCATACGGCTAACGCCTCCGAGAGCTTCCGCGCTGCCGCTTCCGACAGCAGAACCTGCTTGTGCGCCAACAGATCGTAGACAGTGACTTCCCGCGAAGGAACCAGCTTGACGCCCTCGAGGTTACGAGAAGCGAGCGCGAGATTCCGCTCGGCTCCGGTTAACTCGGCAGCCTCATGGGCATGGGGAAGCACTTCGACTAACAAGACCTTGCTCGCGGCTTCGAGCGTCTTGAGGCCTTGCGCCAGCGACTTCGTCTTGTGATCGCCGGTATCGAAGGTCTGCACGATCTTCAGTTCACCGTCGCGGAGCTTGGCGGAGAGAGCCGAGCGCAGCGCTCCCAACGCCATTTTCCGCGGCAGATGATACGCGTAGGACCGCGGAACCGGTCCATGGACCGTGCCCCCGTGCCGCCACAGTGGCGAGCGAACCGAACCCATACGGGCGCGGCCGGTGCCTTTTTGCTTCCACAGCTTCTTACCCGAACCTGAAACTTCATGACGGGTCTTTGTTTTGGCCGTTCCAGAACGACGGCTTGCCCGGTAGTGGCGCACGGCCTCGTAAATGAGATTTTCATTCACGGGCGCGCCGAAGACGGCATCGTTCAGATCGACTGACCCGACTACCTTATTCTTTAGATCGAAAACATCAACAGTCGCCATGACTACCGCCTCGCCCTCCGGACCAGAACGTAGCCGCCGTTGGGACCGGGTACGGCGCCCTTGACTAGCAGGACGTTGTCCTCTGCGTCCACTTCGACGATTTCGAGATTGCGGACAGTGACTTGTGCGTCGCCCATGTGCCCGGCGCCACGCATGCCGGGATAAACACGCGAAGGAAAACTCGATGCGCCAATCGATCCCGGAGCACGGTGGTGCATGGAGCCGTGGGTCGCATCGCCGCCGCCAAAGTGATGCCGCTTCACAAAGCCCGCGAAGCCGCGGCCCTTACTGACGCCAATCACATCCACCTTGTCGTTCGGCTTGAACTCTTCGGCGAGAACGCGGTCGCCCGCCTTGAAGTCACCTTCGCCGTTGAGCCGGAACTCGCGTTGAAATCGCACGTTCTCGACGCTAGCCTTCTTCAGATGACCGGCAATCGGCTTGTTGGCTTTCTTCTTACCTTCGACGAAACCGAGCTGGATCGCTTCATAGCCATCCGTGGCCGCGGTCTTGCGCTGCGTCACGACACAGGGGCCGGTCTTTAAAACCGTTACCGGCACCACCTGACCGTCGGGGCGGAACACTTGCGTCATCCCGATTTTTTTGCCAAGAATTCCTGGGCTCATCTTCTATCCCTTCAAATCCAAACCGATTACTAGCCGCTGACTAACGCAGATACACGCGGATCAGCGTTTATTAGCGCTTGTCCTTTATCCCAACAAGCTAACGCTTGTCCTTACCAAACGCCTTGATTTCGACGTCCACGCCAGCCGGCAAATCCAGCTTCATCAGCGCGTCCACCGTGTCCTGCGTGGGCTCGAGAATATCGAGCAGCCGCTTGTGGGTGCGGATCTCAAACTGCTCCCGCGACTTCTTGTCCACATGAGGCGAACGCAGAACCGTGTAACGGTTCCTCACCGTCGGGAGCGGGATCGGGCCAGCGATTTGCGCGCCGGTCCGCCTGGCCGTATCCACGATTTCCGTCGTAGATTGGTCCAAAATCCGGTGGTCGTAAGCCTTCAGACGAATACGAATGCGTTCTCTCAACATTGGCTACTTGGGTCTACTCTTTAACGACTTAAGTTATGATTTCCGACACCGTGCCCGCGCCGACCGTGCGGCCGCCTTCGCGAATTGCGAAGCGCAAACCCTTGGCCATAGCGACCGGTGTGATCAATTCCACTTCAAGCTGCACGTTATCGCCAGGCATCACCATCTCGGTGCCTTCCGGCAACTTCGCCACACCCGTCACGTCCGTCGTCCGGAAGTAAAACTGCGGACGATACCCGTTGAAGAACGGCGTGTGTCGTCCACCTTCGTCCTTGGACAGAACGTAAACTTCGCCCTTGAACTTGGTGTGCGGCTTGATCGAGCCCGGCTTTGCGATAACCTGCCCACGCTCGACGTCATTCTTTTCAATGCCGCGCAGCAGTAGCCCCGAGTTGTCGCCCGCCCGGCCTTCGTCG
>Ga0190275_10002780_pt1 | contig 12442 bp, 9 predicted proteins | sample Popmic550T_FD_133745 | JGI IMG/M metagenome (GOLD analysis project Ga0190275, IMG submission 133745) | Populus adjacent soil microbial communities from riparian zone of Yellowstone River, Montana, USA - 550 T | ecosystem: Environmental > Terrestrial > Soil > Riparian zone > Trees stand | place... | reverse complement strand
TCGCAGCGATTGCGGCCATCGGCACCACGCTTGCACTGCCGGGCCTCGGCCTTCTCGTCGCCGGCCCGATTGCGGCTGGTCTTGCGGGCGCGGGCGCGGGCGGCGCGACGGGCGGCATCATCGGCGCTCTGATCGGCGCCGGCATCCCCGAAGAGCGCGTCAAGCATTACGAAGAGGGGCTGAAAGAGGGCGGCATCGTGATGGGCGTCGCGCCCCGTTCGGACGAGGACGCGGAATACTTCGAGCGCGAGTGGAAGAACAATCGCGGCGAAGCAGTCTACCGCTAAAGCCGCGCCGTCAATCGCGGCCTTAACAGGATGGGGAGGGAAGATGCGACGGACACTAACTTTACTCAGCTTGCTCGCGGTCGCCACTTGGGGCGCGGCGTGCGGCGGCGGTGACGCGAACACGAACGCAAACGCCAACGCGAACGTCGGCGGCGCTACGCGCAACGGCGTAGTCGAGACGAACGCCAACATCAAGAACATGAACGCCAACAGCGCCCCGTCGAACGTGGGCGTGTTGACGAACGACAACGGCAACAAGAACACCGACGGCGTCAGCACGATGAACAAAAACGCCAACGGTAACAAGAACGGCAACGCGAATCGCTAAACGCCGGACGGTTTAAGCCGAACGTGGGAGCGCGGGAGGTCGTCTTCGGACGACCTCCCGCGCTCTTCGTTTTCATCCACTGAGTGAGACGGCCCCACCTCCGTTTAGAGGCGGGCAATGCCCGCCGTCTCAAGTTGAACCGGCGGGCATCGCCCGCCTCTAAACAGTCGCACGCAATTGCTGCATTGATCGGCGGACGGGGTTCATCAAAAAGTCAAAAACCCTGTCCCGGCACTCCCCCAAGCGCCCGAACAAGGTTCTTGACTATCGTTTGTTCCGGTCATCCCCCGAAGCCGGAATTCCCCCTTGACGAGTGCAGCGTACAGGCAAAGGATGGAGCAACGTTCTCCGAACCGTCACTTTTTCTTGTCGCGCGCGAACAGAGTCAAAAAAAAGTCGCTGAAGTAAAGCGCCTACGAATCCCTCGCTACTCTTTCGAGTGAATCAATAATCCGCCCGACGCCGCGCTCACCCGCCCATGTCTTTAACGTCCTGACTCGAAGGCCCGGCGGCGACTATTCCTGCTGCCGCGAGCGCGGGCACGTGGGGCTTTAGAAGCTCGTAGCCTTCCGAGCGCGCCACGTAGGTCGCCGCCGTGATGTCGCCCGCGACGTTTAAGGTCGTGCGGCACATATCCAAAATTCGGTCAACGCCGAGGATGATCGCGATGAGCGCGGGGTTGATGTTGTAGGTCGCGAGCATGATGATGATGAACGGTATCGAGCCTGAAGGCACGCCCGCCGTCCCTATGCCGCCGAGTATGGCGAAGTACGCGATGCCGAGCTGCTGCCCAATCGTCAGGTCAATGCCCGCGAGCTGCGCGAGGAAGAGAACCGTCACGCCCTCGTAGAGAGCCGTCCCGTTCTGGTTGGCCGTCGCGCCCACCGTCAGCACGAAGCTGTTTATCTCGCGCGGCACGCCTAAGTTTTCTTCCGACACGCGTAACGCCGTCGGCAGCGTCGCGTTCGACGAAGACGTGGAGAACGCCGTCAGCATCACGGTCTTGATGCGTCGGAAAAATTCCAGAGGGTTGATGCGCGAGAGGAAATAGACCGACAGCGAATAGACGCCGAACATGTGGAGCGCGAGGCCCAAAAGCACCGTCACGACGAACCACGCGAGCGCCTGAAGCAGGTCGAGTCCGAAGCGCGCAGTGTTGTTAAAGAGCAGGCACGCGACGGCGAACGGCGCGACCTTCATGATGATGTCAATGATCTTCGCCGAAATCTCGAAGAGCGCCTGAAGGCCGCGCAGCAGAGGCGCGCTCACCTCCGTGGAGACTAACGTCGCGGCGATGCCGAGCAGCACGGCGAAGAACATAAGGTGGAGCATGTTCGGCGTGTCGGTCTGCTTCTCCTCGCCCGCCATTATCCCCGCGACCGCGGCCACGGGATTCGACGGCACGATGGTCTTGACGACCTGCATCAGCGCCGAGTCGGTCGTCGCCGCCTTCGTCGCGTCGGCCACGCGCTTCGAGGCGTCCGTCCCGTAGCGCGCCTGCAAACCGGCGGCGGTCGCAGCGTCAATCTTCTCACCCGGCCTGATAGTGTTCGCGAGCGTCAGCCCTATGACGACCGAGATGGCTGAGATGACGAACGTGTAGACGAAACACTTTAGCCCGACGCGCCCCAGACGCCGCACGTCGCCGATGCCCGCGACGCCCACCACGAGCGAAGAGAAGACGAGCGGCACGACTATCATCAGAAGCAGCCGAAGGAAGAGCGTCCCTATCGGCTCCGTGATGTTGCCGATAACCCACTCCACTTGCGGGGCCGGCACGAAGCCTCCCCCCTTTGGGTTCGGGACGCTGAACATCGTGTAAGTTGCCACGCCCGCCACGATGCCCACGACAAGCCCGATCACAATGCGCGTGTGCAGCGCCATCCCCTTCGGCCTGTCCGGCGTCGAGTCCTTCAGGTCGGTCGTCGCCTCGCGCTCGTAAGCGTCCGAGTCCGCGCGCCGCGTCGGTATGTTGTCGTCTTTGTCAGCCATCGCGATGAAATGCGGATTGCGGATTGCGGATTGCGGATTTAAAGGCAAGCTGTCTTTAAATCCGCAATCCGCAATCCGCAATCCGCATTTTCTTCACCTCCCCCATTTCAGTTTGTTCCGCAGAACGTCGAAGTAGTTGCGCGTGTGCGCCTGAATCAGGTTGAAGGTCGTCGCGCTCTTGCGAACCACGACGCGGTCTCCGTATTCGAGCGGCACGCCCACCTGCCCGTCGAGCGTGAGCGCGACCTCTTCTTTCGGCGTCTTTAAGACAAGCACGAAGTCCACGTCGTCGGGCACGACGAGCGGGCGGTTCGAGAGCGTGTGCGGGCAGATGGGCGTGATGACGACGGCGTTCATCGAGGGGTAGATCACGGGGCCGCCCGCCGAGAGGTTGTAGGCCGTCGAACCCGTAGGCGTCGAGATTATCAGGCCGTCGGCGCGGAAGCAGTTGACGAACTTTTTGTCCACCCACGTCTCGATCTCGATGATGCGCGCAAGCGCCGACTTCGAGATGACCACGTCGTTCAAAACGCGGTCGTGCATCAGAATCTCGCCGCCGCGCTGAACCTCCGCCGAGAGCATCAGACGGCGGTCGAGCGTGTAGTCGCCCGCAAGCACCGAGTCGAGCGCGGGCGTCATGTCCTCGACCGCGAACTCTGCGAGGTAGCCGAGCGTGCCGAAGTTGACGCCGAGGACGGGCGTTGCGGCGTCGCCGATCATGCGCGCCGTGGCGATCATCGTCCCGTCGCCGCCGAGCGCGACGATCAGGTCAACGCTTCGCACTAGCTCTTCGTGCTCAAGCGTCTGGACGGCGCAGCCCGTCTCGCGCTCGATGCGCTCGCGCTCAAGACGCGGCCCGCCCGCGACGCTGATCCCCATGCGGGCGCACCACTCGACGAGGCGGCAGATTGCCTTCAGCGCCTCTGGCTGGTTCGGCTTGACGAGAACGCCGACGCTTCGGACGGCAAGTTTCTCCATAAGAGCGGAAGACCGTAGGGGAAGAACGGCCCGGCTGCTCGGCTTACAAGCGCGAGCTATTCATACACCGGGCGAAGTTGTCGGGAGAACGCCGAAGACTCTTAATTGACGCGAAAACTTGGGCGGATGATAGCCGCGCACGCTCCGGGGTGTCAACGGATCGTTCCGCCCCGCGCCCGCGACGGAAAATTTCTTGACAGCCCGCGCGACGCGCCGTAGAGTCCGACACACTTCAAGTAGACTTTCTACCGACACCGCGAAACAGCGAGAGCATAGACAGCCATGAACCACACCGACAACTCGCGCACATCACGCGCCGGCTCGCCCGACGCGCCGGAAGCTTCGCCCCGCCGATTGCCTTCGACCGCACGCCGCCGACGCGCGTTGTGCATTTCCTTCGTCGCGCTCTTGTTCGTTCTGCTCGGCGGGCGCGAGTCCGTGCGCGCGCAGCAACTCGTCTTCAACGTGCCGAGCGTGGACATACTGGATAGAAACGAGGTGTATCTGGAGGCGGGGACGACGTTCGGCGTGGCGCAGCCGCGTTTCTCTTCGTTCTCGCCGCGCGTCGTGATAGGGGCCGGGAAAAATATCGAGGTCGGTGTGAACTACGAGGGCAACATACAGCCGGGCGACGACACGCCGACGCCCATCTCGACCTTCAAGTGGCGCGTCGCCGGCGACGGCGACAAACCCGGTTGGGTTGTCACCGTCGGCGATCATCTCTACGCGCCCGCGCGTCATCACCCTTACCGCGCGGGCAACTACGCATACGCCCAACTGACAAGAGTCTTCGGCGAAGGCACGACGCGCGTGACCGCGGGCGGCTACCACTTCACGAGGGACGTAGTCGCCGAGGGCGCGCAACGCGCGGGCGGGCAGTTCAGCGTCGAGCACAGCCTCAGCGAGAAACTTCTATTCAGCGCCGACTGGCTTACGGGCAAACACGACCTCGGCTATTCGAGCTACGGCTTCTCTTATGATGTCAACAATCAAGTGACGCCCTACGCCGGCTACTCCCTCGGCAATACAGGCATCCGCGACGGCAACCACTTCTTCGTCGTCGGCGTCGGCATCTACCTCAACTCGAAAAAAGAAACGGCTCCGCAGAAGTGATGAGAAAAGCTGTTAGCTATTAGCTGTTAGCTTTTAGCCGGACAGGTGCGATGCAGAGGGCGGACGGGATGCTAAAGGCTAAAGGCTAATAGCTAACAGCTAATAGCTAACAGCCCTCTTATCACTTCTTCACGTGTTCGAGCGTGCGCGTGGTGTGCTCGGTGACGCTTGAGGCGGGGTTGATGTGGGCTTCGGGCAGCGCGCTCGCGCGTGCTGGGCCGAGTTCGTTTGTGTGCGAGGAGCGCGCCTGCATGCGCGGGGCGTCATCAGACCTTCGGGGCAGTCCGAGGACGCGTGTCCAGAGCCAACCGAGGAACGCGATGCCGCCGAGCAGCAACACCATGCTACAGAAGATAATCGTCTTGAGCACGTCCGGCGGCAGGCCACTGCGCGACAGCTCTCCAATGCCTGTGAGCAGGAGGCCAAGCCCCATCAGGACGAGGAGCATGGTGGTCGTCCCGGCGGCCCAGACCTTTCCCGTCGAGACGACGGGACGCAAGTCCTGCGCGGCGTTGTTCGTCGTGAGCATGCTCAGGTTGCCGCCGCAGCGATTGCAATAGTTGAGTCCCGGCGTTGATTCCGTTCCGCAATGCGGGCAGTACATAGAGCTTCTCCGTGTCTCTCGGTTGTTTCGTTGATGGCCGCCGTCGCGCGGCTAGAACTTTTGGCGTCCGTCGAACTTTACGCGCGCAGGACGGGCAATGTTCGGCTTTTGAGCGAAGCCCGCTGAGTCCCGCCGTATCCGCGACGCGAGCCGTCGCCGTGCGCGGTGCGGCGTGACTCCCACACGCGCGCAAGTCGCAGAAGCTCCGCGCCGTCCGAGTCTGGGTCAACGAGCGTGAGCCACACGGGCAGCGGCAGCCACTCCCACGCCGCGCCGTAAACTTCCGTGTTCAACTGCTCGACCCTTCGCTCCTCGCGCCACTGCAAAGACGTGGGCGGAACGTCCTGCCAGTCGTCGTAGCATGCGTGCTGTATGCACGGCGCGGGCTTCGCGCGCTTATGCACGAGACAGCCCACGTCTTTGACGAACAGAGGGCACGCGAACGTTTGCGCGAACGAGTCGCCCCCTGCGCCGAGTCCGTAACGCTCGACCGCCGCGCGAGCGCGACTGTAAACAGCGCGCCTCTCGTCATCCGTCAGGCGCGGCGTCCTCGCAATCGTCTCGCGAATCGCCACGGCTTCGAGCCGCGTGATGTTTACGTTCACGAAATGCGCGTCCGTGCAGCACACGCCCGGCGTCGGGCACGCGCGACAGTCCACGGCGCGATGCTCGAAATTCAGTTTGACGTTCGTCTGAAAGGCGGCCTTGCTCCGTTGAAGTCGCGCCAGCGCATCCGCCTCGGAAAGCTTTCTCATAAAGTTTTCTCGTACAGCGCGAGGAACTCGCGGTTGCCGTCCGCGCCCGTGACGGGCGATTCGGTGACGCCGCGCACCGAGAGGCCGAGAGCGCGCGCAGAGGCGTTGACCTCTTCCACGACGCGCGCGTGCTGCGCCGGGTCGCGGACGACGCCGCCCTTGCCGACTTCGCCGCGCCCCACCTCGAACTGCGGCTTGACGAGGACGACGACTCGTCCGCCCTCCTTCAAGAGCGGAACGAGCGCGGGCAGGATTTTCGTCGCGGAGATGAACGACACGTCCATCACGACGAGATCGAAGCGCTCGCCGAAGTCTTCGGGCCTGAGGTGTCGAGCGTTGACGCCCTCGCGCACCTCCACGCGCTCGTCCGTCCGCAGACGCCAGTCTATCTGGTTGTGCCCCACGTCCACCGCGACGACGCGCCGCGCGCCGCGCTGCAAGAGGCAGTCCGTGAAGCCGCCTGTCGAAGCGCCCACGTCGAGGCAGACAATATCGTTCACGTCAACGCCGAACTCGTCCAGAGCCTTCTCAAGCTTCAACCCGCCGCGCCCGACGTAGCGCGCCGCCGGATCGTCCGAGCCGCGCACTCGCAACGGCGCGTCCGGCGCGAAAGTCTCCGAAGGCTTCTCGACGCGCTGCTCGCCGGCAAGCACGAGTCCGGCCATCACGAGCGCCTGCGCGCGCGTGCGCGACGGCGCGAGTCCGCGCTCGACCAGAAGCTTGTCTACACGCTCACGCTTCATCCGTAGAGATAGTTTAGCGCAAACCTCACGCGCGCGCCCCCGAACAAGCGCGTCGGGCGAGCGGATGTTGACAGTCGCGTGCGGCGAAAGATATTTTGCAGTTGCCCCGAATCCGAAGCCGTCGCCCGCCGCCGGCCACTCCAAAAAAAGTTCGGGCCACGGAGAGTCACTCGATGAAAGCAACGCTCACAACACTGTCGCTCGTCTGCGTTCTGCTATGCGCGTCGCACGCACAGGCGCAGAGGCCGGAGATAGTCACGCAGTCGGGGCACGCCTATCAGGTTTTGTCCGCGGCCTTCAGCCCCGACGGGCGAGTGGTCGCCACGGGCGACATGATGGGCACGATTAAATTCTGGGACGCGCAGACGGGAAGACTGCTTCGCTCCACGCTGGCGCACAAGGGGCGCGTCACTCGCCTCGTCTTTAGCGCCGGTGGCGATGCGCTCGCGTCCGAGTCGAAAGCGGGAAGCAGCAACGCGGAGCTTTACGCCGACGAGTCCGTGAGGCTCTGGAACGTTCGGACGGGAAAGATGCTTGTTGAGCTTAACCTCACGCCGTTCGCCTTCAGCCCCGACGGCAAAATCTTCGCGGCGGGCGACGGCCTCAAGATAAACCTCTGGGACGCGAGCGACGCGCGTCTGCTCCGCACGCTCGCGGGCCACGGGTATCCCGCGGGCACGCTCGCCTTCACACCCGACGGCAAACTCCTCGGCTCAAGCGGCGACTCGCTCGCGGACATGCCTGCGGACGAAGTTGAAGCGAAGACGGACGACGGCAAGGACGCCGCCGCGTCGAAGCCCGCGCAGAAAGTTGACGCGGGCGCGGTCTCGGACGGCGCGTGGCTCTGGGACGTTGCGACGGGCAAGCCCGTGCTTGAGTTGAAGGGATGCGCCGATGTGCATTTCAACGCGGACGCGACGCTCGTCGCGGACTCCGCCGGGAGCGTCTGCGAGACGAAGACGGGCGCGCTGCTTCACAAGTCGGACGGAGAGTTCGTCGCCTTCAGTCCTGACGGCACGGCGCTCGCGCTCTGGACGCACAGGGGCGCGGGAAGCTTGGCGAGCACGCCGACCGCGCTCGAAGTCGTGAATGCGCGCGACGGCAAACAGCTCCAAGTTTTCAACGGACTCAACACCGCCGACATCGTCGCCTTCAGCAGCGACGGCCAGTGGCTCGCATTCTCCACGTGGGGCGACGGCGAGAAGGCCGTCGCGCGGCTTGAGGTGTGGGACGCGCGCCAGTGGCGGCAGGCTTACGTGCTCAAAGATCAAAGCTTCGGTTCGTTCAGCCCCGACGGAAAGCTCTTCACCGCCGAGCGACGCGTGAGCGAAAAGGAGGTCGTGACGACGCTCGTCGAAGCGCGGAAAGGCACGCCGCTCGCCACGCTCGCCAAATACGAGTATGACGCCGAGCCGACACTCTTCAGTCCCGACGGGCGCGCGATCCTTACGCGCAACGCGGAGACGTTGAGGCTCTTAGACCTGCCGGGGGCGAAGCCGCGCCACGTCTTTCAAGGAAGCGGCGAAGGGACGACCGCGCTCGTCTTCAGCCCGAATGGGCGCGCGTTTGCCATCAGCCGTTTGACGGAGAACAGGAACGACACGAGGTACGACGTGTGGGACACGCGCTCAGGCGCGCTGGCGCATTCCTACTCTTCGCTCGCCTCGCCCGAAACAGACTCCGGCACGAAATACTACGACGCGCGCGCGGTCGCATTCAGCGCGGACGGGCAACTCGTCAAGTCGGGCGACGGGCAGGTGCGCGACGTTCGCAGCGGCACGCTCGCGCGACGCTTCGAGGGCGCGTCCGCGCTCGGCGACAAGACTTACGCGGTCGTGGATGGGCAGCGCATCGAACTGCGCGACGCAGCAAGCGGCGCGCTCATACGCCGCATCGCCGCGCCCGAAGCTTTCACCGCCGCGTTCAGCCCCGACGGGAAGATGTTGGCCGTCGGCTTCGGACTCAGCGCGGAAGGCGCGCGCCTCAAGCTCTACGACGCGCAGACGGGCAAGCTCGCGCACGCCTTCGAGGAGGTCGAAGACCTCGTCAGAGATGTGACCTTCAGCCCGGACAGCCGGCTCGTCGCCGCCACAATCGGCAGCGGCAGCGCGGGCTTCGTTGACAACGTCGTCTTCGACACGCGCAGCGGCGAGACGCTGACGACCTTCAGGGACGACCCGGATAAGAAGAAGGAGGGTGGCCCGCAGGCCGCGCAGGGCGAAGAAGAGGGCTTGGACGATTACGAAGGCTTGACGGCGGGCTTTCTCGCCTTCAGTCCAGACAACAAGACCGCCGTGCTTCAGGGCAGGGAGGACGGCACGGTGGAGATACGCGACGCGAGGACGGGCAAGCTCGTCAAGGTCATAAGCGGCGTCGTGCCGAACGCCATGCAGGCGTCCTTCAGCCCCGACGGAAAAATCCTCGTCACGGCGGACGGCGACAACGCCTTGCGCTTCTGGCGTGCGGAGTCGGGCGAGCTTCTGGCGACCGCGCTCTCGCTCGCAAGCGGCGACTGGCTCGCGCTCACGCCCGACGGATTGTTCGACGGCTCGCCCGCTGCGTGGAGCAAAATCCTCTGGCGATTCTCCGAAGACACCTTCAACGTCGCGCCCGCCGAAATCTTCTTCAGCGAGTTCTACACTCCCGGCCTGCTCGGCGAAATCTTCGCGGGCAATCGCCCGCGCGCCTCGCAGAGCATCGCCGAAAAAGACCGTCGGCAACCGCGCGTCGCCATCGAGCTTGCCGACGGCTTGGCCGTGCCCGGCGCGTCACGCATGGTCGCTCTGCGTCTGACGGTCGCCGAAGGTGCGCCCGATGCGGCGCACGCGCAAGGGAGCGGCGCGCGCGACGTGCGACTGTTTCGCAACGGCTCGCTCGTCAAGGCTTGGCGCGGCGACGTTCTGGAAGGAAAGTCCGGGGCGACGTTGGAAGTTACCGTGCCCGTAGTCGCCGGTGAGAATCGCCTGACGGCCTACGCATTCAACCGCGACAACGTGAAGAGCGTTGACTCGACGCTCATCGTCAACGGCGCGGACTCGCTCAAGCGAAAGGGCACGTCATACGTCCTCGCCGTCGGCGTCAACGAGTATGCCAACGCGCAATACAACCTCCGCTACGCGGTCGCCGACGCGCAGGTCTTCAGCGACGAGTGGCGACGGCAACAGGAGCAGCTCAAACGCTACGAGCGCGTCGAGACGGTTCTGCTATTCGACCACGAGGCGACGAAGGCGAACATGCTCGCCGCGCTCGCCAAGATTGCGGATAAGACGCAGCCCGAAGACGCCGTGGTCGTCTACTTCGCGGGGCACGGCACGGCGTATCGCGAGCAGTTTTATCTGCTGCCGCACGACCTCGGCTACGCGGGCGCGCGCACCGAAGTTGACAAGGCCGCAATCGAGACCATACTCGCGCACAGCGTCTCAGACCGCGAGCTTGAGCAGGCTTTCGAGAAGATAAACGCCGCGCAAATCCTCTTCGTCATAGACGCTTGCAACTCAGGCCAAGCGCTCGAAGCCGAAGAGAAGCGGCGCGGCCCTATGAACTCGAAGGGCTTGGCGCAGCTCGCTTACGAGAAGGGCATGTACGTGCTGACGGCGTCGCAGAGCTTCGAGGCGGCGCAGGAGGCCGCGCAGGTCGGGCACGGCCTTTTGACTTACGCGCTCGTGGAAGAGGGCTTGAAGAAATCGGAGGCGGACACGGAGCCGAAGGACGGCGAGGTGCGCGTGCGCGAGTGGCTCGACTACGCGACGCGGCGCGTGCCTGAGATGCAGATCAAAGAAATGCAGCGCGCGCTCGCGCGCGGGATAAAACTCTCGTTCGCCGACGAAGAGCGCGCGCTCAACATCGCCAACCGAAGCGGCCAACGCCCGCGCGTCTTCTACCGGCGCGAGCTTGAATCCCAGCCGCTCGTCGTCGCCCGCCCCGCCGCCGCGCCCGCGAGGCCTAAGGCTGCGCCCGGACAACGCAACGCGCCCGCAAAGGCTTCGCCGAAACCGCGTGTGAAACGCGGCAGACGATAGGGAAATGATGAATGCGGAATGATGAATGATGAATTGAAGGCAATGCTTTTAATTCATCATTCATCATTCCGCATTCATCATTTCGTCACGGTCGTCCTTCAAAGATGCTTTCAATGCTGCCCGGTGAGCGCACGGCGTTCTCGCGTCGCCGCCTCTGTCGCTCTCTCACGCGCTCGGCGCGTCGCAAGCCCTCCTCGACGCGGCGCGCGCGGCGTGCGGCTGGCGAAGAGTCTTCGGGGATGGGGCCTTGCGTGTCGTAGACGGCGCGGCGCGGCCTCCGTTCCGACTGAGCAGCAGAGTCGTCGTCGTCGTCGTCCTTCTTACCTTGTCTCGTTGTTCCTGCGCTTTCGCTCTCGTCGCCTTCGCCTTTGCGCTTCGCGGGCGCGGCCTCTCTCTCGGTCTCACTCTTCGAGTCGGCTTCGCGAGCCGACGCGTCCGAGGCGGTCGCATCATCCTTCACGCTCTCGCTCGTCGCGGGCGTCGGCTGCTGCAACTCGTTCGAGATTTCCGGGGCGGGCATCGGCGAAGGCTGCGCCGCTTCCGTCGGCGCGCTTACGGGTTCAGGCGCGGCTGCGGTCGCCGTCGAGCGCGATTGGTAGAAGTAGAGGCCCGTGCCGCCGATTACGACACCGGCGAGCACGGAGACGAGCGCGAGCGCGAGCATGCGCGGGCGTTTCGCCGCGACACGCCCGACGGCTCCGAGCGGGACGACGCGTTGCGCGATGATCGTCTCTTCTTCGTCGAAGCGGGGCGTGACGAGCGTCTCTTCGCCTTCGTCTGCCATTGTGATTTGATGAGGCTCTTGCATATTCATTTTAAGCGTGCGACCTTCGGATGCGCCTTTGCGTCTTCGACGTTTCAACGACTGCGCCGTGCGAATCGCAGGCCGGACTATTTCCAGCGCTTGGATGCCGGCGGGCCGAAAGTTACTGTCCCTTTAGAAAGTTACAAATCGGTTGCGGGTAGATTTAAAATCTTGACGCGTGAGGTCAGCAAGGTAGGAATTAACATGGATGGACAGGATGCACAGGATTTGAGATTTCAAATCTCAAATCTGAAATCTTTTATCCTGCACATCCTGTCCATCCATGTTAATTCATCTCTACAGGCTCCGAAACCTGCCTGCTACTACTCGCGGCTCTGAACTTTACGCTCAATCGAGAATCACTTCAGTGTCGCATCCGACTCAGCCTGCTCAAAGAGACCGCGCACGGAGTCGTTGATGATACGGCTTACAACTTCGGGCGAGAAGTTTCTTGCGACGTGCGCGTAGCCTTCGTCGGAGAGTCGCTGCCATAGCTCTGCGCCCTGATAGGCGCGGACGACCGCCGCGGCGAAGTCTTCGGGCGAGTCCGCTATCAGGGCCTCGCGTCCGTCGCGCAACGACATGCCTTCGGCTCCGATTGTGGTCGTGACGACGGGGATGCCGTGGGCCAGAGCCTCGCCGATCTTGCCTTTCATCCCCGCGCCGAAGCGCAGCGGCGCGACGAAGACGCGGCTGCGCGCAAGCAACGGATCAATGTCCGGCACGTAGCCGAGAGTACGCACGCCCGCCCGCGCGTAATCCGCGAAATCGGACGGAGCATTGTCGCCTACGACCAGCAGCTCGACGCCCGGCACCGT
>Ga0190275_10002779_pt1 | contig 12444 bp, 8 predicted proteins | sample Popmic550T_FD_133745 | JGI IMG/M metagenome (GOLD analysis project Ga0190275, IMG submission 133745) | Populus adjacent soil microbial communities from riparian zone of Yellowstone River, Montana, USA - 550 T | ecosystem: Environmental > Terrestrial > Soil > Riparian zone > Trees stand | place... | reverse complement strand
TATGTTTTAGACGTACCATCAGCTACTTGCGCAAGAGTAAACGGCTCTCGCTGAACTACGACGCCTGTAATATCACTAATGCTTCGTCGCACTCCGTTTAAGTCGCGAAAATTCAAAAACCCCTGTCCTATCTCGGCCCTAGTTAAGGTGGGGCCTCGATTCCAAAACACGAAAACGTCGCCGATGTTTGCGGCGTAATCAGTGCGCGCGAGTTGCGATGCTTTGGCAGCATTAAACCAAAACATTTGAGCAGCCATATTAGGCGCCCTGACTTGCGGACCCACGTTCGGCGTAGCGCTAGCGGGGCGACGCGAAGGACAATAGAACGTGCCTACCGGAATGCTTGCCAAGCGAGTCAGCTCCTCAATTTTTTTTTCGCCGGTTGCACCACTACTAATATCATGAACGTTGGACTCGTCCAAATACGGCAGCAATTGGTACGCCCAGCTTCCTGGCTGGGCGGAGCCTGACCCCCGTTCCGGATCTCCTATCCACGCCCATCCCCAGCCGGCCGTGGGTAAATGCTTCAGAGCTGCTTCGTGTTGCTGCATGGCTAACCCAATTTGACGCAAATTACTCCGGCATTCCAATTTTCTAGCCGATTCCCGAGCAGCTTGAACGGCCGGAATCATCAATTGAATCAGTACTCCCATGATAGCGATAACGACGAGGACCTCTACTAACGTAAAAGCTCGCCACGCCTTGGCTGGACCTCGCCGATATCGGTGCCACACCACTGTTACCGCCGAGTTACGAAATGCAATGCCTTCGCAAACGCGTTGATACTGCAGATTTGTCATCACAGCACCTGCTTTCTTCTTGCTTACTTCATTTGGTCAATCACGGATTTTCGTATTCAATTTGCGCGCCGCTTATGCTGCCAATTGTAAAATCGCAGTGTTACCGCACCAATTATGGCCAATGCAATTTGGCTGCTTTGCAAGACGTATTAGTCAATGCGGACAGCCCCCCATCAACCCATCGCATCAAAGGCGTGATCAGTGGCACCTCGCAGCAAACCAGTTCGAGTAGCGTCGCCGTGCGCGGAATCGTAACACGGCTTCTAATGCGGTGTTCACCCAATGATCGGTCCCTGGACATTGTAAACCATCCTGGCACGACATAGTGAATTGCAGCTACTGAAATCGTTGGAGTTTTTCTTTGACAGTCAACGGCCGCTTTCCGCATGGTAATGTTTAAACCGGGGCTGCTGGCTCTAGGTTTCGAACAATGGCTTACAAAAGTGTGCGTAATTTCCGTTTGTGGCGGAAGCAAAACAGGAGGGTATATTGCCCATAGCCCCAATCACAACGATTTTTGAAGTGACGTTTCGGAGGTCCGTGAGGCGCCAACCTAAACCCAACCAATTTTATGGAAATAAATTGCAATAGTCATTGAGCGCGATATACTACCGTCTGGAAAATTTTCGCGAAACCTACGTTTCCGCCCAGTGTTGGTTGCTTATGCGAACGGGCACACGTGGCAGGTGGTTGGCGAATTAGGGTTTGAGCATCTGCGGTTCGATCTGCGTTTTCTTAGCTACCGATTCTCCGGACAAAGTGATCGAGCGTTTCGTAGAGGTGACGACCGAACGTTGGCTTCTTATGCGCTGCATCGCAGTCAGTAAAACGAGTCGGTGGATTTAATTGTGAGGAGAGCAATAATGCGTTTCGATCGTCGCGCGGCAATCGGCTTCTTGTTTGTGCCGGCCATGGCGGCAATTGCGTTCGCTGTTCTCTCGATGCGTATTGGATCAATTCGAGCTTCATTCGAATATCTCGCGGGCAATAACTTTGCGTTATCCGCTCCAAAGTTCGTTGCTATTGATCCGACGAATGAACGTATAAAGTACACTCTTACCAATCTGTCTAATCACGCTTGGAAGGTCGAATTAGTCAAATGCTCGTGCACCTGCACTACACACAGTGTTGATGCGGGAGCCGAGATAAAGCCGTGGAAGCCGCGTGAGATATCGTTCGAAGTCGATCGATCCAATCCGCAAGTTGAACCGGGAGTTTGCGCAATCTTTTTTAGTACCGCGGCAGGAATGTCGTCGATCGAATTCCAGTTGCGGCGCGAGTGAAGTGACGAAATGTCTCGCTGGTTTAGTTTTCCTCATTTAACAAGGAAGGTGGTATGCAATGATTCGCTCATTTCTATTTGGAAGTTTATTAACGGCTTCGTTCTGTATGGTCGCGCTTGTTGCGACTCCAGCGCGTGCTAATTGTGGCCTTTGCGCCGTCGCAACCTGTGGAGTTACTGCCGCTCCCGGATGCAATGTCAGTTGCGGCAGTAGCACAAAGTGTGCGCCCTGCACTTGCGAGCCTATTCCGGCCAGCGGCGGCGGAACGTGTGGGTGTGAATAGAATTTAGATAGATTTGGGAAGAGAGGACTAGTCCCTCTCTTCCCAATAATTTTTTGAGGATCGCACATCCTTTCGATGATTTGAGTGCGGGAGCAATGCTGTGTATAAAGTTCTGTTTTCTTTTGTATTGTTCCTGATTTCGCATGCAGCTTGCCTTGGTGCAGGAATCACTGTTCCTCAGGAGGCGACCGATGCGTGGAGTAGCTATCGCAATGCAATTGACAGTCGCGGGGTAGTCATTAAGAAAACAGTAACCGAAGTCGGTACTCGACCTTGGACCGAACTATATAGGTGGAGTTCGGCGGGTGAGTCTTTAGAAACGGATATGGAGTATGTTTTGCCTAAAGGCGCTAGCACGATTGCATCCGTGGTTAACCACAAGTATTCCTTCGAGGTGAACCAAAGCGGTGGCAGCAACTGGGCTCTACGGGATCTGCGTATGGAAAAGTTCGATTACAAGGCTCCCCCAAACGCGTTCGCGTCATTTTTAGGTCCTGATAGCCAGCCTGCTCTGTGGGGCCTCCAAGTTGGGGACTCCGTGCTGCCGGATGCCATCACTGATGGCCTTATTACAGTTGAATCAATGGAAGAGACGAACAAGGACGGCTTGCGAATTGTCGAATTGAAAATAAAAGGCGACTTGACCAAAAATCCTTACTTTCGTGTCGCTCGCGGAATACTTAGGCTGGCACCAGATTTTGGTTGGATGATTGTTGAACAACGTGTGGAGCTTCTTGCGAAAGATGGAAGCAAGGGCACAATTGTCTGCGAAAATTCCTATTCTAATGATCCAGCGGACTTATTTGCGTCGGATGATTCCAATCCACAACTAAGGGCGTCCAAAGCGTTTATAAAACATTCACGGCACACCTTGTCATGGGACGTATTGAAAAGGGATTATATCCGTGAGATAGATTTTGAGTGGCAGGCTGATCGACCACAGGAATCGGATTTCACGCTCACTCACTACGGGTTGAAAGAGCCAATGGACGTTGGGGATTCATGGAGCCGCCGCGTGTTTCTGATCGCGATCTGTACGGCCGTAATTGTAATCGCAGCGGTTCAACTTTTGCGGCGCTCGAAGTCTGCAGGTTAGATCGATACGCGGATTCTTGATCTCTTCGATCGACCATTCCAACGACATCATCACTGATTAAACGAGTGCAATTAGGGATCAATTGCGACATGGTCTGAGTTTATGCCCGACTTTAAGATCTCCACGAAGGTTTTGGTCTTAGTCGGCGGAGCACTAATTACGGCACACGTCAGTTTGCTCGTCTGGCTAAACTGGCAACTCAGCCCTGCTGGTGACGAAATAGGTCATATGTCGGCCGGGATGTTGCATTGGAGTCGTGGGGAATTCCAACACTATCATGTAAATCCTCCGCTTGTCCGTTTGGTAGCGACGGTCCCGGCAAGTATTTTTCCTGGCGTTGTATATGAATCGCGAGTCTACCACTCCATCGCGAATCGAGCCGAATTTATCGCCGGGAACGAATACATTAAGAAGAACGGTGTTTCCTCGTTTTCTCGATTTAAATGGGGCCGAATTGCGTGCATTCCATTTAGCATTCTCGGCGGAATAGTTTCACTTCTGTGGGCACGTCAGCTGTATGGAGATACGGCTGCACTTATTGCACTCGCTCTTTGGTCGTTTTCCCCATCAATTCTGGCTTACGGTTCACTAATTGTGCCAGACTTAGGCGCGACTAGTATTGGACTGTTGGCCAACTATGTGTTCTGGCGTTGGCTCAAGTATTCAACGTGGAAACTATCTGTTGCAATGGGAGTGTGCTTAGGTCTCGCACAATTGACAAAATTTACTTGGCTTGTGTTATTTGGCGCGTGGCCCTTTCTTTGGTTAATGTATTGCTGTACTAGTCGACGTCCCTTTTGGCGCGAAGCCCGCCAACTTGCATTTAGCTTCCTCGTTTGCATATACATAATCAATCTGGGTTATGGATTCGAAGGAAGTTTACGGCGGCTAGCAGACTTCGACTTTTATTGGCCGATGCTTTCCGGACAGATAGATGGCGATCAGAGAATGGTTGTTGTCAATCGTTTCGATGAAAGCTGGCTCGGCGAAATACCTGTTCCCTTACCTTTGAACTACGTTACAGGTATAGACCATATCCGTTCGGAATTCGCAGTCGGTGCACGATCTTATCTCCGCGGCCAGTGGCAGGACCATGGTTGGTGGTACTACTACCTTTATGGACTTGCGATCAAGTTGCCATTGGGAGTGCTTCTGCTAATTCTGGTCGCTGCGATCGTTAGCCTAGTTAAGAAGGAATACTTCGCAGGATGGGCGGACGAAATAGTATTGGTCATTCCAGCCGTCGTTGTACTCGTACTTGTCAGTGTGAATTCAGGCATAAGTCACCATATCCGCTACGCTCTGCCCGCACTTCCCTATCTATTCATCTGGTCGAGCAAAGTTGGCAAATCGTTCGAGATGCATGACAAGGCCCTTGCAATGTTATCAAGCGTCGCGATCGCTTGGGTAGTAATTAGCAGTTTGTGGGTTTACCCGCATAGCTTCGCCTATTTCAACGAGTTGGCCGGCGGGCCGCTCGGAGGACATTTTCATTTGAGTAGTAGTAACACTGATTGGGGGCAAGACTTACTCTATATCAAGAAATGGTATGACGATCATTCCGCAGCCAGGCCATTTCATTTGGGTTACGAATTGGAAGAAGAGGTCGATCCTGCCATAGTCGGAATTCATTGGGAACAAATTCCTCAGGGCCCAATCATGAATAGACCGGGAGCTCCTAGAGCTCGCCACTGGCCTTGGTCAGACGATTCAATAATTGACTACAAGCCACAGAGTGGGAGCAACGACAGTGATTTTGTTGGACCGCTACCCGGCTGGTACGCAATCGGAGTAAATAGATTGCATCGACTTCACGGCAGGCATGAATACTTTTTGGATTTCGACCCAGTCGATTACATTGGATACTCGACCTTCGTGTATCATATTTCCGTAGATCAGGCGAATGATTTTCGCAGTAAAATGGGGATGCCCGAGATTCGGAATCCGTCTCCTCCGCATTGAGTATTGTTGGTTCGCGAGGCTGTTTGATTCCTTCGGCGCAATCATCAATTAAGGTCAATTGGAATTACACCGATGGAACGATTGTACGTTGCTGAACTGAAACGAATGTCGAATGGCAACGGTCGGCATTAGTTGACGTGTGGCTATGAAACCTCAACTTTTTTTGCATGCGCCGAAGATGAAATGCACCGTCGTGTAACTACTATAGGAGTGATTGGTGCCGGGCCCGCCGGGATCACAGCCGCCTATCAGCTCGCCAAGGCCGATTCATCGGTCGACCTTTATGAGGCAAGCGACTACGTTGGCGGTATGGCTCGGTCTATGTCCCTTTGGGGTCAAACTGTTGATGTTGGACCACATCGCTTCTTCAGCCGTGACCGACGGGTGAATGAACTCTGGTTAGAGGTTGTCGGGCGAGACTACGCAATGGTCAATCGGCTGACGCGGATTCTCTATAAGTCGCGCTTCTTTCACTATCCACTTCAGCCATGGAACGCGTTTGCCCAGCTTGGGCCGCTTGAAGCGGCCCGATGCGCGGCCAGCTATGGACGTGAGAAGTTGTTGCCACACAGTCGAAACGGTCACGAAACTTTTGAAGACTGGGTGACCAGCCGCTTCGGCCAGCGACTGTTCGAAATCTTTTTTAGAGCCTACAGCGAAAAGCTGTGGGGGATACCTTGCAGCGAGCTTGACGCCGACTTTGCTGCCCAGCGTATTAAGAAGTTTTCCCTGGCCGCAGCTGTCCGATCAGCGCTTTCGCGTAATGGCAATTCACGACACGCGACGCTGGTGGACCAGTTTGCATACCCGCTGGGCGGTACGGGCATGGTATATTCTCGGATGAAGGATGCCATCGAGCAGCGCGGTGGCAACGTCTACTTAAAGACGCCTGTGAATAGAGTCGTCACGAAGGATGGCAAGGTAGGTGGCATCGAGCTGCAGGATGGCACGTTCCGCGAGTACGACTCGGTGATTTCGTCGATGCCACTAACGCTGCTGGTCGATCGACTGTCGGAAGCGCCCGAAGAGATCAAGCAGCTTGCCAGTCAGCTGACATTCCGCAATACGATTCTGGTTTATTTGGACGTGGCCGCCTCGTCGCTCTGCGACGACAACTGGATCTATGTGCAAGATTCCGACTTGCGAACCGGGCGAATCACCAACTTTCGAAATTGGGTGCCGCAGCTCTTTGGAGATAGCCCCAATACCATCATGGCACTTGAATACTGGTCGAATAGCGATGAACCTCTTTGGCAAACCGCGGACGAGGAGCTCATCTCACTTGCGAAAAAGGAATTGGTCGCGACAGGTCTCGTTGGCGACGCATCCCTGATTATGCGTGGCATGGTGTATCGCATTCCTCGTTGCTATCCCGTCTATCGCCGTGGCTACCGTCAGATCCTTGAGCCAATTCAGGAGTACTTAAGTACGATCGATGGCCTTCACGTGATTGGCAGGTACGGAGCATTCAAATACAACAACCAGGATCATTCGATTTTGATGGGAATGTTGGCTGCTGAAAACGTGCTGGAGAATGCTAACCACGACTTGTGGGGCGTGAATACCGACTACGAGTATCAAGAAGGCACTCGAATTACTGAGACAGGACTGGTTTCAGTAGCGTCGTGACGGACGGTACGCATTCCATCCCACCAAATTCTGATCTGAGGCGATAACAAAGCGATGACTCAGTCGACACGAATTACTGCTTGGTTGATCGCGTCTTGTCTCACACTCATTTTCTGCCTACTTACCGGTTTCATCTCTGGGTGGGGATGGTGGTATTCGCCGGACACCGTTTACGCGCAGCAAATTGATGCATTTTTTCGAGGCGAGCTAGCAGTGTCACCGTCGCCTGCGGGTGTCGGATTCGACATGGCCTGGGGACCGAACGGAGCGCAGCAGGTCTGGGGCTTAGCAGTCCCTGCTTGGCGATTGCCTTTCGAAGTGTTGGCAAGATTGTTTGGACAGAAAGTGTTTTCAGACCGAATTCCGTTCGCCGTCCTGTACTGTCTTGTCGCGTACTTTGTGATTAAGGCCTTTGTCCTGCCAGTTGAGGGAACAACGACTAAGCCCTTGTTGCGACATCTTAATGGCAATCCGGGCTATCCAATCGTCGCTTTCGTTCTGATGTTTTTTCCTCCTATCTTCCCCCTTGTAAGTGGCAGTTTCGTGGTGTACGACCAGCCGCGCGCATATGGTTATTTATGCTCTATTGGATTGCTTGCTGGGACAATTCAATTTGCCCGCAAGCCGCAATTTTCAACGTATCTTATCCTGTCAGCACTTGCCGGACTAATTGGATTTGTACGCCCGACAATGTTGGCGTATGGTGGGGCCACCCTGACGGTGTGCGCATTCACTGCTTTTCTTTCAGGTTGGCGCCTTGCGAGGCTAAGTTCTGGCCCAATTTTGTTCGGCCTCGGGATGTCGATACTCTTCCTCACGAACAATCATCGGTTCGGGTCCGGATTCGAGTTCGGACATCGTCTAAACATGACGGGCATGGATATGATGCTTTTTTCGCGATTCCAAGGGCCATTCGATAAGGAGCCTATTTGGTCGGCAGCAAAGGAACTCATTGGGTTGCTATTCTTCGTTCGTAATCACAGTGATATGCGCACACTCTACAATGATGGCCTTGTGGCATTTCAGTCCCAAACCCCGCGGCTTCGCTGGATGCATAGTCAGACATTTAACTTCCTTTATCTCTCATCCTTGATTGGAAGCGCCGCTTGGCTTTGTTGGAAGTTGCCACGTCTTCGGAAAAATGGCTTTGTCACCGATCGCGATTTGCTGGTGATTAGTGCTTGGGGGCTTCTTAGCGCTGTAGCGATGGGAATATTTTATTTGCGTTTTTTTGCCGTAGGCTCGCGTTATATGCTTGATTTCAGCGGGGCCATTGCCGCGGTAATTGCTTTTTCCATTGCCGGACTGTTTCGGATTGCGCGGTTGCGCGCACACATATGGCCTTCAATTGTACTGTTCGTGTGTTTGGCAGGCTGGTGGGTAACGGAAGTGGATTATCTCTTGAGTATCGATTCCAATACAGGGCCAGTTATTCAGGCCCAAGCACTTCCACGATTAGAAACGCCCAAAGAGACTGATTTCTCGATACCGAGCCATTACGCAATTGGTGCTGTTCCGCGGTCATTAGAATTGGAAACTGGCATCGACCAAAATGGAGTCGGATGGGACATTGAATCTGGCCAAACGCAATCGGTGGTGGCCTTATATATTGAAAATCCGACTAAGCTGCAAATAGAAGTAGCGCCGAGCAGCGGCATCCAACTTTCCGACGAGGAATTCGCGAGTATTCGTGCAAGAATTGGACTGGAGCTGTTAGGACTTGAATCGATTACTCCAACAGATTCCGGTCAATTACTTACGTTCCGAAGCCCCGAAAAGAAAACCTATCAGACCGGGGTTCAAGTTGCCTTTTTATGTTTTGCCCCTCCGGGCGAATACCTGCTCTTGCGCGGCGACTCAAAGTTCCGACTGCTCCGCGTCGAATGGTAATTGCATTAATCCGTTTTACGACTCGGCACATGTCTCACTCGATCAGCTCGCATGTAACCAGTCCTGCGAGTGCAATATTCGCTTCGGCAGGTCCTTATCGATGATGACCAAATCCCATTGGGTTTGATGAATGTGGGTTTCCGTCGAGCGGCGGTCAAATGGGGACTTCTTTTTTTTGCTCTCGTGGTAGTATGGGGGAATGCTACGCTGTTTGCGAATTGCGTTCTCGACTGTGTCCGTTGTCGCGGGCTTGTTTTTAATCGCATTGTGGATGCGAAGCTACGGTACGCGCGACGTCGTATTTTGGAACTTTTACGGCGCAAACGGCGTCGGCGTTTGGTCGTGTACTGGTCGAATTGTATTTAGCAGCCAAGCGAATTTCCCTTCAACGGGACGTAGACTTTGGTATGTTAGTCATGGGGGCATAATTGATTGGCGTAAAATGCGCGACCGAACAGAGGAGTCGATTTCGGCCTATAGTGGGTTTGGTGCGGGTCGTAGAAACGGCGTTAGCCAAGTGATGATCCCGCACTGGTTCTTTGTACTACTAACGGCTGCATTAGCGTCCTCGCCATGGTGGCAACGGGAGTGGAGATTCAGCCTCCGTGCATTACTAATCACGACGACGCTGATTGCGATGGCGCTTGGTTTGGCAGTCTATGGGCTGAGAGAATAATTTCTATCGGCGGACTCCTGAGCGTTGGGGTGTAGTATCGCAGACAACGAATCACGCTGTTGGTCGTGGTCCGCGAGAATCATAGCGGGGTTGTTCGTCGCCATTCGGTTGCTTTTCATGCCGCCCGCTGGCTGCCGAAAGCTCCTTCTCCGCTCCAGCAGTGCAGCGAAGTTCCCCTCACCCCAATCTTCATAGCGACTGGTACAGGAATTTGATGCTGGTCAAATGGACACCAACATATTGTTCATATCTTCGAGGGAAAAAAGTTCATCGACGGAGTTCTGCAGGTCGCCGCGTAAAACTCCTCAGAACACAATTATTGACCATATCTCGTCTCACCACTCATCTCACGATTCTGTTGATCACAATGGTATTTTGCATCCAAAATCCAACATCAAATTGTCGCGTCGCTTGAAGCGGTATTCCTAACCATCGATGTCGTTCCCTGCGCTCGTATCCTCAGTTAGGTTTTGCTCCGGCTTTCCCGCTGGGACACGAAAAAGATAGTAACCAACCGCTAGCAACGTGCCGCAAATTGCAAGGTGACAACCTCCGACCGTCCAAGATGACTCAGGAAGCAAAGCGAAAACTATGTCAGTGGCAAATACCAGCACAAGACTAAGACAGAATAGAAATAGGGTATTCTGCCCGACTCCGACCAACGCCTTCGACAATTCATGCCGCGAAAGGCTGACAGAGGAGGGCATCAGCCTCACGGCGATAACTATGAGTGAGAAGAAAGCTAACAACCGAATTGCGCCAAGCCGAGGCTTACTGAGAAGTCCCAAGTCCTGCAATTGATTCATAATATCTTCGCGCCATGGGAAAAATGGATCATTTGCATACGCGTGGCCAGTGATATTGAACTCGGCAATGAGAACCGTAATGGTTAAGGCGGTCGCCAACATCCAATTTGGAATTGAGAATCGCCGGCCTTGCGAATATGCGTATCCAAACGCGCTTCCCATAAAAAACAGCATAAACCATGCAAAATGGTTAAACGGGCGAGCTCGGGTCGAGAGTTCCTCGAGGCGCGAGATATAGATTGGATAATTTACGGCCGGAAATGCCTGCGCAAAGAGATAGATTCCTATGACGATAATCCAAGTGAGTGTGGGCCGCTTCACCAGGCCAATGAGAAATATCGGCAGCACCAATAGCAAATGACAGTACAATGTAAGAACGTCAAACGCGAAGGGCTGATAAAACTGCAATGCGACGTGCGGAAGCATTCGTAACGGGAACTCAATAAGCGCTCGCAAGTGAAGGTGGGACTTTTCTACAATTCCAAATTCCGCAAGGATAGTTGCAAGAAAAAACACCGCCCAAAGAGTAAGTAAATTGGCCAAATACAACTGAATTGCACGGCGTGTTGCTTTGCGTTGACAAGCCCAAAACCCCGTCTTCAATAAGACGCGACTGTACGCAATTCCGCACACAATGCCGGAAATAAATACGAATACTTCAGCCGCATCGCAAAATGACAGTCCGTGCAGCGTGTAATCCCTAAGCAAGTTACTGCCGGTAAACCATTCGATGTGATCGATGGTGATTAGCAGCAACGCAAATCCGCGGATCGCATCGAATCGGAGATCGCGGGTATTCGAAGCGGACATAGCAAGCTGATTCCGCACGACATTGAGTCAGCTAACTCTCAGTTAAGGCTACCGCGGCGGCATCTCTACGAGCGCTCTAAAACGCTTGCGAAACCGGTTGCCCATCCCGTCGGTTTCCGAGTTGTCGATGAACATCGGGAGCAATGTGATAGGAGACAAACTGTACCGATCCATCGCACAGTACCATATTAAGACCGTCTAAATGCGCGCTGCCAAATCGCGTTCTAAGTCCGCGTGCGACCATGTTATTACGTACGGCGTCTTGCGAAGGCGGCAGTTCTACGCTCGCCATTAAGTCTAAGTCATCACCGTTCCAGCAGGACTGGTCGTCATTTAGACTCTTTCCAGTTTCGTACATATCAGCGTAAATGTACTTCTCCCCAGCGAAGTATGTTTTAGAAGTACCATCAGCTACTTGAGCAAGTGTAAACGGCTCTCGCTGAACTACGACTCCCGTAATGTCATTAATGTTCCGCCGCGCTCCGTCCGGGCTGCGAAAGTTAAAAAAACCTTGTCCCATCTCAGCCCTGGCTGGCGTGGGCCCTCGATTCCAAAACACGAAAACATCGCCGACGTTTGCGGCGTAATCAGTGCGCGCGAGTTGAGATGCCTTGGCAGCATTGAACCAAAACGTTTGTGCCGAAAGATTTGGTGCCCTGACCCGAGGTCCCATATTTGGCGTAGCAATTGCCGGGCGACGCGTAGGACAATAGAACATGCGCACAGGTGTGCTCGCTAAGCGAGTCAATTCCTCAATCTTTTTCTCGCCGACGGCACCACTGCTAATGTCATGAACGCTGGACTCGTCCAGATAGGGCAGTAATTGATACGCCCAGCTACCGGGCTGGGACAAACCTGAACCCTTTTCCGGGTCCCCGATCCAAGCCCATCCCCAGCCAGCGGTGGGTAAATACTTGTGGGACGCCTCATGTTGCTGCATCGCCAAGCCAATTTGATGCAAATTATTCCGGCATTCCAATTTGCGCGCCGCTTCACGAGCTGATTGGATAGCTGGAAGCATCAATTGAACGAGTACCCCCATAATAGCAATAACGATGAGGACCTCGACCAGCGTAAAAGCGCGGCAAGCCTTGACAGGACTTCGTCGACATCGGCACCAAACCACTGTTACCTCCAATCGACGAGATGCGATGCATTCGCAAACGTGTTGATGCCGCAGGTCTGACATCACAGCACTTGCTTCTTTCT